>Ga0315297_10001384_pt1 | contig 14991 bp, 9 predicted proteins | sample YL17G15_0_MG_FD_203628 | JGI IMG/M metagenome (GOLD analysis project Ga0315297, IMG submission 203628) | Sediment microbial communities from Yellowstone Lake, YNP, Wyoming, USA - YL17G15_0 | ecosystem: Environmental > Aquatic > Freshwater > Lake > Sediment | place: USA: Wyoming | collected... | reverse complement strand
ATGCTCGAAAGAATCACACCCAGTACGTAGCCTGATTGGCCTGAGGCTGTATTAATCGCCGCGGCAGAGCCGGCAAGTTCAGGCGGCGGCGCGGCAAGCACCACTTGCGTCCGTGCAGGTACGGCAAGCCCAAACCCAAAGCCGATCAGCGTGATGGGCACGAGCAGGAACCAATATGGCGTCTCCACCTGAACGAATGACAGCCACACCAGACTGACACCCATGACAACAAAACCGCCGGCGATGATGCGCCGCGCACCAAAACGTAAGGCGAGCCGCGCGACCAGAAACGAACCAATCAACAGCCCGACCACAAAGGGGGTGAACGCCAGCCCAGCCATGACCGGCGACATGTTCTGGACGTTCTGAAAGAACGCGGTAAATTGATAAAGGAATGCGCCCTGTCCCATGAACAAAACCACCCCAGCCAAAATCGCAAATCCGATGTCGCGTCCGGTGAATATTTCAACACCGCGGAAAAACCGGACACGCCGCCTTAGCCAATTCACACACACCACGAACACCAGCAAAGCGCCGACTGCCAAGAGCACCGGCAGCCAACTGTTCAAAAATTCCTGCGCAGCAATCACCAGATAGACTAGCACAAACACGCCCACCAACAGAACAAGATTCACCACCGCGCTGGCGCGCCGAAAGTGTTTCGGCGCACGACTTTCAGGAACGTATCGAATCACCTGCCGAAGGGAAAGGATGCCCACGATCACCACCGGTACAAAGGCAACATTCGGGATGCCCAGTGCGTCACATATTCCTCCCAATGACGCGCCCACAATAATCGCCGTGCCGAGGGCTCCGAACAACATGCCGTAAGCAAGGGGGCGCACGGTCGGTGGATAGACGAGAGTGATGCTGGCAATACACATTGGGAGGACAGCTAACACAGTGATGCTGCCAATGACATCTGTAATCACGAACAGCGGTGTACCGAGGGTCAGCGCTCCAAAAAGGTTGGCCAGAGTCAGACCAACCAAACCGACCACCATGATCATCTTGCGACCGAACAAGTCGCCGGAAGTTCCGGCGATCAATGTCAGCCCAGCGAAGATCAAGAAACCCACGGCAATATACATGGGCGCATGACTTCCGGGGGTTCTTAATCGATTTTGAATTTCCGACGTGGAAAGGGTGAGAAAGGCGGGTTCCAACCCCGTGGTCACCATGGCGAGCGTACAGGCGATGAGGACGCGCAATGACTGTGGATCGCGTACCAGCTCTTTCCAGATTAGTCCCACAGGCGCGAGCTGTGCCGGTAAGTGGAATTTACCAGCAGGTTTGCTTTGGGGTTGTTCCATTTCACCTCACATCCATTATCCAAAGATGATGATCGTTATTCAGCAAACGGACCGGGTCAGCACTACAAATAGGCGCAAGATTCAGGCAGGGAAGCCACTCGAGTCTGACAAAGGGGAACGCTGGCGCCGGCGTCCCGTCCGGGACGCCTTCCGACGCCACCGCCCACCGCGTTCGCTGCGCCGACTATCGCAACAGCCCGACGCCGTTGCGGCGTCTGCCAACCCCGCCAACAGGGCCGGGGGGATTCGGTCCACGTCCGACTCCGCCGACAGGTCCCGGGGGGTTAGGTCCACCGCCAACCCCACCAACAGGTCCCGGGGGATTCGGTCCACGTCCAACCCCGCCGACAGGTCCCGGGGGATTTCCAGCGCCAACCCCGCCAACCGGTCCAGGGGGATTAGGTCCTCTTCTAGGTACCATGATACTGCCTCCTCTCTAAATATGGTGAGTGATGGGTGATGAGCGACAGCAATTACTCTATCACTCCAGCGCTCGATTACTTTTTCGTTTTCGCCGCTTGTATTCCATTGCTATTCCGCGGCGAGTTCCTGTTCGAACTGCTCGACTACCTCGGGAGCAATCTGTGCACGCTCCACCAATTCACCGCCAGCATCCAGGATTGCCTCGCGGAGATTGGCGACCCACAGATTCTCCCACAAGATGAGCATAGCTGCAGAATTCTCGGGGAGTTTGCTCGCCGCGATCTGCAGGTCGTCGTTCGTAAAAAGGCTGGAAACGTGCTCGCCCATAGGGACGAACATCTCGTACGACTCGGGGTCTAGGTCGTTGAGTTCGACGGTGCGCGTGTTGCCGTCCTCCTCTTTTTGGATGAAGACGATGTCTATAAAGCGTACGATGCCGCGCGCTGCCAGATCCAGAAGCTCCGGTACGACCTTGCCTGAGGGCTTGGCGTCTTCAAATTTGATCAAGGCATATTCCAGTGGAAGGTCGAACATTATCTGACTCCTTTGGTCTTTGGTTGAGCCCCGAAGGGTTCTTTGGGAACCCTTCGGGGATAAGTGACTACTGCCGCGCCTGTTTCTACTGCCGTGCCATGGCCATTTTCATGTCAGCTTCACTATCCGGGATCAGCTCACCGGAAAGATCGATCGTGACCCGCTTGATGGTGCCGGTGAAGCGGAACTCATCACTATATTCACCTGGCGCTGCTGGATCAGCGCTATCATAGCCACAGGATAAACCCTGCGTCCCAAAAATGAATAGGATCGTGTAGGGCATGTCGACGCTACCGACCAGTTTACGGTTGATGTAGATCTGACCACGCGCCGGCACCCCATACCCTTGGGCAGGGTCAGGCTTACCGGTCGGCTCGAACTCGTAACGCAGCTCGACTTCGCCTTCCGGAATCGTTTCGTTGGAATGCACCCAGAACTTGTCACGGCCAAGCCAGTTGTACAGGAAGTGTAGTCTCTGATCTTTGACGAAGAAGGTGTATCCGCCGGTGCGACCACCCTGGGCCAACAGCACCCCCTCTGCCCCGCCTTTCGGGATCACAACATCAGCCGTGATGCTCCAAGGCCGGTTGTACAGCTTGGGTGTGGCAGCGAAGGGGATCGACGACCCGCCGGGGTAAAGGACGTACTTGTTCCTTGGCCGGGCGATGGTCGGGCGTTCTACGACGAGGCGGCTGCGTACGTCGCCATCGATCGGCAGCACCTGGTATTTGCCCGCTTCAGCCCACCAGCGTCCTATCATCTCGATCAGCTTGTCGCGACGTTTGGTAGCCAGGTTATGGCATTCAGAGTAGTCCTCGTCGATGTGGTACAACTCCCAGTCGTGGGTATCGATATCCACGAGTACCTGGTTGGGGATTGGGGAGCCGAACTGGCGGCCCTTCTTGGCAGCCTCGGTAAAGCTCGGACCTGGCCACGGGCAAACCGCCCGCCAGCCGTCGTGAAAAATCGAGCGGTGGCCGAACATTTCGAAGTACTGCGTGTGGTGATTGCTGGGTGCCGTAGCCTGGTTGAAAGTGTGGGCAAGGCTGATGCCGTCGATGGGCTCCTGATGCACGCCGCGAACGCTCTCCGGTGCCTCGATCTTCAGGGCTTCTAATACCGTCGGAACGAGGTCGATGATATGCGCAAACTGCATTCGCACCTCGCCACGCGCCTGGATGCCCTTGGGCCACGAGATGATGCACGGGTCGGTGGTGCCACCCCGGTATGTCTCACGCTTCCAGCGGCGGAAGGGTGTGTTGCCAGCATTGGTCCACCCCCAGGGGTAGTGGTTGAGTGTCTCAACACTGCCCAGCTGGTCGATCATTTTAAGGTTATCTTCCAGTAGTTCCTTTACGTTGTTAAAGAAGAACATCTCATTGAGCGATCCAACCACTCCGCCCTCGGAGCTGGCACCGTTGTCGGAGATGACGATGATCAGCGTATTGTCCAGCTCGCCGATCTCTTTCAAGAAATCGAGGATGCGCCCGAAGTGGTAATCGGTGAAACTCACAAAACCGGCATAAACCTCCATAAAACGGGCGTACAACCGCTTGGTGTCGTCTGGCAGCGTGTCCCAAACGGGCACGTCGGGGTCATGGGGCGAGAGCTCGGTGCCCGGTGGAATGATCCCCATCTCGAGCTGGCGCTTGTGGACGATCTCGCGGTACTTGTCCCAGCCAATGTCAAACTTACCCTTATACTTGTCAGCCCACTCCTTGGGCACGTGGTGCGGGGCATGGCCAGCGCCGGTGGCAAAATACAGGAAGAAGGGCTTGTCTGGCGCGTTGACTTGCGAATCCTGGATGAACTCGATGGCTTTGTCAGCCAGGTCGATGCTCAGGTGGTATCCCTCTTCAGGAGTCTTGGGCTGCTCAACCTCATGGTTGTCGTAAACCAGCTCCGGATACCACTGATGAGTTTCGCCGCCCAGGAAGCCGTAGAAACGCTCGAAGCCGCGGCCGAGCGGCCAGCGGTCATAGGGTCCGGCTGCTGTCGTGTGTTCAGGGGGCGTCAGGTGCCACTTCCCGATGCAGAAGGTGTTATAACCTTTCTGCAACAGCATTTCGCTGATCATGCTCCTGTCGAAAGGCAGAATGCCATTGTAGCCGGGATATCCGGTGGAAGTCTCAGTAATTGAGGCTAGCCCGAGTGAGTGGTGGTTGCGCCCGGTCAGGATGCAACCACGCGACGGCGAGCACAAGGCGGTGGTATGCATGTTGGTGTAGCGCAGGCCGTTGGCGGCCAGGCTGTCCAACACGGGCGTCTCAACCAGCCCACCAAAACTCGATAGCTGCCCGTAGCCGACGTCGTCCAGAACCCAGAAAAGCACATTTGGTGCTCCCTCCGGGGGGCGGGGAGGCTCCGGCCAGGCCGGCGAGGACTCTTCGGTGGTGCGTCCGATGACGCCGGTAAAGGGGGTTCCATCTTTGTAAGTTTTTATTGCCATTTTTTTTCTCCTATAGAATGAGTTTTTACAAGTCAGATTCAAGGGTGAGTTATGTATCGATAAAATCAATTCCTGCGATACTATCCATTACGGTCAGTCATTACCTCCTCATATAATATCAATTGTTTCAGCGTAGTTTTTATGAAATACCAAAGTGCGCTCGATACGCCGTTACCGCGGCACGCACCGATGGATGGATATTTTCCTGGCCGATGCGGGTCAGTAAACCCGTTACCTGCAGGAGGTCACGCAGCGGCGCATTCGCCCGGGCGATCCATAGTTCGACCCCGCCTCGTTCCAGGTCTGTATCCAGATTCTCCAATGCTTCCGCGGCCGTCGAATCGAAATCGCTGATCGCTTCTGCGTCCAGGATCACGCATTTCAATCCTGCGCCAGCGTTGGCGATAAGTTCTTCTAAACGCTCGGTGAAAAATGCTGCGTTCGCAAACACGAGTGGAGCATCAAAACGGTAGACGATTAAACCTGGCTCGGTCAGGGCTGTCTCTTTATCAGCTATACCGCGATACACCGTCCCGCCACTCGCGTCCATATCGTCCAACAGCGCATCGTGAGGTTTCGAGATGTGATAGATGACGTTGATCAAGGACAGCACCACTGCCATGAGAATACCTGCCAGAATACCGACGGTGAGAACGCCTAAGGCAGTCACCACCGCCAGCCAAAATTCGGTACGCCGCACCTTGCGCAAAAAGCGAAACGCCGCCAGGTCAATCAACCCGAGCGAAGCAACGATGATGATTGCCCCCAGGGCAACCGTGGGCAGCGGTGCCAGCAATGGTGTAAAAAAGAGCAGGAAGATGATGGTGAGTGCGGTAGCAAAAAGTCCGACCCACTGCGTTTTTCCGCCCATCTGGTCATTAACAGCTGTGCGTGATGCGCTCAGCGCTGCCGGAAACCCAGTCAGGAAACCGGCGCCGATATTGGCCATACCGATGGCAACGAATTCCTGGTTGGCATCCATCTTTTGACTGTGCTTCGCTGCAAAGACTCGGGCGGTTAAGATTTCATCAGCGTAGATCAGGATCGTAATGGCCAGGGCGGCAGGCAGCAATGCAAGGATATCCTGAAAGCTGACAGCCGGAATCGCCAACTTTGGCAGTCCGGACGGCACCGCACCGACAATTGCCACGCCCTTGGCCTGCCAGTCGAGTACAGCAGACAGGATAATGGTGCCAACGACGACGATAAGCGGGCCTGGCAGGGCGCGATTGATCCGGCGCATAATGAGCAGCGCAGCCACGCAGACGATACCGATAACGAAGGTGAGCGGGTGCGTTTCGCCGAGACGGCGAATGAGTTCCACAACCTGCTGGAAGAATTGGTCGCTTTCGAGCTTGATGCCGAACATCTTACCCAGTTGGCTGCCGATCACGATGAGTGTCACTCCAAAGATGTAGCCAACCAGGATCGGCTTGGACAGGAAATCAGTGATGAATCCCAGTTTAGCGAGGCGGGCGAGCAGTGCAATGACACCTACGAGTAACGCTGTCATGGCTGCCAGTGCAGCATAACGCACAGGGTCGCCAGCAGCCAGTGGTGCAACAGCCGCAGCAGTCATGATGGCAGTTGTTGCCTCGGGTCCCATAATGACCTGCCTGGAGGTACCAAACAGGGCGTACATCACCATCGCACCGAGGGCGACATACAAGCCTGCCACGGGAGTGACCCCAGCCAGGTCGCCGTAGGCCATTGCGGATGGCACGAGCACTGCAAACACGGTGATCGCCACAATGAAATCAGTGCGGAGCAGCGTGGGGCTCAGGTGTTTAAAGAGGGCGAGACCAGGAATGAATCTGCCAATGCTGTTTGAAGGAGGGGTTGAGTTCTTAATAGATCACCTGCTTTCTTTTTTTGTTACCCTATTCCCTAGATAGACTAAGTCAGCTAACCGGGTCAGTCATTTTTAAGTGAGCTGTTCTTAGCTGCGAAATCCTCTTCAGTGAGTAGCCACCAGACCTTGAGACTGCTTGAATACATGATATGTGTTATCTCTGTAAACCCGTCTTGAAAGGCAATAATCGTTCGCCTCCGATCATTTCTGGTTCATTTCCTTGTCAAGGGTGTCAGCAATTGAAGTGAGAGCCGCCTGTCGGTCCTGCGGGGTCGTGGCGAGGCTCGCCCGCAGCAGACTGCGCACCGAATTCGCTCCACTAAGTAGCAGCTCCTGTATACCTGCGTCATCGGATTGAGTTGATAGATAATCCAATACAGCTTCTACCGGGCCAATAAATACATCCTGTGGTCTAATATTTTGCATGAAACCGGTACTCTCCAACATCTGGCTTACAGGCGTGATCATGCGCATCAGCATGAAGCGTACATTTCGAATTGATAAATCTTCTTGTAGTGTCTTCAGCATATCCGCGCTGGGCACATCCAGGTCGGTCGTCGCACCCAGGTCGATCAAGACAGCCTTGACTGGCTCGGCACTGGACAGCATCTCTCTAATAATTGCTTCCCGTATCCCGGCCGCGTTGGCGAAGAACAGGCCGTTTTCCGGTCGCACAATCAGCAGACCTGGCACGGTTTTGTTTTCCGGATGACGCCGAACATTGCTGAACTGCAGGCTGTTGGGTGCACGTCCGAGCACAGCCAGCCTGGGTTGGCTGGCGCGCAAGACCAGGGCAAACAGGGAGACGATCACAGCGATCAGCAACGCCTCGAGCGTCTCAAAGGTCAGTACGGCCAGCAGCGCCACCACCGCTAAGACGAAATCAGAGCGTCGCACTTTATTAAGGTGTTTTAGCTTGGCAACCTTGATCATGCCCGATACGGCCACGATGACGATCGCACCCAGCGTCGCTTCAGGTAAGGCATAAAACCACTGTGTAAAGAAAAGCGCCACCAGGATGGTGACGGCCGCAGCAATGATGCTCGACATTTGACTGTGTGCCCCGGCCCGATCGTTAGCCGCAGATTTGGAAAGGCTCGAGCCGATAGGGAAGCCCTGGAATAATCCCGCACCGAAATTCGCTGCGCCTAATCCGATAAGTTCTTGATTTGGATTGATCTCATACTTATGCGCAGAGGCAAAGCTACGCGTTGGGCCGATGGCTTCGGCGAAATTTACCAGGGCCAGTCCCAGCGCGCCTGGCAACAAAAGCCACCAATTTTGCAAACCAACCGCTGGCCATTGCGGTGGCGCCAGACCCGCCGGAATCGCACCTACAATCTCCACACCACGCCCTTCCAGTCCAAAAATAACGGAAATGGCAATGCCGAATACCAGCGCTACCAGCGCAGCCGGAATTTTGTGGAAATAGTGCTCCAACGCGACCATCAGGATCAGGCACACGATACCCACGATCAAAGTTGTAAAATGTGTTTCCGGCAGGTGGATGATGACATCGTACAGGCGCTCCCAGAAGTTCCCGTTTCCACTTTCGATTCCGAGCAGCTTGGGCAGCTGTTTGACCACAATGACGAGCGCCAGCCCGCTGATAAATCCAACCATCACCGACTCAGAGAAGAACTGTGCCACCCGTCCTAATTTTAGAAACCCAGCAAGAATTGAGATCAGCCCGGCTAACACGGCCAGGGCTGCAGTCATGATGATGAATTCGGGAGTATTTGGAGCCACAATCAGGCTGACAGTGGCGAACGACATCGTGGCGATGATCGCGGAAACTGCCACCACCAGCTGGCGCGAGGTGCCAAAAATGGCAAAAGCCAGCAGGCCAATCGGAGCTGCATAGAAGGCGGTCTGCGGCGGTACTCCAGCAATCTGTGCGTAGGCCATGCCCTCCGGGATCAACAAAGCCACGACCGTCAATCCAGCGATCAGATCCGTGCGCAGCCAGGTGCGCTCATATTTGGGCAGCCAGCCTAAGATAGGCAGGTAACGAACCAGGAGGTTTTGTCGGGATGCTGTTTTATTTTCCACAGTTATTTTCAACTCCTTACCGTCCATAATGCTATAAGGCTAAATAATCTGTGTAATTATACTGTCACTTCATGCTGTTACCTCGTTTGCTGTTGCCTCGCTGCGTGCGCCCATGCGTTTTGCGATCGGTAAAAGGATCAGCAGCATAAGGACAGTCCCTACCAGCACAAACGGGAGGGTGTTTGTTCCGGAGAAGTTCTGGGTGGCCACCAGCAAGGCAGCTGCACCATTGCGATTGGCTGTGCTCAGTCCCAAGGCACTACGCACACCCGGATCACGCCCGCCGAACAGCAGACCGATCAATAGGGCTCCTAGGATCAAAATCACCATCGCCCCGATCCCGCGTGTTCCAATAAAGCCGATGATATTGGAGATATTCAGCCCCAGTCCAACCACCAGCAGGATGAGGATCGACAGGCTGGAGATCTTCTGCATTACCGGTGCCCAATGATCTGCCACATCGGGTGAATGCGATTTGATCAGCATGCCGATCACCAGCGGGACCAGCATCGTCACAATCAGCGACTTGGCGATATCCCACGGGTTGACCTCAACCCCAGGCAATAGCACGGGTAGGATAAACGGCAGGTAAAAGATGGTGACAACCATGATCAGGAACATCAAACCGACCGCGTAAGCCACATTCCCCTTCGCGCCTTGTACCAGCTTGGGAATGAAGGGTGCTCCAGCGGCTGTCCCCAACAAGATCACCCCAATCTGCAGGGATTGATAGGGCATCGCCTGGGCACCAGGGGAGTGGTGGGGAGGCTAAAATGCCATTTACCTCTCGCCACTTCGGCATTTGCAAGTTCATAGCCCGGTTAACTGCAAGCGTACTGCGCTAATTTATGGGCTGTTTGCGCTGGTATCAATCATGTATATCATTGCTATAAACAATAATGTTCTTATTGCATTTAGCAGCAGATCTTTTTTTTTAGATACTCTCTCGCCGTACAATAACGAGGGTGTAATCGTCCAGGAAGCCATAATCATCGGAAAAAGCTTAGGCAGATTGAATAACTTTCAATATTAAATCAGCCGTAGCAAGTTGCTGGTTCTCCCGAATCACTTGCATTAGGCGCTGGATAGCGAGATCGGGATATGGATTGTGCCATAATGATTTTCGCATTTTAGAAGATAATCACCGGAGCTCAATACTCCAGTGATTATTTTTTAACAATTTCCTTGCTGATTATATGCTAATAATTCCTTAATTTTTTAGTGTATAATTGAACAAATCACAAAAATGGTTATAGCAAAAGACTATTTCTAGAACCAGTAAAAGAAAATCCAAAAAAACTGGGTAAATCGCTATAGCAATTCATCGACTTAAAAAAGGGAGGTGCCTAAGTCAACAAATCTCACAATTTTGTTCCAATATGTTTTCCAATTAAGTCCAGAATCGGAGGGGCTAATATGAAAAAAAGTATGCTTTGGCAAGGCTTATCTGCAATCTTGATTGTAGCCATGGTGCTTGCGGCTTGTACAAGCCCATCATCCACCCCAACCCCGATCATTTCTGCTTCGTCGGAACCATCTCCACCGATTACTGTAAAGCTGATTCTATCAAAAGCGCCTATGTTGAACGAGGAGGTGGAATTGGATTGTATCGTCAATTCGATCTTCGATGCAGTCGACACAACCGTCTCCGCTGATTTTCCGGACAGTGTAGTAATTGTAACTGGTCAACTTGACTGGAAGGGAGATCTCGAGGCTAATAATCCGGTTACCTTTAAAACAACGATCAAGATTGTAAAAGAGGGCCAAGTAACCCTAAAGGTTAATGCTGCATCGGTGCAGAGCAATGGCGATGTATGGGCAGATGCTGCCTATATCTATCTGACGGTTAAACAGGACGCAGGATTTGTAGGTTTTCCGACTTTAGAGCAACCTAACCAAGGAGTTCAACAGGTTGAGACACCACCGGCAACAACTCCTCAAAAATAACAGATAATCATCAAATTCAGATCATCATTAATTGGTTTACAAAGGAGGGATCACATGTTCACAATTCGAAATTTCCGGTTTTTTAATTATGTGGTTATTTTCTTAACGCTCGTAGCGATCATGGCATTTTATGCGTCAACTGGTGCTAATGCCATGTCCCTTGGCGGCGTTAATGGACAAACAAGTGATGTTAGTACACCCATTCAAGTTATATTAACCATCGATCATTATCCAGCCTCGGGTGAGTCGGTACAGCTCAAATGTGAGATTACCACTGCTGAGGAAGCGCCTAATAGCACAGCACAAATTGAGCTACCCGCCGGAGGGCGCCTCATAGACGGTAGCCTGACCTGGAATGGCGATCTGCATCCCAACCAGCCGGTCCAGCTCTTAGCGACGGTTGCTTTTGATCAAACGGGGGACACTTCTGTCTTCTGCCGTGCTCACTACCAGATTGATGAACAGAACTCATGGGGTGACCTGGGACAGCTTTACTTCAACATTGGTACAACACAGGGCGCACAAGGCTTTGCCGAAATTCCTCTAAATGCTCAAATATCCAATGCCGTTATGCTCGAGGCTGGCGATGGAACGCCAGTTGATAACGCCGCTAATACTTTTACACCCGATTTGAATGCTCCACCACCGCCTGCGGTCGATGCGCAGCAAAGTGCTGCACCTGCCAATGAACCTAATGCTCCGCAAGGCAACCTGACTATTACCGGCGTCTGGCATTATTATGACCGCAATGATAACTGGGCCTCTGAGGAGATGTTGGTCGAAGTCGTCCAGGGTGATAATGGCAATCACCTGGCCTGGTGTTATACCGGTTTAGACGGCAGTTATTCCTGCGGACCATTTACCAATCCTGGGGCAGTTGGCGTCAGGAGTATCTGGCGAAGTTATATCAAATATAATCCTTATTTTGACATACTGGCGACGGAAAACCCGGATTGGAGCACGGCCACGCCAGCAGATGTTAACGCGGCCTATCCTGTTTCGACTGATGTCGAAGTCTTTTCTGACGGCACGCATGATATAGGATCCTGGTACATCCTTAATGGAAACGATTATGAACGTGCCTATTGGTGCACGACTGACCTGATTAGAGCCTGGAAATATATCTTCTTCGGTCCCGGGATTGGCAGCACTCCGGTGGAAACCACTGGATCTGGCACGGTGCAGTGGAAGATGAGCAGCACCGACGGTACCTATTATAATTACGGCGGGAACATCCACCTGACCGGCGCTGACCCCCTATCCAATACCGTGGTAAACCATGAATATGGGCATAATGTGATGTGGAATATCTATGGGGGTTATTTCCCTAACAATGACTGTATTTCGCCCCATTATATACAAAAGATTGGCGGACCTCACTGCGGCTGGACGGAAGGCTGGGCGGATTTCTTCCCTATGGCGATCAACAATGACCCATTTTACCGCTGGGCAAGTGGTAGCACACTCAACCTGGAGACACCCACCTGGGGTACGCCCACCTGGGATAACGGTGAACAAGTTGAAGGACGCGTGGCGGGAGCATTGTGGGATATCCTGGACAATGTCAATGATGGTGACGACACTTACACAGATGGCAATATTACTAATATCTGGGATACGTTCAAACATCATGCCACGGATGACCACTTTAACGAATATTGGGCAGGATGGCTGGCCCGAGGCCACAACAATACCAGTGCCGGACCGATCATGGACTTGTACCAAAACACGATCAACTACCGCTCTGGTCCATCCAACGACGACTTCGCCAATTCTTTCGGTATTTCCGGTGGCACCAGCAGTTGGAGTGAATATACCACCAATGCCACCACACAGGGGCTAGACCCGATCACTGCGTGCGGTTCATCGGGGCGCCAGGCGCGCAGTGTGTGGTTTACATATAATCCGACTACCACAAGGCAGTACTTTATCAGCACCCGTACCAGCAATTACGATACGGTATTGGCGATATGGACAGGTAGCTGGGGGTCTTTATCTTCGGTCGGATGCAGCGATGATTTTGCGGGAACATTTCAGTCCGCCTTGACTCAAGCGTTGACGCATGGGACGAATTATTATATTGAAGCCATGGGGTTTGGGGATGGGAATACTGGTGGCGAACTTTATTTATATGTTTGCTATGCCCCTGACATCCCTGTGCTGAGCGCTCCTGCCAACGATCTGATCACCAATGTCAATACACCTTCATTTACTTGGAGTACTGTTAATACACCTGACTCATCCCAAATTCAAATAGCCACCCTGGCAAATATGTCGGGTTTGGTCATCGATACTACGACGACAAGCAATACATACACCCCTGGCTCTCCCCTGGCAGATGGCAATTACTACTGGCGGGTGCGGGGAAAATACACCAGTGGCTGCACCAACGATGGCAATTGGAGCGAGATCCGGCATTTTGTGCTAGATACTGTTAAGCCAACTGGAACGATCGTGGTCAACAGCGGAGCAGTCTATGCCAACTCCACCTCGGTGAACCTGACCCTGGCTGCCACCGATGCAGGCTCAGGCATGAGCCAGATGCAATTTTCCAATGATGGCTCGAGCTGGAGTGGCTGGGAAGCCTACGCCACGAGCAAGTCGTGGTCACTGACCGGTGGTGACGGGGTCAAGACGGTTTATGTCCAGTACCGCGATGTAGCTGGAAATGTTTCAAGCAATTTCACCGATACCATCGCCCTCGACACGATCGTACCCTCCGGCTCGGTCAGCATCAATGCAGGGGCAGCAGCTACCAACCTCACCTCGGTGAATCTGACCCTGGCTGCCACCGATGCAGGCTCAGGGGTGAGTCAGTTGCAATTTTCCAATGATGGCTCGAGCTGGAGTGGCTGGGAAGCCTACAACACCAGCAAAGCCTGGACACTAACCGGCGGTGATGGAACCAAGACGGTTTATGTCCAGTACAGCGATGTAGCGGGCAATGTCTCCAGCAGTTTCACTGATACCATCGTCCTGGACACGACAGCACCTTCATCTTATGCATCCTCTCCAGCCCAATCCGTCAGCTTAAGCTTCACAGTGAGCTGGACTGGCAGTGATGCTACTTCGGGTGTGGCTTATTATGATGTTCAGTATCGCGTCGATACAGGCGGTACCTGGACGAATTGGTTGACCCACACTTCAGAAACCTCCGCAATCTTTGGAACAACCAGCCCTGTGGTTGTAGTGCGCGGGGAAACCTATTACTTTAGGGTTCGTGCCGATGATTTAGCTGGCAATGCAGAGAATTACCCCGGAGGTGATGGCGATACATCCACTTATATCGGGAGCATAACACAAGTTTTCTTACCATTTGTGTTTAAACCATAACGACGATTGAGATCAAGATGGGAGAATGGCTGGGCGATTATCCCAGCCATTCTTTTGTGCGCGCTGTTTGTGCTATGGTTGTCCAATGCGAAAGAACTTTACGAGGATTGTTTGCAACAATCGATAGATGATGGTATAGATATCATCATGAAGAGTGCCAAAAGGGGACCAATTTGTGGATGTCACTTACTCAGGGTTTTTCAAGAGGTTATAAAAGCTGCAGGTTTACCAAAAATTAGATTCCACGACCTAAGGCACACATCAGCCAGCTTGATGCTCAACAAGGGTATAGCATCCATTGTGGTAATTCGGCGCTTTGGACATCCCAAAGCAAGCACTACCCTTGACTTGTGCGGCCACCTGCTTCCCTTCATGCAGGCTGAAGCTGCAGAGTTGATTGATGAGCTCGTGACACCAATAACATTGCGCTCAATTGCACCCGGACTGCACCCGGATCAATAATATTTGAGGGGAATTCAATTTAATGCAGAAAAAAGAATGGAATTACCGGCTAGCCACCCGGCAATTTGGGGTATATTCATTAAAAATTGTGGGATGTCCCTCAAGTCCTTAAAAACACCCTCCCCGGAAGGGAGGCGCAAGGGTAGTCCATTAAGTACACAATTACCACACTGTTGCAGGATATCTGCACCCAAATTGCACCCGAACTGCACCACAGTATGAAGCAAGGAACGGCTACCTGCAGTATGTCATTTGGGGAAGATAAGAACCATCAGTTAATGTCAACATTATATTGGCGTGGAGCGCCTCGAACGCTCAACCAATTGTGCAAAAGGACAACTTTATCAAAGTGGTTGTTGCATCCAATGGTCTACCATTTCAGGTCAATCAATTGAAAGGAAAGGAGGAAGAGCCTCTTGGATGCAGATTTCAAAGGTCAGTCAACTTATAGACGTCCATTGGAATTTTTATCCATCATATGGTACTTATTCAACAAGAAATTCTTCGAATTTGAGTAGCTGTCTCACCAGGTTTGGCGTTCTGCCAAGCTTTTACCTCAAGGGTAAGACTCACCTTCTGCATTTCCATTGATTGACTAATCCCGAATGTCCTGCTATTATAAATAT
>Ga0315297_10001382_pt1 | contig 15021 bp, 16 predicted proteins | sample YL17G15_0_MG_FD_203628 | JGI IMG/M metagenome (GOLD analysis project Ga0315297, IMG submission 203628) | Sediment microbial communities from Yellowstone Lake, YNP, Wyoming, USA - YL17G15_0 | ecosystem: Environmental > Aquatic > Freshwater > Lake > Sediment | place: USA: Wyoming | collected... | reverse complement strand
TTAGTTAAGGATTTTTTTTCCAGAGACAGTTTATAAATTACTCCTCCCTGCCTGCCGGCAGGCAGGTTTCTTTTATTCAAAATAAAAGCTGTCTCTCCGTCGAGATAAATTTTATCCCCAAGGGCGCTCTTATCATCAACGGTCAGATCAAAAAATTCACTGTATTTTCTTTGTTCTTTTTTGAGAATCTTGTTTTCTGTTTGGGATATCATACTTTCTAATCCACCTAACTCCTTACTCTTAACTCCTAACTTTCCCGTTTCTTTCTTTACTTTATTCAGCTCCTCTTTACTTTCCTTAATCAAAATCAAGGCTCTGTCCATATTTAAAAAGGCTACTTCTTCGGCAGTCGATAATTTTTGCGAAATCAGCTCTTTAGCCAATTTTATCTTGTTTTGCGCGCTGACATTAGTTCTTCTCTGATAACCTAAAATCACACTCCAAAGAAAAACGAGAAAAATAATAAAAACAGTAATAAAAGTTAGAGTCTTTTTACTATTTCTCATCGTCGTCCCGAGCGAACGAAGTAAGTCGAGGGATCTTGTTAAGATTCCTCCACGAGTCCCGACTTCGTCGGGACTTGGTCTGAATGACTGGAAATCGTCTTCGACTGCTTGTTGTAAATTCACAAAAAGTGCTACAGCTCCTTGATCCTGTTTTGCTTTCAGGCCTGGGGTGATCTCATCAATAATCTCAGTTGGACTACGGTGGTCAAAAGTATTCTCCAACCCTTGTCTTCCTTCAACCAAGTCAAAAAAATTATCGGTCGTAAAAATGAAAAAATCTCCGTTTTCAACCTGTCCCGAAGCTGTAGTATTTTCTTCTATTAATAATCCTAGTTTATTTTTTCTTCTAATAAATACTTTACCTGTTCCAGCAGTTTTCAGATATAAAATATTGTCTTTAAGAAAACCTGAGGCAATAGAAAAACCTGAGGGTAGATTCTTTTCTTGAATAAGATTAATAATAAAATTTTCTAGTGAGGATAGATTATTTATAGGAGATTGCTTGATTTTTTCCTTGACTAAATCCAATACTTGGTGACCCAACTCTTCTGAGAGACCGCTTCCAGCTTCAAGGACAAAAAATAAATTGTCCTGGGAAACAATCCCGGAAAAACCATCTTGTTTCTGCTCTCCGAGATAGAAAGCGATTTCTGGATGAAACATATTTGATATTAGAAATTAGTTGTTAGATATTAGTTACTAGTTATGGAAACTAGAAAATTGAAACTAGTTTTTTCTTATACTAATTTCTATTATCTATTTTCTATAACTATTTTCTATTTTCCAACAACAATTCTCTAATTTCATACTAAGAACAACGAGAATATCAATAGAATCAACGCTACCGTAATCTGTAAAGAACTGACAAAAGAAACGATAAAGTTAAATTTATCCTCTAGTGTCTTAATCATAACCTTAACCTGTTTAGAAACAACAACAGCATAAAGAAGATAAATAATCGCAAGCAAAATGGCGGAAACTTTGAAAAATATGTCAATAATATTATTGAATTCCATGTTTTTTTCCTAGCAATTGATTAATATTTTGCACTACCTGGGATGGAAAAGGAATGTTTATAAACTCAACATTGGCTTCGGTGCCGGCGGTCTGGACAAAGACGGTTCCGTAATCAAAAAGCGAGGCAAAATAGCCGCCGCTTTTTACGGTAATATCTTCTATTTTATTTAGGCGGGCAATCGTTAACTCTTTATATAGAATGCCGTGAAAATCTACATCAATCACGCGACGATTCGTAATAATACCAACATTAAAATACCAATTAAGAAAACTTATCCAAATAAAACTTAAAATAAAAACCAAAACAAAACAGTTAAGAACAAAAATTTGATTAAGAGAAAGAAAAGAAGGAATAACAAAATTAATCCCGAAAAAAATGATAAAAAGAATTGTCGAATTAATTATCCAAGATAGCTGGGTAATTGGATGGGCTCGGAGAAGTAAAAATACCTTCTCGCCCGGCTCATAGGTTTCGAACTTTATTTTTGGGTAAAGTAGATAGGAAAAAAATACCCGATTCTCTGATTTTGGATTGTTTTCCATCTATCGTTATTATATACTATGTAACTGTCCTGGTTATTAAAGCGACTTGGCACCACCCTTTTCCATCCCGAACAAGGAAGTGAAACGAGTCAGCGCCGATGATACTGCCCGCTTCGGCGGGAGGGAAAGTAGGTCATAGCCGGGACTTTTTTTAATTAAAATCTTCTTTCTTACAGGATTTTAAAAGCGTTTGTAGGTCGACTCCTTTAGGTAGGTATGGTTTAGACAAAGATTCCAACTGATTAATATCAAGGTTTATCAGATTTCCCAGTAATCCTGAATATTGCGAAAGATCATATTTTTTTGTTTGACCGCCTGTTTTTATTTCTAATGAAATTTTTTTATTTTTAATAAATAAATAATATTCCTGATTATTATTTTTATATCGGCAAACCAGAGGACCGTTAAGATCTAGGTTTATCTTATTAGTAACAATCGGCGTTGGCGTAATGGTCGGACTGAGCATTGTCATGGCCGTAGGAGGTGGTTGATTTTTTTGATTAAATTTTATTAACAAAGATAAAACAATAATAACAATAGGAACAATAATCACTCCTTTGGAAACATAACTAAAAAAATCATCCATTGAAAAAATTATAGCAGAGCGAAAGAAAGTGTTTTTTGGTAAAATATATTCGTCTTTGGGAGATCGTCTAATGGTAGGACAACAGACTTTGGATCTGTTTATCTAGGTCCGACTCCTAGTCTCCCAGCACGACTGGACTCGAACCGAATACTATATCTATAGTAGTAACGGTTAGATTGTTGTAGTAAGCGATAGATAAATTCTTCATAAAATAATTTCCTCGGTTCTAAGACATCCGTCCCTCTTTTTAAAACCCCTCAAAAACTATAAGGTCTTTTATATTGCTCTAAATCCGCATAAAATAAAACAAATATATAATAAGTATTATGAGGAAAATACCAATATGGATACCGATACTTATGTCTGGTTTGCTAATTAGAATATACCTTCTTATCAGAATGCCCATTTGGCTGGATGAAAAACTCACGATAAAACTTCTTCATCATTCGTTATCTCAAATTATTAATGGGAACCTTGATTATACTCATCCTTTCGGTTACTATACTTTTCTTAAAATATGGTCTTTTATATCTACAAATACAGTTTGGTTACGATTAAGTACGATTATGTTTTTTCTTTTTAATTTTTTTCTTTTATATCAAATCGGTAATAAGTTTTACAATAAAAAATTTAGTCAAATTTTAATCTTCTTATATACTTTTTCGGGATACTTTTTAATCTTTGATTGGCAATTTAGGATGTATACAGGACTTACAACTTTTATATTAATTTCTTTGTACCTATTTCAAAGCAAGTTAACCTCAAAAAATATACTTGCTTTATTCATAACAAGCCTTGCAGGACTTTTTTTTGATTATGGATTTGTTTTTTATTTTCTACCGCTTATTATCTGGGCTTGGATCAGAACCTTTAAGGAAGGAGAGGAAAATATTCTAACAAAAGCCTTTACTATTTCTATTAGTTTGTTGGTTTATGCAATAATCTGGGGACCCAATTTTTTAAGCAATTTTAGGGAAGGATTAGGTGGAATTGAATGGGTAAAAGATTTTACCGGTTTCTCATTTTTTACACCATATTTTCTTGGATTTCACTCTAACATTTTATTTTCTTTTGTTTTTTTTGGTCTTATGGTCTATGGAGTCTTCTTAAACTTTTTTAGAAAATCGTTCATACTCTCTAAAATATTATTTTTCGCCTCTTCAATCTCATTAGTAAGCAGTGCAATAATATCATGGTTATTTACACCATTTTTACACGTAAGAAGTCTTCAGATAATAGGAATCACCGTTATAATATTTTACGCCCATGGTCTTTTACACTTTTTTAAATATCGTAAAATATTAGCCTTTATTTTTATTATTTTTTTTATAATAAACAGCTTGATTATTACGATTCAATTACCTATTTATCCTGATAAGTTTCTCATAACTTTTCAATAAGTGGTATTAATTATTAAAGCAAACTAGTAAAAGGGATAGAAAAGTAGATTCGGACGCTATAAGGACGCTCTGGGTTCTGACCGACCCGCTCAGCCCTTCGACTCGCTTTCGCTCGCTCAGGGCCGTAGCCCCCAAAGTGAGGCGAAGGCCCTGAGTGAGGAGCAATGTCAAAAATACAAAAAGAAAAACTTGTCAGTAAAAATCTATATAATAAACATCAATGTGGAAAGTAATCAATAAATTCGGATTATTCTTACAAAATATTTTTACGGCTCTTAAGTTTGGTGCGTTTGATTATGACGTTACTTTGAGAAGAACCAAAACGGACAAACAGCGAATAATTATCTGGGTATCCATATTTACTATCACAATCGGACTGGGTTATGTGTTATTGCTTCTTTTGAGTCACTATATTAGAACCGTGATGGATAATCGTTTTTTAAAAATAAAATAATATTTGAACGCTATAAGGACGTTCTGGGTCCTGACCGACCCGCTCAAATTTTTTTTATGATAGATAAATGTTCTCAATGTGGCCTTTGTTGTTATTTATTTTTAGTAAATTTATCCGAAGTAGAATACCGGTCAGGCAAATACAGAACTCAGTTTGAGGAATTTGGCTTGATTGACGACTTCTACAAAGCATCCGCGTGTGGAACAAATATTCTCAAACAAAAAGAGAATGGTAATTGTATTTATCTTAAGACAAATAAATGTTCTATTCACAAAATAAGGCCCCAAGTTTGTAAAGAGTTTTTCTGCACCTCGAAGTTAAAAAAGTTTAAAAAAATGATAGAGCAGATTGAAAAGAAGCGAACTAAATGAATTTTATTTTGAATTGACTATGAATAAAAAAGGTTATATATTAGTATAAATATGGTGGGGATTTTTTCTTGGATAAAAAATCATAAACTAATCTGTGTCCTTATCGTGATAATTATTTATCTTCTTGGGAAAAATTCTATATTTTTGCCTCGGACATATTTAACTTCTTCTTCAAACGGAGGAATTAATTTGTCTTCATCGTCAAAAATGTCGGCTCTGCCTTCTGTAGGCGGTAGCAATCTTGTTGACATGATACCTTTATCAGAATCTGCTCCGAACGCAAATATCAAAGACCGTTTGGTAATCAAGAATTCGTATCTTTCTTTGCAGGTTTCAAAAGTTACCGAAGTCCAAAAACAGGTTATTCAAAAAGCCGAGGAACTTGGTGGATATATGGTTAATTCTTCTATTGATAATCCAAGCGATGTCGCATCAGCAACTGTCATTGTCCGTATTCCTTCGAAGCAGTTTGAAAGCGCACTTCAATATTACCGTTCTCTTTCTATTAAAGTAGTTTCTGAAAATCTCCAAGGTTATGATGTAACCGATCAATATACGGATTTTGCGGCTCAATTGAAAACATATGAAAAGACGAAGGTTATATTTGAAGGAATGCTTGATAAAGCTACAAACGTACAGGATATTCTTCAAATTCAACGGGAAATCATCAATATTCAGGCTTCTATCGATTCAATCAAAGGCCAACAAGATTATCTTAAGAAAAATGCCGAAATGGCAAAAATTACCCTTTATCTTTCAACAGATGAACTTGCGCTTCCTTATGCGCCGACAGAAACCTGGAGACCAAAAGTCATCTTTAAACAAGCTGTCCGTTCACTTGTCGGCACGCTTCGTAATATCGGTTCTTTGATTATTTGGGTTGGGGTGTATTCTGTACTATTAGTACCAATTATTTTAATTATTATTTTTATCCGAAGACGAATACAGGTTAAAAAATTCTAACTAAATATGAAAATAAATAAAATTCTAATATTAGTTGCCTTTATTATTGTTTTACTTTTGGGAGTTCTTTTAGGCTTCAACATTAAAAGTATACAAAATGGTGAGGAACCAATTAACCTCAATCCTTTTCCCAAATCTTGCCAGTATAACGGTAAGACTTATAAATCGGGCGAGGGTTTCCCTGCTGAAGACGGATGTAACAATTGTGGTTGTAAAGACGGAGAAGTTGTGTGCACATTAATGGCTTGTGATAAATAAAACTATAAACAAAGTTTTAAAAACTGCTTTTATTAATGCTATTGGGACGGCTTTATATGTTGGCGCTGTCGGAGGTTTTATGTACTTTGGGACAGTGATTAAAATCGGAAGAAAGGCGGCTTTTTTAGCGCCGATCGCCATGCTGCTTTTGTTTGTTTTTTCAGCGGCTCTGACAGGATCTCTTATCTTCGGCAAACCGGCACTTTTATACCTTAACGGCAAAAAGAAAGACGCTCTTACTCTTCTTGTTTATACCTTGGTAATTTTTTTTGTAATTACTTTTATTACTCTCATTGTTCTTTTTTTATTTAGTCATTAATTGTTGGCCGGCGGTTGACCTATTCTCACGACAGGATTAAGTTGAATATTAGTTGCGGTAACACTGCCGTCGCTGTTTTCCGTTCCAAAAACCGCCACTTTTTCTCCGGTTTTCAACTGGCTTTTATCAACGGTTTCTGCTTTATTAATCTCGGTTTTATCTGATAATAAAACTATTTTGCTTGAACCGTCCTGGAGTTTGACGGTGATTGATTTGTCATCGCTCCCGATTATTTCTCCATTAACCGGCCGGAATCCTCCCCGATTATTAGTCCCATTTCTCAATCCTTGCCTATTGTTAAACTGTCCGTTAAATGAGATTCTTTGGCTTTGTTGATATTTCATTCCACCATAAAAACCGGCGCTGGCAAAAATTAAAGCCACTATTATTGTTAATAAATAATTATTTTTCATATATTATCACCTCATTTCTAAAAAAACAGTTAAGTATTAAACTGTTAAAACCTAAAAAAACTTTTTAAACGTTTAAACTTTAAAACTTTTTTAACTGTTTAAGTTTTAACCGTTTAACTGTTTTATTCATATCTCAACGCTTCAATCGGCTGTAAATCAGACGCCTTTTTTGCCGGGTACCAGCCGAAAACAATACCAATGACTCCTGAAACAAAAAAAGCCAAAATAATCGCTGGCAAAGAAATCGTAAAATCAACAGTAATAATTTTGGCAATAAAATACGAAGCGATAACACCAAGTAAGGAACCGATGATTCCGCCACTAAAGGTCAAAATCACAGCTTCGGTCAAAAACTGGTTAATAATAATTTTTTTCTTAGCGCCTAATGCTTTTCTTAAACCGATCTCTCTGGTTCTTTCGGTTACGGTAACAAGCATAATATTCATAATTCCGATTCCGCCAACCAGTAATGAAATAGCGGCAATTCCCGATAAAAGAGCTGTAAAAGTACCTGTTGCCGATGAGACAGTATTGATAAGATCCTGTTGTGACATGATGGAAAAATCAGCATTGGTCGGATCGCTCAAATGGTGACGCGCTAACAAAAGGTAGCCGACTTCGTTTTGCGCCTGGACCATTACGTCGCTGCTTTTTGCTTCAAGAGAAATTGTATTTAAATAGTTGGCGCCAAAGAGCTGTTTCTGCGCGGTCGTTAAAGGGACATAAACAATATCATCTTGGTTATTAAAACCAGTTCCGCCTTTTGCTTCGGTAATACCGACAACGGTCAACATCTGACTGTTAACTCTTATCGTCTGGCCGATCGGATTGGCACTGTCACCAAAAAGATCAGTCACCACCTGCGGTCCCAAGACTGCGACTTTTGCCATGCTGTCGACGTCGTTTTGGGAAATAAAATTTCCAGAAGTAATATTTACTTTGTGGACTTCGGCATAGACTGGAGTGGCGCCGATAATTTGTGTATTGGTATTATTGCCTCCGGCTACCACTTGGGACCTCTCGGAAAATTCTGGAGAAACCTTACTAATTGTTGTCACCTGTGAAGAAACGGCAATTTCTTTGGCATCATCCCAGGTTAAAGAAGTTCTTCCTCCGACCGCTCCCCTGACTGCACCTTCTCTCATTGCCCCTGGTCTAACTGTTAGTAAATTTGAACCCAACGATTCTATTCTTGACTCAATTGATTTCTGGCTCGACTGTCCTAAAGAAATAAGTGCAATAACGCTAGCAATACCGATAATAATTCCAAGAATTGCCAGACTGGTTCTCATTTTATTAATCATCAAGGCGCCGAAGGATTCAAAAATTGCTTCTTTAGATTCCATATTATCTATTTTTTCTTATAACTTTATTTTGTTTACCATTAACTTCGTCTGTAACAATCTTGCCGTCACGAATGAGAATTATCCTTTTGGCATGATGAGCTATATCAGATTCGTGGGTGATCATAATGATCGTATTGCCTTTGTCGTTTAACTCTTGAAAAATCGCCATGATTTCTTCGGCTTGAACCGAGGCAATGTTACCCGTTGGTTCGTCGGCTAGTAAAATTGCTGGGTCCATCACTAAAGCCCGGGCGATCGCCACCCGCTGTTGCTGACCGCCTGACAGTTGATTGGAAGAATGTTCCATCCGGTCTTTTAACCCCAACATCTCTAAGTATTTTTTGGCTTTTTTCAATCTTTCTTCTTTATCAATCCCGGCATAGATCATCGGCAGCATCACGTTTTTTAAGGCTGTCGTCCTCGGCAGCAAATTAAAAGCCTGAAAAACAAAACCAATTTGACGATTGCGAATGTCAGCTAGTTCATCTTCGCTTAAACGGGAAATGTTTTTACCATCTAATAAATAATCTCCAGAAGAAGGTAAATCCAAAGCTCCTAAAATATGCATTAAGGTTGATTTACCTGATCCTGACGGTCCCATAATTGCTACAAACTCTCCCTTTTCAATATTAATAGAAACATTTGATAAGGCCACTGTCTCAACTTCACCGGTTTTGTAGACTTTACTGATATTTTTTGTTTGGATAATAGTCGTTTTCTTCATGATTAACGATTAATCCTAAAGTTGCCTCCGCCACCAAAATTGCCAAAAGGAGACTGACTCTGGTTGCCGGTTGACCCGCTGTTAGTCGAAGGAGTAATAATATTGGTCACAACCGTGTCGCCTTCGGAAAGGCCGGAAACGATTTCTATTTGCGAACTTGAGGACAAACCTGTCTCCACTGTCGTTTCCACTGGTTTGTTGTTTTTCATGACTCGGACATAAGAAGTTCCATCGGTTTGTTTCTGAACAGCCGCGGCCGGCACATAGAGAGCGTCATTTTTTGAGTCAGTAATAATATTGGCGGCCGCCGTCATATTCGGCAGAATCATGTTTGATTCACTATCAAGCCTTATGACTGTCGGATAAGTAACTACTCCCGATGACACTTGACCTGAAGTATCAATGCTGATGACTTTTCCGGTGAAGGTTTTATCAGCTAAAGAATCAAAGGTCACGGTCGCCTTATCACCTAATTTAACTTTGGGAACGTCAATCTCGGTCAAATTGATAGAAACCATTGGTAGTGCCTTTGTTTTGATGCTGGCAATCTTAGTTGAAGTCTGGGTACTATTTGAACTATTAGATGAAACTGAAGCAATCACCGATCCCTCCTGAAGAGAAAGTCCGGTAACGACTCCGGAGATTGGCGCATAGATAGTTGGTGATAACTGTTGATATGAATACCAAGCGGTATTTAAAGTAATCTGGACTTGATTAATAGCTTCTTGACCGTTTTTATATTTGGCCTCGGCGGCAAACCAGTTGTCTTGAGTAGTTAAAAACTCTGTCTGCGATTGACGTTCTGGAGTGTTGGGGGTACCATCGCCATTTTGATAATGACTGCTGGTCGCCAAGTTAAAATAGGTCTGCCATTTGGTAAATAAGTCAGACTGAAGTGCATATAGATTGTCTTTGGTGGTCTGGAGATTGTTTTTCGCGCTGATATAACTTCCCCATGCTTGGGATGATTTTTGCTGGCCTTCAAGATCGAGATTGATGTCAGCAATTTTGTCACCCATCTTGACTTCGTCACCGTCTTTAACATAGAGTTTGTAGACGACTCCTGAAGCCTGAGTCGAAATAATACCGTTATTGGCAGTTGAGACCGCTCCTGAACCGGTCACAGAAATAATTAAAGTACCTTTTTGAACTGTACTTGTTTGATATTGGACTTGATTCTTTTTCGCGCTGCTGATTTTTGAAAAACCAAACCAAAAAACGCCAACAACAACAAAAATAATAATCACTTTTTTAATCAGTGACGCTTTCAAAAACCAGTCTTTTATTTTTTGCATAGATTGGCTAAAAGCGAAAGTACCTTTTTTTAGACTATCGCCTGGGGCCCCTTTGGGGTGAGGCGGTCGAAAAAAACGGTACCGAGCTTTTAAAAATAGTAAATAATAAACCTTAAATTTAGCTGAAAACAGGCAAGGAAACTATTACATTAGTTCCTTTTCCCAATTTGCTTTCCACCTTAATCTCTCCTTGATGCGCTTCAATAATTTTTTTGGCAATAGATAATCCCAATCCGTATCCTCCGCTTCCTTTGTGACTCCTGACAGTTTCCGCCCTGTAGAACCTATCGAAGACATGGGGCAGGTCTTTTTCATCGATACCGATCCCGCGATCCTTTACAGAAATTAATACTGTTTTGTTGTTTGTTTTCGAGTCGATGACAACTTCGGAATTAGTCTTACTGTATTTAATAGCGTTATCCAAAAGAATCACGATCAAATCAGTCAAACTGTATTCGTTACCTTGAACTTTATAGTCTTTGATATTTTTTTTGATTATAATTTTTTTTTCGCGCGCGATGATTTCTATTTTCTTAACGGCTTCATCAACGATTTTTCTCAACGATAATTTTTCTAGTTTGAAATTATTATTTCCAATTTTATATTGGGCCAACTGGAGTAATCCTTCCGACAGAGACTGTAGCTTGTTAATTTCAAACAGATTATCGTTAATTAATTTTTTTGCACCGGCAAGATTAAGTTTTTTGTCCCGCAATCCAACTTCAATTGCTGTTTTAAGAGACGTTAAAGGAGTCCGCAACTCGTGTGAAGCATCGGAGATAAAACGGTTTTGTTCGTAAACCATTTCTTGAATCGGTCTTAAAGTCTTTCCCGCCAAAAAATATCCCAACGCTCCTGATGTTATAAATATAATCGTATTGATAATTCCCAAACCAAAGATAACCCTTTGTTTTATTTCTATAATCAGGTCTTCGTCAATAAAAAACGGTTGAGCTGGGTTTGGCGGGAGTAATCTTTCCACTCTTAATCTTTGCATTCTTGAAAACCTGTACATCTCGCTCATCAAGCCCCGGTAAATCACCAGACTAAAAGCAATGCTGACAAACATAATGATCAACAAATACCAAGCAGTTAATTTTAATCGCGCTTTTTGAAACATATTTATTCTATTTTATAACCGAAGCCTCTAATGGTAATAATTAGAGGTTTTTTGTTTTTAAATGGTAAATCGATTTTACTTCTCAAATTCCTAATATAAACCTCAACCGTGTTGGGAAGAATATCAGCATCATAGTCCCAAACATGAGCAATAATCTGATCCTTAGTAAGAATTCTGCCTTTATTTCTCATTAGATACTCTAGCAGAGAAAATTCTTTATTGGAGAGTTTAATTAATTTCCCAAGACGCCTCACTTCAAAAATCTTAAAGTTAAAAGTCAAGTCAGAAACAGTCAAAACTTCTCCGAGAGTTGTTTTTGGCCTCCGCGTTAAGGCCCGGATTCTCGCCAGTAATTCTTCAAAAGAAAATGGTTTGGTTAAATAATCGTCGGCGCCGTTATCCAATCCTTTGACCTTGTCCTGGATTTGTCCTTTGGCAGTCAAGATCAAAATTGGCGTGTGAATTTTATTTTTGCGAAGATTCTGACAGATAGCGATTCCATCCATACTGGGAAGCATTAAATCAAGAATAATCGCGTCATAATCTTCTGTTGAGGCTAAATCATGGCCATCGTTGCCGTCATAAACGACGTCAACCGCATAATTTTCTTGTTCAAATCCTTTTTTAATAGAGTTGGCAATTCTGTGTTCATCCTCAACAATAAGTATTCTCATGAGGCCTATTATAGTCTATTAGCTGAAAAACGGCTGAAAAAATAACTATTATTGACTTATAACTAATGATCTGTGATAATCTGGTTAACTTTAACTATGTTACCAACAATAATTACTGCCAATATTATTATTAGTCTAATTTCTTTAGTCGGTGGGGTTTTTATTTTATCAAAAAAACTTCTTTCCAAAAAAATCACTCCTTATTTGGTGGCTTTTGCTGCCGGAGTTATGCTGACAACGGTTTTTTTCGAAATGTTTCCAGAAGCTTTGGAGCAAGCGGAAAAAATAGGCAATCCCGCTAATATTTTTTTTCCCGCCTTCCTCGGCATCATCGTCTCTTTTTTTATCGAAAGATTTGTTTTATGGTTTCACCATCATGAGTCCACCCACGGACTAAAACCAACAGTATTCCTAATTACAATTGGTGACGGCATTCATAATTTGATTGACGGAATTACGATCGCTGCCACTTTTTTGACCAGTTTCAATCTCGGAGTAATTACAACGATTGCCATCGCTGCCCATGAAATCCCCCAGGAAATTGCCGACTTCGGTATTCTTATCAACTCTGGTTTGAAAAACTTTCAGGCATTGACGATTAATTTTCTATCTGCACTCGCAGCAATTTTAGGAGGAATCGCGGCTTTTTATTTCCTGCAAAACTTAAAAGGCGGACTGCCTTTTCTATTATCATTGTCATCGGGAATATTTATTTATATTGCTGGTTCCGACCTGATTCCCAGCCTTCATAAAGAACACAAAAAACAAAAAAAGTGGGCGCAGGTGATTCCTTTCCTTTCCGGTATCATCCTTATGTACTTTTTAATCATTCTTCTTGAAGGAAAACATTAAATTTAAGCTTAATTTTTAATTAAAAAGAGTATAATTGTTTTTTGATTAAAAAATGGATAAAGCAATTTCTGTTAAAGTATTAACCAAAAAATTCGGCGACTTTGTTGCCGTCAATAATATTAGTTTCGACGTGGAAAAAGGAGAAATCTTTGCTTTTTTAGGGCCAAACGGCGCCGGAAAAACTACCACGATTAAGATGTTAACTACTTTATTACACCCGACAGTCGGTCAAATTTTTGTCAACGGTTTTGACCCGGTAAAAGAGCAAAATAACGTCAGAAAATCTTTTGGGATTGTCTTCCAGGATCCATCTCTTGACGAGGAACTGACTGCTTACGAGAATATGGACTTCCACGGAATCCTCTACAACGTCACCTCTGATCTAAGAAAAAAAAGAATCCGCGAGCTGATGGAAATTGTCGAACTTTGGGAGAAAAAAAATTTATTGGTCAAAACTTTTTCCGGAGGTATGAAACGAAGGCTGGAAATCGCCCGTGGCCTACTTCACCACCCAAAAATATTTTTCCTGGATGAACCAACTTTAGGACTTGATCCGCAAACCCGAAATCAGATCTGGGAATATATCAAAAAACTTAACCAACAAGAAGGAATTACAATTTTTTTCACGACTCATTATATGGAAGAGGCAGAAAAAGTGGCTAATAGAATCGCTATTATAGACCACGGGAAAATCATCACTCAGGGAACAGCAATAGAACTGAAAAATAAAACAAAAGCTTCCTCTCTGGAAGATGCTTTTTTGGCTTTGACTGGAAAAAAGATCCGTGACGAGAAAGCTTCAGGAATAGACCATATGAGGATGAGACGGGCGGTTTGGAGAGGAGGTCGAAGATAAAATATGAAAGTAATCTATATTTTGTGGCTTAGACAATTAAAAAGATACTTTCGATCTCATTCAAGAATTATTGGCTCTTTGGGACAACCAGTGCTTTTTATGGTGGCTTTAGGATTTGGTTTCGGGCCAATCTTCAAGCGGGCTGGAGCCGGCAATTATATGGAATTTCTCGCGCCGGGGATTATCGCTCAAGGTATTCTTTTTACTTCAATGTTTTCCGGCACCGAAATTATCTGGGACAGGCAGTTTGGTTTTTTAAAAGAAACCCTAGTTGCACCAGTTTCGCGTTTTAATATAATGATCGGCCGCACCTTAGGTGGAGCTACTATTGCCACGATGCAAGGTTTAATTATTTTTCTTCTCTCCCTCTTAGTCGGGTTCAAACCAAGTAATATTTTTGCGGTAATATTAAGTCTTGTTGTTATGTTTTTGATGGCGTTACTTTTTACTGCTTTGGGAACAGCTATCGCTTCAACTTTAGATGATTTTCAAGGATTTCAATTAATTATGAATTTCTTGGTGATGCCGATGTTTTTCTTATCAGGCGCTCTTTTTCCATTAAACGGACTACCTGGGGTAATTGATTTGATTTCTCATATTAATCCTTTAACTTATGGCGTTGATGGCCTAAGAGCTTCTTTAACAGGTACCACTCATTTTGGTCTCGGAGTTGATTTTCTAGTTTTAGGAATAATTACTTCGCTAATATTATCTTTAGGAAGCTATCTCTTCTCAAAGATTGAGGTTTAATTTTCTTGTCTTTTGGCGACTCGACGTTGAGTGATAGAAAGAATTCTTTTGCGGATTCTTAAATTAAGAGGTGTGGCTTCAAGATATTCATCATCGGTAATAAAATCAAGTGCTTGCTCCAAAGTCAAAACAGTTGCCGGTACAAGAGGAATAGAAACTCCTTCACCGGCTGATCTATTATTAGTCAATTTTTTTTCCTTGCAGACATTGACTTCAATATCAAATTCTCGGGCGCCGACGCCAACAACCATTCCCTCATATATTTGCGTACCGGGGCCGACAAATAAAGTTCCCCTGTCCTGGGCGTTGACCAATCCGTAGGTCATTGCTTCTCCTGGCTTAACCGTGACTAAAGCTCCATTTCTTATCGAATCAAGCTTGCTTCCTTTGGGAAAATAACCCAAAAAATAGGTGCTCAAAATTGCCGTCCCTCTTGTTTTTGTCATCAGCATACTTCTTATCCCTAATAAATTATTGTCGGATATTTTATATTTTAATCTAATATTGTTTCCGTTGGTTAACATAACAAGCATCTTGCCTTTTCTTTTTCCAAACTCTTCACTAATTTCTCCCA
>Ga0315297_10001380_pt1 | contig 15027 bp, 12 predicted proteins | sample YL17G15_0_MG_FD_203628 | JGI IMG/M metagenome (GOLD analysis project Ga0315297, IMG submission 203628) | Sediment microbial communities from Yellowstone Lake, YNP, Wyoming, USA - YL17G15_0 | ecosystem: Environmental > Aquatic > Freshwater > Lake > Sediment | place: USA: Wyoming | collected... | reverse complement strand
TTTCGTCGCGCCAGCTTGATTCGGATGGCCGCGGGTTCAGCTTCCGCCCTGGGGTGGCGCTGGACATGCGCATGGGGGCCACCGGCCCTACCGCGGCGGACCTGCTCAACGAGTTGCCTGAAGCGCAACTGGTGGCGATCCTGCGAGACTACGCCGATGAGCGCCGGGCCGGCGCGATGGCGCGCGAGATCACCCGGCGGCGGGCGCGCAGCCCCTTCGGATCGAGCGACGACCTGGTGAACGCCATCCGGGCGGTGCTCGGTTCCCGGGCAGGCCCGGGGGAGTTTGCGCGGATCTTCCAGGGGTTCCGGATCGCGGTGAACGACGAGCTGGGCGGGCTGGCGCGGGCACTCGATGCCTTTCGTGATGCCCTGGCGCCGGGCGGCCGCCTGGCGGTGATCAGCTATCACTCGGGAGAGGATCGGCTCGTGAAGCAGACGTTTCGCGGCTGGAGCACCGCATGCACCTGCCCGCCAGGGCTGCCAGTCTGCATCTGCGGGGGCGCGGCCTCCGGCCGGCTGATGACGCGCCGCCCGATCGTCGCGAGTGATGCCGAGGCCGCGGCCAACCCGCGTGCCCGCAGCGCCCGTCTCCGGGTCTTCCGGGTGAACGATGCAGCTTAAGGGGCGGCATCACCTCCTGTTCTGGCTGCTGCTGTTCCTGGTGGTGGCCGGCGGTATCGTGGCGCGACAGAATGCATCGATCGCGGCCGCCGGACGCCTCAGCCGCCTCCGGGAGGAACGGACCACGCTGGAAGCGCGCCGGGCGGACCTGACTGGCCAGATACGCGAAGCATCGAGCCGCCGGGCGCTCGCGCCCCTGGCGGAGGCGCTGGGCCTGCACGAGCCCTCCGATTCCGAAGTCAACTACCTCAAGCTCTCCGCGGACGACCGCCGGCCATGAACCGCACTGCCAAGCGCATTTCCTTCCTGCAGGGCTGCTTTGCGCTGGCGCTGGCGAGCATCGTCGTTCGCGCGGGCCAACTGCAACTGGTCGAGGGGAGCTACTGGTCGGCGCAGGCAGAGTCGCGGCGCACCGCGCGCGACACCCTCGAGGCGCGACGGGGATCGATCTACGACCGTCGCGGGGTGCAGCTCGCGGTGACGCAGGAGTTCTATCACGTCGGCATCGCGCCGAACGAGGTGGTGGACCGGCGGGCGCTGGTGCGCGCGGGGTCGCGCGCGTTGGACGTCGGGCCGGGTGAGCTGCAGCGGAGGCTGCGCGCGGGGAAGTACACCTACTTTTACGGTCCGTACACCGCGACGCAGATCGAGCCCCTGCGGCAGTTCAAGGGCGTTCACCTCGAGGGCAGCTTCCGCCGGGACTATCCGTCGTCGCTGGCCGCCCCGGTTATCGGGCGGCTTCCCCCGGACAGCACCCATGGCGGCTCCGGGCTGGAGCGGGCGCTCGATGCCCTGCTGACCGGCACGCCGGGCGAGGCGGTGTTCCTGCGCGACCGCGCCGGCCGCCGGCTCGAGTCGCCGGCGCGCAAGGTCAGCGACCCGGTTCCAGGGAACGACGTGTGGCTCACGCTCGACGCGGAACTGCAGGACATCGCCGAGCGCGAGCTCGAGGATGCCCTCCAGGAGCTGGGTGCCCGTGGCGGCGATGTGGTGGTGCTCGATCCACGATCGGGAGAACTGCTCGCCGTGGCGTCGCGCCAGGCCGGCGTGGACCGGGCCGCCTCGAGTCCCACGGCGTTCACCAGTCCCTTCGAGCCGGGCTCGACGGCCAAGCTCTTCACGGCAGCGGCGCTGCTGCGGCTCGACAAGGTGGACAGCACCGACCGCGTGAGCGGCGAGGGTGGCAACTACCTGATGCCGCTTTCGCGCGGCCCGCGGCGGCAGATCCAAGACGAACACAAGATCGCGGGGATGATGACGCTGGCCGACGCTATCAAGATGTCGAGCAACATCGGCATGTCGAAGTTCTCCCAGCGCCTGAGCACGACCGAGCAGTTCGAGGCGCTGCGCGACTTCGGCTTCGGCAGTCCCACCGGCGTGGAGTTCCCGTCCGAGTCCCGGGGCATACTCTCGAGTCCCGAGCGGATGATCCCGGACTACTCCCGCGCCAGCATGGCGATGGGGTACGAGATCGGCGTCACGGCGCTGCAGCTTGCCGTGGCGTATGCGGCGATCGCCAACGACGGCGTGCTGGTGACGCCGACCCTGGTGCGCGAGGTGCGGGCTCCCGCCGGGCAACTGCTCTACCGGCACCAGCCGGAGCCGGTGCGCCGGGTCGTCTCCCTCCAGGTCGCGGCCAAACTCCAGGAATACCTCCGCAGTGTGGTCGAGGAAGGTGGCGGTACCGGCGACAAGGCGCGGCTCGCCAACTACGAACTGGCGGGCAAGACAGGAACCGCGCGCCGGTTCGAGGGAAGGTCCTACGCCAACAAGGGCTATCGCGCCTCCTTCGCGGCGTACTTTCCGGCGAAGGACCCGCAGCTCGTGCTGGTGGTGACGATCGATGACCCGACCAAGGGATCGTACTTCGGTGGGTCCACCGCGGCACCGCTCACCAAGCGGATGCTGGAGCAGGCGCTGGCCTCCCGCTACATCTCGATCGACCGCGCGCGACTCGGCGGCACCACGGCGGCGGCACCGCTTCCCGCGCCGGCCCCGCGGGTGGATGCGGTGGCGCCGGTGGCGCGCGTGGCGTGGCCGTACCGCCCGCTCGACACGCCCGCGGCCGGGGGCGTGGCCACGGTCCCCGAGGTGAGCGGACGCGGAGTGCGCGTGGCGGTGCTGGCGGTGCACCAGCGCGGCTTCCACGCGCGCGTGAAGGGCACGGGCCGTGTCGTGCGCACCGATCCCGCGGCCGGAAGCACCGCCAGCACCGGCACCGTCGTCACCCTCTGGACCGAGGACTGACCGTGCGCGCGAGTGCGTTGCTCGACGGCTTGCGGCGTGCTGACCTGCTGGTGGAGGCCGACACACTGCCCGAGGTGACGGGGGTCGGCACCGACAGCCGGAGCACGATGCCCGGGTCGCTGTATGTGGCGGTGCGCGGGTCGCAGGCCGACGGGCACCGCTTCATCCCCGATGCGCTGGCGCGGGGCGCCGCGGCCATCGTGGTGGAGTCGCGGCAGCCGGTGGCCGCGCCGCAGGTGGTGGTGCGCGATGGCCGTCGCGCCGCGCTCGTGCTGGCGCGGGCCTGGTTCGGCGATCCCGCGGGTGCCCTGCAGCTCATCGGCATTACCGGCACCAACGGCAAGACCACCACCACGGCGCTGGTCCGTCACCTCTTCAATGCGTCCGGTGCCGCCGCGAGCATCGGAACGCTTGGCGCGTTCGATGGGCTTGGCGACGCGGTGCCCTCCACCGCCGGCTCGCTCACGACGCCGGGGCCGGTGGACCTGCAGGCGACGCTGGCCGCCCTGCGCGATCGCGGCTGCACCACCGTCGCAATGGAGGCCTCGTCGCACAGCCTCGACCAGGGACGGCTCGATGGGCTCGCGTTTGCGGCGGGGATCTTCACCAACCTCACGCGCGACCATCTCGATTATCACGGCACCATGGAGGCTTATCTCGCCGCCAAGCTCAGGTTGGCGACGCTGCTTCGGCTCGGCGGCGTCGAGGTCGTGAACATCGATGACCCCGCGTGGACGGCGCTTCCCGGCGGCGACCGGCGGGTCTCTTTCGGCCTTGGTCCCGACGCCGATGTGCGCGCGGCCCACCTCGAGCTCGGCGCTGCCGGCAGCCGCTTCCTGCTGGATGGGGCATTCGGTCGCGCCGAGGTGGCACTGCCGCTCCTGGGTGACTTCAACGTCTCCAATGCACTGGCCGCCGCGGCGTGCGCGCTGGCGCTGGGGCACCCCATGGCCGGTGTGGCGGCGCGACTCACGGCGGCGCCACAGGTTCCCGGTCGGATGGAACTCATTACCGACCGCCCTTGTGCGGTGCTGCGCGACTACGCGCACACACCTGATGCCCTGGAGCGCGCGCTCAAGGCGCTGCGACCGCTCACCCCGGGCCGGCTGATTGTCGTGTTTGGCTGCGGCGGCGACCGCGATCGTGGCAAGCGCCCGATCATGGGGCAGCTGGTGGCGGCGCTGGCCGACCTGCCGGTGGTGACATCGGACAACCCGCGCACGGAAAGCCCAGACGCGATCATCGACGACGTGGAGCAGGGCATGGGCTCGGTGCCGCGCCTGCGCATCGCCGATCGCCGGGGCGCAATCACCGCGGCGCTGGGCGCCGCGCGGGCCGGCGACACCCTGCTCCTCGCCGGCAAGGGCCATGAGACCTACCAGGTGATCGGCACCGAGAAGCAGCCGTTCGACGAACGCGAGATCGTGCTTGCCGCGCTCGGTGCCGGATGAGTCCCTGGACCGGCGCGCTGGTGCAGCAGGCGCTCGGCCTTCCGCGGTTCCCGGCGACGGCGCCGTGGACGGCGATCTCCACCGACACGCGCAGCATCGAGCCGGGCGCCCTCTTCCTTGCGCTCGTGGGTGAGCGATTCGACGGGCACAACTACCTCGCCGCGGCGCGCGAGCAGGGCGCCACGGCGGTGGTGGTACGCCGCGGCACCGCACCGGTGGGGGGCCTCGAGCTGCTGGAGGTGGACGACACGCTCCGCGCCTATGGTGACATCGCGCGCGCGCGGCGCCGGCTCATCACCGGCCCGGTGGTGTGCGTCACGGGGAACAACGGCAAGACGACGGTGAAGGAGATGGTGGCGGCGGTGCTGCGGACGCGCTTCGGGGTGCACGCGACCCGCGCCAACAACAACAACCTGGTCGGCGTGCCGCTCACGATCATCGAGGCGCCGTGGGACGTCGAGGCACTGGTGATCGAGGGGGGCGGCAACGTGCCGGGCGAGCTGCCGCGCTACCGGGAGATCATTGAGCCCACGATCACGATCGCGACCAACGCGACCGAGGGCCATCTCGAGGGGTATGGGTCGCTGGCCGCGATCGTGGCCGACACGATCGCGGTGACCGCCGGGGTGGACCTTGCGGTGGTGGGCATGGAGCCGCGGTCGCTGGCGGAGGGCGCCCGGCGCGTCGCCCGGACGGTGATCACGGTGGGATGGCAGGATGCCGACCGGATTCCCCAGGTGCTCGCGACCGACGCGCGTGCGCGCCCGCGGGTGCGGCTGGGCGGGCAGGAGGTGCAGCTTCCGCTGCCCGGCCGGCACCAGGCGCTCAACGCCGAGTTCGCGTGGGTGGTGGGCGAGGCGGTGGGCATCGACGCGGACGCCGCGGCGAAGGCGCTCGCGACGGTGACGGTGCCCGGCGGCCGAAGCGAACTGAGCCAGGTGGGCCGGCTCACCATTCTCAACGACTGCTACAACGCGAACCCGCACTCCTTCGCGGCCTCGATCGCCACGGCGGCTGACCTGCGCCGGGGCCGGCGCCTGGTCTTCGTGGCGGGGACGATGCGTGAGCTGGGCGCCGAGGCCGCGCGGCTGCATCGCGCGGTGGCGGCGCAGATCGTGGCGCTCGACCCCGAGCTGATCGCGGCGGTGGGCGAGTTCGTCCCCGCCTTCCAGCCGTGGGCGGAGACGCTGGGTGATCGGCTGATCACTGCCGCCGATGCCCCGGCGATGGGTCCGCTGCTGGCGGCACGCCTTCGCGGCGACGAAGTCCTGGTGCTGAAAGGGTCCCGCGGGGCGGCGCTCGAACGTATACTTCCGGCCATCACTGGCCGTGCCGCCGCCCCGCACTGAGGCCCGATGCTCTACTACCTGCTCGCACCGCTGGGCAAGAAGTATCTCCTCTTCAATCTCATCAATTATCTGAGCTTCCGCGCGGCGGGCGCGATGGTCACCGCGTTGCTGATCGCGTTCCTGGTGGGGCCCGGCATCATCGCGCGGCTCCGGGCGCGGAAAGTGGGGCAGGTGATCCGCGCGGAGGGTCCGGCGAGCCACCAGGGGAAGCGCGGCACGCCGACGATGGGCGGGATCATCATCCTGCTGTCGACGGTCATCCCCACGCTGCTCTGGGCCCGGCTGGAGAATCGCGCGGTGCTCTTCGCGCTGCTGTCGATTCTCTGGATGGGGGGCATCGGGTTCATCGACGACTACCTCAAGATCGTGCAGGGCAAATCGCGCGGGCTGGTGGCGCGCTGGAAGCTGGTGGGTCAGTGCACCTTCGGCATTGCGCTTGGCCTGCTGCTGTACCACTACCCGGTGGTGCCGGTGGGCACCATTCCCGCCACCGCGACGACGCTGCCCTTTTTCAAGTACCTGGTGGTCAACTTTACGCCACTGGTGTTCGTCGGCTTCGTGACGCTGGTCATCACGGGCAGCAGCAATGCGGTGAACCTGACGGACGGGCTGGACGGCCTGGCCGCCGGGCTCTCCGCCATCGCCGCGTTCGGCTTTGCGGTCTTCGCCTACCTGCTGGGCCGCACCGACTCGACCAGCTACCTCTTCCTCTTCTACCTGCCCGGGGCGGGGGAACTCGCCGTGTTCTGCGCGGCGCTCATGGGCGGGTGCATCGGCTTTCTCTGGTTCAATGCGCACCCGGCGCAGGTGTTCATGGGCGACACGGGAAGCCTGGCGATCGGGGGCGCGTTCGGGGCGGTGGCGATCCTGCTCAAGTCGGAGTTCCTGCTGCTGCTGATCGGCGGGGTGTTCGTGGCGGAGGCGCTGTCGGTGATGGCGCAGACGTCGGTCTACAAGTGGTTCCGGCGCACGCGGGGGAAGGAATACGCCGACGCGCACCGGGTCTTTCGCATGGCGCCGCTGCACCACCACTTCGAGAAGCTGGGCTGGCACGAGACCACGGTGGTGACCCGCTTCTACATCCTCGGCATCTTCTGCGCGCTGCTGGCGCTGTCCACGCTCAAGCTCCGGTGATGCTGCTCGACGACCTCCGCCGCGAGGCCAAAGAGACGGCGATCATAGGGCTGGGCAAGAGCGGCGTCGCCGCGGGGCTGCTGCTCCGCGACCACTGTGTTCCCGTCTATGCTTCGGAGTTGAGGGATAGCGACAGCACCAATGCATGGGCGGCGACGCTCCGGTCGGCCGGCGCCGACGTCGAGCTCGGCGCACACGACCTGGCGCGCATCGCGCGCGCGGGCACTGTGATCGTGGCACCGGGGGTGCCGCCCGAGGCGCCGCCGCTCCGGGCGGCGGTCGATGGGAAGGTGCCGATCTTCGCGGAAGTGGACCTCGGGTTCACCGCGCTGCCGGCGACGCAATTCGTGGCGCTCACCGGAACGAACGGCAAGACTACGACGACGTCGCTGGTCGCCCACCTCATGCAGGCGGCATCGCTCGACGCGGTGGCCGCCGGCAACATCGGGCTGCCGCTCTGCGAGGTGGCGCGCCGCCCGGCACCGCCGAACTGGGTGGCGCTCGAGCTCTCCTCGTTCCAGCTGCACGATTGTCCCCACGTGAAGCCGCGCGTCGGCGTGCTCCTCAACCTGGCGCCCAACCACCTCGACCGGTACCACAGCCTCGAGGAATACTACGGCGACAAGGCGCTGCTCTTCCGCAACGCCGACGCGGGGTCCGTCACCATCAGCAATGCCGACGACCCGGCGGTGCAGGCCATGGTGACGGGCCTGCCGGGACGCCACCTCCGGTTCTCGGTGCGCGAGCGCGCCGACGGCTGGTACGATCGCGCGCGGGGACGGCTCATGCTCGACGACGTGCCGCTGCTGGAGCGAGACCACCTGCCGTTGCTGGGCGACCACAACGTGGCCAACGCGCTCGCCGCGGCGCTCGTGATGCGCGCCATCGGCGGGCCGCCCGAGGGCATGGCCGCCGGGCTCGCGAGCTTCCGGGCCATCGAACACCGGGTCGAGCCGGTGCGTGAAGTGAGAGGCGTCCTCTGGATCAACGACTCGAAGTCCACGAATGTTACCTCTACCGAAGTGGCGATCGCGGCACTCGAGCGGCCGTTCGTGCTGCTCATGGGCGGGCGGCACAAGGGTGAGCCCTACACGAGGCTCGGGCCGCTCCTGCGCCCCCGCTGCCGCGCGGTGGTGGCCTACGGCGAGTCGGGTGACCTGATCGAGCGGGACCTGCATGGTGCGGTTCGGGTGGTGCGGGCGGGCACGTTCGAGAACGTGGTGGAGACGGCAGCGAGCCTGGCCCAGCGCGGTGATGCGGTCCTCCTGTCTCCCGCCTGTTCCAGTTACGACATGTTCAACAACTACGAGGAGCGCGGCGCGACCTTCCGCGCGCTGGTCGAGGCGCTCTGATGGCGGCACCGCTGGTGAGGCACCCGGGAGAGTTCAGGTGGGAAACACGACTGCTCGCCGTCGTGGTCCTCACGCTGCTCGTGTTCGGCGTGGCCACGGTGTACGGTGCTGCGGGACTCCAGACTCGCAGTGCCGGCCTCAACGTGGCGCTGAGCCAGCTTTCCGGCGCGTTGCTGGGCGGCGTGCTGCTGGTGGCGGTCGCGCGGGTAGACTACCGGGTGTGGCAGCGGCTTGCGTGGCCGGTGCTGCTCGTCACCATTGTTCTGCTCATCATTCCGCTGCTTCCCTTCACTTACAGCATCGCGCCGCTCATCAACGGCGCGCGGCGCTGGGTGCAGATCGGGCCGCTCCGGCTGCAGCCGTCCGAGCTCGCGCGACTTGCCGTCGTCATCTGGTGCGCCATGCTCGCCGCCCGGAAGGGCGAGGCGGTGCGTGGGTTCAAGAAGGGCGTGCTCCCGTTCCTGGTCGGGATGGGCGCGCTCTCCGGGCTCATCGTGCTCGAGCCCAACATGTCGATGGCGGTGCTCGTGGCGCTCTGCGGTGCGATGGTGCTCTTCTCGGCCGGCGCCAAGCTGGGCCACTTCATGCTGCTCGGGTTGGGGGCGATGCTGCTTGCGGTACAGGCGGTGATCATGGCGCCGTACCGGATGAACCGGTGGCTCGCCTTCGTCGATCCCGACAAGGTGGGCGCCGACGCGCATCACCAGATCAACGAATCGATCATCGGCGTCGGGGCGGGGCGCTTCCTGGGCGTGGGCTTCGGCGAAGGGCAGCAGAAGTTCCACCTGCCCTATGCCTATTCGGACTTCCTGTTCAGCACGATCGCGGAGGAATGGGGCTTCGTCGGCGTGTGCCTGGTGGTGCTGCTCTTCTCGCTCTTCTGCTGGCTGGGGTTCCGGATCGCGCGCACCGCGGCCGATACGTTCGGGCAATATCTCGCCGTCGGGCTCACCAGCGCGGTGGGACTCACCGCATTCCTGCACATGGCGGTGTCACTCGGCCTGATGCCGACGACCGGCCTGACGCTGCCGTTCATGTCTTATGGGCGGACCAGTCTGGTCATATCCCTCGTGGGGGCGGGGATACTGATCAACATTGGGCGGATGCGGGGGAAACCGTCTCCGAAGCGAAGCGTAAGGAGTGAGGCGTGAGGAGTAAGGGGGAGCCCGGTTGACACCACGCGTCGCTTCATCCGGATCCCGTGTTCTCATCGCGGGCGGCGGTACCGGCGGACACCTCATGCCGGCGCTGTCGGTCGCCGAAGCGTTGCGGGCGCTGCCGGCGGGCTTCGAGCCGGTGCTGATCGGCGCCGTGCGCGGAGTGGAGGCGCGGCTGCTGCCGCAGCGGAACTTCCGCTATCACCTGCTGCCAGCCGAGCCGATCTATCGGCGCCAGTGGTGGAAGAATGCCCGCTGGCCGTTCGTCAGCATCAGCCTCCTGCGCAAGCTCAGCAAGCTCTTTCGCGAGGAGCACCCGGTCGCGGTGCTCGGCACCGGCGGCTACGCAAGCGCCCCGGTGGTGTGGTGGGCGAGCCGGCTCGGTATCCCGACGGCAATCCAGGAGCAGAACGCGTATCCCGGATTGTCAAACCGGTGGCTGGCGAAGCGGGTGCAGGAGATCTACCTGGGCCTGCCCGAGGCGATGGCGCATTTCGACAAGGGCACGACCGCCCCGATGATCGACACCGGCAACCCGATTGCCCCTCCGACGCCGGGCCGGGCGGAGCACGCGAGACTGCGGTTCGGCATGAAGCCCGGTCGCCGCACCGTGCTCATCACCGGCGGCAGCCAGGGGGCGCTGGCAATCAACGCGGCGGTCGCCGAGTGGATCGGAGCGGGAGAACCGCGCGGCGTGGATATCCTCTGGGTCACCGGCTCGAGCACCTACGAGCAGTTCAAGCACTTCCACGAGCCGCCGCATGTCCAGGTGATCTCCTTTCTCGACCCGATGGCCGATGGCTACGCCGTGGCTGACCTGGTGGTGTCTCGGGCCGGGATGATCACCATTGCCGAACTCTGCGCGTGGGGCCTGCCAAGCATCCTCATTCCCCTGCCCACCGCCGCTGCCGATCACCAGACCGGCAATGCGCGGGCGATGGAGCTGACCGGGGCAGCGAGCGTCCTCCTCCAGAGTGAGCTCACCGGCAAGCGCCTGGGCGAGGAGATCGGGCGCCTGTTCGAGTTCCCCGAGGCGCGGCGCGAAATGGCGGATCAGGCCCGGAAGCGGGGCCGTCCCGACGCCGCGCGGGACATCGCCGCCCGGCTGGCCGCCCTGGCGGGGTAACTGTCCAGTTTCCGGACTGTTCCCGGGGTCACAACTGTCCTAAATTCAGCGAGTTACGATGGATCTCTTCGCAGCAGACGACTCGCGTCCGGTGCATTTCATGGGCATCGGCGGCGCCGGGATGAGTGCCTTGGCGCTCCTGGCCCGGCGCCGGGGCGTGGTGCTCAGCGGCTGCGACAACGATCCCAGCGGGGCAGCAGACCTCATCGCGCTCGATGTTCCGGTGGCAGAGGGACATGCCGCCGTGCATGTGCAGGGGTGCCGGGCGGTGGTGGTGACGGCCGCGGTGCCGGCTGATCATCCGGAGCTGGTCGCGGCGCGGGCGGCGGGCATCCCGGTGGTGCCACGCAAGGATGCGCTGGCGGCGCTCTGCGCGGGCCGCGATACGGTGGCGGTGAGCGGCACCCACGGAAAGACCACCACGACCGCGATGACCACCGAGGCGCTGATTGAGGCCGGGCTGGATCCGACTGGCCTCGCCGGCGGCCGGGTCTCTGCCTGGGGCGGAAACGCGCGGGTCGGAGCGGATCGCCTGTTCGTGGTGGAGGCCGACGAGTACGATCAGGCGTTCCTGGCGCTGGCTCCCACGGTGGCGATCGTCAACAACGTCGAGGCGGATCACCTCGAGTGCTACGGTTCGCTGGAGGCACTGGAGACGGCGTTCGTCACGTTCGCCTCGCGCGCCCGGGTGGCAATTGTCGGCATCGATGACCCCGGTGCGGCGCGGGTCGCTTCGCGGCTCAGCAACATTGTGGTGCGGTTCGGCGTGAGCCATGAGGCGGACGTGCGGCTGCATGACATTTCGCAGCGCCCTGATCATACCCATGCCCGGGTGCGCTTCAGCGACGGCGGCGAACTCGGGCTCACCCTGCATGTTCCGGGGCTGCACAACCTGCGCAACGCGACGGCGGCCCTGCTCGCGGTCGATGCGGTGGGCGGGGACATGGAGGCGGCGGTGACGGCGCTGGCCCGGTACCGGGGTGTCGGGCGACGCTTCGACCGGGTGGGCAGCGCCGGTGGTGTGGACGTGGTGGACGACTACGCCCACCATCCCTCCGAACTGGCCGCGACGCTCGAGGCGGCGCGGCAGGCCTTTCCGGGACGGCGCCTGGTGGCGGTGTTCCAGCCGCACCTGTACTCCAGGACCGTCCTGCATGGAGAGGCGATGGGCACCGCCCTCGCGGCTGCCGACCTGGTGGTCGTCACCGAGATCTACGCCGCGCGCGAACAGGCGCTGCCGGGGGTGAGCGGCCGCCGCGTGGCCGATGCCGCGAGGGCGGCGGGCGGGACGGCGCACTTCGAGGCCGACCGTGCCGGGCTGGGGCGAGCCGTCGCTTCGCACCTCCGCTCCGGCGACGTCGTGCTGACGCTGGGTGCCGGCGACATCACGCGCGTGGGTCCGGAGCTGGTCGGCCTGCTGCAGCAGCGATGAAGCCGGGCTGGCATGTGCTGGGATCTCTGGCCCTGCTCGGGCTCGGCTGGTTCCTGGCGCCGAAACTCGGCCGGCGGCTCGCCTTCTTCGATGTGAGGAATGTCGAGGTGGTCGGTGCCCGGTTCGTCCCGATGAGTACCATTGTGGGAGCGCTGAAGCTGCCGGCCTCGGCCAGCGTGTTCGATCCACTCGGGCCCGTGGCGTCGCGGGTGCGCAAGCTTCCGGGCATCAAGGGCGTGGAGATCAGCCGCCGTCTCCCGGGCACGCTGGTGGTGCGGGTGACGGAAGTGGTGCCGGTGGCGCTCGCCACCACCAAGGACGGGCTGCGGATGGTCGATGGGCGGGGGCGCGTGCTGCCCTTCGATCCCCTGAATACGGCGCCCGACCTGCCAGTCATGCCGGCACCCGATTCCATGGTGGCGCGACTGCTCGGCCGGGTGCGCGACATCGACCCGGCGTTTTACGCGAAGGTGGACGCGGCGTATGCGTCGCAGGGCGACGTGGTGTTGCGGATGCAGGACCATCGCATCTGGCTCCGGGGTGACGCCGGCCCCGCTGAACTGCGCGCCATCAGGCTGGTGGAGCAGGACCTTGCCCGGCGGGGAAAACCCTACGCCGAGCTCGATGGACGATTCGCGGACCAGGTGGTGGTCCGCTGGAGCGCGGCATGACCGAACCGCAGAAACAGCTCGTGGCCGCCATTGACCTTGGCACAACCAAGGTTGCGGCCGCCGTCGCCGAAGCCACGGGCGATCCCCGGCATCCCACGGCCAAGGTGCTGGGGATTGGCGTCGAGCGAACCCAGGGCGTGCGGCGCGGCGTGGTGCGCGACATCGAGGAGGCGACCCGGGCGATTACCAAGGCGATGAGCGCCGCGCAGAAAATGGCGGGCGCGGAGATCGGCACGGTGTACATCGGCGTGGCGGGCGAGCATGTGGCGGGACGCACCTCGCACGGCATGGTGTCGGTATCGAGCGACGAGATCCGCACCAGCGACGTCGCCCGGGTCAATGACATGGCCAGCAATATTTCCTTCGGGCGCGACCACGAGCTCCTGCATGCCATTCCGCTCGACTACCTCGTGGACCAGCAGGGCGGCATTACCGAGCCGATCGGCATGACCGGCTCCCGGCTCGAAGCCGAGGTGTACCTGGTCACGGTGCTGTCGAGCGTCCTCACCAACCTGCGAAAGTGCTCGGAGCGGGCTGGTTTCCAGGTGGGCGAATTCGTGCTGGAACCGCTGGCCGCCTCGGCCGCGGTGCTCACCAGTGACGAGCGGGAGTTGGGGTGTGCCATCGTGGAGCTGGGCGGCGGGTCGACCAACGTGGCCATCTTCCAGCACGGCAAGATCCTTCACACTGCCTCGCTGCTCTGCGCCGGCGGCCATGTCACCAACGACATCGTGCACGGGCTGCAGGTGACCCAGGCGGACGCCGAGCGGCTCAAGGAGCGCTCCGGGGCGGCTTGGGAGCCGCTGGTGCCCGACAGCGACATCGTCGACCTGCCGGGCACGCCGGGGCAGGGCGCCCGGACCGCGCAGCGGCGGGTGCTTGCGCATATCATGCACGCGCGGATGCAGGAAACACTCGAATACGCGCTCGACGAAATCAGCAAGGCCGGGTACCACCAGCAGCTTCCCGCCGGTATCATCCTGACAGGTGGCGGCGCGCTCGCCCCGGGCATCGTCGAGCTGGCCCGCGAGGTATTCGCGATGCCGGTGCGGGTCGGGGTGCCGGGCCAGGGACTGCGCGGGCTGGCCGACAGCCTGGAGACGCCCCGGATGGCGGTGGTGGCGGGGCTCCTGCTCTACGGCGCGCGGCAGGAACTGTCAGGTGCTTTCGGGACTGGCGTCCGCCGGAACCGTACCGTTGAAAAACTCGTGACCCCGGTCAAGCGATGGCTTCAGGACTTCTTCTGAGGAGGGGCGTGTGTCCGGAATGATCTTCGAGTTCGAGGACGCGGAGCGGAACGCGCAGAGCGCCCGGATGAAGGTTGTCGGCATCGGCGGCGGCGGGGGGAACGCCGTGAACCGGATGATCGACGAGAATCTCCAGGGCGTGGACTTCATCTCGGTCAACACCGATGCCCAGGCGCTGACCCGCTCGAAAGCCAGTCACAAGATCCAGATCGGCAAGCGGCTCACCCGCGGACTCGGCGCCGGCGCGCGCCCGGAGATCGGGCGCCAGGCCATCGAGGAGGATCGCGCCGAGGTGCTGGCGGCGCTGCAGGGGGCCGACATGGTGTTCGTCACCTGCGGCATGGGCGGTGGCACCGGTACCGGCGCGGCCCCGATCATCGCGGAACTGGCGCGCGAGGTTGGCGCCCTGACCGTCGGCATCGTGACGCGGCCCTTCCAGTTCGAGGGGAAGAAGCGGACGCTGCAGGCCGAAATGGGCATCGCGGAGATGCGGAAGAACGTGGACACGATGATCGTGGTGCCCAACGAGCGGCTCCTCGCCATTGTGGGGAAGGGCACCCAGTTCCTCGAGGCGCTGAAGAAGGCCGACGAGGTGCTGCTCCACGCCACGCAGGGCATTTCCCGCCTCATCACCACTACCGGCATCATCAACGTCGACTTCGCCGACGTCCGCACCGTCATGCAAAACGGTGGCGCGGCGCTGATGGGCACCGGCATCGGGCGGGGCGAGAACCGCGCGCTCGAGGCGGCGCAACAGGCCATCTCCAGCCCGCTGCTTGACAACGTGTCGATCACTGGCGCGTCGGCGGTACTGCTCAATATCGTGGGTGGCGACGACCTGACGCTGGGTGAGGCCACCACCATCAGCGAGATCGTGCACGAGGCGGTGGGCGAGGACGCCGAGATCATCTTCGGCGCCGGCAACGATCCCGCGATGCAGGGCGAGATCCGCGTCACGGTCATCGCGACGGGCTTTGATCGCCAGCGCGAGGAGACCCGGCCGAGCGGGGTCATCTCCTTCCCTGGCCGCAAGCGCCATCTCCCCGGCGAGGAGCGCCTTGCGGCCGCCCCACCGCCGCCAGCGAATGTCCGTCCCATGCGCCAACCGCACACGCAGCCGCCGCATCCACACCCCGCGCCGGGCGCGGATGTGCCGGACATGGAGATCCCGACCTTCATCCGTCGCCAGATGGACTGATGCGGCTGCGACTTCTCGCTCTCGCCGTGGTTACACTGGC
>Ga0315297_10001378_pt1 | contig 15035 bp, 9 predicted proteins | sample YL17G15_0_MG_FD_203628 | JGI IMG/M metagenome (GOLD analysis project Ga0315297, IMG submission 203628) | Sediment microbial communities from Yellowstone Lake, YNP, Wyoming, USA - YL17G15_0 | ecosystem: Environmental > Aquatic > Freshwater > Lake > Sediment | place: USA: Wyoming | collected... | reverse complement strand
AATTCCCCGATCAAGTCGGGGAATGACATTCTTAAGTGTCTTTTTTTTGTCATTCTCGCGAAGGCGGGAATCCAGACATTATATGTTTTTCAACTTTTTTACGAATGAACCTAAATTTTTGGAATATAGTATAAACGATTACCGATAGTTCTTTTGGGGACGAAACGAAGCGACAAAATAACGATAAGAAGGGGCAGGTTTGAAAACCCTGCCCCTCTTGAATGGACTTTAATAAGGCCAGTGCAATCCAAGCGCCCTTGATAGGAACGTGGCCATCTGACCTCTTGTGACATAATCTCCGGGTCTGTAGGTACCATCAGCATATCCTGTGGTGATGCCTGAGTCAGCGAGCGCCTCGATATACTGGAAGAGCGGGTGTGATGTGGAAACATCCGTGAATGTTGCAGTACCCGGCGCCGGGCTGATCTGCAAACGATACCAGATATTAACGGCTTTGAACCGCACATTGGAGCTGCCGCCAGTATTCACATAGACAAAGTATTGATTTTCATTATTTACCGTCCACAGGGTAGAAAGCACAGAATTTGCATAGCCATATCCTGGTGTTCCTGTTGAACTAACGGTGTCGAGTTCAGTATAGTAAGGAGCCGTCGAGCCAGTGTTTTCATAAAGGAAAGCGGTAATGTCCTCGACGGCATCAGTATCATAATAATACACATCAAGCCACCGTATCTGCGCTCCGTTAGGTAGGTTCACTGCGGCAAAAGCCCGGTCACCGCCGACAATAGAAACATACATATTCCCGTGTTCATTTATCTCTGCTCCTGATTGGATTTTTTGAAATGCAGCAGAGGGGATTTGAAGAATTATAGAGTCCGAAGTTCCATAGGTCATAGGGCTAAGTCTATCTGCCGCCTTTTGCTCTTCTATGTTTCCCAGGCTCACTGATGTATCAACAGCGCCAACTTCTCCGGTGATGGCAAAAGCTGGCAGGGAATAAACAAGTACCATTAACATCATGAATAAAAGTCCGATTCCTGTCATATATTGTTTTTTCTTCATCATAAATCCTCCTTATAGCTGAGAGTTATACTTGTTCCATTTTGCATAGCCCAAAAAAACGTTTAAAATTATGGGGTCAATTCTTTGCAATTGACAGACTGCATGCTCTCCTGTGCTCTATTTCTTCACCCCCTTTTCTCATAATTGCTTTGCCCGAAGTTTTTTTTGATACGTTCATATCATTTCAAAAAGCCTTTGTGAAGTCAAGATGAATCTGTGATATTACTGGGGTCAATTCTTAACAATTTGCAATTGGCAAAGACAGATGCCATAAAACATCCACTTAAAGCATTAGAAGACATGGATTCCCGCCTGCGCGGGAATCGACAAGCTGGTCCGGCCAGGTGAAAAAAAGGAAATTTGAAGTAGGTTCTAATCAGTCAAAAGGCATAAAAAAGGGGAAGGCTGGTAGAGCCTTCCCCTTTTCTCTTTTACATGCGCAAAAATATTTTATTCACTAATACAAATTACAGAAACGCTCGTAGGAGTCGTAGTATTACTGCACTGTGCTGAAAAAGAGGCAGGAATTGTACTATTTGACGGGACAGCAGAATCTAAATTTTTATTGAAAGGGCAGACGGCTCCGCCGCCGAGAGCCTTATCTGTTGTCAGATTACAACTGCAGATAGTGACACCGGTACAGTTTTTCTGGTAAATCTTTGATAAGTCCCCCCAGCTTCCGGGTTCTCCCTTAGGCCCCTGTGGCCCTTCAGGCCCCGTTAGCCCTATTGGCCCTTCAGGCCCCGTTGATCCTGTTGGCCCTGTCGGTCCTGTTAGCCCTATTGGCCCTTCAGGCCCCGTTGATCCTGTTGGCCCTGTCGGTCCTGTTAGCCCTATTGGCCCTTCAGGCCCCGTTGATCCTGTTGGCCCTGTCGGTCCTGCTGGCCCAACCGGTCCTGCCGGAGCTAATTCCAATGCTTTAGAGATAAAAGTAGCCATCTGTCCCCTTGTTACAAAATTTCCAGGACAATAAAGCGGGGGATCCAGAGAACAACCTTGAACTATTCCAATATCTTGTATGTGTTCTATATTACCACACATTAATTCCCCACCCGGCCACGGAAACGCTGCTGCATTAACATCATCAAATAATCCACCGGTACAAGCATAGGTGGTAAATGCCACCGTCTCATCACTTGCCATCTGTGCTCCTGTTAAGGGAGCAATACAGACAATACAAAAAAGCGTAGTGAGAAAGAATACTAACAACCGCCTTTGCGTAGGCTTCACTTCCATTTGAAACCTCCTTTTAAAATTATATTTGTAATAAGATATATTTAGTCGTAAAAAAAAGCAATCCTACCTGCGTAGGGTGTCAAGCGTAGGGAGATTTTTCGAAAGAGCAATTTTACCGAGAAAAAAAGGAAGAATTCATCATAGACGCTCTCATCGAATATCGTTATAATTGAGAGTATTTGCAATAAAATAAAAACACTATGACTTTGGATGTCAATAAACAGCAGAAAAAGATCCTCATCTCAGGCTATTATGGCCATGGAAACATAGGCGATGAAGCAATGTTATTTGCGATCGCCGAGCAGTTGCGAGGACATCAACTTATCGTTGTATCCCTTGATCCAGACTACACAAGAAATGTCCAGGGCCTTAATGCAGTCGATTTTTTCGATACAAAGGCGATCGAACAAGAAGTACAGAGGAGTGACTTTATCATCGTGGGAGGGGGCGGTCTATTCCAGGAATTCCCGGATATCGACTATTATGATTCAAGGGTAAGCCGGCTCTTTCACCGTCATGAAGGCAAAGTTATGGACTTTGCAATTGTTCCAATCATTGCGGCGGTTTACAAGAAACCGCTGTTTTTTCTCAGTATGGGCTTAGGCCCCCTTTTTTCGGAGGAGGCAAAGGCATTTTACAGATATATTCTCTCGCTCTCTTCATGGATAACCGTAAGAGACCGGTATTCCCTATCCTGGGTGAAGAAACTTGGCAGACATGAAGGGGTAGCCCTCTCGGCAGATCCGGCATTTCTGCTGAAAGAGGAGGATAGGGAAGAAGAGATGACACGTCTCCTGGAGAAATATAGGTTGACTGGAAAAAAATTCTTTACTCTGTCGCTCAGAGACTGGATTTACCCTGCTCTTTTACAGGAGAAGATCGGATACGTTGCTCGCGCACTCAATGATTTCCTGAGCACGAGCACTCTCAATGCTGCATTTATACCTTTCCAGCAAGTATCGAAAGAAGCCCACCCTACACAGGACAGGAAAATCGGCCGTCAGCTCATCAAAATGCTCGATGAAAGAATTCGGGACAGGGTAGTCCTCGTTGAAGAGGACCTCATGCCTCAGGAAATCCTTGCATTCATGAAAAAAGGGATGTTCGGGATCGGAATGAGATATCACTTCCTGATTTTTTCTTTCCTTAACAACATACCGGCAATCGCATTGTCCTACGATGAAAAGTGCACCACGCTGATGAAAGAGATGGGGCTGGAAGACCTCTCTCTTGAATTTTTTAGCCTGGACCACGAGGCGCTGTTCAACCGGATACAGAAGGTTGCGGGGCAGGTGCATGCATATGAGGAGATAATCCGAATGAACCTGCCTGCAATGAAAGTGCGCGCGGCAGAATCTTTTGCAACGCTTCAAGGCTTCCTTCATGGAGGGGATGAAGAAATACGGAGTGACAGCAGCATACAGACACTGAATGGCGGGATTGACAATTTCCATGAATTGAAGAAGCTCACGTTTTATAAAGACGGAAAGATAAAGGACCTGACTGAAGATTTGCGGAATAAGCTGATGGATATTGAGGCGCTCCGGGCTGAACTCTCCGAAAAGGCAAGAGCGATCGGGGAGAGAGAGCAAACTATCGAGAAGAAAGAGCACGTAATCGAAACGGATAGGCGAATTATTGGAGAAAAAGAACATATTATTGAGGAAAAAGAGAGAACAATTAACGAGCTCAATTCCCGGTTATCCCAAGCTTACTGCAGGTTGAACCAGATCTGTAATTCAAAGACATGGAAGCTCGGACAGGCATACGGAAAACTGTTTGGCATGGAATCACGATGGAGGCAGAGTCTCCTAAAACTGCGGGGGCAGAGGCATCACGCCATCCTATCGCCTCCCGTGAACGAAGAGGCGATAGAGGAAGGAAGACAGTTGAGTGAATTCCTGGCGTTTCACAGAAATAAAAAAGAATTGTATCTGCTCTTCAGTCCTGCTGTATATCATAACATAGGAGGTCAGAGGGGTGTAAGATTCGCACAGGAACTTTCAAAATTGAATAAACCGGTTGTCTATATCAGATCTCTGCAAAATCATGTGAAGGACGAAGTCAGTCGGATCGACGACAACATTATCGAGTTTCCGTTGAACTGGTTTATACCGCTTGCCCATGAAATTATCTCATCACCCCTTCTCAGGGATAAGAAGAAGATCATGATATTTCAAGTCACTTTTCAGAAGGCATTCGAAATGATCAGCTTCGCAAATGCCCATGGGTGGATTACGGTATATGATATTGTTGACGATTGGGAGGAATTTTATCATGAGAACTTTATCGCTGAGTACGACAGCGAGATAGAGAGGTATGTCATCAATAATTCCGATGTTGTTTTGGCGGTGAATCAGCCGCTGATTGATAAATTTCAGGAATTTGGAGACATTATGCTGTTACCGAATGGGTATTCCCCTGATCTTCTGAAAGATGCACCGGTGAAAAAGTTGAGAAAAGGCAGTATTACGGCCGGTTTTTTCGGTCACCTTCACCAGGCAAGGTTCGACTGGCCTCTGCTCACAAACGCAGCAAAGAGAAACCCTGAATGGATGTTCCATATCATCGGTTTCGGTGAGCCGGCTGGACTGTCCCTGCCTGAAAATATCCTGATGATAGGCCCTATAGAACCGTCAGCCCTCTCAGGGTACGCGAAAAACTGGGATGTGGGAATCATCCCCTATCAGAAGAATGAACTCTGCAGGAGACTGAATCCCATCAAAATATTTGAATATCTCTGCCTCGGATTGCCAATTGTCGCAACGGGTTGTGAAGATGTGAAAAACTACCCGTATTCGTTCTATGCCGAAGGGGAAGAAGAATTTGTCAGATATGTAAAGGAAGCGTCGGTTCAGTCCGTGGACGGCAATAAGATAGCAGGATTGCTTCAGGAATCTACATGGGAGAACAGGGTAACCCGCCTCCTGGATGTTATAGATAAACATGATGGCTTCAAGAAATTCTGTATCGGGACATGACCGATGAAAATACTCTACATCTATCTTTTCATGAGCCTTGGGGGAGTCGAGACTGTCCTGAAAAACCGGTGTGAGGGTTTTCAAGCAATCGGCGTCAAAGCCGATTTTATTTTTTTGGAGGACCATGGCGGAGGGTCGTCCTTCAGGACATTACAGAATGCACAAGTCTTTGTTACGAATGACCACCGTGAGATAGAAAAAATAATCTCTCGGGGAGATTACGATGTGATTACCGTGATCGATACGCCCCAGGTTCATGCCCTGCTGAGAAATATCGCAAAGAGTCAGAAAGTGATTATGGAGGTTCATACACCACATCCCCTCATGAGGAAATACATACAGACTGATGTTATCGAAGATGCAATTGCTGTAATTGTCCCGACTGCAACCTTTGGGAAGATGGTCGAATCTGAGATGAAGAGACCCCACCCACCGATAATTCCGCTGCCGAACCCCATCAATAGACTTTTCTTGAAAAACATCGAAAATTTACCTAAGCGTGACCGTGTGCCTATCGCATATGTCGGGAGAATAGAGCAGATAAAAGACTGGAAGGAAAGCACGAAGATAGTACAGCACGTAGTCAGGCGTCACAAGAATATCGATTTTTTTATGGTTGGAAGACTCATTGATGAAAAGCCCGAGGACATCTTTCGTGCATTTTCAAGACAGGGACTGACCGGACACGTCAGGTGGATTCCCTTCATAGAGTATGACAGGATGCCATTATTCTATAATTATATTTCATCGAATAATGGTGTATATCTCACCTCGTCAAAAGGGGAGTCTTTCGGGATGACCTTAATAGAGTCGATGTCCTGCAAACTGCCTGTCGTTGCCTGTAATTTACCTGTTTTCCATGAGGTCCTCGGAGAAGGAACATTCGGGAAAATATATCGTTCAGTCGAAGAAGCCGCTGATCATATTCTTTCCTTCATTGAAAAAAGAGAGGAACGCGAGTTGTTTGTCATGCGTGCCTATCAGCATGTCCTGAATGATTACACGTCGGGCGTCTTCGCGGAAAAATGGAGCGCATTGATCAATCTCGAACGGTGAGGGGCTTTGATGAAAAGAGATCGGAACAAGAATATTGTAAGAAAGCATTTGGAGTCTACTGCATGAAAAGGATTTTTGCTTGTATCCTGGTAACGATGCTATTTCTGATAAGTGAAATCGCCGTCCAAGCCCGACAAGCGGATTCCTTAGAAGCCTGCACTGCAAACCGGCAAGGAAAAATTGAAAGCAGCCTTCGTGAAAAAATGCTCGCATCACCTGACAATCGAGAAACTTTTTTGATCTATCTCAATGACCAGGCTGACCTGAGGGAGGCTTTTACTATCAAGAATTGGACTGAGAGAGGCAATTTCGTTCTGGACAAATTGACTGATGTGGCCCGTAAAAGCCAGGGCGGTCTGTTCCTGTATCTCGAGAACCAGAAACAGGCCGGAAGCGTGGATCATTTCCGGCCGTTTTCTATTGTGAATGCGGTGAAGGTAAAAGCGGCTCTCCGTATACTGAATGCCCTCGCTGCCCGCCCGGAGGTATTTTATATTGAGGAAGAAAAAGTATATGCTCTTCCTCCAGTGCCGATTATTCAGGAGGATGAGACTCCTGGGGCTGTCGAATGGAATATTGCGAAGGTCGGGGCAGACCTGCTTTGGGGGAACTTTGGAACACGGGGAGACGGCATTGTCGTCGCAAATATCGATACGGGTGTTATGTATGATCATCCGGCGCTCATCGATCAGTACCGAGGGAATCTTGGCGACGGGAGCTTTGATCATAATTACAACTGGTGGGACCCTTCGCTGGTCTGCATGTCTGGAACTCCCTGCGACAACAATAATCACGGCACTCATACCATGGGGACTATGTGCGCCTATGACGGCGGGAGCAATCAGATTGGCGTTGCACCTGAGGCGAAGTGGATTGCATGCAAGGGGTGCAGCTTTGACACCTGCGCATCAACAGATCTTCTCGAATGTGCAGAATTTGTTCTCGCACCCTGGGATTTGGACGGCAAGAAGCCAGACCCCGGTAAGCGTCCCCACATTGTCAATAATTCCTGGGGAGATGAAGGAGACTTATGCGATCTTTGGTACCAGGATGCCGTGAAGGCATGGCGGGCTGCGGGGATATTTCCTGCCTTTTCGGCGGGGAATAATGGACCCCGTTCTCAGACCGTCGGCAATCCCAGTTCCTATGCATCGAGTTTCACTTCCGGTGCGACTGATATCAATGACGCCCTTTTTTATTTCAGCAGCCGGGGTCCTTCTTTGTGCACTGCAGAGATAAAGCCCGATGTTACGGCACCGGGTGTGAATATCCGCTCATCGGTAGCATCCGGTGGATACGGATTAGGCACCGGCACATCAATGGCTTCTCCGCATACGGCAGGTTGTGCCGCGCTTCTCTGGTCAGCGTATCCGTCAATCAGGGGCAATGTCGATGCCACAGAAAACGTTCTGAGGAATACCGCTCAAGATTTCGGGATTCAGGGTCCTGACAATAGTTTTGGGTATGGCCGAATTGACTGTTATGAAGCGGTGAAATCCCTGAAGCTCAGGGTTGAACCGATATCAACCGTTTCCTCAGGATGTCCACGGGATGTTCAAAGGTACGAAGTTTCTTTGGTGAATGAGACCGGTGCTGATGCAATGGTTGATCTGACATACTCGATTACGGCCGGAGACGGTCTGTGCGGCGGGCCCAGTTCCCTTGGGCCGGTTGCAAACGCTGAGAGCATGGCTTTCAGCATCTTCATGTATCCGGACTGTTCCGTAGGAGCTTCCGTTGCATGCGCGATATCGGCCTATGCAGGAAGTTATGGGAGCACAGCTGTGATCATAAATGAATGTCTCCTTCCCGGTCAGGACCTCTGTTGTGATTTCATCACGTTTTCGGATATTCCCTCCGGGTTCTGGGCAGAAGATTTTATCTACGCGATCGCCTGTGCGGGAATCACGACCGGCTATGCGGATGGAACCTACAGACCGTTTCAGAATATCCAGCGATCCCAGATGGCTGCCTTCATCATCAGGGCGCTTTTTGGAGATGAGTTCGATTATGAACAGACGCCGCATTTCACAGATGTGCCGGATTCCCACTGGGCATTCAAGTACGTGCAGAAGATGTATGATGAGGGGATTGCGACCGGTTATTCGGATGGGACCTATAGACCATCCCAGAACGTAACCCGTGGACAGATGGCAGCATTCATCATCAGGGCTATGTTCGGGGATACCTTCAGTTATACGGCATCAGCCCATTTCACGGATGTGCCGGATTCCCATTGGGCATTCAAGTATGTGCAGAAGATGTATGATGAAGGAATAGCCACAGGGTATTCTGACGGAACCTACCGGCCGGCGCAGAACGTCAACCGTGCGCAGGTGGCGGCATTTATCGGCAAGGCATTCCTGTCAATGAGGTAGCTGGTGGATATCAAACAGTATATCCTGCCTCTGCAGGCTGCCCTGAATGCTTTCAGGAAAAAGGCGCTGTCATCCGGGGGGAAAAACCCTTATCAGGGGTTCGAAGAGATTGCCCGGGTCTGGAAGCCAGATGCCGGACCGATGCCGGTAATCGCCCGGTGGCATATGACCGAGTGGTGCAACTATTCGTGTCCCTATTGTTACCAGCAGCATGACAGAAAAAGAATTATCAGACAGGACAAGAACAGGACCTTCTCTGCACATGCTTTTGATAATTTCCCCGTCGGCACCTGGATAGACGCATTCAAATGTCTCGCAGATAAATATCTGGTTACGCTCACGATAACCGGAGGCGAGCCATTCTTTGACTCGAAAAACATGAGGGGTTTTTTAGCGGCAATGGTCAGCGAAAAAAATCTTGTGAATATCAGGGTGGATACGAACGCAAGCTGGGACCCCGAACGGTACCGGGGAATCGAGAAGGATAAGATCTATTTAATGTGCACGTTCCATCCTTCCCGCAGCAGTGCGGGTGATTTCATGAAAAAAATTGAGGAACTGGTAAGCAGCGGGTTTCATGTTGCGATGGTCAATTTTGTGATGGCACCGGAGCAGATAAAGGATTTCAGGGAGCTCAGGAGATCATTCGAAAAAATACACGTCCCTCTGAGTGCTAATCCCCTGATCGGAGAACCGAAACTGTCCGAAGCGGAATCCGAATTTCTGAAGAGCGTATCGAATGAATTCGACCTTGCCTATAAAGGCCAGATTGCCTCACCAAAAGGCAAGCGATGCTTCTATCCAATGGTATCTTATGAAATAGACATGACCGGCCACATGATAACCGGCTGTCACCCCGACCGGAGTGGTGATTTCATCCAGGGGAGATATCCTGAACTCTGTCATGCACCCGTTCTCTGTACCGCTGAGTGCTGCACCTGTCTCGACAAATATTCTTTTCTTGAGGGGTGCAAAAGAAACGTATCACTGAACCCTCTCATCGAATTTGCGCAATACATACCCAAGGGTGATACCGCCTGTCACACCCGTTCATAGCATTCAGGCGTGAGCCCGGGAAACCCGTGCAATGAGGTGTAATTCCCTTTTTCATCCATGAAAGCTTATCGCACTATAATAGATACAACAGGCAGAACATCACTTCTGCTGGCTGGAGTTCTGCTTGCCGGTATCGTCCTGCGGATCTATGATCTCGGAACAGAGAGTTTATGGATTGATGAAGCGATCTCGATGCTGTGGGCAAAACAAAGTCCTTCTCACATAATGGCACGGGCTGCTCTTGATGTTCACCCTCCTTTATATTTTGTCATACTGCATTACTGGATAAATCTTTTCGGTGATTCTGAATTTTCAGCCCGTCTATTATCTGCCATCATAGGTATTATCTCGATATTTATGATCTTCAAAGTCGGTTCTTTAATTTTTGGCAGTGATGTCGGATTATTGAGTGCCTTCATTATGGCTACATCGGTATTTCATATCTGGTATTCCCAGGATGCGAGGGCATATAGTTTGTTGGTGCTCATGTCTCTCCTTTCAATATTTTTCTTTATACAATTGTATCGAAGAAAAAGTCGTCGAGATTCGATTGGTTATATAGTATTTAGCTGTCTCCTCATCTATACGCACTACTTTGGCTTTTTCATAATAATTGCTCAGAATATTTTTTATTGCACCCTGTTTTTCCTAACAAAAGAAAAGAATGATATGGGCATAAAAAGATGGGTCCTCTTGCAAGGGTTACTGATTATTTCCTATCTGCCATGGGGCGGTAAATTAATAAAACAACTTTTGACGATTGGCAGGGGAGAGACGGATACCTTAAGTTGGATAACTATGCCTTCATTTTATACTCCTATAGATTCTCTGAAAACATATGCGGGCTCTTTGGAGTTGATGTCCCTTTTTCTCACCTTTGCAGTTTTTGCAATCATAAGCTACAAAAAAAACTATAGTAAGGGTGAAGTATATTTCTCAAATGTGACATCAATGTATCTCTTAGCTTTGTGGCTTGCCATCCCGGTCATTTTGCCAGTGATACTATCATACATTTTTAAACCTATCTATGAAACGCGTTATACCATTTCAGCATCACTCGCCCTTTATATTTTGGCTGCCAAAGGAATACAAAATACGAACAATAGGTTTGTAAAATATGCCGTAATCATAGTAATAGCTGCTCTGTCCCTGACGAACGCTAAGCATTATTATGACAGAATTGATAAGCAGCAATGGAGAGAAGCGATAACGTATGTCGGTGAGAGCGCCAAGACCGGCGACAAAATTATTTTTCTTCCGGGCGGCCCGTTCAATGCGCAGATATGGGATTATTATTCTCAAAGGAAAGACGTGATAAAGGAGCCATTTGTACTGAAAGGAAATGATAAGGATAATATAAATAATGTAAAAACAGCAGTGGCAGGATATGACAGAATTTGGTTCATTGTATCAGGGGGGAAAGACTTCAAAGATATTTTCCAGGAAGTGTTACAACAGTCGTCATATCACTTGTTATTAGATAGAAGGTATGATGGAATGAGTGCATTGCCTGAATGGGCGATCATACAAGTCATTTTATACGAACGTCAAGATACCGGAGCATGACAACATATAAAAAAGGAACATGCAATTTGAAGCAATTGAATACAATAGGAGATAATGAGAAGTATTTTACTTTCTTTAAATAATGAATAGAACAGAAGACAAAAGCCTGACTTTTCAGAGTCTTGAGAAGAAGGTTGACAAGAGCGTCGAGATTATTTTCGAAACCGAAAAGCTTTACGGGAAAGAACATATCGCTGTTGCCTTTACCGGCGGCAAGGATTCGACCACCCTTCTCCACCTGATCAGATCGGCTTATCACGGCATGATACCTTTTAAAGTCTTCAATATCGATACATCCCTGAAATTCAAGGAGATCTACCAGATCAGGGACCGGATTGCGCAGGAGTGGCATCTTGATCTGATTATTCTCCGGAATGAGGACCCGCAGAATGCGATCCGGCTTGCGAAAGACAGCACAGAATGCTGTCTGTTTCTGAAAACGCAGGTACTGAACGAGGGAATAAGAACCCACGGTATCAAAGCCCTGATGACGGCTATCAGGTGGGATGAGCAGCCTTTGCGTGCGGATGAACGGTATTTTTCTGAAAGGTCTGACCATATAAGGGTCCATCCAATCCTCCACTTTATGGAAAAGGATATCTGGGCATATATCAGGGAGAATAAGATACCGTATTGCCCGCTCTACGACCGGGGGTACCGGAGCCTCGGCTGCGAACCCTGCACAAAGCCGTCCGATCTGCACGGACCGGAACGCTCCGGCAGGTCGCTCGACAAGGAGCAGATTATGGGAAGGCTGCGGGAGATGGGATATTTTTGATTCTTTCTCATGAAACACATCGTACTTATATCGATCGATAACCTCCGCTATGATTGCGTAGGGTACCAGCCCGACAAGCGGGAACTTCAGAAATATGATGTTCTGCAATACCTCAGCACTCCTACGCTTGACCGTATCGCAGAAAGGGGCCTCTGTTTTACTCAGGGCATAAGTGCCTGCACCTATACGACATCGTCCCACGCTTCCCTATTGACGGGTCTATACCCGCCGAAGCACGGCGTCCGGGCCCTCTATGAGACGAAGCTGTCCAAGGATATCTTCACCCTTGCAGAGATCCTCAAGGTTTTCGGTTATAAAACGGTCATGGCTACTGACACAAATTTTCTTTTCAGTCCGCTGGAGTTGAACCGGGGATTTGATTATGTGTTTGAAAAAAACGATTCGGGGCTCTTAACCTTTCTCACAGAGAATGCAGATGAAAAGATATTTCTGTTCGTGCATTTTTATGATGTCCATGAACCTTTCATGTACTCAAATGCTGAGGGATCCGATAATGGAGATTTTTATGAAATATTGAGGAATACATACCAACAGCATGGTATCCCTTTCCCGGGCAACACCACGGACAGCGCATTACTCTGGAAAAATTTAAAGGGGCACGTTGGACAGAAGATTGATATTCTTCTTCCGCTCTATGTCAGAGGGGTCACGAAGTTTGACAAGAACAGGTTCCGTGGTTTTATCGAATGGCTGCAGAAAATAAACCTTCTTGACGATGGGCTGGTATTTATTTTTTCAGACCATGGTGAAGGAAAGGCGAAGAATGTTGATCCGGACGTTTTTGCCCACGGTGCAAGTCTGTTCGACAGCGTGATCAGAGTGCCCCTTGTTATGTATCACAGGGATTTTTCTCATAGCATTATCGATAAACTCGTGTCTCTCGTCGACATCTTCCCTACGGTTATTGAACTGGCGTTGGGAAAAAATCCTGCAGATCTGCTTCCGTATGCATTGAATGGTCTTGAACTTACTTCTCAAAACAAGCATGAATATGTCTATGCCGAGTTATGGATGGTAAAGATGTTCAACCTGCATTTCAACTTGTCGATTGCAACATCTTTCCTGTGGCAGAGGGCGATAAGGAGCTGCAAGGAAAAATTCATACTCTTCGGGGAGCCGGAATTTTTTACAGCCATCGATATAGATGAAATGGAGAATCAGGACTTCCTCAAGGCCGTCTACAGAAAATTGATGTGCAAATTTGAGGGGATTGATGAGTTTATGGAGAATTTGAGTTCCCTGAATTCAGGGGATATCTCAAAAAATGCATTTCTTGAAAAATACCAAGATGCCCGGTATGAATTGTATGACCTTGAGCGAGATCCTTTTGAGGAAATTCCTCGGAGTGAAGGCTTAGATAAGGCATTGCTTGATTCCTATACATCAAAAATATTCCTGTTGAGTACCCCTCCTGCGGAACCTGAAAGAATATTTCTCCCCTTGAACACGGATGTCACGAGGAAAATCGTTGAACGGCTCTCTCTGGATGAGCGTGAGGAAACGGTGGGTATTGTTGCAGGAAGCAAAAACCTTTTCGATGAATCAATAGGACGTTTTTTGACCAGGAACCAGAGTATGTCTGATGAGGAATTTTTCAGCAAGAGCTACCGGATCTTTTTCGGCAGGGAACCAATGAAGGAAGAGATCGCGCAACTGGTAAAACTCAGACGGGAAGGTGTGCCAAGACAGGTTCTCTTTTCAGACAAGATTATTCAGGCCGTGGATTTCGGGACTATGCAGGCATCTAATCAACTATCCAATCAAGAGACTGAACAATTCGATACAGGAGAGGATCAGGGGAAACGGAAAAAAGAAATCGACATCGAGGAACTGCAGACCGAGATCTCCCGAAAAAAAGATGAGATCGCCGGCAAAGGTGTCCTCATCTATGAGTTACACGCTGAATTGGCACAGATAAAATCTACCCTTGAAAGCATTTATGAGTCAAAAACCTGGCGACTGGGGAGGATATATGCGCGGATACTTGACGGCCTGGACGTCAGGAAACATGTCAGCAGATCACTCAAGCAACTGTCCTTCAGAAGAAGAAACTATAAGAAGATGAAGCAAATGAGTAATCTTCCGCTCGAAATAATGCTTATCACCAATTTCGAATGCGTTTATCACTGTTCCTATTGTTTTGCATACAAACCTCGTGACAAAAGCGAATTCAGGCAGCATACCGCCAGAGAATGGGAGGAGGTGCTTTTTTCGTTTTTCCGGAAATACGGCAAATGCAGTGTCATCCTTTCCGGGGGTGAGCCCTTTTTTTATAAAGATTCGATAGAATTTGTGATTAATACCACAAAATATCATCATGTCCAGGCGTGTACAAATTTATTCCTGGAAAAGGACGCGCTGAAGAGAATTGCTATGGAAGCCAGCAGAGAAAATCTTGAGATACCGGCAGCCTTCCATCCGGAACATACTGCAATAGGATCGTTCATCGAGAAAATGCTGCTCTTGAAGGAATATGGCATCGATGTGCGGGCGAGCTGTGTTCTCTATCCAAAGTATCTCGACCGTATGGATGAGATAAAAAATGCATTTTATGATGCATCACTCACGATCGGTTTCTATCCTTATATCGGAGAATATGAAGGCAGGAAGTTTCCTGACGAATATTCGGAAGAGGAGATGGCTGTGATTAAGAAACTCCCGGTCTGGCATCAGTCCCCCAGTGACTATGGTGTTCAAATACCGCGAACGAAGGGTATCCTCTGCTATGCAGGTGTCAAGACAGTCTACATCAATCCTTCCGGGGAAATAAGGAGGTGTATGGCGGTGAATCACGTGATGGGCAATGTATTTGAACATGACATTACTCTTCTGAAAAAACCCGAACCATGCCCGGTCGAAATATGCGACTGCGCGCTCTATTGGAAATATCATCTGAGATAAGATGCGTATGCGGTTTCCCTGACAGTGCATGAAAGAACA
>Ga0315297_10001377_pt1 | contig 15038 bp, 15 predicted proteins | sample YL17G15_0_MG_FD_203628 | JGI IMG/M metagenome (GOLD analysis project Ga0315297, IMG submission 203628) | Sediment microbial communities from Yellowstone Lake, YNP, Wyoming, USA - YL17G15_0 | ecosystem: Environmental > Aquatic > Freshwater > Lake > Sediment | place: USA: Wyoming | collected... | reverse complement strand
GCGGAGCCCGACTACCCGAGCTATGACAGCCGGTACCACACCAACGCCGAGATGGTGGCCGAGATCCACGCCACCGAGGCCGCCTATCCCGGGCTCGTCGACGTGATGTCGATCGGCAAGAGCGAGCAGGGGCGCGACATCTGGGTCGCCAAAGTCTCGGACAACGTGGCCGTGGACGAGACTGAGCCCGAGGTGATGGTGGACGCCCTCCACCACGCCCGCGAGCGGCTGACGCTCGAGCAGGCGCTCTACCTCCTCAGAACGCTCACGCGGGATTACGCCACCGATCCGGCCGTCCGCGCGGTCGTGGACTCGCGGGAGACCTGGATCATCTTCTCGGTCAATCCCGACGGGCATGTCTACGACCTGGGTGGGAACCCGTATCGCCTCTGGCGCAAGAGCCGCCAGGCGAACCCCGGCTCGCGCTTCGTCGGCACCGACCTGAACCGCAACTACGACTACCGCTGGGGCTGCTGCGACGGGTCCTCGTCCAAGCCGGCGGCCTGGAACTATCGAGGTCCGGCGCCCTTCTCGGCGCCCGAGACGCGCGTCGTCCGCGACTTCGTGAACAGCCGGGTCGTCAACGGCCAACAGCAGATCAAGGTCCACGTGTCGTTCCACACGAACGGCCAGCAGGTCCTCTGGCCGTACGGCTACACCAAGCGGGACGTGCCTCCCGACATGACGATCGAGGACTACCGCACGTTCGTCACCATCGCGCACCGGATGGCCGCCCGAAACGGCTACACGGCGATGCAGTCGAGCGACCTCTACGTCACCGACGGCGATCAGATCGACTGGATGTACGGGCGCCACCGGATCTTCTCGTTCACCTGGGAGCTCTACCCGCCGGAGACCCCGTCCCACGGGCCCGACCACTACTCGCCGGACGAGATCATCGCCCGCGAGACGAAGCGAAACCGGGAGGCGCTTCTCTACACACTCCGCGTGGCCGGCTGCCCCTACGGCGCGATCGATCGCCAACAGGCCAACTGCGGGGCGTTCTTCGACGACTTCGAGGGCCCGAAGGGCTGGACGGTCGATCCGGACGCCACCGACACCTCCGTCGGCGGCCGGTGGCAGGCCGGCAACCCGGCGCCGACCTCCACGAGCGCAGTGCCCCTGCAGCTCGACGCGACGACGTCGGGGAGCCGCGCGCTCGTCACGGGAACGACGGCCGGCGTGTCTCCAGCCGACAGCGACCTCGACGGGACGACGACGATCCGGTCGGCGCCCATCGCGCTGCCGGCAAGCGTCGGCCCGCTCACGCTCCGCTACTACCTCGCCCACGCGGCGAATTCAACGCCCGATGACTGGCTCCGCGCCTGGGTTGAGGCCGCCGACGGCGCGCGCACGCTCGTGCTCGATGAACTCGGCTCCGCCGAGGACGACGCGGCCGCCTGGGCGTCGGCGCGCATCGGCATGGACCCGTGGGCCGGACAGACCGTGCGCATCGTCCTGGGAGCCGCCGACGAGGGCGCCGACAGCCTCGTCGAGGCCGCCGTCGACGACGTGAGGATCGAGCGGCCGTAGCCGAGCCGCGGGCGTAGCCGAGCCGCGGCCGTAGCCGAGCCGCGGGCGTAGCGGCGACCGGCGCGCTACAGCGAAAGCGGCGCGGCCACGCACGGCCGGCCTTGGAAAAGCAAGAACCCCGGCGGGCGGACCGGGGTTCTCGACGTCAATATGCGGCTTGGTTGCGGGGAGGGGATTCGAACCCCTGACCTTCGGGTTATGAGCCCGACGAGCTGCCGCTGCTCCACCCCGCTAGCGAAGTATGAGCCCAGTAGGCCAACTCGTCAAACGCAACGTCCACGCAGCCGCGCATACCAGGCACCCGCCGTGGCGTCAGCGCCCCACCGGTGTGGCGTCAGCTCTCCACCGGTGTGGCGGCACGACACCCCGGCACACGGCCGCAGAGTCGCGCTACAGTGAGAGGCCCTCGTCGGGCCGATGCGCCGCGAGCGAACCCGGAGACGCCCTGCCGATGTCCGCCGACGACCTCTTCGCCGCCGCCCTCGCCGTCCGCGAGCGCGCCTACGCCCCGTACTCCCAGTATCTCGTCGGCGCCGCGCTGCGCGACGAGGCCGGCGCAATCCATCTCGGCGCCAACGTGGAGAACGCCGCCTACCCCCAGAGCCAGTGCGCCGAGGCGTCGGCCATCGGGGTCATGATCGCGGCGGGCGGCCGGAAGATCACCGAGGTCGTCGTGATCGCCGACGGATACCTCGGCATCCCGACCCCCTGCGGGGCCTGCCGGCAGCGGCTCCGCGAGTTCGCGACGCCCGAAACGCCGATCCACCTCGCCGTCCCGGCCGGGGTCATCCGGACCTTGACCCTCGGCGATCTCCTCCCCCTGAGCTTCGGGCCCGAGCACCTCGGCAAGGAGGCCGTCCGATGACGCACGGCACGATCGATCCCGCGACCCTTGCCGCGGACGTCCTTCGCGAGCACGCGCCGGGGTTCCGGCCGCGCCTCGGGATCGTGCTCGGCTCGGGCCTGGGCGGCCTCGCCGACGCGCTGGACGACCCTGTCGCCGTCCCGTACGCCGAGATCCCGGGCTTCCCGCCCTCGACCGTCGCCGGGCACGCCGGCCGGTTCGTGCTGGGAACGCTGGAGGGCGTGCCCGTCGCCTGCATGCAGGGCCGCTTCCACCTCTACGAGGGCCACCCGCCGGCCGTCATCAAGCTTCCGATCCGCACCTTCAAGGCACTCGGCGTCGAAGCCCTGCTGCTGACCAACGCGGCGGGCTCGCTGCGCGCGGAGGCCGCCCCGGGCAGCCTGATGCTCATCACCGACCACCTCAACTTCATGTGGACGAACCCCCTCATCGGCCCGAACGACGACGAATGGGGAGAGCGTTTCGTGGGCCTCGAGGATGCCTACGACGCGGAGCTGCGGGCACGCCTGGCCCGGATCGCCGGCGAGCTCGGGATTCGCCTTCACGAAGGCGTCTACTGCTCGCTCCTGGGGCCGCTCTTCGAGACGCCGGCCGAGATCCGTGCCTACAAGGTCCTCGGCGCCGACGCGGTGGGAATGTCCACCGTCCCCGAGGTCATCGTCGCCCGCCACGCCGGGATCCGGGTCGCGGCCATCAGCGCGATCACGAACCTTGCCGTCGGGATGAGCACCGAGCCGATCGACCACGCGCAGACGCTCCGGGGCGCGGCGCTGGCCGCTGCCGACCTGACGCGCCTGGTGCGTGCGTTCGTGGGCTCGTTCGCCGGCGAGGCCGGCCGACCCGCGGGCGGCGGCGGGACCGCCGGTCCGACCGCGGAGGCCTGACGCATGCTTCCGCAGGAGGTCATTCGGGCCAAGCGCGACGGCCGCGCGCTCACCGACGCTGAGATCGCCTTCTTCGTCGGCGGGCTGACCGACGGGACAATCACCGAGGGCCAGGCCGCCGCCTTCGCGATGGCCGTCCTCTTCCGGGGCATGACCCGCGCCGAGCTCGTGGCCTTCACCCTGGCGATGCGCGATTCCGGCACGGTCCTGGACTGGTCCGACGCGGACCTCCAGGGACCGCCGCTCGACAAGCACTCCACCGGCGGCGTCGGCGACAAGGTCTCGCTCATGCTGGCCCCGATCGTGGCGGCCTGCGGAGGCGCCATCCCGATGATCTCCGGGCGAGGCCTCGGCCACTCCGGCGGCACGCTCGACAAGATGGACGCGATCGACGGCTACACGACGGCGCCCAACAACGCCCACTTCCGTCGGGTCGTGCGCGAGGTCGGCTGCGCGATCATCGGCCAGACGGGCGAGCTCGCCCCGGCGGACCGGCGGCTCTACGCCATCCGCGACGTGACCGCGACCGTGGAGAGCATCCCCCTGATCACGTCGTCGATCCTGTCGAAGAAGCTGGCCGCGGGCCTCACCGGGCTCGTGCAGGACGTGACGTACGGCACCGGTGCCTTCATGACGACCGTGGAGGGCGCCCGGGCGCTGGCCGAGAGCATCGTGGCGGTCGCGAACGGAGCCGGCTGCCGGACGACGGCGATCCTGACCGACATGAACGAGGTGCTGGGCACCACGGCCGGGAACGCCGTCGAGGTCCGCGAGGCGATCGCGTATCTCACCGGCGAAGGCGGGGCGGGCGCGGGCGACGGCACGGGCCGCATGAGCAGCGCCTCGGCCCGGGAGCCGCGCCAGCACGAGGTGACGATGGCGCTCTCGGCCGAGCTGCTCGTCACCGGCAGGCTCTTCGCGACCGTCGCGGATGCCCGCGCCGCCTGCGAGCGTGCGCTCGCCTCGGGCGCTGCGGCCGAGCGCTTCGCGCGCATGGTGACCGCCCTCGGCGGCCCCGCCGACCTGCTCGAGCGCCCGGACGCCTACCTGCCGCTGCCCGAGGTGACGATGCCGGTGCTGCCGGCGCGGGCGGGGTTCGTCGCCGCCGAGGACGCCAGGGCGATCGGCCTCGCGATCGTCGGGATGGGAGGCGGACGCGTCCGCGCGGACCAGGCGATCGACCACGCGGTCGGGTTCACGCGGGTGGCGGCCGTCGGAGCCGAGGTCGGGCCGGCGCGCCCGCTCTGCCTCGTGCACGCGCGGACGGCCGCCCAGGCCGAGGCCGCCGCCGCCGAGTTCCGCGCCGCGGTCACGATCGCCGACGCGCCGCCGCCGCCCGCCCCGGTCGTGCTCGAGCGGATCGCGGGGTAGGCTTCGCCGGGGCTCACGGGGAGCTGCCGGCGCGGTGCCGGCCGCCAACGCTTGAGCGAGCCCTCAGGAACGGCGGCAAGACCGCGCGATCCTGGACAGCGGCGCGCATGGACGCGCAGGGGGAACCATGAACAGTCGTCGGATCGCCATCGTCGTCGTCGCGCTCGTCGCCGCCGTCGCCGTGGGCGGGATTGCGCTCTACGCGACGTTCCTGGCCGGCGACAATGTGGCGGAGCTGGGGCTCGACACGCCCGCGCCGTCCGCCGCCGTTGCGACCCCTTCCGCCGCAGTGTCGTCCGCGGTCCCTTCGACCGCCGCACCGGGCTCCTCCGCCGCCACCGGCGACCTCGCCGGCCCTTGGACCGTCGTGTCGGGCGTCGCAGGCTACCGTGTGCGCGAGACGTTCCTCCAGCAGAACGCCGAGACCGACGCGGTCGGGCGCACGGAGGACGTCACCGGCTCGCTCACCGTGGATGGCGAGGCCGGATCGTTGCGCCTGGCCTCGACGCAGGTGGTCGTCGAGATGACGACCCTGAAGAGCGACAGGGACCGGCGCGACGCGCAGCTGCGGGGGCGCGGAATCCAGTCCGACACGTTCCCGACCTCGACCTTCGACCTCGCGACCCCCGTCGCGCTCCCGGCCGACTTCGGCAGCACCGACGTGGTGGTGGCCCTCCCCGGCAAGCTGACCCTCCACGGGGTCGTCAAGGACGTGACGATCGAGGCCCAGGCTCGCGTCGAGGCCGACGGCACCGTGGTCGTCGCCGGGAGCTTGCCCATCGTCTTCGCCGACTATGGCATCGAGGCGCCCAACGTCGCCGGCATCATCGCGGTCCAGGACAACGGCACGATGGAGTTCCGCGTCGTCTTCGCCAAGGGGTAGGCGGTCGGGCCGGTCGGCTCTCGACCCCAGCCCGGCGCCGGCGAGACCGGCCGGACGGCCGTGGTGACCCGATCGAGCGGAATCGGTCGTCCCTCAGCTCCCGCCGGATCCGGCTTGCGTTCAACTCAACACCGCGCACCATCGCCGGGCCGGTCGAGGCCCGCCTGCAGGTTCTCGCCGGTCAGACGCAAGGCGGCTGCCACGCTGGTGCGAGGACCGCAGTCCAATGGGCGGCCTGGGCAGGGAAGCCGCCGTCCGACGCAAGATTCCCGCCTTCGGACCATCTTGCCGCCCGCGGGTCGGCAGGATGCGTGCGCGGTCGTGCGTTCGACGCAACTCGGGTGGCGGAGCGGGCGTCGAGGCCGCGGCCCGAGGCAGCCAGCGGAGGGAGGCGGCCGCGGCTGGATGCCAACCGACCCTCGACCCCGGCTGGGCGCCGGCCAGACCGGCCGGAACGGCCGAGCCGTCCGAAACGCTCCCGGCCCGCCGTTCGTCTCACGCGCGGTGACGATCATGCCCGGGGCGCACCTCCTCCCCCGGGCCGGGAGGCATGGCGATGCAGCAGCTCGGTATCTCGCGGACGGTCTCGGCGATCGCGGTGGCCATTGCGGTCGCTGGGTGTGGCAGCGTCACGCCCTCGCCGTCAACGCCGGCCAGCCCTTCCCTCGCCCCCTCCCTGTCGCCAACGCCGGTCGCCGACGGATCGGTCTGGGTCCCGGCCGGCACCCTGCTCGAAGGCCGCGCCAGCACGCACGCGGTCGCGTTGAACGACGGCCGCGTCCTCGTCGTAGGCAGCGACAACGTCTGCACGCCGGGCGCAGCGTGGGACGAGAGCGCTGCCGCGGACGTGTTCGATCCGGCCGCCGGAACCTGGAGCGCGACGGAGAGCCTCAACGCGCCGCGCGACGGCTTCGTCGCGGTCACCCTGGACGACGGGAGAGCCCTCGTCACCGGTGGCCTCACGGGCAGCAACCCGGCCTACGGTGTCTACGGCGCCTACTCGAGCACGAAGCTCTACGACCCGCAGACCGGCACGTGGTCGGCGACGAGTCTCCTCAACGTGGCGCGGTACGAACCAGCTGGCGCACTCCTCCACGACGGGACGGTGCTCGTGGCGGGCGGGACCTACATCGACACGTCGACCGACAGCAGGCTGGCGAGCGCGGAGATCTACGATCCCGAGTCCGGGGAATGGTCGCGAACGGAGAATCTCGGGACCGCCAGAACCGGCGCGCGGGCGGTCACCCTGGCCGACGGGCGCGTTCTCGTCGTCGGTGGTAACGGCGACATCGAGGGATCCTGGCCGTTCGCCAGCGCCGAGATCTACGACCCTGCGGCGGGGACCTGGGCCTCGGCGGGCTCCATGAAGCTTCCCCGCGAGGCCTTCAGTCTCGTGGCGCTTCCGGACGGGGGGGCGCTGGTGGTCGGCGGGTTCGCGGGCGCGGACTCCCGCGACGGGGCCGGGTGGCCGGCCACGGCGAGCGCCGAACGCTTCGATCCCCGGACCGGGCGGTGGTCCGACGCCGGGACGATGCAGAGCGCGGCGGCCAACCGGACGGCAGTCCTGCTCGGCGACGGTCGCGTCCTGGTGGCTGGCGGCATCAGCGGCCCAGAATTCACGGAAGGAAGCGTGGCCGTCGTCGACGCCGAGCTCTACGACCCGGCAACGGGGACCTGGACCGTCACGATGCCCCTCCCCGGACCCCGCGAGCGCGCATCCGTCGTGACCATGACCGACGGGTCGGTGCTCCTCGTCGGCGGCGACACCGGCTACACGCTCTCGAGCGAGGGCGTCGCCGTGCCGTGGTGTCCAGGCGCGCCAACGGCGGCCGTTCGGTACATCCCGGCGAATCTCGCCTCGTTCCCTCAGCCGACACCCCGGCCCGTCCCCGCCGACCTCGCGATCTCGGACGTGCCGCGCGCCTCGGCACCGGCATCCGCCGCGAAGAAGGCGGCCGCCTCCATCAACGCGTTCGGCATCGACCTCTACCGGCGGATGCTCGCCGACGGGTTGCTCGAGCCTGCCGAGGGCGCGGTCATCTCGCCGACGAGCATCGCCCTGGCTCTCGCCATGGCGCGCGCCGGCGCGAAGGGCGAGACCGCGGCAGAGATGGACGCCGTCCTCCACGCCGCGGGCTGGGGCGCGTTGGAGCGAGGGCTCGGTGCCCTTGACCAGGCGCTCGCCTCCCGCGATGCCACGTGGACTGACGAGGAAGGAGCGGCCCACCAGCTGGCGCTCCGGATCGCGAACGCCGCGTTCGCCCAGCGCGGCATGCAGATCGCGCACGCGTACCTCGACGCCATCGCGTCGACCTTCGGGGCGGGCCTCAGGCTCGTCGACTACAAGGCGGACCCAGAAGGGGCACGCAAGCTGATCAATGCCTGGGTCAGCAGGCAGACGGCGAGGCGGATCCCGGAGTTGATCCCGCAGGCGGAGCCCCCGATCATCAACACGCTGACCCGGCTCGTTCTCGTGAACGCAATCTACCTGAAGTCGAACTGGGAGATCGAGTTCGCCAGGGAGTCCATCGCCAGGGAGCACGTCGGCGAGCCGACCGAGCCCCGGCGGTTCACGCGGCTCGATGGCTCGCCTGTGACCGTTCCGACGATGTCGCTGTATGGCGAGGACACCGTCCCATACGCATCCGGCCCCGACTGGAAGGCGACCGAGCTGCGGTACCGGGGGGCGGACGGCACGACCCCGCTGGCGATGACCCTGATCCTCCCGGACGACCTGGCGACGTTCGAGGCCGGCCTGACGACCGGAAGGCTCAAGGAGGTCACCTCGAAGCTCGACACACAACGGCAGTTCCTGGCGCGGGTCACGTACAAGACGCCGGTCGACGTTGGCGATTGCGGCACGTATCCCTATAGCCTCCTCCTGTTCATGCCGCGCTTCGGGATCGAGACGCAGGCCCGCCTCGCGTCCGCCCTGAAGGCGCTGGGGATGCCCGTTGCCTTCGATGTCAACCGGGCGGACTTCACCGGGATCGCGACGCTGCCGGAAGGGTTCTACATCTCGGACGTCATCCACCAGGCGAACATCGACGTGGACGAGAAGGGCACCGAGGCGGCCGCGGCCACGGCCGTCGTGATGGCGACGGGCGGCTGCACGGGAGCGTCACCGGCCAAGACCATCACCATGCGCCTGAACCGCCCATTCTTCTTCGTCCTGCGGGATATCGAGACAGGCGCAATCCTGTTCATGGGCCGGGTCACGGACCCGTCAGTCAGGTAGCTGGAGCCTCCGCGGAGCGATCGGCGGGCTCCCGCAGCGCCGTCGTCGCGCCCCAGGCGGCGAGCCCCAGCCCGGCGGCGAAGACCGGCCACGGGAAGTCGGTCGGCGTCCCGCCGTCCAGCACGAGCGGGGCGTTCCAACAGAGGCTCGCGACGACGATCAGCCCGCCGGTGACGCCCGCGCCGACCTGGGCACGACCTGCGCGCACGGGCCCGCCCGCGCGGAGGCGTCGCGCGGCAGCGAGGCCGAACCCGACGAGCGCCACGCTGACCGCCACCGGCGTCCAGACGGGCCCGGTCCACGGCACCGGGATGAGGAAGAGCAGGTCCCACGTGGCGAGCGAGGGCGGCCAGCCGATGAAGACCCACAGCCAGGCGTAGTAGAGGATGTCCCACGTCCCGAACGCGACCGCGGTCCACGCGAGGCGCTCCAGGCCGCTCTGCCCGGCCAGCCAGCCTACCGCCCCGAGCATCACGAGGGTCGCCGCCTCGCGGCCGACCTCGATGAGCGCGAGATCGCCCGTCAGGGCCGGGTCGCGGACCGGGAAGAGCGCCCGCGGGTCGATCCCGAGCGCGCGCTGGAGGTAGACGACGACGGCCGACTCCAGGAACGCCATCGCGATCGCGTAGGCGACGATGACCGCCGCGACTGACTGGAAGCCGGCGGGCGCGCCGGGAGGGGGAACCCGCGGCACGGGGGCGGTGTCCGTTCCGTCGATCAAGCGCATGGTCTCCAGTATCGGCCACCACGGTGGATGGGGCCGCCGGTTCGAGCTGCGCTCCGCGACGGCGGGCCTCGGTCTCCGCCGCGCGCTGGCCCGGCGTCAGGCGATTGCGCCGTGAGTGCGGGCGCTGCTGGCGCCGGCCGAATCCGTTCCATTCATGGATCCGGGGCATCACCCGGATTACGCCTTCCCGGGACCCGCCCGCGCCGTGCCAATCCGCGGCCTCGGCCACCTTGACCTCGCTCGCAGCCGCTGCATGCATCTGACCGCGGCCAGGGCCTGGCCTCCCGCCCACGTCGACGGAAGCCGGTCGACCGGCCGGGGCCAAGCGGGGCGGCGACGCGCCGTTGTGGACGGCCAGCCCCTCGTTCATGCATGCAGGGCGTACGCCCCGCCAGGCGCGGCGTGGGGGGAGGGGCGAGCGGTCGAGTGGGCGGAGGCGCCGCCGGGCGAGGGCGAGGGCCAGGGGCGGAGCGGGCGCGCCGGTGAGCGCGGCGTGGTGAGCGCGGCGTGGGGGCGCCGCGTGGGGGGCGCCGCGTGGGGGGCGCCGCGTGCCGGACTGCGTGATGTATCACGCGTGATACACTCCGGGCATGGCCGAAGTCACGATCCGCGAACTGCGCAACCACGGCGGCGAGGTGGTGGACCGCGTCGCCGCCGGCGAGCGGCTCATCGTCACGCGAAGCGGCAGGCCGGTGGCGGAGCTGCGCCCGGTTCACGCGGGACGGCTCACTGCCGCCGCTCTCCTGTTGCGATGGCGGCGGTTGCCCCCGATCGACCCGGCGGCGCTCCGCCGCGATCTCGACGCCGTGATCGATCCAGCGCTGTGAACCAACCTGGGACCGGGCTGCTCGACACGAGCACGCTGATCCTGCTGCCTCTGCTCCGGGACTCGTCGGACCTCCCGGAACGTCCGCTGATCTGCGCCATCACCCTCGCCGAGCTCTCCGTCGGGCCGCTCGTCGCGACCGATGAGACGGAGCGCGCCGCCCGGTTGGCACACCTCCAGCAGGCCGAGGCGGACTTCGACCCACTCCCCTTCGACGCGGATGCCGCCCGTGCCTTCGGCCAGGTCGCCGCGTCGCTGCGACGCTCCGGCCGGAAGACCTCCGCCCGCGCCTACGATGCGATGATCGCGGCGGTCGCCCTGGCCAACGAACTGCCGCTCTTCACCTGCAATCCTGCCGACTTCATGGGAATCGATGGGCTGACCGTGGTCGCGATCCCCCACCCCGGCCCCTGACTGGCGAAGCCGGCCGTCCCGCCCCGCGTGTCAGCCCGCCGTCGCCCCCGGGCCGACCTCGCGCTCGACCTCCTCGCGGAGACGCCCGAAGGACAGGGGAGCCGCGCTCGCGCTCGCCGCGAGAAGCGCCTTCGCGAGGTCCTCCGTCGTCGACTCGAGAAGCGTCATGAACTGCGTCTCGGCAAACTCCCGCTTCGGGTCATCCGGGTCGGCCCCGAAGACCGCGTCGAGCAGCTGCGCGAGCATCTGGTCGAGGGCGTACAACCGCAGGTGGACCAGCTCGTGGCCGATCGTCTCCTCCAGGTTCTCGGAGCGCGGCGCGGCGTTGAGGAGCAGGACCGCCTTCCGGTCGTCGAGGTCGACCTTGACGTCGCCCGACTTGCGCCACGTACCGGTGACCAGCCGGAGGTCGATGTCCCAGTCGGCAGGCGCAGGATCGGCTACCAGCGGGCGAGGATCGCGTGTGCCTCGTCGGGCGTGATCGGCATCAGATCACGTCACCCCGCCCCGGCGCGGCGGCTTCGGGCCGCGCGCCTTCGTGGCGGCGGCCGGCGCAGCCGCGGCTTCCTCGCCCGTGACCGCGTCGACGATCCCGACGACGACCGTGCGAATCGGCGCGCCCGGGGCGGCCAGGACCTGGCGGGCCGAGTTGCCCTCGTCGAGGAGGAGGACAATCTCGCCGGCGCCCGCGCCGACGCTGTCGACCGCGATCATGTAGCCGCCGGACGGGCGCCCGCTCGGGTCGAGCAGGTCGCAGACGAGCAGGGTCCGACCGTCGAAGTCGGGGGCGTTGATCGTGGAAACGACGGTCCCGACGACGCGAGCCAGCTTCATGGCCGGCCCGCCTTGCGTGCCCTGCGCGGGAGGCCCGACTTGGTCGACGGCCGCGCCGTTGCCGGCGGCCCTGCCTCCGCCGCTGGCTCGTCACTCGCGAGTGACCGAACAGCGTCCACGATCCCCACGATCGCATGGTCAACCGGGACGAACCGATCCGGCATCGCCTCGGCGGCCTCGCGGGCGGCCACGAAGTAGACGAGCTCGCCGGGGCCGGCCATGTGCACGGCGTCGGCCGCGACGAGCTGGCTGCCCACCGGCGCGAGGTGCCGGTCCAGCGGCTGGATGACGAGGAGCTTCACGCCTTCGAGGCCGGGGGTCTTCACCGTGGCGACGACGGTGCCGATCACGCGGGCGAGCTGCACGGCCGCCTACCCCCGGAGCCGCGCCGCAAAGCGCGCGTCGGCGGCCAGGTTCTCGGCCATCTCGACGTGGAGGCGCGGGATGACGCGCCAGGCGAGACCGGGCGAAGCCGCGATGCGCGCAGCGCTGATCTCCACCGCCGCTTCCACGTCGGCCACCGCCCCGTCGAAGAGGAGGTATCCCTTGCCCCCAAGATCGTCGGCGAGGCGGATCTCGAGGAGCCGCACGTCCGCGCCCTTGAGGCCCGCGTCGGCGGCCTCGAGGATCGCGGCAACCGTTGCCGTCTCGATGATGCCGAGAGCCTCGCCCGCGGCCGCTCTGCGCTCCCCGCGGATGCCGGCCACCAGCTCCGGGTGGACGTTCGGGATGAGGACCGCGTCGAGGACGGACGACGCGCCCACCTCGCGGCCGGCCTCGAGCGCCTCCTCGACGTCGGCCACCGCGCCACCGACGAGGACCAGGTACTTCCCGGGGTGGACCGTGCCGGCCCGGAGCACGTCGATCGGGGCCCGCTTCGCCATCGCGTCGCCGGTCTCGATGCCGGCGGCGATCGAGTCGAGCTCGAGCAGTGCCAGGGCGGGCTCGATCGCAGGCGGGACGGGCACGGCGGGCCGTGTGGGCACGGGGGGCGGGACAGGCTTGGCAGGCACGTGGGGCGCGGCGGGTCGGGCCATCGTCAGACGATCCGGAGCGCGCCGACGACGGTGATCCGCCGCTCGCGCGAGAAGGTTCGCGGCCGGGTGAGGCCGTCGCCGGACGGGCTGGCGATCGAGAACGAGGTGAAGCCCTCGCCGCCCTCGCCCAGGCCCGCGAAGTTTGGCCCATTCGTCACGAAGATGCTGCAGTTCATCGCCCGGGCCATCTTCGTGATCGTCTCGACGTTCGTGGAGTGGATCGACGCGGTGTGGCGGAAGCCGTGCTCCATCCGCACGGCGAGGTCGATCGCCTGGTCGACGTTCCCGACCCGGACGATCGGGAGGACCGGCATCATCTGCTCGGTCCAGGCCAGGCTGTGATCGCGCGGTACGTCGGCGATCAGAAGGCGAGGCGGGGGCTCCGACTGGACCCCGATCTCGGCCAGGATCTTCGCCGCGTCCTGGCCGATCCAGGCCGGGTTCATGTGGCCCGGCTTCCCCGGCTGGCCGGGCTCCGTGAAGATGACGCGCTCCAGGCGGCGCAGCTCGTGCTCCTTGAGCAGGTAGGCGCCGCTCTGGGTCATCGCCCGGATCAGCCGGTCGGCGACCGAATCCACGACGAGGACGACCTTCTCGTCGATGCAGACGAGGTTGTTGTCGAACGAGGCGCCGCGCACGATGTCGCGGGCTGCCCGCTCGACGTCGGCGGTCTGATCGACGACGGCCGGAGGGTTGCCCGGACCCGCCGTGATGGCGCGCTTGTCGGTCTTGAGGGCCTCGCGCACGACGGCCGGGCCACCGGTCACGAGCAGGACGCGGACGCCGGGGTGGCTCATGAGCGCCCGCGCGGTGTCGATCGTGGGGTTGGCCACGCCGGCGACGAGATTCGGCGGGCCACCGGCCGCGACGATCGCCCGGTTGATGAGGCGGATCGTCTCCGCCGAGCAGCGCCGTGCACCGGGATGGGCGTTGAAGATGACGGCGTTGCCGGCCGAGACGATGCTGATCGTGTTGTTGATGATCGTGGAGGTCGGGTTCGTGACCGGCGTGATCGAGGCGACGACGCCGAACGGGGCGAACTCCGTGACCATCATCCCCGCGTCGCCGCTCACCGCCTGGACCTCGAGGTCCTCCGGCCCGGGGGCCTTCGAGGCGACCAGGCGGTTCTTGACGACCTTGTCCTCGAACCGCCCAATGTGGGTCTCCTGGTGGGCCATCCGGGCCAGCTGCTCGGCGTGGTCCAGCATGGTCCGGCGCACCGCGTCGATGATGACCTTGCGGGCGGCGAGGCCCTGGGCCCCGAAGGCGCCGAACGCCTGCGTGGCGGCAGCCACCGCTTCGTCGATCGTGGCGTGGATGCCGTCGCCCAGCTCAGCGGTGGCGGCAGCCGAGAGCTCCGCCTCCGCGCGCAGGCCGGCGCCCGGTCGCTCACTGCCGGCCGCGTCGACGCGTCGGCGCACTCGCTCGATGATCTCGGAGATCTCGCGCCCGTCGAGCTCGTTCATGGCCTCTGCCCGCTACTTGCGGTAGACCTCCGTCCCACCAATCTCCCACGTGTCCACGATCGCCATGATCACGGCGTCGCAGGGCCGGTCCTTCGTCATCTCCGTCTGGCGGGCGGAGCTGCCGGTGGCGTAGAGGACGACTTCGCCGACACCCGCCCCGACCGCGTCGGCGGCCACGACATAGCCGCCGGCCTCCCGGTTCTCCGCGTCGAGCTGGCGCACCACCAGGAGCTTCCAGCCTTCCATGAGCGGCTCTTTCTGGCTCGCAACCACGGTCCCGGTCACTCGTCCGAGGAGCATCGTTCCACCGCCTGCTGGGGGAGTTGCGCGCCGACCGCCGGCCGGCGCGCCCCGTCCCGCTTCCTAGCCCTGGCCGCCTTCGGCCTTGGCCTCCTCGAGCCGCCCGAGCGGCAGCACGAGATCGACGTTGACGTGGGGCCGGGCGATCACGTGGCTGGCGACGACCTCGCCGACCTTGGCCGCGTTGCGCACGCCGGCCTCGACCGCGGCCTTCACCGCTGCCACGTCGCCGCGGACGACCGCGGTCACGTACCCGCCGCCGGTCTTCTCGTACCCGACGAGCTCGACCTTGGCGGCCTTCACCATCGCGTCGGCGGCCTCGACCACCGCCGCGAACCCACGGGCCTCGATCATTCCGAGCGCTTCTGCCATCGATCCGTTCTCCTTCTCGACCTGTCCGAGCTATGTTCGTTCGTGCTTACTGACTGAGTCTTTCTCGCCGGGCCGGCCCGCCGAGCCGCTACGGCTTCGCTTCGCGTCCCTCGAGCCCCTCGATCGCCGCCAGCGCCGCCCGCCAGCCGACGTCGATGTCCCGCTCCTCGCCACCGAGGTAGATGCGGCCCATCGAGCCGAAGTTCCGCACCTCCAGGATGTTGATGTGGGCCGCCTTCTCCGCCTCGTTGGCGGCCAGGGCCGCGTAGGCCGCAGGCTCCAGCTCCA
>Ga0315297_10001376_pt1 | contig 15042 bp, 14 predicted proteins | sample YL17G15_0_MG_FD_203628 | JGI IMG/M metagenome (GOLD analysis project Ga0315297, IMG submission 203628) | Sediment microbial communities from Yellowstone Lake, YNP, Wyoming, USA - YL17G15_0 | ecosystem: Environmental > Aquatic > Freshwater > Lake > Sediment | place: USA: Wyoming | collected... | reverse complement strand
TTCTTAAGCGGATAACCCGACCAGGAACGAACAGAATGAGTCCCAAAAGTACGAAAAACCAGCCTATCTAAAAGTTGGTGGTGGATTACGGATGACCGGGCCCCTTGACCCAAAGTACAAACTGTGAGAAAAAAACGGATGCGAAAAAGAGCAAGGCAGGCAAAACCGGAGATGCTTGGGGAAATCCTCCTGAAGATCCTCAAGAAGAGGAATATCCCCCATGCCGGGACGGACCGGCGCCTCTTGGCAACCTGGAGGCGGGCCGTCGGTCCCCAGATTGCCGCCCAGACCCATCCCGATTCGCTGAAGCGGGGGACCCTCTTCGTCCGGGTCTCCGCCTCTGTCTGGATGCATCAGCTCCAGTTTCTGAAGGAGGAAATCATCGATAAGATGAATGAACTTGCGGGAAGCGGGAGCGTCAAGGGGCTCTTCTTCTCTGTCGGCGAAACCCCGGTGTCGCCTCCCGGCGCCGCCTCCCGGCAGCCGACCGACCCGATCCCTGCCCCGCTCAAGGGGCGCGACCGCAAAATGATCCGGGAAAGCCTCGACGCCATCCGGGACCCGGAGCTCCGCGAGATCATGGAGCGGGTCATGACGCGGGAGATCTCTCGCCGCCGTCAGCGGGAGAAGCGGCAAGGTCTCTGAAAACAGCCGTCATCTCCACAGAATATCCACCCGTCTCCCCATAGATGTAAAGCGGAGACTCAACGGCCAGCTCTTCCCGCCCCCCTCTCACCCCTTCCACGAGAATAAAGACGCATCTTCCGCCCGGACGGGAGTGGACCATCTGAATCCGTTTGGGCTCGATCCGGCAGACCCTCATCTGCGAGATCATCTCCACCATCCGCGCCGCCGGATAGATCGCATAGGCGCGGCCTCCCTCACAAAGGACATAGACCGCGGCAGCGAGGAAATCCCTCCCCGTTCCCTCGATCTCATGCCGGGCCACGGCCTTTTCGGAATCGGGATTGATCCGGCCCGACCGAACCCGCCGGTAGGGAGGGTTGAAAACGGCCACCGTGAAGGAGAGGGGGGCGCAGAGCGACTCCGGGCAGCGGATGTCCCCCTGGCGGATCTCCACGCGATCTTCGAGGCCGTTTAAGGCTACGCTCCGCTCCGCCATCGCCGCGAGTTCCTCCTGGATGTCGATCCCGAGGATCCTCCCGCAGAGGTAGCGGCGCGCAAGTATCATGGCGACAATCCCGCTCCCCGTCCCCAGATCGATAAGGTCATCGTCCTCCCGCAGTTTGACAAAACCGGCCAGGAGGAGGGCGTCGATTGAAAAGCGGTATCCATGTTTTTTCTGGATGATCCGGAGGCGCCCCCCGATGATCTCGTCGACCGTCTCGCCGCCGCTTTTGGGCCCGTCCATGTTCACTCCAGTCGATGCACGAAGAGACCGCTCCTAAGCTTGGGTTCGAACCAGGTGGATTTCGGAGGCATGACCTTGCCGGCGTCCGCCACGGCCATCATCTGTTCCACCGTAGGAGGATAGAGGGAAAAGGCGACGGCAAAACCGCCTCGATCCACAAGCCTCTCCAGCTCCGCCATCCCCCGGATGCCCCCGATGAAGTCGATCCTTGAATCCGTCCGCGGATCACGGATTCCGAGGATCGGGCCGAGGAGGCGCTCCTGAAGCAGCGAGACATCCAGGCCGGCGACGGGATCGTCATCTCTCAGGATCCCCTCACGGGCCGAGAGAAGATACCAGGCGCCGCCCAGATACATCCCGAATTCATGGGACTTCTGCGGGGTTTTCCCGGGGTAGCCCTTCGCGATCAGGAAATTCTCGCCGACACGCTCCAGAAACGCCGCTTCCGCCAGGCCGTTCAGATCGCGGATGGCGCGGTTGTAATCCATGATCCGGAGCTGATCATGGGGGAAAAGGACGGCCATCATCACATGATGCGCCTCGTCTCCCCGATCGCCGGGATTCCGGGCCTGCCGAAGGCGGGCGACCGCTGCCGCGGCAGCCGCGCGGTGATGGCCGTCGGCGATGTAGAGGGCCTCGACCGGGGCGAATCCTTCAATCACCTCACGGACCTCCGCGGGACCTCTGATGACCCATACGGTATGGACCACGCCGTCATCGGCAGTGAAGTCATACTCAGGTGTCGTGGCGGCAACCCTTGCCGTCAGGCGGTCGATCACCTCCCGCCCCCGATAGGTGAGGAAGATCGGTCCCGTCTGCGCTCCGACCGTCTCTATATGGCGCGTCCTCTCCCGTTCCTTATCCGCCCGCGTCAGCTCGTGCCGCCTGATCTGACCGGCCTCGTATTCCGCCAAGCTGACGCCGGCCACGATCCCCGTCTGGACGTGATCCCCCTTCCGCTGCCGGTAGAGATAAAAAGCCTCGGTCTCCTCGCTGAAAAGGATGCCCTTCCGGATCAGCGTCTCCAGATTCTCCTTCGCCCGCTCGTAGATACGGCGGTCATCCACACCGGCCGCGGTGGGAAAATCGATCTCTGATTTTTCCACGTGCAGAAAGCTCAACGGTTTGTCCCGGACCAGGCGCTGCGCCTCCGCCACGTTAAGGACATCATAGGGCGGGGCCGCGACCTGATGGACGTACGATTTTCCGGGTCTGAGCGCCCGGAAGGGAATCACACGCGACATAGATCTTTCCTCTTTCCGAAAGGGCCTCGGCAGGTTACAGGTATGGGGCGTTCCCGCAAATGACCGCTCCCCCGTTTTTTTACTTGAAATTCATAACACACCGGGATATGGAAAACAACGGGAAAGGGCGGGGCGGCTTGTTTTCCCCGCAACAGGGCAGGGCGCGGTGCGGCCGCGATGAAGCGGCATTTCAGGTACGGGATGGTAAAGATGACTGATTTTACGCGTGTATTTATCCACGGCCGCGACAGCAGCAGCCGCGGAACCAAGGGGAGCTTTTTCCGGGAGAAATACCCGGAGATGCTCATGGACGACTACACCGGCGCCCTTGAGGAGCGGATGGCGAAGCTTGAGAGGGGCCTTTCCGGGAGAAAGGATCTGATCCTCGTCGGTTCGAGCTTCGGGGGACTGATGGCGACCCTTTTTGCATGCAATCATGCACCGGGCGTCCGGCGGCTGATTCTCCTCGCCCCGGCCCTCCGTCTTGCCCATCTATGCGCCTATGACTCAACGCCGCTGCAACTTCCCGTAACACTCTACCACGGAAAGCACGACGTCGTCGTCCCTCCGGAACCGGCCAGGCAGGTCGCAGCGAAGCTCTTTCTGAATCTCGATTACCACCTCGTGGAGGATGACCACAACCTCCACCGCGTCTTCCCGACGCTGGACTGGGACGGTCTCTTGGAGATCGCAAACAAGTAAAATCTGACAACTTCGTAAAAAGTCCGGATGCTGCGTTGCGCTTCACCCTTCGTCGTTGCAGCGTGTTCCGGGGACACGTTCCGATCCCTTTGGGCTTCCGGAACAAGCCCCCTCCCCGACGCCTCACTCCTCAGGGTTCGCGCGCCTTGCCTGCGGCCTTTTTACGAAGCCGTCCTACATTCAAGGCTTTTGCGACTTTTTACGAGAGCGTCAGATTTGACGTTCTCGTAAAAAGTCGTCACACCGGTGAAAACCAGTGTCCAGTGTTTTTGTAACGCGTTGAAATCTCTGGCTTCCGGTTTTCACCGGAATGACGATTCTTGGGCATTTTCGACTTTTTACGAAGTCGTCAAATCTTGCTGCGCTTTTTTACGGAACGGGATCTCTTCAGAGCCTTCTCAAGGCCCCTAACGGCTGCCGGCATCCTTTTCGCCGCCTAAGGTTTTCGCGATATTTCCGGTAGCATCCCTCCCCTTCTCGACGACCTCTTTTCCCTTTTCCAGCCCTTTATCCAGAACGACCTTCCCTTTTTCGATCCCGTTGTCCAGAGCGACCTTCCCCTTCTCGACGATCTCCTTGCCCTTCTCGTAAGTCTCTCTGCCCTTCTCGACCAGTTCCCGCCCCTTTTCGAGCGTCCGGCCGGCCGCGGTGCGGGCCTTCTGTACGGCCTCCTTCAGGTTTGCGGGCCTGTTCTCCGGATGCTGGAAGTAGAAGTAGCCGCCGACCGCAACCGCAATGAGGGTCAGGATCAGGACCAGCTTGACGAGACTCTTGAAGAGAAAATAGAAGAGCAGCAGAACTGCGAAAATGACCGCTATCGCGATCAGCCAATTTTCGGACACGACGCGGACGATCTCTCCCATAAACAACCTCCTTCGATATGCGGCGGCATTTTACCGGAAACGGCCGGGAATGACCAGAAATCGTTTCACCTTGACAAACGCACTGCCGGCGCTTAAATGTCCGATGAATAACCGGAGCGAAAGGGGACCGATGTTTAAGATCGCCGTAGCCACCCTCGGCTGCAAGGTCAACCAGTGCGAATCGGCCGGGATCGCGGAAGCGCTCTCCGGCCGGGGTATAGCCGTCGTCCCGTTCGAGGAACAGGCGGACTGCTACATCATCAACACCTGCACGGTCACCGGGCGGACGGACTGCCAGTCCCGCCAGCTCATCCGCCGGGCGATCCGGAGAAACCCGGCAGCGGCCGTCCTCGTGACCGGATGTTACGCCCAGAGAGCCCCGGAGGAGATCGCCCGGATCCCCGGCGTCCGGGTGGTGGCAGGAAACGGGGAGAAGGCGCGGATCCCCGAACTCATCGGGGAGATGGCGGCGGGAGAACCGCGGGTCCTGGTCGGCGACATCCGTAAGGAAGGCGGGATCTCCCTTCCGGGGGCAACCGTCTTTCCCGGGCACACCCGGGCCTTTCTGAAGATCCAGGACGGCTGCGACTCCTTCTGCAGCTATTGCATTGTTCCCCGGGCGAGGGGCGGAAGCCGGAGTCTTCCTCCGGAGGAGGTCATGGAGAGGATCTCCGCTCTCTCCCGGACCGGTCACCGGGAAGTGGTCCTCACGGGGATCCATCTCGGCGCTTACGGCCGCGACTTTGCCCCCCCTGAGAATCTGACGGCGATCGTCCGGCGTATCGCAGATGAACGCCTGGTCGAGCGCCTCCGCCTCAGTTCGATCGAACCCCGCGAAGTGACCGACGGGCTCATCGCCCTCACGGGTTCGTCCGGCGTCGTCTGCCGTCACCTCCACATCCCGCTCCAGAGCGGAGACGACGGGATACTGGCCGCAATGAGCCGGGATTACGACGCGATCTTTTTCCGCAGCCTCATTGAAAGGATCCGCGACGCCGTCCCCGGCATCGCCGTCGGGATCGACGTGATGGCCGGATTCCCCGGGGAGACGGAGGCGGCCTTTTTTAACACCCTCCGGCTGGTGGAGGAGCTGCCCGTCGCCTATCTCCACATCTTCCCCTATTCAAGGCGACCCGGCACGCCTGCGGCGGCTATGCCCGGCCAGGTTCCCGAGGGGGAGAAAAAGAAGCGGGCGGAACGCCTGCGAAAGGTCGGGGCGGAAAAGCGGCGCGTCTTCGCCGAGGGATTCATCGGAACGCCGCTTGCGATCCTCGTTGAGGCGCGTAAGGATAAATCAACCGGATTCCCCGTTGGATTCTCCGACAACTACATTCCTGTCGCCGTCCGGGGCGGCAGCGTCGACGCCAACCGGATCGTCCGCGCGCTGCCTGAATCTTTCCGGAACGGCCGGCTGATTGCAGAGGTGATTCATGAATGAGGAAAGGTTGCAGACCCTCAGAGAGCTGGAGGCGCACCTCGGCTACCGCTTCGAGGACAGCGGTCTTCTGGACAACGCCCTCACCCACCGGTCGTTCGTCAACGAGAACCCCGACCTCCCCTGCAAAGACAACGAAAGATTGGAATTCCTCGGCGACGCCGTCCTGGAGCTCACTGTCAGCGACATGCTGATGAAGGAATTCCCGGACTATACCGAGGGACAGCTCTCTAAACTCCGGGCGTGCGTTGTGAACGAGCAGCCCCTCGCGGAACTGGCCAGGCGCTTCCGGATCGGAGAGTTCCTCCTCCTCGGCCGGGGGGAGGAGGCCTCGGGCGGCCGGATGAAACCATCGCTTTTAGCCAATGCCTTCGAATCCGTGATTGCCGCGATATACCTGGATGGTGGTTTCTACCGGGCCTCCGCCCTCATCTCTCGGCTCTTCGCGCCGCTAATCGAAGAGGGGGCGATCGCCGCCGTCTACCGGGATTACAAGACTGCCGCCCAGGAGATCTGCCAAACCCGCTTTCGGGAGGTCCCCATCTACATCCTGATCTCCGAAACCGGCCCGGACCACGATAAGCGCTTCGAGACGGGCCTCGTCATCGGCGAGCGGGTCATCGCAACGGGAACGGGGAAGAACAAAAAAGAGGCGGAACAGCAGGCGGCAAAAATGGCCCTGGAAGATCTCCAGAGAAATGGCCCTTACTCCGCAGGCGAAGCGGAAAAGATCGACCTATGATCATCCCCATCTTCATCATGAACCGGGGCTGCTCCCGCCGTTGTCTCTTCTGCAACGAAAGGATGACCGCGGGGGAGCGTCCGCAGCAGATCACGGAAGCGGCATTCAGGGAAACCATTCGCGCCTGTCTCCGCAGCGCCGGTCGGAAGGACGGCCCTGTCCAGATCGCCTTCTACGGCGGAACATTCACCGGCATGGAGCAGGAGGAACAGCGGCGCCTCCTCGAACTGGCGTCGCCCTTTCTCCGGGAGGGGGCGATCGACGGCATCCGCCTCTCGACCCGCCCCGATGAGATCGACGCGGAGGGCCTTGACCTCCTCAAGGCCTTTGGCGTGACGACGGTCGAGGTGGGGGCGCAGTCGCTCGACGATGAAGTCCTGCTCCGTTCAGAGCGGGGACACACAGCGGCCGACGCCGTCCGGGCGGTGACCCTCCTCAGGGAGCGGGGCTTCGAGACAGGAATCCATCTGATGGCGGGTCTCCCGGGGGACAGCCCGGATTGTTTCGCACAAACCATCGAAAAGGTGATCGCCCTCCGGCCCGACACGGTCCGGATCCACCCCACGCTCGTCCTCAGGGACACCGCCCTCGCCGAGGCCTTTCGTGAGGGATGCTATACGCCGCTGACGCTTGCGGAAGCCGTAGATCTCTGTAAAAATGCACTTAAAAAACTGACCAATGCGGGGATTCCCGTCATCCGCCTCGGCCTCCAGACCACCCGGGAGCTGGAGGAACCTGGCGCCGTCGTCGCGGGACCCTTCCACCCGGCCTTAAGGGCGCTCGTCGAATCCGCCATTTTTCTAGAGATGGCCGTATCCCTCCTCACGGCCGCCGGCCCCGGAGAAAGGGCCGTCACCTTTGCCCTTGTCCCCGCCGACGTCTCGAACTTCCTTGGACAGCGCAGGGAAAACATCGCCGCCCTGAAGGAGCGTTTCAACCTCGCCGATATCCGCGTCACCGCCGATCCCGCCCTTCCCCGTCACACGCTGATCCTGACAGCGGGAAGCAGGCAACTGAAGACGGACTGGTCCGACCGGATCACGGAGAGCCGCCGGGAAGATTTGCATGCAGATGGCGTACGTGGTATTTAATCTCCGATCAGTGAGTCAGAGAGGATAGGAGACGAACATGTTCAAATCCGGTTTCATCGGCATCATCGGCAGGCCCAACGTGGGGAAATCGACCCTCCTCAACAGGATCGTCGGTGAGAGGATCGCCATCACCACCCACAAACCCCAGACGACGCGGAACCGGATCATGGGGATCCGGAACCTCACGGAGGAGCAGGCAGGCCAGCTGATCTTCCTCGACACACCGGGCATCCACCGGGGGACCTCCCCCCTGAACCGCGCGATGATCGACGCGGCGACGGGAACCTTCGGTCATGTCGATCTCCTTCTGCTGATTGCCGAGGCCGGACCCGCCCCCCATCCGGACGACCGCTTCATCATCGAGGCCCTCCGCAAGTCCTATCTCCCCGTTTTTCTGGTCATCAATAAGATCGACCTCGTGGAAAAGCGGATCCTGCTGCCCCTCATCGACACGTTCCAAGGTCTGCACCCCTTCCGGGAGATCCTCCCTCTTTCCGCCCTCAAAGGCGATGGCGTGGATCACCTCATTACGGAGATCTGGAAGGCCCTCCCCGTGGGACCCCGTTACTTCCCCGAGGAGATGATGACGGACCGCTCCGAGCGGTTCATCGCCGCCGAGATCATCCGCGAGAAGATCACCCTCCGCACCCACCAGGAGATCCCCTACGCCACCGCCGTCGTCGTCGACGCCTTCAAAGAGGATGAGACGAAGAATATGATCCGGATTGCCGCGACCATCCATGTGGCCAAGGATTCTCAGAAAGGGATCATCATCGGCAGGAAGGGGGCGATGCTCAAAGAGATCGGGACCAAGGCGCGTCTGGAGATGGAAAAGTTCTTCGCCGCGAAGATCTTCCTGGAGCTCTTCGTCCGCGTCGCGAAGGACTGGACCAACGACCCCCGGATGCTCCAGGAGTTCGGCTACAGGGACAAGGCCTGAGCAGAGGTCGGTCGTCAATAGTGGACACTAAATATTTCATGCTGCCAGTCGTTTTTCGTAGAACCATCGTTCAAAAGCGGCAGGAGACAGGAACCCGAGTCTGGCCTGCCTTCCTTGCCGGTTATAGGAAATCTCGATGTACCCTGTAATGTCCCGTATAGCCTCTTGTCTGGTTGCATACCGGCAATGGTGGATCTGTTCGTTCTTGAGCACGCCCCAGAAACTTTCCATAGGGGCGTTCTCATAGCAATTCCCTTTCCGGCTCATGCTGTCCCTTGCCAATCTCACCAAGGTTCCCCGCCTTGGAAACCTTTAGCCATCGCTGGATTCTGGGAGTAGTATGAAGGCATGATGTGGCATGATCTGTATTTCAATAATCATATGGGTCCGCATTCACAGGTCCGCTTTCGTCGTTGACATCGCATAACTCTTGTCATAGAATAAACCAAGAAAAAAAGGCCATTTTTTATGAACACGGTGCACAAAGAAGAAAGGAGGCGCCCTTCATGGAAATTCATGAACTCGTCGTTGAGATGAAGCTTTTGGAACGTCGCCTAACGCTTTTCGAAGAAAAATACGGAATCCTCAGTGAGGATTTTTACGAGGCTCTGACGGCTGGAAAGCTGGCCCGTTATGATGAATACGACGAGTCGAGGGCCGACTTCAGCCGCTGGAAAGGCATTTATGAGACGTGGAAAAGGCGGAAACAGACCTACCGTTCAGAAATTGGGCAACGCAATGTCGCTGATACGCTCCGTGTGCAACCCGCATATTGAAAATGATCCTTATCTTCGTTTGCCTCACTCGCGGAATACAGCCGCTTCGTGGCCGAATTTTTTAACCGTTCGTCTGTCGAACGGTCCACGGTGGCGGTTTGGTCTGAAAGCCAATATACCGGGGTTGCCGAAGGTGAAGTTTTTTTCAGCAGCGGGCTGCGCCTGCGGATGAGGGAGGAGCTGGACTTCGAGGCACATCTCATCGTGTCCTATAGTTATGAAGTGTATAAAGGGGATGAGCGTCTTTACTGGTACGATGATTTTCCGCACCCGAAGGATTTCGACCTCGCATCAAGCTTCCCTCATCACAAACATGTCCCCCCCGACATCAAACATCATCGAATTCCCGCAGCATCTCTAAGCTTTGACCATCCGAACCTTCCTGCCATTATTGATGAGATCGAATCCATATCCTGAAGCGACTGCACCAATGAAGGCGACCTCGTAAAAAGTCGTCACACCGGTGAAAACCGGTGTCCAGGAATTTTGTAACTATTCGATATTTCTGGATTCCGGCTTTCGCCGGAATGACGGTTGCGGGTCATTTTTGACTTTTGACGAAGCCGTCAATGAAAGTTGTCCTAAAAAATCAATCGGTCCCGCCATTTTGGCCAGGTCATGGCTTGCCGTGGCAGACCGGGCAGTGGGGCCCTCCGGATCGTGAAGCAGCGGCCATGCACCCGCTGCAGACGATATGGAGCTTGTCGTCGCAGATGGCGTAAGCCCCGGAGGGGTGGAAGCAGAATTCACACGGCAGGGGGTCCACCCGTTTCAGCAGGGGGTTGTAGGTTACGGAAAAGGACCGGGAGGCCAGGCGCCGTTTGATATGGATCAGGAAGACCGGGGCCGTCGCCTGAATCCGGATGACGCAAAGCGGGTCAAGCCTTATCCCCAGGGCGTACTTGGCAATGAGGTCCCGGATCTTCCACTCGCGTTCCGCCTCGACGGCTTCCCGTTTGCGACGCAGGGTTTCCAGCTCTTCCACCGCGATGTTTTCGGCGGGGGTTTCCACCGCTTCCCCGCGAACCGCTTTCTTACGGGCGCGACGGTCGATCTCCTCCTTCAGGGTCTCGTAATACTCGTACACCCTTTTCACATCCCGGTTGAGGCGTCTCTCGGCGCTGCGGATAAAATCCGCCAGCAACTCCCGGACCATGCCGGCGCCCGCCTTATGGGCCCAGCCGAGGATCTTCCTCATCTCTGCGGCGGTCATTTCCTCCTTTGCCGCCAGGGGTCTGGTCCGTCCGCTCAGTTCCTCCAGGCCGTCTTTCAGGAAGGCCGTTGAGGCGTTCAGGGGGTTGACCAGGACGGAAAACATCCCGTCCTGCCGATCGTCCGACAGGGCCGTGAAGCGGAAATAGATCAGAAAATAGGAAAGGGATCTCTGGTCCGTCCCCTCCAGGCGAAAAGCGGCATTGACCAGGGGGAGATGATCGGCCAGGGCCTCGGCGATCCTCTCCGGACGGAGAGCGGGGGTCTCCAGACTGACCGACGCCCACCGGCCCGCATCCGTAAACAGACGCTCCAGGGAACGGAAATAGTCGGAGTCGTAGGAAGCGTAAAGGTCATCCTTGCCTTGGTTTTCACCTGCAAAAGACAACCGGTGGTACTCGGGAACACCGAGGAGATTGACAAGCTCCGGCGAAGCGATCACATCCAGTCCGTCTTCCCCCGCCTTCTCGACCATCGCCCCCCGGGAGGCGAGGATATCGGCAATGACCTCCGGAAGGTCCCTCACGGTCCGTTCCTCCTAAATTTCATAGTCCTCACCGAAGATCTCCCGGTCCAGGGTCTGCGTCTTGAGATAGCTCTGTTTCGCCGCCGCCAGGTCGTCGCCCAGCTTTCCGAACTGTTCTTTCATCCCTTCCCGGTCCGCGCTGCGCATCCAGATATCCAGGATGAGGTCGTCAAAATCCCCCTCCTCTTCGAGATGCCCCAGGATCGGTTCGATCTCCCCGATGACCATCTCGAACATGTTGATCTTGCTGTCCAGAATCTCCATGATGTAATCCTCGATGGTGCCCCGGATGGAGAGGTTGAAAATGAAGACGTCCCTGGTCTGACCGATCCGGTGGAGCCGGCCGATCCGCTGTTCGATCCGCATGGGATTCCAGGGCAGATCGAAATTGATGATTGTGTTGCAGAACTGGAGGTTTCGCCCCTCGCCGCCCGATTCGGTCGAGACGAGGACGGGGGTGTCGGCTTTGAAGCGCCCGATGGCCTCATCCTTGGCCCGCGCCGTCATGTCGCCCCGGAAGGTCGCGAAGGGGACCCCGCGCCTCTCCAGAAGGGCCGTGACGTGGTCCATGCTCTTGAGGAATTGGGTGAAGACGATTTTCTTCTCCGCCGGGTTCTTCTGCACGAGCTCCAGGAGGGCCTTTCCCTTGCTGGTCTCCTCCAGAGAGTCTATCATGGCAATAATCTCGCCGAAGTCGTTGTCCCCCCGTAACTTGCGGAGGCTCTCCCGCAGGGCGAACGGGCTGCTCCCCGCCTCCCGGAGCAGCATGTTGAGCATGGGTTTCTTCAGATTCAGGGTCTTCAGATGGGCGCCGACGTCCTCGTAGATTTTTCCCTCCAGGGCGGAAGGTTCCAGGCGCAGTGTGGCGGCGAAACGTTTCGGGAGCTTGAGATCAATGGCGCTGCGGGTGTTCCGGATCATCACTTCCCGGAGCAGCTCCTGCAGCCTTTCCCGGTGGGCCGGTTTTTTCAGATTCCCACGGGCGACGTACTCCTGCCGGAAGACCTTCTCGGTCTTGAACTGCCCCGGCTTGAGGAGGGTGATCAGGTTGAAGAGTTCGATCAGGTTGTTCTGCACCGGGGTCGCCGTCAGGAGAAAGATGAACCTCTTCTGGAGCTGGTTGACCAGTTTCCACGCCTTGGTGGTCCTGTTCCGCAGATGGTGGGCCTCGTCAACGACGACCAGGTCGTAGAACTGCTTGAGGACCAGAGGCGTGTTCCGCTCGCCTTTGGCCGTCCCCAGGGAGGCGATGAGGAAACGCTGCTTCCAGAAGGCCTCGGGGTTCTTTGCAAAATCCGGGGAATCCGTGGAAAGGAAGGGAATGCCGAATTTCATTTCCATCTCCTCCTGCCACTGGGAGACGAGAGAAGCCGGGGTGAGGATGAGGACATTCCTCGCCATGCCCCTGAGGAGGTACTCCTTGATCAGCATCCCCGCTTCGATGGTCTTTCCGAGACCGACCTCGTCGCCCAGGAGGACCCGGCCGTGAAATCGCTTGAGCACCTTCTTGACCGTTTCGATCTGATACCAGTACCTGTCCACATCGTTCAGGGCGCTCAGACAGAGAAGATCATCGAAACCGCTCCGGATCGACAGGGCGTGATAATCGATGAGCAGACGAAGTTCGTCAAGGGAGGTCGTCGCGGCGCCGGTCAAGGCCGTCAGGATATCATGTGCCGGAGGATCAACCTTGACGAGAACGCGACAGGCGGGGATTTCAATCTTGACGGTCAGCGGGGGCGAAGGCTCCCCAGTAGACGTCCGGGACGGTTTGTCAGCTTTCTTTGCAGTCGCCTGTTTTGGCCGGGAAACGGTCCTTTTCACCGGCGTTTTCTCCGGCCTGGCGGCGCTCACCTCCCCGGCGGTTCCCGTCTCCAGTTCCTGCCGCAGCTTCAGCGCCTCCCTATATTTGATGGTATCCTCTACATCCCTGATGAGTTCGCGGGGGGTTGTATTATCCGGTCGGATTTTGGGTTGCTTCTTTTGCAGGCCCTTCGCCGTGCTGAGGTATTCCCTGGCCCGGTGCAGATTGTCCAGCTGCGCCTCCACCTTGCCGAGGAGGGCGTAATCCATCCATGACGTCCGCATGCGGATAAGCCGCAGCAGCCACTTCCGGGCCAACTCGGGTTCCCATAGGCAATTGACGGCGAGATCGATAATCGTCAGGACCGGTTCGATGTCCTTCGGGTATTGACTGATCAGATATTCGAGAGTGCGGGCGGCCTTCCTGTAATCACCTTTACGGAGGTAGTGATGATAGGCTTCAACGGGATTATCCTGTATCCTTGACATGGTCTGTCTGCATTCTCCTGCACAGGGTTGACTGGTCGATGACGCCTTTTCTCATAAAATGGCTTTTGCAGTCAAGGATAATACATTTTCCATGAGACAATCCGGTCTTCCGGCACGAACACGACCACATCTGTCTTTTGAGATCGAGACGCCTGATCGGTCAATACAGCCCAGGCCGTTCGGTGGGACGTGTGGTTCCTGAAGAAACAGGTGGGGCGGTGGCGGCCTTATATCTCTTCTCGATTCCGCGCGTGACGAAGGTCAGGATGCCGGCCAGCAATAGGAGCGCGGCAGCCATGAGGTAGGCCTGGTCGTAGCTTCCGGTCCCAGTGGTCTCTTTGGCCATCTCGAAGAGCTTCCCGGAGACAACCGGGAAGACGAACCCGCCTACCCCCCACGCTGTGAAGACGAGTCCGTAGTTCACACCGAAGTTCTTGAGCCCGAAGTTGTCCTTGACCGCGGATGGGAAGACCGACAGGCAGGAGCCGTAGTTGAAGCCGAGCAGCATTGAGATGGCGATGAACGCGGCCATGTCGGTGAGGCCCGTCCTGAGCACCATCATGAGGACCGCCTGAAAGATGAAGATAATGAGCATCGTCCAGAGGCGGCCGATCTTGTCGGAGAGCATCCCGGCGATGATGCGGCCCGAGGCGTTGCCCACCGCGAGGAGTGCCACGAGGATGAACCCGGCCTCGATCTTCCCGAGCTTTGCGATTGTCGTGACGCTGCCGATGATCATGAGACCAGCGCCGGCGCCGAACGCGAACATAATCCAGAGTAGGTAAAAGAGCGGAGTCTTGAGCATCTCGCCCGGGCCGATGTTTATCGCGGCGGCTGCATTGACAGGGGCTGTTCCCGTGGCGGCGGCCACGTCGGGCGGATTGTACCCTACCGGCGGGGTCGCCATGAGCTGCGATAGCAGCGTCACGATGATGAGGAAGCCGATCCCGAAGATCAGCATGGTCTTATGGATGTTGCTCTCCTTGAGGGCAAGCAGCTTGCCGCTCATGTTTTTCGCTGCGGTCTCTTTTTCGGCTAAGACCTTCTCAAATGCCTGGACCTCGGCGACCTTCGTCGGGTCGGCCTTCGCGGCAGTCAATGCGACCTGTGCCGCCTTGAGTTCGGCGTCGGCCCTGGCCTTCCCCTGCACGAGCTCCTCCATCACGGGGAGCGGTTTGCCGCCGAGGTTGTAGCCTGTGAAGTAGTTCGCGAGCGGTGAGATGTACACCGAGGCGAGACCGAACCCCGCAACCACGAGACCGGCGATGAGGCCGGTCTTCCTGGCGGAGAACCACTTCACCGCGGGAGGGGTGGCCGAGGCGTAACCGAGGCCGATCCCGGCACCGGCGAGAATGCCGAAGCCGATCACGTACCACAGCACGCTGGTGGCGTATGAGGCGAGGATACAGCCGAGGCCGGTGAGGATACCGCCGGCGGTGGCAACCCACCGCGGGCCGACCTTGTCCTGCAGGCGGCCGGCCGGGACCATCATCAGCGCGAACGTCATGCACGCGATGGAGTATGGGAGTGCCTTGTCCGCGTCGTCCCAGCCCCATTCAGCCGGAATAGCCTTCTTGATAACGCTCCAGGTATAGAGCACGCCGAGTGCCAGATTGATCCCCATCCCCGCGAAGGTGACAGTCCAGCCTTTATTTTTAACAACGGTCTCAGTCATCGTTGTACCCGCCTTTCGCTAGAGCTAAGATTAGGATCAGCGCCAAGCATCCTATTTTTCTTCAACATCAGACAAGCGGAAAGAGAAAGGTTTTTTTAGAGCCTGTTTCTCACCAGATCCTCGACTACCGAGGGATCAGCCAGCGTGCTCGTATCGCCGAGATCGCCGATGT
>Ga0315297_10001374_pt1 | contig 15048 bp, 11 predicted proteins | sample YL17G15_0_MG_FD_203628 | JGI IMG/M metagenome (GOLD analysis project Ga0315297, IMG submission 203628) | Sediment microbial communities from Yellowstone Lake, YNP, Wyoming, USA - YL17G15_0 | ecosystem: Environmental > Aquatic > Freshwater > Lake > Sediment | place: USA: Wyoming | collected... | reverse complement strand
GACACGGCCCAGACCCCTACGGGAGGCAGCAGTGGGGAATATTGCGCAATGGGCGAAAGCCTGACGCAGCGACGCCGCGTGAGGGATGACGGCCTTCGGGTTGTAAACCTCTTTCAGCAGGGACGAAGCGAAAGTGACGGTACCTGCAGAAGAAGCACCGGCTAACTACGTGCCAGCAGCCGCGGTAATACGTAGGGTGCAAGCGTTGTCCGGATTTATTGGGCGTAAAGAGCTCGTAGGCGGTCTGTCGCGTCGGATGTGAAAACCCAGGGCTCAACTCTGGGCCTGCATTCGATACGGACAGACTAGAGTGTGGTAGGGGAGACTGGAATTCCTGGTGTAGCGGTGAAATGCGCAGATATCAGGAGGAACACCGGTGGCGAAGGCGGGTCTCTGGGCCATTACTGACGCTGAGGAGCGAAAGCGTGGGGAGCAAACAGGATTAGATACCCTGGTAGTCCACGCCGTAAACGTTGGGCGCTAGGTGTGGGGAACCTTCCACGTTCTCCGTGCCGCAGCTAACGCATTAAGCGCCCCGCCTGGGGAGTACGGCCGCAAGGCTAAAACTCAAAGGAATTGACGGGGGCCCGCACAAGCGGCGGAGCATGCGGCTTAATTCGATGCAACGCGAAGAACCTTACCTAGGCTTGACATATACCGAAAACTCATAGAGATATGAGGTCCGCAAGGGCGGTATACAGGTGGTGCATGGTTGTCGTCAGCTCGTGTCGTGAGATGTTGGGTTAAGTCCCGCAACGAGCGCAACCCTCGTTTAATGTTGCCAGCGCGTAATGGCGGGGACTCATTAGAGACTGCCGGGGTCAACTCGGAGGAAGGTGGGGATGACGTCAAATCATCATGCCCCTTATGTCTAGGGCTGCACGCATGCTACAATGGCCGGTACAAAGGGCTGCGATACCGCAAGGTGGAGCGAATCCCAAAAAGCCGGTCTCAGTTCGGATTGGGGTCTGCAACTCGACCCCATGAAGTCGGAGTCGCTAGTAATCGCAGATCAGCAACGCTGCGGTGAATACGTTCCCGGGCCTTGTACACACCGCCCGTCACGTCACGAAAGTCGGTAACACCCGAAGCCGGTGGCCCAACCGCAAGGAGGGAGCCGTCGAAGGTGGGATCGGCGATTGGGACGAAGTCGTAACAAGGTAGCCGTACCGGAAGGTGCGGCTGGATCACCTCCTTTCTAAGGAGCATCTGGCAACCGCCCCTCGGGGTAGGTGCACAGAGCCCGCCATCGGCGTTCGTCCGGTGGGGGTTAGCTCATGGGTGGATCATTGACCAGTAGGCATTGAGAGACCTCCAATCCCAGTACTGCGTCCGCTTCGGCGTTCGGGTGGAACGGATGGACTATCTCGGTACCCAGGCACGCTGTTGGGTCCTGAAGGCGCGGTAACTCGCATCTTCTGGATCTCGAAGCCTCCGCATTCGTGCGGGGGCTTCCTGATGGGATCGCCCATCCGGTCGAACCACTGCCGCGTCACGCGGGGGCAGGCACCGGACCTGGTCGATGACCACCCGCATCTTGAGAACTGCACAGTGGACGCGAGCATCTTATCTTTGTGGCCAAGTTATAAAGGGCGCACGGTGGATGCCTTGGCACCAGGAGCCGAAGAAGGACGTAGGAGGCTGCGATAAGCCTCGGGGAGCTGCCAACCGAGCTGTGATCCGGGGATGTCCGAATGGGGAAACCCGGCTGGAGTCATGTCCAGTCACCCTTGCCTGAACACATAGGGCAAGTGGAGGGAACGTGGGGAAGTGAAACATCTCAGTACCCACAGGAAGAGAAAACAAAAGTGATTCCGCGAGTAGTGGCGAGCGAAAGCGGAAGAGGCCAAACCGCGCATGCGTGATAGCTGTCAGGCGTTGCATGAGCGGGGTTGTGGGACCTTTCAGTCGGAGCTGACACCCGACAGAGAGTAAGAAATCATCGATATAGACGAAGGCCATGCGAAAGGGCCGGCACAGAAGGTAATACCCCTGTAGTCGAAATATCGTTGACTCTCGAGAGGGATCCCAAGTAGCACGGAGCCCGAGAAATTCCGTGTGAATCTGGCGGGACCACCCGCTAAGCCTAAATACTCCCTGGTGACCGATAGCGGACTAGTACCGTGAGGGAAAGGTGAAAAGTACCCCGGGAGGGGAGTGAAATAGTACCTGAAACCGTGTGCCTACAAGCCGTTGGAGCGTCTTGAGTCCTTGTGGCTCTCCGTGACAGCGTGCCTTTTGAAGAATGAGCCTGCGAGTTAGTGCTATGTGGCGAGGTTAACCCGTGAGGGGCAGCCGTAGCGAAAGCGAGTCCGAATAGGGCGAATGAGTCGCATGGTCTAGACCCGAAGCGGAGTGATCTACCCATGGGCAGGGTGAAGCGACGGTAAGACGTCGTGGAGGCCCGAACCCACCAATGTTGAAAAATTGGGGGATGACCTGTGGGTAGGGGTGAAAGGCCAATCAAACTCCGTGATAGCTGGTTCTCCCCGAAATGCATTTAGGTGCAGCGTCACGTGTTTCTTACCGGAGGTAGAGCTACTGGATGGGCTAGGGGGCCTACAAGCTTACTGAACTCAGCCAAACTCCGAATGCCGGTAAGTGAGAGCGTGGCAGTGAGACTGCGGGGGATAAGCTCCGTAGTCGAGAGGGAAACAGCCCAGAACACCGGCTAAGGCCCCCAAGCGTGTGCTAAGTGGGAAAGGATGTGGAGTCGCACAGACAACCAGGAGGTTGGCTTAGAAGCAGCCACCCTTGAAAGAGTGCGTAATAGCTCACTGGTCAAGTGATTCCGCGCCGACAATGTAGCGGGGCTCAAGCACACCGCCGAAGCCGTGTCATTCACACCGATAGCTAGGCCTTCGTGGTCCAGGCGTGTGGATGGGTAGGGGAGCGTCGTGTGGCGAGTGAAGCAGCGGGGTGACCCAGCTGTGGACGCCACACGAGTGAGAATGCAGGCATGAGTAGCGAAAGACGGGTGAGAAACCCGTCCGCCGAATGACCAAGGGTTCCAGGGTCAAGCTAATCTGCCCTGGGTAAGTCGGGACCTAAGGCGAGGCCGACAGGCGTAGTCGATGGACAACGGGTTGATATTCCCGTACCGGTGGCAACGCGACCATGCTGAACCTGGTGATGCTAAGTGCAGGAAGCCGGCAGACCCTTCGGGGCGAGTTGGCCGAGCGCGCGACCCGAACCAGTAGTAGGCAAGCGATGGGGTGACGCAGGAAGGTAGTCCAACCCGGGCGATGGTAGTCCCGGGGTAAGGCTGTAGGGCGAGACGTAGGCAAATCCGCGTCTCATGTGCCTGAGAGCTGACGCCGAGCCGATTCAGGTGAAGTGGATGATCCTATGCTGCCAAGAAAAGCCTCTAGCGAGTGTTGTCGCCGCCCGTACCCCAAACCGACTCAGGTGGTCAGGTAGAGAATACCAAGGCGATCGAGTGAACCATGGTTAAGGAACTCGGCAAAATACCCCCGTAACTTCGGGAGAAGGGGGGCCGCGTCGCGTGTAGGGATTTACTCCCGAAGCGCGGTACGGCCGCAGAGACCAGGCTGAAGCGACTGTTTACTAAAAACACAGGTCCGTGCAAAGTCGCAAGACGACGTATACGGACTGACGCCTGCCCGGTGCTGGAACGTTAAGGGGACGGGTTAGTGCGCAAGCGCGAAGCTCAGAACTTAAGCGCCAGTAAACGGCGGTGGTAACTATAACCATCCTAAGGTAGCGAAATTCCTTGTCGGGTAAGTTCCGACCTGCACGAATGGCGTAACGACTTCAGCGCTGTCTCAACCATGGACTCGGCGAAATTGCACTACGAGTAAAGATGCTCGTTACGCGCGGCAGGACGGAAAGACCCCGGGACCTTTACTATAGCTTGGTATTGGCGGTTGATTCGGTTTGTGTAGGATAGGTGGGAGACTTTGAAGCTCGGACGCCAGTTCGGGTGGAGTCGTCCTTGAAATACCACTCTGATCGTATTGGCTGTCTAACCTCGGTCCGTGATCCGGATCAGGGACAGTGCCTGGTGGGTAGTTTAACTGGGGCGGTTGCCTCCAAAAATGTAACGGAGGCGCTCAAAGGTTCCCTCAGCCTGGTTGGCAATCAGGTGTCGAGTGCAAGTGCACAAGGGAGCTTGACTGTGAGACTGACGGGTCGAGCAGGGACGAAAGTCGGAACTAGTGATCCGGCGCTGGCATGTGGAAGCGGCGTCGCTCAACGGATAAAAGGTACCCCGGGGATAACAGGCTGATCTTGCCCAAGAGTCCATATCGACGGCATGGTTTGGCACCTCGATGTCGGCTCGTCGCATCCTGGGGCTGGAGTAGGTCCCAAGGGTTGGGCTGTTCGCCCATTAAAGCGGCACGCGAGCTGGGTTTAGAACGTCGTGAGACAGTTCGGTCCCTATCCGCCGCGCGCGCAGGAGTTTTGAGAAGGGCTGTCCCTAGTACGAGAGGACCGGGACGGACTAACCTCTGGTGTGCCAGTTGTTCTGCCAAGAGCATGGCTGGTTAGCTACGTTGGGAAGGGATAACCGCTGAAAGCATCTAAGCGGGAAGCTCGCTTCAAGATGAGAACTCCCACAGGGTTAACCTGGTAAGGCCCCCAGCTAGACGACTGGGTTGATAGGCCGGACGTGGAAGCACGGTAACGTGCGGAGCTGACCGGTACTAATAGGCCGAGGACTTGTCCACTCACTCAATCTTTGAGAAGAGACATAATGCATTCGCGTCCACTGTGCGGTTCCCGAGATACGGTCGGGAATCGACTTGATATCTCCATAGAGTTTCGGCGGCCATGTCGAAGGGGAAACGCCCGGTTACATTCCGAACCCGGAAGCTAAGCCCTTCAGAGCCGATGGTACTGCGCGGGTGACTGCGTGGGAGAGTAGGACGCCGCCGGACATTCTTTGCAGAAAGGGCCACCCCGATGGGGTGGCCCTTTCTCGTTTCAGAGGAGTGTGTGATGGCGCAGGGTTCTGAGCCGCGGAAGTCGGAACCGTCGAAGCCTGACCGGCCGACGTCTGAGTCGGGCACGTCTGGGTCGGCCCGTTCCGGCTCGTCCCGTTCTGGGTCAGGCACGTCTGGGTCGCCGAAGTCCGAGCCGCGCAGTCCGCGCGGTGCCGGCCCGCGAGGTGCCGGCCAGCGAGGATCGGGTTCACGAAGCGCTGGCGATCGCAGTACGGCCGCAGCAGGTTCTGACTCGCGCGGGTCCGGACGAAGTACTTCGTCGAGTTCCGACCGCAAAGGTGCCCAGCGGCAGGGCTCCGACCGCAAAGGTCCGGAGCCGCAGAGTTCCGACCGCAAAGGTGCCCAGCGGCGGAGTTCCGCGCCGGGAACTGCCCAAGGTTCCGAGCGGGCCGCGGCTGGACCGCGGCCACCACGTGCAGCCGACAAGGCTGGCCGCGATCCGGTGATCCCCGAGGGCGTCACTGGTGAGGAGCTCGACCGGCATGCGCGCAATGACCTGCGCTCGTTGCCCGATGAACTGGCGGCCCGAGTTGCCCGTCACTTGGTGATGGTGGCCCAGCTGCTCGACGAAGATCCCGAGCAGGCGTGGGCGCATGCCCAGACTGCTTCCCGCATGGCCGGGCGCCTCGGTGTCGTCCGCGAAGCGGCGGGGATCGCGGCGTACCGCAATGGCTTGTACGCGCAGGCCCTGCAGGAACTACGGGCGGCTCGACGAATGTCCGGCGGTGTGGAGCACTGGCCGGTGATGGCCGACTGTGAGCGTGGCTTGGGTCGCCCCAAGAAGGCACTGGAGATGGCTGGGGGCCCCGAGGTCGCCCAACTGGATACCGATGGCCGTGTCGAGATGCGGATAGTGGCGTCGGGCGCGAGAGCGGATCTGGGCCAGCTCGAGGCCGCCGTGGTCACGCTGCAGTGTCCGGAGCTCAACTCCACCGTGCGCGCGGACTGGTCAGTGCGTCTGAAGTACGCCTACGCCGATGCCCTGCTCCGCACGGGACGCGTGGACGAGGCTCGGGAATGGTTCGAGCGGACGACCGGGCTGGACGTCGATCAGATCACCGACTCCGACGATCGAATCGCGGACCTCGACGGCGTGATCTTCGAGGACCTCGACGAGGACATCGACGACGCCGAGATGGATGGTGCGCTTGACGGTGACGGCGCCGATTCGCCGGCCATCTGAGCGTGGGGGGACCGCGCGGCTAGTCGCGATCGAGCCAGTGCATGACGCCAGCGACATTGGCTTGTGTCGATGACAGGACCTCGAACTTGCCCTCGAGGTCGGAATATCCGCGCTCACGCAGCTCGTTGGGATAGCCGGCACCGGCGAACTCACGCACAAGGGCAACGGCGTGATCGAGGTCGAGCCCGGGTGAGTAGGCAGCCCGAACGTGCTCGACCCAACGGTGCAACTCCGCCTCGGAGCGGTCCAGGGTCAGGGCCACGTCGGTGACGGGCCCGAAGTGGCTGAAGAGCAGGCGTTGTGCGCCGCGCGCCCGAATCGCCGCCAGAGAGGTCAAGGTGAGATCGAGGTCGAAGTCGGGAGGAGGTGTCGCCGGGCGCACGTCTGCGGTTTCGGGCACGTACACCCCCGCCGCGTCGCCGGTGTAGACGTCGCCGGACTTCGAATCGATCAGCGCGACGTGATGGCTCGCGTGCCCCGGTGCGTACATGACGTCCAGGCCGCGGCCGTCCCCGAGATCGATGACATCGCCTTCGTCCACGGCTCTGACCCGCTGCGCCTCGGTGGGGAGGAGGTCGCCGAAGAGCGTGTCCATGGTGTCGCCGAAGACCATGCGTGCGCTGCGGAGCAATCGTCCGGGGTCGACCAGGTGTCGTGCCCCTCGGGTGTGTACGGCGATCTCGGCGCGCGGATACGTGGCGGCAAGATCGCCGACACCGCCCGCATGGTCGAGGTGGATGTGCGTCACCACGATCGTGGCGAGATCGTCGGGCCCGATTCCCAAGTGGGACAGGGCATTGCGCACGACCTCGGCGCTCCGAGCGGTCCCGGTCTCGACCAACACCGGGCGCGAACCGCGGATCAGATAAGCCGCGGTGATGCCGTCGTATCCGCCCATCTGGGTGTCGATGGCGAAGACGTCATGGCCGAGGTCGGCAACGTGGGCAAACTGCGGAGCACCGTCCTCTCGGGAGGTGCCTTCGGGGCGAGGTGTCATCGCGTCCACAGGGACATCTTGGTCCCCGAGGGTCCACCGGCCGGTGTGCAACAGCGAGTCCGGGTCGTTCGTGGCGGCGACGCTGGCGGTTCGTTTGATTCGCACACGTCGAGGGGATGCGTCATGCCACGAGCAAAGGCGTCAGGGACACGTACGGCTCCAACCGCCGCTGTAGCGGGGGCCTACAGACCGATCGGGACCAACGAAGTGACCTTGGTGGGTCGGCTGGCCGGGGAGATCAAGGAGATCACCTTGCCCAGCGGCGATGTCCTGAGCAGTTTTCGGGTCGTCGTGCCGCGGACCGAAGCGACACGCACCGGGGGAGCCAAGGTCGACACGATTGACTGTGTCGCCACGGCCGCCGGGGTCCGGCGATCCATCGAGCGTCGAAGTGCGGGCGACGCCGTGCTGGTGGTGGGCGCGCTTCGTCGTCGCTTCTTCCGGGCCGCAGGCTCGGTGGCGAGTCGCTACGAGGTGGCAGCCACGAAGGTCACCCGGGTGGCGTCGAGCGCCTGAGTCAGAGCATCTTTCGTAGCCGCCACAGATCCGACAGTGATGCGTCCAGGCGGATACGGCCGCTGGCCCAGGCGCCAGGAAAGGCGAGCGAACCGTCGATGAGTGCGAGTAAGTCGTCGCTCGACATGATGAGCCGGATGTTGGCCTTGGGTGGGGAGGCGGGGACGCCTTCGGTGATGTCCACGATTTGACCGTCACGCAGATGCCCCCGAAGGGCGGTGTCGAGATCGATGAGCTCCAGCTCCAGAGTTCGGTCGACGACGTGGGCTTCACGGGTCTCCTGGTCGAGTCCGGCGAGCCGTGAGTTCAACTCGACGACCGCATCGCGGCATTGGTCCACGCTCGCCACGTCGCCGACGCTAGCGCAGAGTCGGGTCCGCGGCGGGCCGACTGGCGCGACGGGTAGCGTGAGCAGGTCGGCATCCGCTCGGGTGCCGTGCGGTCGACGGTGGCGGGGAGTGGACATGCTCGAGGACCTGCGGGGATACCTGCAATTGGTGAGTGGGCTGACCGAGGTCACGGCCCGTCGTGCTCGTGATCTGGCCGGCTCGCTTGTCTCCCGCGGTACGGACCTGGACACCCTGATCCCGGAGGGTGCGACCAGCCGCGTCCAAGATCTCGCCGACGAATTGGTGGCGACCAGCAGGGCCAATCGCGAACTTCTCATCGGTCTCATCCGTACCGAAGTTGATCGAGCCGTCGGTCGGCTCGGCTTCATCCGTGAAGAGGAACTCGCCGCCGTACGCGCCCATGTCGCGCGACTTGAGGTCCAAATCGACAAGGCCCGCTCTTCGACGAAGAAGACCGCGACGAGGACCGCCAAGCGGACTGCGACCAAGACGGCCAAGCGCACCGCCACCAAGACGGCCAAGCGCACCGCCACCAAGACCGTCGAGAAGGCGACCATGACCCCCGCGCCCGACGTCGAGACGGACGTCGTCGTGTCGGACGCGGTCGTGGCGGACGGACCGGCAGCGACCGCGCCATCGACGATCGAGACGCCGAAGACAGTAGACCTGTCGACCAGTTCTGAACGGACGCATGCTGGGCCGAAGCCGTACCTCCCGGTGCCTGAGAAGGAGGCAGCGACGATCCCCAAGCCGCTTACGACATCGACGTCAGCAGTTGAGGGACAACCGTGACCGAGGGTGGTCAGGGGTACGGGCTCGCCGGCGAACCTGCCGCTGAGACAACCGCTGACGAGACGGTGTTCGTCGAGGATCCAACGACGACGGCTGATCCGCGGGTGGACGACGCGGTGGCCCGACTCGCGGAGTTGCGCGATCTGCCCACGGCCGATCACGTGTCGGTCTACGAGGACATCCATTCCCGACTCAACGACGCACTCGCCGACTTGGGTGACCCCGCGACGCCCAACCAGCCGTACCTCGGTAACGGGTGACCAGAGGGGTGACCGAACGGGTGGCCAGGTGACGCGTCGGCGTCTTGATGCCGAACTCGTTGCGAGGGGGTTGTCGCGAAGCAGAGATCACGCCCGCGAACTCATCGACTCCGGGGTGGTCGTGGTCAACGGAGTGATCGCCACCAAGGCGGCCAGCCAAGTTGATCTTGGAACGTCGATCGTTGTGGATCAATCCGTCCACGCGGAGTCGTACGTATCACGAGGAGCGCACAAACTCATCGGCGCCTTCGATGTCTTCGTACCGATGGGGCTGATCGTCGCCGGCAAGCGAGCGCTGGACGCCGGTGCTTCGACGGGGGGCTTCACCGACGTGCTGCTGCGGCGTGACGCCGAGCACGTCTGTGCTCTCGACGTGGGGTACGGCCAACTCGCGTGGGCCCTGCGGCAGGACCCGCGGGTCACGGTGATCGAACGGGTCAACGTCCGGGACTTGAGTGCGGACCTGCTGCCGTACGCGCCGAATCTGGTGACTGCAGATCTTTCCTTCATCTCGTTGTCCTTGGTCCTGCCCGCGCTGGCGCTCGTCGTTGCGCCCGGTTCCGACCTGGTGCTCATGGTCAAACCGCAGTTCGAGGTGGGTCGTGAGCAGGTGGGCCGTGGTGGTGTCGTGCGCGAACCCACCCTGCGCAACCAAGCCGTCCGTAAGATCGCCGACGTTGGTGCGTCGCTCGGATTTGGACTGGCCGCCGTGACAGCGAGCCCGCTACCGGGCCCGAGTGGCAACGTCGAGTACTTCCTGTGGCTGCGCGCTGATGCGCCGCCACCTGACCATGACCGAATCGACCGGGCAGTAGCAGAGGGGCCGCAATGACACCGGCACAAGCACAGGCGGGCGCGCGTTCGGTGTTGGTTGTGGTTCATGGTGGGCGCGCCGAGGCGCGCGATCTGGCCCACTCGTTCTGCGCAACGATGGCGGAATCCGGGATTCACGTTCGAGTGGGACGCGACGAAGCGGCCGAGATCGTCGCCTCGGAGATACCCGAGGGTGTCGAAGTCGTCCGGGCCGATGAGCATGCGGCAGCGGGCTGCGAACTCGTGGTCGTGTTCGGCGGCGACGGGACCATCCTGCGAGGGGTCGAACTCGCGCGTCCGCACGGGACCCCATTGCTGGGTGTGAACCTCGGCCATGTCGGTTTTCTGGCCGAGGCCGAACGCGATGGCCTGGCAACGGTCGTCGAAGCGATCCAACACCGCAGCTACTCGGTCGAAGACCGTTTGACGCTCGACGTACGGGTGCTCGTTGGGGGCACCGAAGTGGCACACACGTGGGCGCTCAACGAGGCCAGCGTGGAGAAGGCCGAACGCGAACGCATGCTCGAGGTCGTCGCGGAAATCGATGGTCGACCCCTGTCGCGCTGGGGTTGTGACGGGGTGGTGTGTGCGACTCCCACCGGTTCCACGGCGTACGCCTTCAGCGCGGGTGGACCCGTCGTGTGGCCCGAAGTCGATGCGCTGCTCTTGGTACCGATCAGTGCCCATGCATTGTTCGCTCGCCCGCTGGTGGTTTCACCGTCGTCCGTGCTCGCTGTCGAGTTGCTCCCTCAGACCCATCGTGGCGTCCTGTGGTGCGACGGGCGGCGCACGACCGATCTCGAGCCAGGGTCGCGCGTGGAAGTGCGCCGTCACGACGAACCGGTTCGGTTCGCGCGACTGCACCGAGCACCCTTCACCGACCGGTTGGTGGCGAAGTTCGATCTGCCCGTCTCCGGGTGGCGGGGATCCAGCCGTTCGGGCGCGACCGGGTGATCGAAGAACTGCGCCTGCGAGAGTTCGGCGTCATCGACGAGGCCGAGCTCGAACTCGGACCCGGCCTGACCGTGGTGACGGGGGAGACCGGCGCCGGCAAGACGATGCTCCTCACCGGGTTGTCGCTGTTGTGGGGCGGGCGTGCGGACAGCTCAGTGGTGCGAGCCGGGGCGTCGAAGGCCATGGTCGAAGCTCACGTATCGGTTGCCGGTTCTCGCGAAGTGATCGAACGCGTCGAGGGTGCAGGTGGCGAGGTCGACGTCGACGAGTCGGGCACCCAGCGACTCATCATCGGGCGAACCGTCGCCGCGGGTGGTGGGAGCAAGGCCTATCTGGGTGGCCGTTCGGTGCCGGCGGGCGTTCTCGCCGACGTCGGTAACTCGCTATTCGCCGTGCATGGTCAAGACGATCAGCAGCGGCTGGTCAACCCGAGACATCAGCGCGCGCTGCTCGATGCGTATGCGGGACCCGAATCGCTCCCCATCCTGACCCGATATCGGGAGGCGTACGCCGCCCTGCGTGACGTTGATGTAGCGCTCAATCGCGACGAGAGCGAGGAGCGTCGGCGACTTCAGGAGTTGGACCTTCTGACGTTCGGTATCGAGGAGATCGATGCCCTTTCCCTTCAGACCGCCGAGGACGTGTCGATCGCCGCCGAGATCGATCGGCTGGCCCATGTCGAGTCGCTGCAAACGGCGGCGGCGCAAGCACATGAGGCCTTGCGCGGTGACGAGGTTGACGAGAGTGCGGACGCCCTTTCCCTCGTTGTGACGGCGAGGCGCCGACTTGACGCCGTCGCCGAATACGACCCCAGGCTGGCCGCCCTCGTCGCGCAACTCGACGACGTCGTGGTAGTACTCAGTGACACGACGGCAGCGATCGCGGCATACCTCGATTCCACCGAGTCCGACCCGGCGCGCCTGGACCACCTGAACCAACGACGTTCTGACCTCGCGAGGCTCACTCGCAAGTACGGCGAAGATGTCGATGCGGTCATCGCGTGGCGCGAAGACGCCGGCAAGCGCATCGAGGACCTGCAATCCGCGGACGCTGAGCTGGACCGACTCGCCGCGAAGCGGAGTGAATTGATCGCGGTCTTGACCGAGTTGGCTGCAACCCTCACCGGCGTACGGACCAAGGCTGCGGCAGCCTTCGAGTCCGAGGTCATGGTCGAGCTGCGCGCTCTGTCGATGCCGGACGCGACCTTCCGTATCGACATCCGTGGGAGCGGACCGACCGACGCTTCCTTCGGGCCGGACGGTGTCGACGAGGTGGAGTTCTTGCTCGCGGCCCACCCCGGCATGGAATCGGCAACGCTCTCCAAGGGTGCGTCAGGGGGTGAGCGATCACGAGTGATGCTCGCCATCGAGGTGGTCTTGGCCGGGGCTGATCCGGTGCCCACGATGGTGTTCGACGAGGTCGACGCGGGTGTCGGCGGACGAGCGGCCGTGGAGGTGGGCCGGCGCCTGGCGCGGCTCGCCCGTACAACTCAAGTGCTTGTCGTGACTCACCTTCCGCAAGTGGCCGCGTTCGGCGATCAGCACATCAGGGTGATCAAGGGTGGCGACGGGCGTGTCACACGCAGCAGCGTGACCACTCTTGATCCTGAGGAGCGGGCAAGTGAACTCGCCCGCATGCTCGCGGGACTGGAGGACAGCGACACTGCGCGTGCCCATGCGAACGAATTGTTGGACATGGCATACGCCGAGAAGTCGTCCTGGACGACATCGGTCCTGAAATCACCGCTGTCGAAGTCACCGGTGTCGAAGACAGTGTCGACGCCAACAGCACCGAAGGGGTCCCGCCGTGGACGCAACGTCGAGTGAGGTCCACACCCACCGGTCAGCGATTTTCGAGTTGTCGAGTCGCTATGTCGAGGCGCTGGCAAAGGCTGATCCGATCGCCGCGACCGGGATGGGTATCGGCGGGCACGATGATCGACTGACTGACTTCTCCGTTGCGGCCCAGGCAGATCGGGCCCGACTCGCCCGGGAGACGCTCGCCGAGCTCGCCGCGTTGACCGAGCGAGGGGACGAGGGACAACTCGACGAGATCGATTCGGTCGCCTCGCGTTGTTTGCAAGAGCGACTGGGCAGCGCACTCGAGTTGCACGACAACGGTGAAGACCTTCGAGACATGAGCGTCCTGACGAATCCGGCATCGGGCGTACGCCGAGTGTTCGACCTCATGGACACCGAAGGTGCTGACTCGCGTCTGGCGATTGAGGCTCGGCTTGCTGCAATCCCCGCGGCGTTGGCCACGTGGCGGTCCGCCCTCGACGACGGTGTGAGCGTCGGTCAGGTCGGCGCCCGTCGGCAGGCTCTCGCAGTTGCCGATCAATGTGGTGTCTTCGGGGCCCCTGGGGGGAAGGGGTGGTTCTCCGGTTATGCGAACGGATTGAGTGACGCCGAAGGTCTGACCTCGCTTGCCGAGGATGCCGAGAGGGCCTATCGAGATCTGGCTGCCTACTTGCGCGAGACCTACGCACCTCGTGCCAGTGACGACGATGCGGTCGGGCGGGAGCGATACGCCATGCGCTCGCGGGCCTGGAATGGCGCGGTACTCGATTTGGATGCGACGTGGCAGTGGGGCTGGGAGGAGCTCGACCGCATTCGGGATCGGATGGTCGGAGTCGCCGAGGCCCTGTCGCCGGGTCTGGAACTAGCCGGTGTACGCGCCTATCTCGACGAGCAGCCGGAGTACGTCATCGAGGGAAGCGAGGCGCTGCTGGGGTTTTTGACCGATCTGACCGAGCGTACGACGAGTGACCTGGACGGGCCTTACTTCGACATCGACCCGCGCATTCGGCACTGCGATGTGAAGCTTGCCGCCGAGGGTGGCGCCGCCGCGCCGTACTACGTCCCGCCGAGCGAAGACCTGTCCCGTCCCGGGAGCACCTGGTACCCGACCTTGGGGCACACGACCTTCCCGAAGTGGTGGGCCGTGTCCGTCTGGTACCACGAAGCCGTCCCCGGCCATCACCTCCAATTCGCGACATCAACGCTGCAGCGTGATCGTCTGTCCCGCTTCCAGCGGTTGGCGGGGTGGACGTCGGGCTACGGGGAGGGGTGGGCGCTGTACGCCGAACGGCTCATGGACGAGCTCGGTTACTTCGACGACCCGGGTATCGAGATGGGCTACCTGTCCAACCAGGCGCTGCGCGCCGCCCGAGTGGTGCTCGACATCGGGGCGCATCTTCATCTGCCGATCCCGGTGGGTCGCGGCGGCCTGTCCGGGCGCGTATTCGACCGGTCGTCGATGGTGGCCTTCCTGGCCGAGCAGGCGTTGCTGGCCGACGACTTCGCCCAGAGCGAGGCCGATCGCTACCTCGGGCTGCCGGGGCAAGCGATCTCGTACAAGGTCGGCGAGAGGGTCTGGCTCGACACGCGCGAATCCGCGCGCCGGCGGTTGGGTGCTGCCTTCGACTTGAAGCACTGGCATTCCTACGGTTTGCGCCTCGGACCGATGGGGCTGGACCCGTTCGCCGAGCTGATGGGCGGGTACACCGGTTCAGAGGTGTTAGCCTGATATCCCGTGGACGGGCGGGTCTTCCCGCCGCATATCGGTATCACGGGAGCCTCCTTTGGGCACGTCGCAAGCGACGAAGCATCTGTTTGTCACCGGAGGCGTGGCCTCATCGCTGGGCAAGGGTCTGACCGCGTCGAGTCTGGGCAATCTCCTGAAGGCGCGCGGCCTGCGCGTCACGATGCAGAAGCTGGATCCGTACCTCAACGTCGATCCCGGAACGATGAATCCGTTCCAGCACGGCGAAGTCTTCGTCACCGACGACGGTGCCGAGACCGATCTGGACATCGGGCACTACGAACGCTTCCTCGACACCGATCTGCACGGGTCTGCCAACGTCACGACCGGGCAGGTGTACTCGACCGTCATCGCCAAGGAACGCCGTGGTGAATACCTCGGGGACACGGTGCAGGTCATCCCGCACATCACCAACGAGATCAAGTCCCGGATCCGTCGGATGGCCGGACCCGACGTCGACGTCGTGATCACCGAAGTGGGTGGGACGGTCGGAGACATTGAGTCGTTGCCGTTCCTCGAAGCCGCGCGCCAGGTCCGGCACGAAGTGGGTCGGGACAACGTCTTCTTCCTCCACGTGTCGCTACTGCCGTACATCGGTCCCTCCGGCGAGCTGAAGACCAAGCCCACCCAGCACTCGGTGGCGGCACTGCGCAACATCGGTATCCAGCCCGAC
>Ga0315297_10001373_pt1 | contig 15049 bp, 15 predicted proteins | sample YL17G15_0_MG_FD_203628 | JGI IMG/M metagenome (GOLD analysis project Ga0315297, IMG submission 203628) | Sediment microbial communities from Yellowstone Lake, YNP, Wyoming, USA - YL17G15_0 | ecosystem: Environmental > Aquatic > Freshwater > Lake > Sediment | place: USA: Wyoming | collected... | reverse complement strand
TGCCAAGTACCCCCGGGCCAAAGTCGTGGCCTCGCCCAAGTGCGTGACCATGCTCCAGGACTTGCTGCTCATCCCCCCGGACAAGTTTTTGCCGGTCGAGGACGGCCAAACCCTATCGTTGGGAGATAAAACCCTGGAGTTCATTCATACGCCCTGGGTGCATTGGCCGGAAACGATGTGCACCTTTCTGGGGCAGGACAAGTTGCTGTTCAGCTGTGACTTTTTCGGGTCGCACATCGCCGGGACCGACCTCTATGCCGAGGATGAAGGCCGGGTCTATGAAGCGGCCAAGCGCTACTATGCCGAGATCATGATGCCCTTCGCCCCGGTCATCAGGCAAAACTTAGCCAAGGTCAAGGCCCGTTCCCCGCGGATCATCGCTCCCAGCCATGGACCGATCTACAAGAGGCCCGAGTTCATTCTGGAGGCCTACGAGGATTGGATTTCGGGCACTCCCCGGAACGTCGCGGTCATCCCCTTTATTTCGATGCACGGCAGCACGCAGGTGATGGTCGATCGTCTGGTGACGGACCTGGCCGCCCGGGGCGTCGCCGTCCACCAGTTCAACCTGGCCGATACGGACATCGGCAAGCTGGCCATGAGCTTAGTGGACGCGGCCACCATCGTCCTGGGCACGCCCACCGTCCATGCCGGCGCTCACCCCCAGGTCCTCTACGCCGCCCTCCTGGCCAACGCCCTTCGGCCCAAGGCGAAATGGGCCTCGATCATCGGCTCTTTCGGCTGGCACTCCAAAGCCGTCGAGCAGATTTCGGGCTTGATCCCGAACTTGAAGGTGGAAGTCCTGGCCCCGGTCATGGCCAAGGGATTTCCCCGTCAGGAAAATTTTCTGGAGTTGGAGCGGTTGGCCCGAGAAATTTCAGAACGGCACCGGACACTCCGGCCTTAGTCCCGGAGTCCGTCCGGTCTTCTTCCCGGCCGCTTATTGACCGGGATACAGGAGCGCGTTCAATAAAAACTTGTAGGTGCCGTGCGACTCGGCCCGGTGTTGGCAGCGGATGCCGATGAGAATGATGCGGCCCTTCTTATATTGGGTGTCCACCACCGCCGCCTTGCGGGCGATCACCTCCGGGCCGAGCAGCCAGCCGCTGAGAAGGATGTCCTCGGCGGGGTAGCTGGCCACGACTTTCCGGTCCCAGTCGTAGGGGGGCAAGGACGTGTCCATGGCCAGGCTTCGGACGAACATGGCCGGAGCCTCGCGGGGCAGGCCGTAGCCGATGGGCGTTCCGTTGTCCACCACGAGCTTGAGGATCGAGCTGGGGCAGAAGAATTTCGCCCTGTCCACGCCTTCCAAGGCGTTGCGGGCCGGAGGCTGGAACTCTTTAAAGACCAGTTCGCAGGCGTTGTTCAGCGTGACGAGGATGCCGCCCTGTTCGACAAAAGACTTCAAGGCCTCCACCCCTTCCTTGTCGATCCCGCCCTCGTATTCGGGCGGCCAGTTGGCCGAGCCCATGAACCGGGCATGTTCGGAGTCGGGGTTGGGCTTTCCGGTCTTGATGATGTCGTACGACTCGTCGGCAAAGACAAGGACATCATACTTGTCCTTGAGGTTAACCTTGGTATCCTTGGCATCCTGGGGAGGCTTGAAATCGGCGTTGTGAAGCGTCGCATAGGGGATGCCCATGTCATCGAAGATGTAGCGCGTCCATCCCTCGTCCATGCTGCTCCGCCACGATTGATACAAACCGATACGCGGGTTCCGGACGGGGGATTTGGCCACGGCCGAAACATCCTCCAGCCCGCGGGCGTCCAGGCGCCACCGCCCGAGGAGGCCGGGAAGAGACTTGGCCGCAGCGGGGCTGTTTTTTATTAAAAAGCTTCCGGCCGCGAGCTCGAAATCCCCGGCCTTGAAAGGGCTTTGGCTGCGATAGACCTCGGCTTTATCCTTGAGCAGGCCGAAAACCACGGCGAAGGAGGCGTTGGCCCTGGAATCCAAGACGATCCATCCGGCCGCCGGGGCGGGCGTTCGGATTTCGGGCGTGGGCGCGCGGTCGATTTTTTCCAGCTTAGCCTTGAAGGCCTCCTCGATCTCATCGCAGGCCACTCCCATCTGCAAAGGCAGAGTCCACCCGGCGCTGTCATAGGGAGGGATGGGCGGGCCGCCGGGATACTGGCGCAAGTCAGGATATTTTTGCTTTTCCAGAAGCGTCCAGGCATAGGCCTTATAGGGCTGGTTGAGCAAGACAACGAATGACCCGGCCGGATAGGCTTTGCCGTCGGCCAGGAAGTTTTCTTTGGCCTGATGAATCTCGAGGCCGCCGCGCATCAGGATGTCGATCATTTTCAGGGTGGTGGGGGTGTCGTTCTGGCGGGAGGGAATGACGAAGGCGTAAGGCTGCCCGGGGGCGCGAATGTCTATGGCCTGCCTGTTCATTTTGTAGAAATTGAACAGGAAGTCCTCCTTGTGCAAGGACATGGTCTTGATCAGGCTGAGGGACAGCGTCAGCTCGTAATCCACGATGTCGCGGAGACGCCACCATCCGCCCGGCCAGGGATCGATAAAATTCATGGTTTTATTCGCGTATTCCTTCGGAATTTCCGTGGGCTCGATTTTGATGGGCGAGGCGATGCGGACCGAGGCCATCTCGCTCAGCAGCCCGGCGCAGTTATGCAGCCAATCGGTGTCGTCGCAGGCGCCGATCCACCAGCCGGTGAAGCTTCGGCCGTGCTCAACGCCGCTGAAACCGTTTTTCTGCAAGTCGTAGGACATGGCGGCGCCCAGAAGGTTGACGCTTTTCCACAGCAGGGGCGGCGCGTTGGGCAGGGGAGGATCCATGAACGGCGGGATGAACAGCCGGGCTCCGGTCGAACCCATCTGGTGCTCGTCGATATGGACCTGGGGCAGCCACTCGTGGTAGAGGACTTTGTTCACCGCCCGGGTCTCGGGCAGGTTGAACATGAAGAAATCCCTGTTGTTGTCGTGGCCGGCGTAGCGATGGTACAGCCAGGGCATGTTTCCGCCTTCGAAGGGGGTGCCCACGTACTTGCGGTACCAGTCCGTGACCATCTGCTCCCCGTCGGGGTTGATGGTGGGGGACAGAAGGACGATGACGTCGTTGAGGATCTTGTCCGCGTCGAAGGGTGTGCGGCCGACGGCTAAATCATAGGCCAGCTCCATCGACATCTGGCTGGCGGCGATTTCCGAGGCGTGCAGGCTGCAGGTAATGAACAGGATGGCTTTGCCCTCCCGGCTGAGCTTGCGGGCCTCGTCGGCCGAGAGGCCGGCGGCGTCTCTCAGCTTCCGGGCGATCCCTCGATACGCCTCGAGCTTGGCCATGTTGGCCTCGGAGCTGATGACGGCCATGATCATGGGTTTTTCGAGCGAGGTGGTCCCGATCTCCAGAACTTTAATCCTGGGAGATTCAGAGGCTAGCTTTTTAAAGTAGGCCTGGATCTGGTTATAGTCGGCCAGCTGCCGGTCCGCGCCGACCTTGAAGCCGAGAAAGGCCTCGGGCGATGTCTGAGCGGCCAGACACAGGGGGAGGATGAGAAGCAAGGCCGCAAGGCCGCCGGTCAAGAATTTGCGATTGCCCATGGTTTTCTCCTAGGACAAATAACGAGTTCTAGTCGCGCGAGTTGCGGAGGAGGAGCATGCGCACGAGCTGCATGACCGCCATGGCCGTGGCGGCCACATAGGTCAGGGCGGCCGCCGACAGGACTCGGCGCGCGCCCACCATCTCGTCCCGGTTGAGGTAGCCGCGTTCTTCCAGGACGGCCAGGGCCTGCTTGGAGGCGTTAAATTCCACGGGCAGGGTGACGACGCTGAACAGCAAAAACATTGCGGCCTCCTCAACACGCTCAATAAATATATTAAGGGCAATGTCCGCCCGTGTCAAATCTCCGGCGCAGAAGCTCACAACATCGTTGACAAAGAGCGGGCTTGCCTTTAGATTATGTCTTGATGAACATCCACAGGGGAGCTGCAGCGGCGATTATCGTTTTATTGTCCGTCTCGACCGTGGGCCTCCCGGCCCAGACCTCCCAGGAGAAGAAAGCCCAGTATGAAGAAGTCCTCGTCCAGGCGGAGAAGCAATTCAATTCCGGCAATTACCGGAACGCCGTGGAACGATACTTCTTCGCCTCCAAGCTGGCCGCGGACCGGTACGAATTCTCGCGGGTTTATTTCGGCCTGGCCTTGTCCTATTTTTACATGAAGGATACGGACCAGTGCGAAAAATACATCAAAATGGTCCTGGAGGTCGACCCGCGGAGGGCCGTCTCCGTGGTTTTTTATCCCATCACCTTTGTCCAGACTTTTGACCGAATCCGCAACGGGTTGCATATCTCCGCGCCCGGCCCGGGAGAAGCGGAACAGGTTCAACCCCAAATTCGCCCCCCGGAGGTGAAGCCGGCCGTGGAGGCCAATGTCCGGACCGAGACGCCGACTCCGGAGGTCAAGCGACCGGCTGAGCCGGTCGTCGTATCTCAACCGCCGCCCGCGGCCGCCGTCCCGGCGGTCAAGGTCGTCGAGAAGAAGGGCGGCCACTTCGAGGTGGCGGCCTACGGCTCCAGCTGGAGCGTCAACGTCATCAAGGGATTATTCGAAAGTTCGGTGGTCGACAAGTTCAGCACGGAAATCCGAAGAGTCGTGTCTAACGACCTCAGGGATAAATACGGGTATTATTACCTTATCCCCAATCCCGCCAACTATGAATCCAACCTGGCCTTCAACTCCACCGGCCCGAATTACGGGCTGGATATTCGCTTTTACTCCAAGGGCTGGGGCGGATCGTTCAGCCTGGGACTGTCCTTCGAACAAACGCGGATGAAGCTGGCCATCCAAGGGACCGTCAAGCAGTATTATCAGGATAGTTCCTACGCCGAAGCCACGGTGGAAGGAAGCGCCACGGCCAACATCTTCTCCACCAACCTCAGCTTTCGGTGGGAGATCCTCCCCGACAGCCGGGTGAGCCCGTTCTTCATCCTGGGGTTCGGATGGGCGCCGTTCAGCGCCGACATCACCGAGACTTATAACGGGACGTTCTATCGCGGGGGAGAGCAGCGGGCCATCGACGGAACGACAGTCAAATCCTTGAAGGATATCGCTTCGGAGAACGACTTCGACCTGCCCGATGCCATCGTCATCGTTCACGTCGGCCTGGGCCTCAAAGTGGAGATTATTACCGGGCTATCAGTCTCGGCCGAGGCGGGCCTGTGGGATGGCTTTTTGCTCCGTTTCGGCGCCGCCTACCGCTTCTGAATTTTTCAACGCCGGAGCAGCGCTTATAGGCTGAGCCTTTGCCTTTGACCCAAGCCGATCTCCTCTTTTGGGCGCACCCTGTTCGGCTACCATATGTTTTTCGATGCGTGTATAATCAACTTGACCGTGCTAGACGGGGAGCCAGCGGTGCCCTGTAGCCCACAACCCGCTACAGTGGGGTCGAATCCCCTGCCGAGGCTGGTCCCTTTCTGGTCTGTGTTCCGGCACAGCGGCGATGACGGTTGGGGACCTGTGCGAAGGGCTTCCTGTAAACCCCGTGAGGACCGGAAGGTAGCAGCGGTAGCAGGGCGGTTCCTTGTGCGACAGACGGCCTCGCCTGAGCCAACGACCGGGATAACGCGGGGAGGGATCGGTCAGAGCAGGGTGCACGGTCGCTTTTTTTGACTACGCTTCGAGCAGAAGCGAGGCTTCCGCCAGCCGGCGCCGCACGGGAAGCCCGGAGGGGCAGACCCGCTCGCACGTCCCGCAGTCCCGGCAATCGGCCAGCGCCTTCCTCCCGCCGCATTCGACCCAGAGCTCACGGGCCCGACCCTTTTTTCCGTAGTTCAATTGATAGGCCAGGGCCCGAAGGATGTCCGTGGTCGGAATCGAGGACGGGCACTTCGACCGGCAGGCGGCGCAGCCCCGGCAGTGATCGGCCGCATTCTCGGCGACATGGGCGTAGAGCATGCGCCGCTCCGCGGCCGTCAGGGGGGAGCCCACGACCGCCAGGTCCTCGTCCATCTGGGTGCGATTCAGGATTTCGGTCACGGCCGAGGTTACGTTCCGGTCGTCTAAAACCCATTTGAGCATGGCCTGCTGCAGGGTGGATGTTGAGGTTTGGTAAGCATCGAGTTTCTGGCGGCGGCCGCCCACTTTAAGGGTTTTCATGGCGACAATGCCCAGGCCCCCGGACGCGGCCAGGCTGAGGAGACCCCGCAGGCCGCTTTCTCCCAAATAATCCTCGTAAACCCGGGAATCCTTTTCCGGCTGGTCGATGTCGAAGACGTTGTAGCCCAGTTGGATCATGTCGTATCGGCCGCAGTCCACTGCCCGGCGAACCATGGCCGCCTGATTGGAATGGCAAGAAAAGCCCTTGAACCGGAATTTGCCGGCTTTGTTCAATTTCTCAAAAGCATTCAGGACGCGCTCGTCCGTGAGATGATCCGGGTTCTCGGCGCCGTGGATGAGGAGGACGTCGATCGGCTCAGCCTGCAGCCTCTTGAGGCTGGTCTCGGCCGAGGCGATGATCGAAGCCTCACTGAAGCCTTCCCGGAGGTGAAACTTGGTGGCTACGAAGGCCTTATCCCGGCCGAGCGTTTTCAGCATCTTGCCGATTTGGCGCTCACAGTTGCCGTTGTCGTAGGAGACCGAAGCATCGATGTAATTCACGCCCCTTTCGATGATTTCCAGGAATAGGGGCCAGTCGGGCAGGGGACTGCCGCCCAGAGACACTTCGGATATGTTCAAACCCGTTCGGCCCAGCCGCCGATAGACCAGGCCACCTCCGTCTTTTTTTTGTCCGGGCCGCGGCGTGCTCGCACCTCCGCGACCGTGAACGGAGATCATGGCCGCGGCCGCGAACGGAGCTGTTTTGAAAAAATCCCGACGGCTGGTCATGAGAGGTTCAAGCCCATAGCCCGAAGGATGGATTCGATTTCAATCCGGCCCTTGTCCGAAAGCGGAAGAAGGGGAGGCCGGGGCAGCCCGCCGAAATAGCCCAGCCGGTCCAGGGCGAATTTGAGGCCGGCGATGCCGTATACCGGGACGACGGCCCGGTTGAGAGGGATCAGAGCTTCCTGAACTTTCCTCGCCTCCTCGACCCTCCCTTGAGCGAAGAGCCTGTAGAGCTCGACGCACAAACCGGGCGCGGCGTCCGCCACGGCCAGGATCGCTCCGCGGGCTCCCATCAAGAGCCCCGGAAGGACGATGCTTCCCGCGCCCAGGAGGAAATCGAAATCCGGGGCTGCCTGCGGCACAACCTCGCCCACGGCGGCCATGTTGCCCGAGCTGTCCTTGAGGCCGGCGATGTTGGGATGGCGCGACAGCTCCACCACGGCGGAGCTGTCGATGGCCACTCCGGTGTTCTGGGGGATGTTGTAGATCAAGACCGGAACGGGTGAAGCGTCGGCCACCGCGGTGTAATGCCGCTTAAGAGCGTCGCCGTTCATGTGCGACCGGAAAAAGCCCGGGGTGCGGACCAGGGCCGCTTGCGCCCCCAGGTCGGCCATCCTCCGGGTAAAGTCGACGGTCAGCTGGGTTGATTCTCTGGCCGTGCCGACGATGATCGTTGTCCCGGGCGCGGCCGTTTCCCGGGCGGCCCGGACGAGCGCCGCGGATTCCTCATCCGAGAGCGAGACGCTCTCCGCAGTCGAGCCCAACACGAGGTAGCCCTGAAGCCCAAAGGCATTATAGCGGCGGATGTTCTCCCGAAAATGATCGAGGGACACTTGGCCCTCGATAAAGGGCGTGGTCAGGGCGGCATAAATCCCCTGGAAGCGCTGGGTCATGTCTTTTTCCTTTGCTCAGTCCGAATCGTCCCCGGGCGTTGAGCTCTCGATATCCTTGAGCTCTGTCTCGCTCAGGCCGAAATAGTGGCCGACTTCATGGAGCAGGACTTCGCGCACCCGCCGCCGGATCTCGTCTTCGTCCCCGCCCAGGCTCTCGATGGGTTTCTGGTACAGGACGATGACGTCCGGCGGCGTATTGCCGTAATAGGAGCCGCGGTGCTTGAAGGGAACGCCGTGATAGAGCCCCAGGAGCATCCCCCCGCCCGGCGTTCCGGTGCGGCGCCGCGTGCCGGGGCTGGGAACGTCTTCGACCAAAATGGCCAGGTTGTCGATGCGCTTCTTGAACGCATGGGGAAGGCTTTCCAGGGCTTCGCGGGCGAGTTGCTCGAAGCGCTCACGGTCCATGGTCGTCGTCCCTCTCTTACTTTTCGATTCCATCCCGGGCCCGAACCCCCCGGCTGTAGTAATGCTTGACTTCCGTCATCTCGGTGACGAGGTCCGCCCTCTCCAGCCAGGAAGCCGGAGCATAACGGCCGGTTAGGACGATTTCCACGTCCTCCGGCTTCTGATCCAGGAAGTCGAGAATATCCTTTTCCGAAAGAAGCTTGAAGTGAACCGCCACCGAGACTTCATCGAGAATCACCAGGCGGTGGCGGCCCGAGCGCATGGCCTGCCGGCACTTCTCCAGGCCTTCCCGGGCCCGTTGGATATCCTCTTCCTCGACCGTGTCGTTGATATGAACAAAACCCTTGCGGCCGAACTGTTCGATGGTGATATAGGGCGCCAGGGCCGGAGCCGAGAGGAGCTCGCCGTAGGTCTGCCCCTTGAGAAACTGGCCGATGTACGTCTTGAATTTCCAGCCGGCGGCCCTCAGGGCCAAACCCAGGGCGGCCGTTGTCTTGCCTTTTCCGTTTCCGGTATAGATATGGATGTATCCCCGGAACGGCTGGGAGCGAAGAGGCGATGACATCGTTCGATGTTTCCTTAAACAACTATAGGGAATCAACCGGGGCACGTCAACTGGGTGAACTCGTCCTCAATCCTCGTGACGCCTGAATTCCTGCTTGATCAATGTCCATCTTGCATTGTCCGCGTTGAGGACGCCGGTCTCTCTCCCGTTCGGGTTTTTCACGCCGCGCCCCAACCGTTTTTCTCGGCGGCTCAGAACTCGCTTTCCGGGTTTGATTTTACGGAGATTGCCGGACGCTCAGACATCTTCGCCGGCCGGCTTCTTCCGAGCCGGCTGCCCTCGAAAACCGATTCGGTCGGGCTAAACCCTCTCATGTCGCTCGCTCTGCATTCCTCAACGCCCTGTCAAGCGTAATTATTGAATAGGCCAGCCGGGATAGGGCGTTGATCATCAATCTGAACGAGAACTCGAGCCGGCTGTCCGGCCGTTGTTTTTCGCTTTTATTTTTTATAAAATTTATTTATAGTGGTATCTGCCCTGGGCGCCCGCGGCAAAGGAATCATAACCATGCTCGACAGCAAATTCGTCCTGGACAACCTGGACTTGGTCCGACGCGGACTCGAAACCCGGGGGGCCCGACTGGACCTCGCCGAATTTTCGAGCCTGTTCGAGAAGAGAAATGACCTCCTCAAGCGCGTCGAGGACCTGCGGGCCGAGCGCCACAGGGTTTCGGACGAAATCGGCCGGGCCAAGAAAGAGGGACGGAACACTTCGGCCGAAATCGACGCCATGAAATCAGTAGGCGCGGACATCGTTCGGTTGGAAGAATCGCTCCGGGCGCAGGAGGAGGCGCTGCGCGAGATGCTGCTCAATGTGCCCAACCTTCCCCACGACAGCGTCCCCCTGGGCCGCAGCGCCGAGGACAACGTAGAGGTGAGGCGGTGGGGTCAACCGCCCCGGTTCGCCTTCGAGCCCGAGCCGCACTGGGAAATCGGTAAACGGCTGGGCATCCTGGATTTCGACCGGGCGGCCAAAGTGGCGGGGTCGCGGTTTACGGTCTATTTCGGCGCCGGGGCCAGGCTGGAGCGGGCCCTGATCAATTTTATGCTCGACATCCACACTCGGGAGAGGGGTTTTCTGGAAGTGTTGCCGCCCTTCATTGCCAACGCCGACAGCCTGACCGGCACGGGAAACCTGCCCAAGTTCGCCCAGGACCTGTTCAAGCTGGAAGGCCGTCCCTGGTATCTCATCCCCACGGCCGAGGTGCCGTTGACCAACCTCCACCGCGACGAGATCCTGGAGGTTGAAGCGCTGCCCCGCCGGTACGCGGCCTTCACTCCCTGCTTCCGGAGCGAGGCCGGCTCATACGGCAAGGACATCCGAGGCCTCATCCGGCAGCACCAGTTCAACAAGGTGGAGATGATGGTTTTTTCCCAGCCGGAGAGATCGTTCGATGAGCTGGAGAACATGACGGCCGGCGCCGAGGAGGTCTTGAAGCGGCTGGGTTTGGCCCACCGCGTCGTGGCCCTGTGCACGGCCGACCTGGGTTTCGCCAGCGCCAAGACCTATGACCTGGAAGTCTGGATGCCGGCCCGGAACAAATACATGGAAATTTCCTCGTGCTCGAATTGCCTGGATTTTCAGGCGCGCCGGGCCAACGTCCGCTTCCGGCGGGGAGTCAAAGCCAAGCCCGAGTTCCTTCACACCCTGAACGGCTCCGGTTTGGCCGTGGGCCGGACGGTCGGCGCCCTCCTGGAGAACGGCCAACAGGGGGACGGCTCGGTCCTCCTTCCCGAAGCGCTGCGGCCCTACCTGGATGGGATGGCTAAAATTGGGTGAGGCGGCGGGGTCCGCCTCCGACGGATGAAAAGGAAAAGACATATGGAACGGAGGGATGGCCGAGTGGATGAAGGCGGCGGTCTTGAAAACCGCTTTACGGGCAACCGTAACGGGGGTTCGAATCCCTCTCCCTCCGTTTTTAGAGGAAAAGGCTGAGGCCCATGGGCAAGTCGAATACAACGAATATCATCGAGCTTCATTCCCGCAACCTGTCCGCCGAGGATATCGTCTGCCTCCGGGGAGAGAAGAATCTGGAGGGCATCACCTGCAAGAAGTCATGGCTCAAAGAACGGCTGGCCGAGGGGCTGAAGCTCAAGGTCCTGAAGGTGAACGGCCGGTCCTGGGGGATGATCGAGTACCTGCCGGCCGAGAACGCTTGGCGGCCCATCGAGGCAGCCGGATACACGTTTATCAATTGCCTGTGGGTGATCGGGCGCTACAAGAAACACGGTTTCGGCCAGAAGCTTTTGGCCCAATGCGCCGACGACTCGAAGGGGAAAAACGGCCTGGCGGTGGTGACCAGCGCCAAGCCGTTTCTGGCCGGGAAGGATTTTTTTCTCAAGAATGGTTTCGAGGTGTGCGACACGGCCCCGCCCTATTTCGAGTTGTTGGCCAAGCGCTACAAAAAGAACGCGCCTCTGCCGAAATTCCGGGAGAGGGCCAAAAAGATGATGGGCCCGGAGCGGGCGGGCCTGACTATTTATTTCAGCGACCAGTGCCCCACCATCGCCCAGAGCCTCAAGGAGATGACGGCCCTGGCGCGGAAACGCCGGATTCCCTTTCAGCTGATCAAAATAAAAAATAAAAGAGACGCGCAGAATTTGCCCTTGGCCTATGGGACGTTCGCTATTTATTTAGACGGGCAGTTTTTAACCCATCAGCCGTGCTACGGCCAAGCCTTTGATAAATTGCTGTCCTCACCTCAAAAAACCTGACGGTTCGCGCTTCTTCGCGTGCAGAGCCATCCCCTCGCCATAAAAAAGCACAGCCCCCATTCGGCCGGGTTGTGAAGCTTTGATTGGCGAAGTAAAAATGATAGAATAAACCAGCCTTCCAGGCGAAGCGGAGAGGTGCTGGAGTGGTCGATCAGGATCGCCTGCTAAGCGATTGTCCTGGTGAATGCCGGGACCGTGGGTTCGAATCCCACCCTCTCCGCCATTTCAAACGCCCCTCAGAGAGAATACATGGCCAAGACCGCTGATGACCGGAGCAGCCTGAAAAGCCTGCAGAAAATCCCGGGGGTCGGCCCCAGCATCGCCCGGGACCTTCTATCACTGAACATCCGGTCCGCATCCGACTTGAAGGGGCGGAATCCCGAGAGACTCTATGCCCGAATCAACAAGGCCGCCGGACGGAGACAGGACCCTTGTCTCCTGTATGTTTTTCGGTGTGCCGTGTATTTTGCCTCGAGCCCCCGGCCCAAGCCCGAGCGGCTGAAGTGGTGGGCCTGGAAAGACATCCGGAAAATTTGAGTTTTAGTCCAGGATCAGACTGACATCGCCAGGCACCCGAATTCTCATTAACCTGTCATCGGTTTGACTTCCCGGCTCGGCCGTCACCTTGAGCTCCAGGTACCTGCGCCCCCGGTCTTCGACAACGCGCTTTTCCCTGACTGATTTCCAGGGAATGAAGATCCAGCGGTTAAGGATTCCCTCCGTGCCGATCGCCACGAAATTGTAGCGGGGGAAGAAAGCCAAGCCCAGGCAGAGGATGGTCAGCCCATCGAGCCCGGTGATGAGCCCCGGCCCGGCGCACAGCAGAGCGGCTCCGACGGCCAGGAGGGCCAGGAGAAGAATCAGCAAAAACCAGCTTTTCTGAAAAGCGAAATTGAACCGGATCCGCCACTGAGCAAGGATGCGGCCGACGCGTTTTTTATTGCGGCGATAAGCCTTCACATTGACAATGAATATCAGCGCCGACAGGATGAGAAGGCCGCCGTCAAGGAAAATCCAGAATCGACTCATGAGTTCCTCCTTGGTGGATTATTCTTTGAATGATTTTCAGAGAGTCCGGCGAAAGGGGAAGGGCCAACGTCCGCACCGATCGTGTCCCGGAGTCGAAAACCACAAGCCCCGCCCCCGAGACCGAGAATCCCCGCCATTTGGCCGCCTCATCGACGACCACCGGGCAATGAATGCGGTTGGCCTTGAATACCGACTCCGCCCTCCGGCCGATCATGCGCCGGTAGAGCGTTTCGTCGACGTTTGTCTTCGGCTTGTCGTAGAGCACGACGGCCCACAGGCCCGCCCGACCCAAGTCCGAATGGAAGCCTTGAATAAAGCCCAGGGTTCGGCTGAGACACGGGGAGCATAAAAACGTCTCGGCTTCCAAGAGGAGCCAACAGGAAACAGCCCCCGCCGGGCCGTCTCTCGCCGGCTGGGATCCCGGCCCGGCCTGGAGAGAGACCGCAGGACAAAACAATAACGTAATGGCCAGACAGGCGGCCGAGATGATGGTCATGGCCGAGGCCTTTTCAACGGCTTCCGGCCCGGTTCGGCGGGGAACAGGACCTTGAACTTTTTAATTGTCAGTCCGTCGTTGGCCCGGCTGTACAAAAAATCCTGCGCATCAATATAGAGGAAGTGAGTCGAATCGGGCAGCACGATCGTCGCCACCATCTCTCCGCCGGGGCTGAGGACATAAACGTCCCGGCTGGGATGTTCCGCCGGCCCGCCGCCCAGCACGTAGAGGCGTCCGGTCCGGTCGACGGCGATGTCCTTATAAATGTACTGAGTCGGGAGTTGTGTTCCCATGACGCTCTTGAACCGAGCGTCCGGGAAGTTGAAAAGCCTTTTGGACCAGATGACCCGGCCCGTCCGGTCCAAACGCTCGACCTTGTTTTTAAAATTGTAGGCCAGCACCAGGTCCGGGCCGGACAGCACGAAGCTGGCCCGGTCCCCCGCGGGATGAGCCGCGTCGGCGCCATACCGGATTTCCTGAAGAGTGCGGCCCCGGCTGTCGGCCAGCCAGATGACCGGCCGCTCTCCTTTTTTAATGGGGACACAGGCCGCGGCCAATGTCCCGTCCGGGAGGGTGCGAAGGCAGGAGATGGGCCGGGGCTGGGATATGGCATATTGGTACTGGAGCTGTTTATTGAACACCAGAATATTCGGCCGGTATTGGTCAATGGCAAAAACGAGTTCGCGCGACAGGGCCAATTCCCTGAGAGCCTGGAATTCTTCCGACCCTGTGCCGGCTCGCCTCCCCGTGCGCAGCAAGCGGCCCTTGAGGTCAAAAACCTTGAGGGAATAATCCAGGGCGTCGGAGACGTACAGGCTGCCGTCGTCATCCACGGCCAGGCCCACCCACATGAGCAGTTTGTTGTCTTCCAGGCTTCCCAAGGACCAGACCTCTTCCACTCCGGCCTTGGCCGCGGACTGTTTTAAGGGCGTCGCGGAGGCGGCGGGCCGAACCAGCGGCGCCAGTACGGCCCAAAATCCGAAACAAAGAAACGTTATGGCTTTTGATGGCATCATGGTTCACCTTCGCTCGTTTCGGGGTTGAGTCGGCCGGGAGGCCGGGACGATGAGCTTTCGATGATCCGCCCCAGCCTCCCCAACCGGGTTTAGTAGATTTGAATATATTTCTTGCAGAAGACGTAGCCCTCCAGGCAAAACGCGTAGTAGAAGGGATTGGCCATGAACGAGGCGACCAGAAGGCACCGGTCCAAGGCCTGCTCGCACGTCCTCGTCTCCGCCCCGAAGCCGAACGGCGCGGCGATGTGGAGACACAGCGCGAAGGCCAGGACCAGGACGATCGGCTTAAAGCTTGACTTGATTTTCATGATGGACTCCTTGATTCCGTATTGATTCGATCGGCTCATTAGTAGTACTGGAGGCAGAACAGGTAGCCGTTGACGCAGAATTGCCCCAGCAGGACCGCCGAGATTCCGCCGCTGAGGATGACGCTGATCAAGCTGGCCATGCCCGCTTCGATCAGGCATCGGCCCAGGGCCTTCTCGCAGACGCCGGCCTCCGAGGGCGCGGCCCAGAACACCAGGGCCAGGACCGAGACCAGGACAACCGCGGCCGTCCATTGGCCTCTTTTGTTTTTAGAAAAGACTCTCATGATTGAACCTCCTCTTTGAAATCAATAGAAGAGACGTACGGGCCGGCCGGGATTTCTCGAAGACAAGCAGGAGCCGAAATATATTTCCGGGTCGATATCGGGGCTTTGCATTTTTTGCCGGCCGCGGATAGAATGGAATAAAATCGATGGTCAAAGTGTTGTACCATTAGATGTCAAGACAGATTTCGCCGGGGATTTTCCGGGCTGCGGGATGTCGGGGGTCTGACGTCCCAGGCTCATCCTCTAAGGAGGGATCATGAACCAACGGCTGCTTCGCGGCTTAGCCGCAATCCTTGTTTTCAGCGTTTTGATCGTTATCCTAGGAGTCACCATGAAGGTCAAATCCGACCCCCCCGCGCAGGCCCAGAATACCCGGGAACTGTGGAAGAAAGTCGAACAAGCTGAAAAAGACGGCCTGCCCCAGACGGCCATCGACGTCCTCAAGCAGATCACGGCCGCGAGCCGCGAACAAAAGCGCCAGGGTGAATTCCTGCGAGCCTTGAC
>Ga0315297_10001368_pt1 | contig 15059 bp, 11 predicted proteins | sample YL17G15_0_MG_FD_203628 | JGI IMG/M metagenome (GOLD analysis project Ga0315297, IMG submission 203628) | Sediment microbial communities from Yellowstone Lake, YNP, Wyoming, USA - YL17G15_0 | ecosystem: Environmental > Aquatic > Freshwater > Lake > Sediment | place: USA: Wyoming | collected... | reverse complement strand
GCGGCTCTTGCCTGGCTCGGTAAGATGATTGCCGCAAAAAAAATGTTTTTCAGGAAAAGTTTTTTGAATCTGCTTGTTTTGATTTATTTTTTAATCTACGTTCTGGCAACTATTTTTTCCGTGGACAAGTTTAGAAGTTTTGTCGGCTCGGGCGGGATAGAAAAAGAAGGGCTGATCGCCGTTTTCTGTTTTGTCCTGCTTTATTTTGTCATCATTAACAATGTCAGAGAATTCAAAACAATCAGGAATTTGGTTTATTCTTTATTTTTAGGAGCGGCTCTGGCCGCGGTTTACGGATTTTTAGGGTTCATCGGCCTTCTGCCGGCGACATTTCTGGCGAGCCGGGCCCTAAACACGGTCGGTTCGCTCTCCGCGTTTGGTATTTTTTTATCAGCTGTTTTTGTTTTGGGTTCAGCAGTATTTTTGGGAGCCAAAGCAGAGCCGGTTGCCAAAAGAAGTTTGGGTTTGGTTATCTTAAAAGTTTTGTGGGCGGTTCTGGCTGTCCTTATTATTTTCCTCTTGGCTTCAATTGACACCTGGATGATCTGGGCGAGCTTGGTTCCGGCTGTTGCTCTGTTTTTGGCTTTTGTGGTGCTCAAGGCCCACGAAATCAAAAATTTGAGCTGGCTTGTCCTGCCCATGGCCGCCTTAGTTATCGCGGTTCTGCTTTTCTTTATTAGGACGCCGCTTAATTTTGGTCTGCCAGCTGAGATTATGCCTTCGTACTCCGCCAGCGGCGAGATCGTCAAAAAGACTTTGTCGGAAACGCCGCTTTTGGGTTCTGGCCCGGCCACTTTTGCTTTTGACTGGGCAAAATATAAACCTTTGGGAGTCAACCAGACCCTTCTCTGGAGCACCGGTTTTGATCGTTCTGCCTCCCGAGTGCTTACCATGCTTGCCACCGCTGGCCTCCTCGGCTTGGTTTCATGGCTGTTCATTATAATTTTTCTGGCTGTTCAAATTATTTCCCGCGTCGTCAGAGAAAAAACCAGCGTGCTCTGGGTGTACGTTTTGGGATTGACTTCGGCATGGTTTTTGCTTTTGGTGGCAAAGTTTTTGTATTCCTCAAATTTAACATTGGAGTTTTTATTTTGGGTTTTGACCGCCCTGCTTGTGGCTTTGGTTTCTCAAAAATTCCGGGAGACCTCGCTCGAGGCGGCGCCCCGCGCCTCGCTTTTACTTTCCTTTCTTTTGACTCTGGGCTTGATTTTTGCCGTTTCTTCTTTTTATCTTGTCGGTCAGCGCTACTCGGCTGATTCGACTTTTAGGAAGGCGGTGCTTGCCGCCCAACAGGGCGAGAAGATAGAAAAGGTTGTTGATTATTTTAACCAAGCCGCGGGCCAGAACAGATGGGACGACACCTATCTCGCGAATTTGGCTCAGAGTTTGCTCGCCCAAATCAATCAGGAGCTCGGTCTTGAGCCAAATGAAGAAAGAGTAAAGAAGATTCAAAACTTAATTGCCACCGATATTAACATAGCAAAGAGAATAACAGAACTCAGTCCAAAAAATTCAGCCAACTGGGCAACTTTGGCCTCAATTTATCAGACAATCATGCCTTTGATTCCCGGGGCGGACCAGTGGGCGATCGATTCCTGGCAAAAGGCGATTGAGCTTGAGCCGAACAATCCTTTTTCTTACACCGAATTAGGTAGGACCTATGTCGCCGTGGCAGATCTTGCCACGCCGAATCTGCAGTCCCAGGACGAGAAGGTAAAAAAAGAAGCCGAGGGTAAGATTAAAGAAAATTTGGCTAAGGCAGAAGAGCAGTTCAATAAAGCAATCGAGCTGAAGCTCGACTATGCCCCTCCTCATTTTGAACTCGCCATGGTCTACGGCCGGCAGGGAAAAATCAAGGAAGCCATATCAAAACTAGAGGCGCTCAAAGCGGGTCTGCCAGGCGATATCGGCGTGGCTTTCCAACTGAGTTTGCTTTACTATCAGGACAAACAGCAGGGCAAAGCTGTCGCCGAGCTGGAGCAAGTGATAAAATTAGTGCCTAACTTCGCCAACGCCCGCTGGTATTTGGCCGCGATTTACGAAGAGCAGGGCAAAAAAGATTTGGCAGTTGCCCAGTTGGAGGAGATTTTAAAAACCAATCCGGAGAATGAGACTGTTAAGCAAAAACTGGACGCTCTGAAAGCACCGCCGCCGGAGGCGCCGGGCGCACCTTTACCAGCGCCGATTTCTGAAGAACCGAAGGAATAGTAAGGGGTTGACCCCGCTTAGAAGTCCTTGGCATAAAAATTTTTAGAAAATTTTTATGCTCAAAACTACTGATGTTTCTCCGTTTTTAATATTCCGACTCTGGCCATTGTTTAAAACCGAATTAAACAGACTTCTATCGGGGTTGACAAAAATAAAAATTGTAATATTCTATAAATAATCTCCTCGCACTTTAGCGGGTCTATGGCTCAAGTCTTACCCGTCTAAATTTCTAGGGGGCCCTTAGCTCATCTGGTAGAGCGCATCCATGGCATGGATGAGGCGGGGGGTTCAAGTCCCCCAGGGTCCACCCCCACACCAATTTCGGTAGAAAAGAAATATGTTCGGATATTTACAGAGATTGGTGTGGGGGTCCAAAAAGTGCGAGGAGGTTTTAGTTGAAATAGTTTTGAGCTTTGACATTTGAGTTTTGTGGATACCCAGTTAGAAGTTCTCGGCAGAAAAAATTTATAATTTTTTTTGCTTCATAGATCAACGGGGTAATTCATACGAACCGCGTTATTTTTCCATTTGTGATTTTTACTAATAAAATAAACTTCTAACGGGGTATGTCTTTTAAAGTCGGAATTGTCGGTTTGCCCAATGTTGGCAAGTCGACACTTTTTAAAGCTTTAACTCGCAAACAGGTTGACATCGCCAATTACCCTTTTTGCACGATTGAACCAAATGTTGGCACAGTCGCCGTGCCTGATTTTAGATTACAAAAACTAGCCGATCTTTATCAGTCCGCAAAAATTGTTCCAACAGTCATTGAATTTGTTGACATCGCTGGTTTAGTGCGCGGAGCGCATGAGGGGCAGGGGTTAGGTAATAAATTTTTATCGCACATCAGGGAAGTCGACGCCATCTGCCAGGTGGTTCGTGCTTTTTATGACCCAAACGTGGTACACGTGGCTGGTCGGATTAGTCCTTTAAGCGACGTGGAAGTAATAAATTTGGAACTGATTTTTGCCGACCTTGGGACGATTGGAAAGAGGTTGGAAAGCTTAGTTAGTCAATTAAAAGGTTCAAAAGAAAAAATTTTAATTAAAACCAACGAAGTTTTGCTGAAAATAAAAGAGGCGTTGGAAAAAGGGACAGCAGCCAGCGCCCTCGGGCTTGAGGAAGAGGAAAAAGATTTGATTAAAGAGTTGAGTTTACTCACTTTAAAGCCGACTCTTTACGCCTTGAATGTGGCCGAAGATGAGATTAAGGCGGACAAAGAAGAAATTTTGGCTAAATTTAATTTGTCGCTCAATCCGGCCAGAGTGATTTTGGTTTCGGCAAAAATTGAAGCGGAGCTGGCCGATCTTCCGCCCGAAGAAGCAAAAAATTATTTGAGAGAACTGGGTCTTGAAGAATCAGGTTTGGATCAGTTGATAAAGGCGAGTTATAGTGAACTGGATTTGATCACTTTTTTCACGGCTGGGCCAAAAGAAGCTCACGCCTGGACAATAAAAAAAGGAGCTTTAGCTCCGGAGGCGGCCGGTAAAATCCACACTGATTTTGAAAAAGGATTTATCAGGGCCGAGGTAATTAACTGGGAAGATTTGCTCGAGACAGGCAGTGAGAGCGCGGCAAAAGAAAAAGGTTTGATGAGGCTTGAGGGGAAGGAATATGAGGTGAGGGATGGAGATGCGATGGTGTTTAGGTTCCAGGTTTAAGATTTAAGGTTAAAGGTTGGAGAGCAGAGTTAATTCGAATTTTAAATCCGGAATCTTAAATTTTTAATCTAAAAATAAAGACCTCCCTCCATACCCGTTGGTCGGGTCTTGAATAGATAATTGAATTGCGCGGCGTGATTTTGATGACAGGATGTTTTATTAATTTATTTGGTAAAAGGTCGGTAATTTCAAAGCCGATTTTTTTTATTTCTTCCAAAATCGGCAGAAATAAATCAGCAGACAGGGTATGAAAAATTGGGAAAAGAATTGCGACTCGTCCCTTGGGTTTTAAAATTTTTTTGAATTCACGGAAGGCGTCGAGATAAAGGGAGGAGAGTTCTTTGATAATTTGATTGATTTTCTCTACAGGCTCATTGCCTTGGAGCGGTGGGCCGAGATACGGCTCGGTGACGATGGCGTCCACTGAATATACCGGCAATTTTTTTGAAATTTTCCTAACGTCGGACTGAAATAAGTTGTAAGTTGTAAGTTGTAAGTTGTAAGTTTTTGCCAGCCATTCCAAATTTTGTTTTGTTCCTTCCAACACATCTCGGCTGATGTCAGAACCGATAAGGTTCTCGTAGCCCCAGAGTGTCGCTTCTTCTAAAATTGTGCCAAAGCCGCAAAAGGGGTCTAGAATAACCGCGGTTTGGCCAACTTTGGCTAAATTAATCATGGCTTTGGCCAATTTGGGCGGCATAAGGCCAACTTTCATACTCCGAATCGGACGGCCGTAATCCCTGAAACTCAGTTCTTCAAATTCCTGGACAGCCAAAGTTTTGCCTAAAAGAATTTTCCCGGTTGAAGTTAAGAAGAAAACAAATTCTGCTCCTTCCTGGGCAAGAAGTTTATTTTTTTTAACGACTACCGAGCTCAGATTATTTTCTTTTGAGGTTACCCAGCGGACAAGGTAGCCCGTTTCTTTTAATCTTTTTTTGACATCCATAGCCAGCGGCCGCATCTTATCGCGCTCTTTTTTAAATTCGCGGGCGGCAATTGCTTCGTCCAATTTATAAAAACTAAAACCAAAATAGATTTTTTTTTCAGCGATGTTTTTAAAAAATTTGAGGATGTCTTCCGCGGCAATTTCTAAAAATTCGTTCGCAACGAAGCCGGCTTTCGCCGTACCGCCTAGGCGCGGCATGAGTTCCTGAATATTTAACGATTTTTCAGTTTCAAGAAGCAGAACATCATTTGATAAACCGAGAAAAGAAAATTTTAATTTTAATTGTTCCAGAACAGCGGTTATTTCGGCGCTTGACAAGGTTGGGTTTTGCCCTAAGATAAAAAAGTATTTCATGCCCCTGCGAATCAAATTAATTAAGAATTTACGAATTTTTTATGGACAAGAGATCAGCATTGAATATTCTTAGCGGAGTTTGAATTTATTATATCACATCTTGCGCGATTTTTAAGTTTGTGTTAAAGTTTAAAAAACTTTATTATTCGTAAGAGAAAAATAAATTGTATGAAACATTATGAATTATTATACATCGTTCCGGGCCGGTATACGGAAGAGGGGGTAGAGTCGATTGTCAGCAGAATTAATGATCTGGTTAAAAAATACGAGGGGGAAATTACGCTAACTGATAATTTAGGGAGTAATAAGTTTGCCTACCCGATCGGCGGCACGCAAGGCGGGAATTACATCGTTGTCGAATTTAACGCGGAGCCATCAAAAATTAAGGAGCTTGATAGCGCCCTCAAGCTTACCTCCGAGGTCTTGAGGCACCAAATTCTTATTAAGAAGATGAAGACTCAAGCAGAGATCGAGCGGGAAAAATTAAGGAAAAAAAAGTTGGAAGAAAGAGAAGTCGCGGAAAAAGCCGCTCCGGCTCAAAAGATTAGTCTGGAGGAGCTGGATAAAAAATTGGGCGAAATTTTGGATGGTAATATTATATAATTAGCGATTAACATTTAACTGTGAATTTTATGAATTTGAACAGAGCAATGATTATTGGTAATCTAACCCGCGACCCAGAAATGAAAACTACGCCCAGCGGGCAAACCGTATCTTCTTTTAGCGTTGCCACAAATCGTGTCTGGACAAATACGCAAGGGCAGAAGCAGGAAGCAGTTGAATACCATAATATTGTGGCTTGGGGAAAATTAGCCGAAATTTGCGGTCAGTATTTGAACAAGGGTAAAAAAGTTTATGTTGAGGGGAGGTTGCAAACCAGGGACTGGACGGGTCAAGACGGAATTAAAAGATATAAAACAGAAATTGTGGCGGAGAATATGATCATGCTCGACCGAGGAGGAGCTCCCTCCGCGGCTGCTCCAGCGGCTCAACCCCCAGAACAGATCCAAGAAGAGACGCCGGGAGAGGAAGAGATCAAAGTAGAAAATATTCCTTTTTAAGTGATTCATTTATTTATGCCGAGACAAAATACTACAATAACCCAAGCCAAAATCTGTTTTTTCTGCTCAAACGATATAAAAACCATTGATTACAAAGACGCGATGCTTTTGAGGAAATTCCTTTCGTCTTACGGTAAAATCGTGCCAAGGCGACGCAGCGGAGTTTGTTCAAAACATCAGAGAAAATTAGCTTTGGCCATTAAGAGAGCGAGAGTGATGGGGCTTGTCCCCTTCACGACAAAGTAGCGAATTAGCGGATTAGTTGGTTGGCGAATTAGTTTTTAATTGTTTCGACTGATTCGCTGATTCACCAGTCCGCTAATTCGCTTTTTAAAATTCAAGACTTAGTATTTATGTTTTCCAATTGGTTGCGTTTGAGAAAAGACGGTACTTTAAAAGAAAAATTTATTTTGAGGGCAAAAATTTTATCGTTGATCCGTGATTTTTTTTACCAAGAAAGTTTTTTAGAAGTGGAAACCCCAAGTTTAGTTCGGCTACCCGGTATGGAGCCTTATTTAGATCCGATTAGAGTTGAATTGCCGAACGGCGGAAAAGAAAAAAATTTAGCTTATCTTACCACCTCGCCGGAATACGCGATGAAAAAACTTTTAGTGGCCGGCTTTCCAAAAATTTTTCAAATTTGTAAAAGTTTCCGGGGAGGCGAATTAGCAGACGATCTGCATAATCCGGAATTTACCATTTTGGAGTGGTACCGTTCCAAAGCAAACTATAATGATATAATGGTGGACGTGGAGAAATTATTGGTTTACATTTTAAATCAGCTAATTATTCAAAATAAAAAATTAAAAATTAAAAATAAAAATTTAAGAAAAAATTTTATAAAATATCATGGGCAGACGATTGATTTATCTTTACCTTGGCCGAGGCTGACCGTAAAAGAGTCTTTTCAAAAATATGCCGGCATTGATTTGGATAAAATATTGGATTTAAAGTCGATTGCCGCGGTGGCCAGGAAAAAAAGTTACGCTGTAAATAGAGATGATCGATTTGACGACATTTTTTTTAAAATATTTTTAAGTGAAGTGGAGCCTAATTTAGACAAAGGACGGCCGACGATTCTAATGGATTGGCCGGCCGAGATGGCCGCTCTTTCAAGAAAAAAAACAGGAGATCCAAGGTACGCGGAAAGATTTGAAATATACATAGGCGGTCTTGAGTTGGGCAACGCTTTTTCAGAATTAACAGACGCCGAAGAGCAGAAACGGCGTCTGTTAGATGAGAGACTATTAAGAAAAAAATTAGATAAAGATCTTTATGATGTGGATGAAGAATTTGTGGAAGCGTTAAAGATAGGCATGCCGCCTTCAGGCGGTATCGCCATGGGCGTTGACAGAATTGTTATGCTTTTTACGGATTCAAAAAATATTGAAGAGATTTTATTTTTCCCCGCTAAACAAATTTTCTAAATTCCGATTTTCAACTTCTAACTTCTAACTTCTAAATTCTAATCTTATGGCTTCGACGCAAGATATTAAAAAAGGCGTGGTTATCCTTTGGAGAGAAGAGCCGCATTTAGTAGCGGAGTTTGAGCATATTATGCCGGGCAAAGGGTCGGCTTTTATTCGCACGAAATTAAAAAATTTAAAAAGCGGAAAGGTTTTGGAAAATACTTTCAAGGTGGGCGAAAAGATTGATTTAGTTGATCTTGAAAAGAGAAGAGTGCAATTTCTTTACGGTGCTGACGAAAAATTTGCTTTTATGGATAACACTACTTTTGAACAGTTTGAGGTCGGCCGTGAAGTGATGGCTGGCTATGAACCTTATTTGAAAGAAGGGTTAGAAGTTGTTTTTTTATTCTCCGACGGTTCTCCTATTACCTGCGAATTTCCCAAGAAAGTTTCTTTCAAGGTCGTGGAGGCCGAGCCGGGTGTGCGCGGCGATACAGCTTCGGGGCGAGTGACAAAAGAGATAACCTTGGAAAACGGTCTTAAAGTTCGAGCGCCCCTTTTTGTTAAAGAGGGCGACGTGGTGATCATAAACACCGAAACGGGAGAATACGCGGAACGTGGTTGAATTTTCAAATTCGGATTAATTTGTGATAGACAAAGACTCAGCTTATCAAACTGAGTCTTTTTTGCGTTTATCTTCCGCCCCGTACAGATAATTTATTTTATACTACATTTTCTGTCTCAGCCTGTGCCGCTGCCAAAATTTTTTTTCTAATGTCGGCCATTAATTTTTGATTTTCTTTTAAATATTTTTTGGCTGTTTCCCGGCCGACGCCTAATTTGATGTCGCCAAAATTATAGGAGTTGCCGCTCTTGTTTACGATTTTATGAATCACGGCGGTATCGAGCAAATCGCCGGCCAAAGAGATGCCTTCATTATACATAATGTCAAATTCGCAAAATCTAAAAGGCGGAGCGACCTTGTTCTTAACGATTTTTGCTTTAACGCGGTTGCCGATTATTTGATCGCCCTGTTTAATCTGCGCCGCGCGCCTCACCTCAATCCGGATTGAGGAATAAAATTTTAAAGCCGTTCCGCCGGTGGTAGTTTCAGGATTTCCGAAATAAACGCCGATTTTTTGTCTAATCTGATTGATAAAAATCAAAACAGTTTTTGTTTTAGAAATAATGCCTGTCAATTTTCGGAGCGCTTGAGACATAAGGCGTGCCTGAAGTCCCATGTGCTGGTCGCCCATTTCGCCTTCAATTTCTGCTCTCGGCACGAGAGCGGCCACGGAGTCAACCACAATCACATCAACACCGCCCGAACGCACCAAAGTTTCAACTATTTCCAGCGCCTGCTCCCCTGTGTCGGGCTGTGAAATTAAGAGGTCGTCAATATTTACCCCGATTTTACCGGCGTACTCGGGATCAAGGGCGTGTTCCGCGTCAACAAAAGCGGCGATGCCACCCGCTTTTTGTATTTCAGCGATAACGTGTTGGGCCAATGTAGTTTTGCCGCTTGCTTCCGGTCCAAAAATCTCAACGATTCTGCCCCGAGGCACACCGCCGACACCCAAAGCTAAATCCAGTGAAAGACAGCCTGTGGGGATGGCCTCTACTTCCATTTTTTTCGCCTCCCCCAATTTCATAATTGAGCCTTCGCCAAATCTCTGCTTGATTTGACTGATCGCTTCCTCGGCGGCTTTAAATTTTTCCGAAATTTTATCTTTGTTTTCTTTATTCATAAGATACAAATTTAAAATTGTAAATTGTAAATTTAAAAATTTATTTATTTTTACTCAACTTTTTATTTTTCAAATTTTAGATGTTACTTTGTTAATACGACTTGACGATAAATGACATTTTCTTTACCGCGTTTTTTAGCAGCCGAAATTTTGATGACATTTAGCCCCTCTTTTAAACTGATTAATTCTTCAAAATAGCCGTTTTTATTACCTTGAATTTCCTGGTCGTTGATTCTTATTCTAACTTCGCCCCCTGTTTGGCCGGAGATTTCTATATTAGATTCCGCGGTAACTAAATTATCCACGGGGCTAAAAATTTCAAGCGGTGGCGGGGCAAAAATATTATTAATCTCGAAACTTAAATAGGTAAGTAAAAGAATTATTGCGACAACGCCGGTAGAAATTTTAAGTAAACGGGGAGTTACCACAAAATTCCGCCTCGAAATTTTTGGAACAAAAGTTTTAAGAGAAGGATGTTGGCTTATCTGGATTTCTTTTGTGAATGTCTTTTTTAAGCAATCAAAATCTATGTTCAGAAAATCAGCATAAGTTTGAAGGATTTTTTCTGAGTAGACGCCGCCCGGCAGGCGAAAATATTCCTCTGCCTCAAGGGCCGCTAGGTAATTTTGATGAATGCGGGTTTCCTGGGCGGCTTCTTCAAGGGAGATATTAAGTTCTTTCCTAGTCTCTGCCAAAATTTCCCCCACGGTTTTGTTTTTAATTTGGGTAACTGAAAATTTATTATCGCGAATCATGAGCAAACACTAAGCGAATTAAAACGAATTGTTTTGTTCATCTTGCGGGGTTTCTTCTATCATGCCGCTCGTCAAAATTTCTCGCGGCTTAGCGCCGTCAGCCGGTCCGATTATACCCCGCTCTTCCAAAAGATCGAGGAGGCGGGCCGCTCTTGCGTAGCCAACCTTTAATCTGCGCTGCAAAAGAGAGGCAGAGGCTTTTCCGGCCTGCATTATGACCTCGTTCGCCTCATTCAGCAATTCGTCGTCAGAGTCGCTGCCGGTGTCAAAGCCTGGGAAAGACAAGGCGCCGAGCGCCGGTTTTTGGGTTACTTCTTCAAGATACTCAGGTTCGGCTTTTGATTTTAAATATTCGATCACTTTTTTTATTTCGTGGTCCCTGACGAAAGCCCCCTGCAATCTTTTGGGTTTGCCTAGATCCGGGCAGGTATAGAGCATATCGCCGCGGCCTAACAACTTTTCCGCGCCGGATGTGTCCAGAATTGTGCGAGAGTCAGTGTTTGAAGCGACAGAAAAAGCGATGCGTGAAGTGATGTTTGCTTTAATTAGGCCGGTGATTATATTCACCGAAGGGCGCTGGGTGGCTAAAACTAAATGGATGCCCACGGCTCTAGCCATCTGGGCCAGCCTGATGATTGCGGCTTCAACTTCAGCCGCGGCTACTGCCATTAGATCAGCTAATTCGTCAATGATCAAAATTAGATAAGGCATTTTTTCCGGCATTTCTTTGTTATACACTCCAATGTCTCTTTTACTGTGTTTGGAAAGAAGTTCAAACCGGCGGTCCATTTCACCAATTACCCATTTTAGGGCGTTTACGGTTTTTACGGTGTCGGTAATTACCGGTGTCAGAAGATGAGGAATGCCGTTATAAACAGTGAATTCGACCCGCTTTGGATCAACCAGAATAAATTTTAAATCGTCCGGGCTATTTTGGTAGAGCAGACTGGTTAAAATAGCGTTAAGACAAACGCTTTTGCCAGAGCCCGTTGAGCCGGCGACCAAAAGATGCGGCATTTTGGAGAGGTCTGCGACCCAGACTTTTCCGGAAACATCTTTCCCTAAGGCGATCGTTAAGTTTGTCTTTCTTTGTTTAAATTCTTGGGAACGCAATACTTCTTTTAAATTGACAGCCGCTACTTTTTGATTTGGCACCTCAACGCCGACCAGGGATTTTCCGGGGATCGGCGCTTCTATTCTAATCGGGTGGGCAGCCAGGGCTAGGGCCAGGTCATTGTGTAGAGTAGTGATTTGAGCCAGTTTCACTCCGTCGGCCGGTTTTAAGGTGTACTGCGTGACAGTAGGGCCTACTGAAATGTCGCCCATTTCAACTGAAATGCCAAAGTTTTCCAAAGTTTTTTGGATAATGTTCATTTGCGACTTGATATCACCGCTGGTCGGTTTTTCCGATTGGTCGTCCAAGAGGTCTAAAGGCAAGTCAATTTTTCTTTTTTCTGTCCTGGCCGGGGCGGGTGGCGATTCAATCTTTAATGTTTGGTTTTCTTCTACGGTCTTTGTTTCAAAGGTGGGTATTTTTTCCGGTAATTCTTCTTTAATGTCGGTTTTGATGTCCGCTTCTAGAAAATTTTTCTTCTTTTTAAATTTTAAATTTAAGAAGAAAATTTTTAAATTTTGATATAATTTTTTCCAGAAATTTCCTTTCTCCGCGATTTTTTTCAAAGAGGTGTTAAAAGTCAAGAGCAGGGAAGAAATAAAAAAAGCAAACAGGACGATTAAGGTCGCGGCTCGGCCCATGATTTTTAAAAGGGGATAAGCCAGAATTAATCCAATGTAGCCGCCGCCTTTTGCCAGTTCGCCCAGCGAAAAAGGGTCGTCATTTATAAAATTTAATTGGAGAATGGCGGAGAAACTAAGGACAAATATAAAGAAGCCAAGATAATTTGAACCGTTCGGTTGATATTTCTCTTCGTTTAGCCGGACATAACCAACGGTAATTAAAATCAAAGGAACAAGATATCGGCCGAGGCCAAAAAGAGAAGCGAGAGAATTTTTAATAAACTGTCCGGCGCTTCCGGCTAAATCAAAAAGACTTAAGATACTTATTCCAGCCAAAGCGAATAAAAAAATGACAAAAATCCCTTTTTTGGTTTCTGGATTCAATTTTAATTCCGCGCTTTTCTGCGAGAATTTTTTTTCGCTTTTTTTTGAGTGTGTTTTTGGCATAAAAATATTGCCGTTTACGTAAATATAATATATTCATGGCAAAAAGTAAAGAGTTGACAGCAGTCATTTTTTATTTTAAATTTTTAAAAGATATTCCCGGGTCAAATGCCTCAAGGAGGAAAACGCGATGCCGTCAGTGAAGATAGCTCCCTCGCTTCTCGCCGCAGATTTTGCGAGGTTAAAGGAGGAAATTCAAAGGGTTGAGGAAGGCGGGGCCGATATGTTGCATTTTGATGTAATGGACGGGCACTTTGTGCCCAATTTGGCGATTGGTCCTGTTGTTGTCGAGTGGGTGCGCAAGGTGACAGATCTGGCGCTTGACTGTCATCTCATGATCACAAAACCGGAAAAATATGCGCTCGCTTTCGCCGAGGCGGGGGCAGACAGCGTAACATTTCATGCCGAGGCTGTGGCATTGCCCAACGTTCGGAAGTGGAAGGAAATTTCAGGCCTTGGTAGAACCTCTGCGGGTGGTTATGCGATAACGTCTGGGGGCGGACAACTTTACGATGCGGCGCGAGTGAATCGCGTAATCGACGCGTTGCGGATGAAAGGAAAACGTGTCGGCGTGGCCGTTAATCCCGGAACGGTCGCGGGGCATGTTTTTGGACTGCTGCCCCGCGTGGATATAGTGCTCGTGATGACGGTTTGGCCCGGCTTTGGGGGGCAGAAGTTCATTGACGCTGTGGTACATAAGGTGCGCGAGTTGCGGGTGCGATCAGCGAGCGTAGACATAGCTGTGGACGGAGGCTTAAATTTCGAACCGGCGGGCGCGGCTGCGGCCGCGGGAGCTAATGTGATTGTGGCTGGCACCGCCATATTCGGGTCAGACAACCCGGCAATGATTATTCGCCAATTGCGAGAGAGCGCCGAAAGAGCCATGGTCTTATGAACACGATAAGAGGAGCACGTGCGCCTCGCAGTTCCCCAAATTGCGAGGTTTTTTATTTTATTTTGGGGCGCGGTTTTTCTTGGCTGGGGATTGACAAAATTAAAGATATTTTTTAAGATAACAAAAATAGCAGGAAGAGAACTGGAGGCAGACCCCCACGCCTATCTTTGCCACATCCTTTATTTTGCGATGTTTGTGGATGAGATAGGTGTGGGGGCAGAGAGCCCGGCTTAGGCCCAATTAACATCGGACCGCCGAACTCGGGATTGTTGAAAGTGCCACCGCCCTTCGGCGGGGTGCCGCCAAGGCGGCAAAAAATTGAGTGTGCACCCGATTTTTACTTCGCTAATCCTGCCTGGCCCCCATTTCTCTTCCTGCTATTGTTTTTCCTTTAATTTAAAGGAAAAAATATTATTTTAAAGACCAACATTTAAATATATCATATTTTTAAAATTTTGTCAAGAGTCATTGACAAAACCACCTGGTAAGGGTGGTTTTTAAGTTGTAAGTTGCGAATTGTCAGTTGTCAGTTATTTTTTACTCTGTAAATCGCTACCTCATTATTTTGATAAACTTTCTCTAGATAATTGGCGGTTTCCGGATTAAAATTTTGAAATTGTCTTTCTTCTGGCCCATAGAATAAATAATTTATTTTATTGATTTTTAAAAAAGCAGCCCTAGCTTTGTCACCAAAATTATCAAAAAATTGTTTTGTCTCGTTTATTTTGGCTTGCGGGGTAGCGCTTATTCCCCAATATCCAACATAGGTTCTTCTTACCGCAAAAGCTGGAATTAAATTTCCATTTGTATAAGTCGCAAAAATAAAACTGCTCTCGGGTGTATTTTTTTTGAGCCAAAGCATCGCTGCTGATTTTTCTTTTTTAAGATAAGCAAGGGGGTGGCGGCTAGTATAAAAATTCAAATCGCGAAGCAAAATATAAAAATTAGAAAGGGTAAAGAGCAATACAAATAAAATGGTTAAAGCTGATTTATTTTTTAAAAGGTATATTTGTAATTTTTTTTTGCTCCTTAAAAGTTTTTCCAGATAAAATAAGCCGAAGATTGCGAGGATAACCATTACTATATGGAAGCCCTCCAACATTTTTCTCTGATAGTTTAGGAATGGCAAAAAAGGCAAAAACCACTGCGTTCCCCACCAAGCGAGGAGAAAGATATTTTTGTCGCTTCTTAATTTATTTTGAAAAATATGGATTATGCCGCAGAGACTTAAGATCAGAAGAAAGCCGTATGTTAATAAAAGATTATAGGAGGAAGGTATGGGGAGATTATTTTGTAGAGCGTGCGTTTGTCTGCTCCAAAAAGTATTTACAGTCCAAATCTGATAAAGGATGGCAGGGGAAGAAATCAGAATTAAGGTTAAGTAATGTTTAATTAGACTCCATTTAATTTGAGAACTCCTTAAACTTTGGATGATGATATAAACGCCGATTACTAAAAAGATGGTCGGAACATAATATGGATGAAATAGGAAAAAAATTAGAGCAACCGCACCGGCTAAAATACTATAAAATATTTTTTTTGTTTCAAAGGCGCGCAAGATCAATAAAAAAATAAGAAGTATAGAAGATAGAGAAGCAATGAAGTGGGGCGAATGATAAAGGGTGTAAAAAGTAGTTGCTTCGGGAACCCAGATATCCATCGGGGGGATAGGCAAAGCAGAAGCCAGCCAGCCCAATCCTGAAGCGAAAATTAAAAAAAAGAAAGAAATTTTTCTCTTTTTCTCCTCCTCAAAAAAATAAGAAATAAAAATATAGGCCAAGGCGAGAAAAACAGGAATTAGAAATATTCTGGCCAATTGGTAAGAAGCGAAGCTAGTGAGA
>Ga0315297_10001367_pt1 | contig 15069 bp, 9 predicted proteins | sample YL17G15_0_MG_FD_203628 | JGI IMG/M metagenome (GOLD analysis project Ga0315297, IMG submission 203628) | Sediment microbial communities from Yellowstone Lake, YNP, Wyoming, USA - YL17G15_0 | ecosystem: Environmental > Aquatic > Freshwater > Lake > Sediment | place: USA: Wyoming | collected... | reverse complement strand
CGATAAAAAAGAGAAAAGTCAAGGCTTTTTAGTTCATAAACTGATTCATTTTATATAAATGTATTTTTCATCGTTATAAATTTGGCGGGAAATTAGGTAACAAGGCCTATTACCTGGGGTCACTCCTGAAGATCGAAACGGTCGTCCAGGACTTCATCGAAAAGGAGCGCGTAGCCCTGAAAGACTTCCGCCCTCGCCAGGGCGATCTCTTCGCAGAGAACAGGCCGGAACAATTGGAGCTGACGTTGTCCACGGAAAAGAAGATCGTCTGGGGCGAGGTGAAGGGAGAAATCCTGGCGGCTTTTCAGCAATTTGTCCGGACACACAAGGAGGCCACCGGAGCCTTTGTGGCCAACGAATCCGTGAAGGGGCTGAACCTCATCGACGCCCTGATCCGAAAGCATGACGTCGTAGTTGCCAATCCGCCATTTTCAGGAAGAAGAAACTGGAATCCTGCATTAAGAGATGATCTGAAAACACTATACCCTGAAGCAGCCAACGACCTATACTCCTGTTTTATCAGCCGATGTATCGACTTAACAAGTCCAAAGGGATACACAGGCATGATCAACATCCATTCCTTCATGTTCACCTCTTCGTTCGAAAATTTGCGAGAACAGATTATCGATACTACAGCCATTGAGACAATGGTTCATCTTGGCCCAACATTTATGGAACTCAGTAATCCGTACGCTCAGCAATGCACAATGTACGTATTGAATAACGAAAATCCTTCAGTTGGCACAAAGGGAATTTATTTCCGGATGATCAAGTATATCAATGAAGAAAAAGAGCGAATGCTTGAAAATTCCCTTCAGGATTATCTCGCAAACGGTGACGCCTTTTCCGATCCCCACGTCTTCATCCTGGAGCAGGAGAAACTGAAAGCCATCCCCAGTTGGCCGGTCGTGTATTGGGTAAGTGAAAAAATAAGGGGGTTGTTCAAACATAATCTATTGTCTGACCTTGCAAATTGTGTACAAGGCCTTGCCACAACTGCTAATTTTAGATTCTTGCGGCTATGGTGGGAACCTGGATATGGCTATATTAATTTTAGCATGAAACATAGATCAGGCACGATAAACCAGCCTAGGAAGTGGTATCCCTATATGAAAGGTGGGGACGTACGGCGATGGTATGGAAACCAAGAATTCATTGTCAATTATAGTAATGATGGCACTGAAATAAAAACCTATGTCATGGATAAATATAGGCAAACAAGTTACGCAAAGAATTTCACAGACGAAAGATGGGATAAATTAATTGAGATATGGGTTGTAAAAAATCAAGACTACTATTTTCATGAGGGTTTAACATATTCATTTTTAACAATAAGCAACCTGAGTGTACGTTATTTACCTCCTGGGTTCATTTTTGATGTTGCCGGATCATCTATATTTCCGAAGAATTTCAATCTCTGCTTATTGCTCGGCATCCTGAACTCCAAGCTATCCACCTTTCTAATCAAGCTGATAAGTCCCACCGTCAATTACCAGGTAGGCGACCTTGCCCGCATCCCCATCCCTGACGCGACGGAAAAATCTGATCTGATAGAGACAGTCAAAAAGAAAGTTCGGGAATGCATTCGCCTTAAAAAACAGGAGGTCAAAACCCAGGCGACAAGCTGGGAATTCACGGCTCCCTCCATCTGGAATTACGGCATCTATGACCTCCTCCACATCGAAAAAGAATTAGCCATCCTGGAGACAGACATCTCTGAGGCCGTCTATCGGCTTTACGAAATCGAGCAGGCCGATATTGACCAAATCGAGGCGGAATTCGACGCTCTCCCCGGCAAGCATCCCCGGATCGACGACCTGAGCGATTCCCGTCTGAGGGTCATCGAAAATTTTTATCTGGAAAAACACGTCCCCGATGAGGTCGTCCGAAAAACCGAACAAATCATCGAGGAAGACGACGCAGATGAATCGGAGTCCGACGAAGAAACACCGCACGGCAGGGGCCGTCAAAGGCGCTTCCTGACCTTCGAGGAGCTCTGTCTCGCCTCCGGGTTCCATCCGGAGACGGTCTATGCCTACATTACGGCCAACAAACTGGAGCGCCCAGAGGAGCGGTACGAGCTGGCCGTGGCCTGGGTCTCCTACGCCGTCGGCATCATCCTGGGACGGTTCAAACCGGGAGAAAAAGGGGCGCTCGGGTCCGGCATCACCGAAGACGGGCAGGTTTTATTAAAAGCCGACTTTGCCAAGCTGCGGACGCTGGCGGACAGCGATGGCATCATGGTCCTGGATCCCGGCCATCCAGAAGACCTTACCGCAAGGATCGAAGAGGTTCTCGCCGTTCTCCTCGGCGAAGAGGCTGGAAAGAAAATCATTCATGTCCTCGGCGGGGACCTCCGCCGCTTCCTGGAAAAGGAATTCTTCGCCAAGTGGCATATCCCGCAATACCGGAAACGTCCCGTCTATTGGCTCCTCCAGACAGTCAGGAAGAATTACGGGTTATACCTCTTCCACGAACGACTGACGGCGGATTCCCTTTTCCTGATTCAGGAGAAATACCTCCAACCGAAAATTGCCCTGGAACAGAATCGCCTTGCCGAACTGCGGGGACGGCTGACGGCGACGGCGGAGGGACGGGAAAAACGGGCGCTGGAAAAGGAGATCGAAAAGGGCGAGAATTTGATCGATGAACTGAACGAATTCCTGAATAAGGTCAAAGCCGTTCTGGAGCGGGGATATGACCCCGATATCGACGACGGCGTCATCCTCAACATGGCGCCGCTGCACGAACTCATTCCCTGGGCGGAGCCGAAGAAATACTGGGAGGAGCTGCAAAAGGGCAAATACGACTGGGCGCATCTGGCCATGAAATACTGGCCGGACCGGGTCAGGGAGAAATGCCGGAAAGACAAGTCCCTGGCCATTGCCCACGGTTTGGCATGAAAAACAAGTATGTCGGGCCATTCATAACGATAGGAAAGGTTAGATGATGAAAATCAAAGAGCTCTTCCAAATGGATATCCACCGCCGGATCGAGGAGGTCATCAAGGTTGACCAGGCCGATCAGGAAACCGTCAGGAATGAACTGGAAGAATACATCGTGACGGATTCCATCAAGGGACACTACCGGCAGGTCCTCGACGCCTACACCACTGCCCGGACGACGCCAACGGAGGGGATCGGCGTCTGGGTCTCCGGCTTCTTCGGCTCCGGAAAATCGTCTTTTGCCAAAAACCTGGGCTACATCCTGGCCAATCGAGAGGTCCTCGACCGGAAGGCAGCGGACATCTTTGCCGCCCAAGTCAATGATCCCCGGATCGTCGATCTCCTGAAAGTCGTCAATACCACCATCCCCACCCACGCGGTGATCTTTGACGTCTCCATGGACCGGGGCATCCGGACGGCCAGCGAACGGATCACCGAGGTGATGTACAAGGCCCTCCTCCGGGAGTTGGGCTATGTGGAGGATTTCGATCTCGCCGACCTGGAGATGGGGCTGGAGGCCGACGGACTCTTGGGGGATTTCGAGAAGCGATTCGAAGCCCGTTTCAAGCAGCCCTGGAAAAAGCGGCGCAAGATCGGGCGTTCCCTCAACGAGGCCAGCGCAGTATTGCAGGAGATGGACCCGACCACCTACCCGCAGGCCGATTCCTGGGTGCACTCCCTGGGCGTCCTGGACGTCGACGGAAATTTCAAGGGACGGGCCGACATCTCTGCGAACAGACTGGCGGAGTTGGCTTTTGAACTGATGGCGCGCAGGCAGCCGGGCAAGGCCCTGGTCTTCGTCATTGACGAGGTCGGCCAGTACGTCTCCCGCAGCGTAGACAAGATGCTCGACCTCCAGGCAATCGTGCAGGCGTTCGGTAAGGAGGGAAAGAACCGGGTGAAGGCCAAAAAGGCCATCGCCCCGGCGTGGATCGTCGTCACTTCCCAGGAGAAGCTCAATGAGGTCGTGGATGCCCTGGACTCCAAAAAGATCGAGCTGGCCCGCCTCCAAGACCGCTTTCCCATCCGAATCGACCTGGCCCCGGCGGACATCGCGGAGATCACCACCCGCCGCGTGCTTCAGAAAAAATCGCAGTTCCGGGAAACCCTGAAGGATCTGTACCGGCAGAACGAAGGACGGTTGGCCTCCTGCACGCGCTTCGAACGGACCAGCCGCTCGGCCACCCTGGAAGAGGAGGCCTTCATCAACATTTACCCATACCTTCCCTACCAGATCGATCTGTGCATCGACATCATGTCGGGGATTCGCCTTCAGCCGGGGGCGCAGCGTCACATCGGCGGCTCCAACCGGACGATTATCAAACAGGCCCAGGAGATGCTGATCTCCGAAAAGGTGAATCTGGGAAACGAGACCGTCGGCGCCTTGGTCAGTCTGGATAAGGTCTATGACCTGGTGGACGGAAACCTTTCCACGGAACGGCGCAAGGACATCTACGACATCTCCAAGACGTTTCCCGACAAGCCTTTTTATGTGAAGGCGGCCAAGGCCGTCTGCCTGCTGGAATTCGTCCGCGATCTCCCCAGGACCCTCCAGAACATCGCCGCCGTGCTTTACGGCCGGATCGGCGATCCGGGGGCGACCGAGGAGGTCAAGGAAGCCATGGAGGCGCTGGAAAAGGCCCAGTTTGTCCGCCAGTCCCTGGACGGATACAAGCTCCAGACGGCCCAGGAGAAAAACTGGGAGACAACCCGCACCGGACTCGCGGCCAAGCCGAAGGACCGCAATCAGATTACGAGGGAGATCCTCAACGAAATCTTCTCCGACCACCGCGTCAGCGCGTACCGCTACAAGAATTTACGAAATTTCCGGATCGGCGCGATGGTGGACGGCGAACGGCTGACCGACGAGGGAGATTTTCTGATCCACCTGATGACCGCGGACGGCGAAGAGGAATACAAAGGCCGCGCGAAAGAGACCCGCGATCTCAGCCGTGAGGATGCGGGTAAAAACGCCCTCTTCTGGGTAGCGGCACTTTCCGATGACATCCACGAACAGATTCAGGAACTGCACCGTTCAAAGGAGATGATTTCCATCCATGAGCGGATCGCTGCCCAGAACAAACTCACCCTGGAAGAATCCTCCTGCCTGAGCGATGAAAAGACCCGGCGGGATAACATTCATCGGGAGCTGCGGAAGAAAATGATCGCAGTCCTTCAAAATGGAACCGCCTATTTCCGGGGGGTGGAAAAGGATGTATCGGCCCTCGGAAAGGAACTCCCGGACATGGCCAAGGGGCTCTTCGATCTTGCCGTTCCGGATCTCTATACCAAGCTGGAGATGGGGGCGCGAACACTGACCGGCAAGGAGGCCGAGCAGGTCCTGACGGCGACAAACCTGGCCGGGTTGCCGGCGGTTTTCTATGACGGGCCGGAGGGCCTGAGCCTCATCGTGAAACAGGGGGCGAAATACGTCCCGAATCCATCGGCGGAAATCGCCAGAGAGATCTACGATTACCTCCATTCCATATTCAAGTATGGTGAGAAGGTGACCGGAAAAGGCCTGGAAGGCCATTTCGGCGGGATCGGCTACGGATGGGAACGGGATATGATCCGCCTTGTTCTGGCGGTTCTCCTAAGGGCGGGCTTGATCGAGGTGACCCACCAGGGGCAGAAATTCAGCGACCACAACAACCCCACCTGCCGCCAGCCCTTCATCAACAATAATGCTTTCAAGGCCGCCGCCTTCGTTCCCTATATCAGCGATGTCACGTTGAAGGTCCTGACGGAGGCCGCGAAGTACTACGAGGCCGTCACCGGCGAAGAGGTCAACGTGGAAAAGGGAACCATCGCCATTGCGTTCCGGACGGTGGTGGCGAAAGACCGGGAGGCGCTCCTGCCCCTGAAGGCAACGGTGGAGGCCCTGGCCCTGCCTTGCCGTGAATTCCTGACCGAACAGATGGAATGGCTTTCGGGCGTTCAGCAATGCAATGTGGACGAATGCGTCAAAACGCTGGCCAGCGAGGGAAAGACCTGGCTGGACGTCCGGAGCCGTATCAAAAAAATCGTCCAGGTCCTCACGGACGACCGCATCGGACAGATCAAACAGGCCCGGACAACCTTGCAACAGAAATATCCGGTGATCAGGGATCTTCCCGACCTACCCGAGGAGTTGCGCCAGGCGGCGGAAGAGCTGAAGGCCATCCTGAATTCCGAGACATTCTACGAGCATTTGGGGGAAATGACCAACCATGAACAGGCAATCTCCCGCTTCTATGAAGAGCGCTACGGTGATTTGCACGGCAGACGCCTGGCCGCCGTCACCGAATCCATTGAGTTCGTCAAGGGCCACCTCGACTGGGGAAATCTCCCCGAGGAAAGCCGGAAGTCGATCCTCTATCCCCTGGCGCAAAAACAATGCGAGGATATGGCCATGATGGGGGCTGCGTGCGTCTGCGACCATTGTCACAGCCCTTACCCGCAGATGGAATCGGACCTCGTCACGGTGGATTCGCTCAGGAAGAACGCGATCCAGAAGATCGAGGAACTCATCAAGCCGGAAGTCAAGATCGAGCGGTTGAGGGTTTCGCAGTATGTGACCGCGTCCATTGAAACGGAAGGGGAACTGAACGAGGCCATCGAAAAGATACGGGAAACGGCGCTGAAAATCATCTCCGCGGGCAAGAGGGTATTATTCGACTGAGGTATCGGCATGGGACAGGTTACGGATTATCTCGCCAAGCTCATCAGAAACCGGGTCAAGGAAAAAGGAATTGTCGTTTGGTATGATCCGGAGCGGCATTTCGAGAAAGGGCTCTCCGGATTTGATTTCGGCAATACCACGGTAATCCGCTACGAGGGGAGCTACTTCCGCATGCGCCGTTTGCTGGAATCTTGCCTTGGAGATGCCGTGCCTCGGAAATGCATCGTCTATGTCCCCGCTGAAAGAAAAAAAGGCTCTTCGCCCCTGATCGAAGCGGAAGCCGCCGGTCAGGTCGTTGAGCCGGGGGCCGTGACGGGGAACAATACCCGCCTGGAGGTGATCGCCCGCGCCGCGCTGTCGGAAGTCCTGACGGCGGAGAACGTCGAAGAAATCTGCAAGAGCGTCGCCAAGGGGTCCCTTTCCTTGGAGGAACTGGACGCCATTGCGGAACAGGGCAAAGAACCGGGCAAGGGCGTCATTCCCCTGATCTTCGGGACAGGCAACACTCAGGAGATCGCCCTGAAATTCCTCTCCTCGGAAGAATTCGACAGCGTTCTTGTTGAGAAAAGCGGCCTGCCGGAATTGTCAATGCTTTTCAAGGCCGCTTACGGGTTCGACGACGCCGGTTCCGATCCGGTCGCCATCCGTCAATTCCTGGGGCGATACATCCTCCTGTCCGAATTTCTCATGTGCATAAAGAATAAAACGATTCGTCAGGGCTTTGAACAAACCCCGAAGGCGCAAAAGGCGGCCCACGGCGAAGCCTGCCGACAATTGGCCGACGTCTGGCGCAACCGGTTGGATCTTCGGGAAACCTATGAAAAACGCGCCACAGAGATCGAAAAAACATTCGGCGTGGCCACGTTGAAGGTATCCCCGGAAGACGTCGCCGACTGCGAAACCTTTCCCTGCACGGAGGGGTGGCTGCGCCGATTCGCCTGCGAATGGATCCTGGAAAATGAACCGGCCAGGGCAAGGGACCTCATCTCCGGGAGAAAAACCTCCTTCTGGTCGGTGATGGACCCCCTGGGCCTGCTCCGGTGGAATCTTCTGGAAACGGCCGCCGCGCTGATCGAGAAGGCGGGCGACATCAAGAAAACCCTGAATCAGAAGATCCTCACGGCTCAGGAACTGGTTGAGCAATATGTGAATGGCTCAGCCGAATCTTCCGGTTGGTACGTCCTGGATTATAGCCATCGTCTCCTGGAGAAACAGTACGCCCATTATGATGAAGGTGCGGCGGACCGGGAAGACGATCTGATCCACAGAACGGTGATGAAGGCGCGGGCCTCCTATATGGAGACGACGGGCCTGCTGGCGGAGCGCTTTCTGGATCAGCTTGCAAAAGAAAAAAAGCCCTGGAGCACCCTGCCTCGACAACAGCAACTCTTTCAGAATCACGTCAAGGAAAGGGCCGGTCGGGGGAAAACGGCCTATATCCTGGTTGACGCCCTGCGTTTTGAAATGGGCAAGGAACTTTTCGACGCCATACAGGAATTCCCGGAACGACGGTTGGCCTTTGCCGTGGCGGCTGCGCCGACGGTGACGCCGGTGGGCATGGCGGCGCTCCTGCCGGGGGCGGAAGACGGCCTGACCCTCGGTGAGGCAGCGGAGGGCCTCATTCCGAAAATCGGGGATGCCGTCCTGAAGGACCGAAAAAGTCGCATGGATTGGCTGAAAGCGAAAACGGACCGAAAAACCATCGATCTGAAGCTGGAAGACGTCATCAAGCCGCGCAAGAAAACGAAAGAAGAGATCGAGGGGGCGGAGTTCATCGTGGTGACCTCCCAGGAAATCGACGAGATCTGCGAAGGAGACAACATCCATCTCGCGCGAAAGGTCATAAACGACGTCCTGGATGAGTTGGTCCGGGGCGTTCGGAATTTATCCCGCCTCGGGGTCAAGAACTTTATCATCACCGCCGATCACGGATACCTGTTCGGGGAGGAGCTTCCCGACGCAATGAAGATCGATCCGCCGGGCGGCAAGACGCTTACCCTGCACCGTCGTTTCTGGGCGGGTCAAGGGGGCAAGGACGAGACCTCTTTCCTTCGCCTATCCTCGGAAAAGCTGGGCGTCGGCAACGATTTCGATTTCGCCTTTCCCAAAGGGTTGGGCGGCTTCAAGGTTAAGGGAGGCGCACGGGCCTATTTCCACGGCGGGCTGTCGCTGCAGGAGCTGATTATCCCGGTGATTACGGCCACGTCCGGCCAACGGGCCATTTCCGCGGAGAGGCAATATCGCTACGAGATGAAACCCGATCGGCGAAAAATTACAGCCCGCTTCTTCACCATCACAATCCATTTTACCTGGACCGATTTCTTCGGAGAGGAACGCCGTCGCGTGCGCATCCTGGTGAGGGCGGGAAGCAAGGAAGTGGGTCTGGTGGCCACAGCCGTCTATGGTCACGAGGCCGGAACATCCGAGGTGGTCCTGGAGAAGGACAGGGAAAACCACGTGACGATCATGCTCCAGGAAGGGATCAAAGAAAAAACGATCTCCATCTTGATGCTCGAAAGCGACACAGGAAAAGAGCTGGCAAAGATTGAAAACATGGAACTGGCTTTGACATTTTAACGACCCCTTTTCTCCCGGCCGGCAAGAGCGGGAAGTGAGGGAATATCTGTTGCGGAGAGGACCCGGATATGTCGGAATTGGATAAGAAGGTCAATCAGATCTTTGGCGGGAAGGTGGTGCGCAAGGATCTGGTCAGAAAGGTCAAGGTCGGGGCCAACGTCCCCGTTTATGTCCTCGAATACCTCCTCGGCAAGTACTGCGCCACCGACGATCCGTTGGCGATTGACGCGGGGCTGAACATCGTCAACGGCATCCTGTCGGAAAACTTCATCAATCCCGACGAAGCGAACAAGGCGCAATCCTGGGTGAAGGAAAAAGGGACCTATACCTTCATCGACAAGGTGAAGGTCAGGCTCGTGGCCAGCCAGGATAAATACTGGGCCGAATTGATCAACTTCACGGAAAACCACATCCATATTCCGGACGAGCTGATCCGCAAGCACGAACGTTTGCTGGAGGGCGGCATCTGGGCGCAGGTGGAGATGGAGTACCGCTACGACGACGAACCTTCTGGTAAACGCAGCCCCTTCTGGATCAAATCCTTGAACCCCATCCAGGTGTCCCATTATGACCACGAAGAATACAAGGAGGGCCGAAAGCAGTTTACCACGGATGAATGGCTGGACTTCCTGCTCAGATCCATCGGAATGGAATCCTCCAAGTTCAGCAGAAGATTGAAGCTGCTCTTCCTCTCCCGTCTGATCCCGATGGTGGAAACGAATTACAACTTCGTAGAACTCGGTCCGCGCGGCACGGGGAAATCCTTCGTCTATCGTGAAGTCAGTCCCTATGCCATCCTGGTCTCCGGCGGCAAGACCACCGTGCCAAACCTCTTCTATTCGATGAGCGGGAAAGGGAAAATCGGACTTGTCGGCCTTTGGGACGTCGTGGCCTTCGATGAAGTTGCGGGGATGGACCTGCGGGAACGGGATGTGATCGACATCATGAAGGACTACCTGGAGGCCGGTTCATTCTCGCGCGGCAAGGAGGAGATCACCGCCAAAGCCAGCGTGTGCTTCCTGGGGAATGTGAACCAGCCAGTCGAGGTTCTGGTGAAAACCAGCCATCTCTTCCAACCCCTGCCCGACAAGATGCGTGATCCGGCCCTGATCGATCGCTTCCATTTCTATCTGCCCGGCTGGGAAGTGCCGAAAATGGCGAATGATATGTTCACGGCCCATTATGGGTTTGTCGTGGATTATATCGCCGAGGCATTCCAGGAACTTCGCAAACACAACTGCACCGAGGTTCTGGATAAATATTTCTCCCTGGGGAACCATTTGAATGCGCGCGACGCCAAGGCCGTGAGAAAAACCCTCTCCGGCTTCATCAAGCTTCTCCACCCTGACGGGAACTTCACAAAGGATGAGGTTCGGGAATACCTGAACCTTGCCGTTGAAGGGCGCAGACGGGTCAAAGAGCAGCTCAAGAAGATGCTGTCCTTCGAGTACAGCCAGACGAGCTTTTCTTTCATCGATCATGAAACCCATGAGGAATTCTTTATCGGCGTTCCGGAAGAAGGCGGCCGTGACTTGATCTCCCAGGATCCCCTCGCGCCCGGATCGGTTTACACGACCTTCGTCAGCGATGACGGACGGGCGGTTCTGTATCGGATCGAGGTCGGAGTTGCCCCGGGAACGGGGAAATTGAGATCCTCGGGCAGCATGAACAAATCCATGAAGGATTCCCTGAAGCGGGCCTTCGATTATTTCAATGCCCACAAAGTGGAATACGGCGTTGGCCGGGAATTCGATACGTCCGATTTCCATGTGGAAGGGGTCGATCTGCTCCATACGAATATCGATTGTGAGATCGGCGCCGCCTTCTTCGTTGCCCTCTACTCCGCATTAAAAAAGAGGCAAGTGCGTGCCGCGACGCTGATCCTGGGCGACATCAGCATCCAGGGCAATGTCAAACCGATCCCCTCCCTGAATGAGCCCCTACAGATCGGTATGGACAACGGCGCCCGAAGGGCCTGCATACCCATCGAAAACAAGCGGCATTTCTTCGACGTGCCGGCGGACATCGTGGAAAAGGTGGATCCTATCTTTTACGGCGACCCCATGGTGGCGGCGCAGAAATGTCTCAGCGGGGATTAGAGCGATTTTTTCAATGAAAATCTGCCAAAACTGTTTCCAGAAATTTGAAGACGCGCCAGAGCCCAAAGCCACACCGGTGGAGGTCTTGGGAGAGATCTTTCTGGAGGCTGTGGGCGGCGACAATCCAGGCGCGCGGGATGCAGGCTGTCTCTGTCCACCCTGCCGCGAGAAATTGGGGATCGTTAACCTCCTCGGTTTCGGTGCATAGTTATTCCCGACTGAAGCTGATCATTTCCTTTTCAGGGTTGATTGAAATTCAACTTATATCCCCGGTGATCTATTTCCGCCTGTGAAATACGGATGTGAGAAAACCTATTGTCGCTTCTTAGAAGGTCTCGGATACTCTGTTTATTGGTATCCGACATTCTGCATCCTATTATAAGACCCGTTATGCATTCGATAGGAATGGGAAACAAGTAAATATCATGGGTCCCTCCTGGAATTTTATTTTGGCAATCTCGTAACGTATAAACCATTCGCCATTCGTGTTCGTACTGCCAATGGTCACTCTTGGTCCAGAAAATGTTCTCCGCCCATCGCATCAAACCCTGTTCATTTTTCATTTTATCGGTATCAAAGACCGTGATTTCGGGACGCTCTTTTGAATAGCGGACTTTCCGGAGTACCCTGCTAGTCTCATTCGATTTCTCTCTCTGATCCCAAAAAGAATGTTTCTCATTAAATTCTATAACGAATCCAGTATGGTTGGAAGTATAGTGAGCCCACATCAGCAGGTTATCACGGCTTTCTGTAAGGCATAATATCCCTAATTCTTTGTCTATGGCAGACAAAATCGTTTTGACCATGATATCCCTGAATGGAGCACCATCCATAGTTATGAATTTTTTAAACAAGCCTTCTACAATCGGTTTACCTTCCTTCATCCCTGCTCTCATGAAACCTTTAACTTTATCGAATGGCACATTCAGACCTGGATGTTTTTTAAGTTCATTTTGTAAGGATTCTTCAAGCATTTTATCAATCTTTTTATCGTCCCATACTGATGATGTTTTTAGTGCATTTTCGATTTCTTGATCATCCGCAATCTTTAAGAAATATGGATAAGCTTCAAAAGGATCATTGAATGCAGATGGCTGTGTGAAACGGATTTGACCAGTCTTGATAATATCAAGTCTGTCTATTGTAACATATTTGTATATTGGCATTTTTCGCCCTCTCGTCCGGATAATTCGTCTTCGAATCGATCCTTGACGTCGTCAGAATCTTTATGAAGAACTTATACTTATAAAAACCGTAAAGTTCGAATTTATATGGATGCGATTCAGTCATCTTTGCTCATCATGTGAGAACACCAACCACAGAAGCCACCAAAAACGGCAACGGTTACTTCCCCCATGGCAGGGATTCGTAGTAATTCCTGACGGCGGTGTAGACCTCTTCAAACGGGGGCAGTTCCCCATCGATTTCGTCGGCCAGGGTCGCGTACTCGGCCTTCGACCGCTCGATGATCTCCTCATCGGCCAGGGAATCTTGATGTACAGCGAGCTGTCTGGATTGGGCCTTTATGAGAAGCGATCGATAGATGCGGATTTTCAGCGTGCGGTCTTCCAGATAACCGCTCTTCAAAAGCCAGTAGATATCAAATGCGTCCTGTCTTCTCCTTCTGTTGCGCGATTTTTGCTGGATCATTGCCCGATATTTTTCGCCAACGAGGTCCGGAAGACTGTAGGCCAGTATTTTACCGCCGTCGACCAATTGGATGGTGTCGATTTGCTGATTGATCTCGTTGAAACTGTAATCAATCTCAAGCACCTTCGGTGACTCCCCTTTCATCAACCTCCTATGTCCGGGGGTGCCTTTGTAGGCATATCCCATCCCTATTTTCATGCTTTGAAAGTTGCGATTTTCTCCGGAAGGCTTGACGCGATAAGATTGGATCCGACAATCAAGGCCATAGGGAAGGTTTTCGCAGGCAACGGCAAGCTCCTCATTCAAATACGCAATGAAGCGCTCCTCGTCGATCTGGGTTCGTTTATCCGCCGTTACAAAATCGATATCTTTTGTGTGCCGAATCCCCTGAAAACGAATCGCCAGAAGCAGGCCACCGTGGAAGATCATGCGGGTCTGCAAGGAATCCGCCAGGGAAATGGCAAGCATCAAGGTATGAACAGCCTGCCGGAACGCGGTATTGGCGGAATTTTCACTGCGTTTGACCCACTCCGCAAAATCAAATTCTTCCATCATCAGTCCACGTTGAGAGATAAAGACCACCGTTCGGAAAAGGTTTCCCTGTACGGCCCTTCCGGATCCAGTTTTCTGGACCCGCCGCGCTGGACGTGCTTCGCCCACTCATTGATCTTGTCATCCTGGATATGGCCATAATCCTCCAAGAGGTGACCTGCCCTGGCCTGCTCAATGGAATTTCCGTTGCGATCCAGTTCATCGATGATCAGCCGCGTATATTGCCCTGCGGACGAGCCAAAGATCTCCATGATGTGCCTCATACCACCGCAATAGTCCGGCTTGCGCAGCATGTCAAGAAATGTCCTGCCGATCGTCGAAACCCTGAGCTTCCGCCCCTCGATGTTCTTGAATGCACCCCGATGGATGCTGGCATATCGGGTAATCTGGGTCTTTTGGATCCTGTCGAATTGAATATTGACCAACTTCGGCAACTGGTCCTTCAGATAATCCGTAACAAAGCCCCGACAATCCTTTTCCATTTTCTGGGCGGCAAATTCCAACCACTCCTTGGGCGGCGGCGTGGAGATAAACAGCAGCTTAGGAAGCCGGTTGGTCAGGCCGTGATACTCCATCGCGCTGAGGTGGGACAGATAGGCGAAGGGATCAACGGAGCAGGCGATATCCGCGGGTTCTTGATAGCGGTTCCCGACGATTTCAAACACACGCTCTTCCGGGAAACCCTTGTGCGGACTGATGATGCCAAGATCGATCAGCGGTCGGATAACGTCCGTGTATGCTTCATTCCATAGAAGGAATTGGCTCGTTGCCTCTATGCGTTCGCCACGGTACTTCTTGGACTGGTGCAAATTGAACAGGGTCATGCAGAGGTCATAGTCGGTGATGACCGGTTGATCCAATTCTCTTAAATGACGACTCATTGCGGCTTTTATGTCCATAGGGTCCTCATGCGAATTTTAAGCATACTGTGTGTTATGCGTCCTTAGGACGCATAACACACAGTATGCACACGTGTCAAGTGTTTTTTGTAGATAATTCCTGAGAAAATTGAAGGTCAATGAAAAGAAATGTTCGAGCTTAACCGGATCGCACTTGACGTTCATCTGCACAACCCGTAATTTCCCTATGGGTTGCGCGCAATAATATCAAGTATCCGACCGATAGAGGGTCGAAAAAGGAGTCTTTGAGCAAGGTGATAAACATGAGAAGGGAAAGTTTCAACACAGTTCCGCTTCCGCCAGCGTTTCCTCAAACCTCCGGATCTCCTCCGCCGACACCCGGACGCAACCCCTGATCCGGGTCACCTGGAGATCACCCTCGTCCAGGAGGCGGTAGACGGTCCGCGCCGAGATCGCGAAATAGACGGCTACCTCGTCCAAGCGATAATAGCGCTTCAGGGGCGGCGGGCCAGGCGACCCGGATCTTTGGCCTCGATGTTCCTGGTCTGTCATCACAAAAACCGCTTGTCCCTCCGTCATGATTTCTCGGGTGCAGCCCTCCGGGATGGAGGTTTACCAGTCCCGGTCCGGTTGGGGTGCTGAGCCCCCCCGTTTCGGCAGAAATTTTTCCCTTGACCCCCCTGTCTCGCCACGTTTTGGAGAAGAGCCGAAACCCCGGTTTTGGG
>Ga0315297_10001366_pt1 | contig 15069 bp, 14 predicted proteins | sample YL17G15_0_MG_FD_203628 | JGI IMG/M metagenome (GOLD analysis project Ga0315297, IMG submission 203628) | Sediment microbial communities from Yellowstone Lake, YNP, Wyoming, USA - YL17G15_0 | ecosystem: Environmental > Aquatic > Freshwater > Lake > Sediment | place: USA: Wyoming | collected... | reverse complement strand
TCCTGGAGCAGGCCAGGGAGACCAATCTGGCGCTGGAGCGCAAGGATGGCATCCGCCGCCACTACCAGTACGACTGGCAGGCGGTGGCCGAATGCAACCCCGCCTACGGCCGCTACGTGGAGGGGGAACGCCAGCGCCTGGGCGAGAACCATCCCCTGTTCCTCACCCAGTATTGCCTGAAACCGATCGCTGGCGGCGGCAGGCTTTTCAGCCCCTGCCAGCGGGCCCAGCTCCAGGGCGAGCACAGCCGCCAGAGCCAGCCGACCGCCGGCGAGACGTACGCCGCCGGCCTGGACATCGGCGGCGAATCGCTGAGCGTCATGCCGCATCCTTTAGGGTGCGGTAGCGGGAATTCTCACCACGACGCCACCGTCCTCACTATCGGTCGCCTCGTCTTCCCGCCCAGCGATGCCCTGGTGCAGGAGCCACGCCTGGAGGTAGTGGAGCACTACTGCTTCCAGGGCGAGCGCCACGACCTGCTCTACGGCCGGCTGGTAGACCTCCTGGGCCACGTCTGGCAAGTGCGGCGGCTGGCCGTGGACGCCACCGGCCTGGGGGAGACGGTGGCCCGCTTCCTGGCGACGGCTCTGCGGCCGGGGGTGGTGCTGCCGGTGCGCTTCTCCAGCGAGAGCAAGTCGCGGCTGGGCTACCAGTTGCTGGCAGCGGTCAACGGCGGCCGCCTTAAGGTATACGCCCAGGACGGCTCGCTGGAGTATCGCTCCTTCTGGCGGGAGATGGAGCAAGCCCGCGCGACCTATCGGCCCAGCCGGACGATGAGCTTCTTCGTCGAGCCGTCGCAGGGGCACGACGACTACCTGATGAGCCTGGCCCTGCTGGTGGAGGCGGCGCGGGACGTGCGGCCGCGGGCCGCTCGCGGTCGCCTGCGGGAGGAGGTCTGGGCGTGATCGAGGGCCAGCGCCGTATCCGCCAGGACGCCCTGCCCGAATTCACCCGCTATCGCGATGAAGGGTGCGACCTGTACGTCTCCTGCCTGGACTGTCCCCTGCCCCGTTGCCGCTACGACGCGCCGGGGGGAGTTCGGGCCATCTTCAACGTGGGGCGTGACCGGGAGATCCTCGGCCTGCAACGACGCCAGGGCCTATCAGTGGACATGCTGGCGCGACGCTACGGCGTCTCCCGCCGCACCGTGTTTCGCATATTGAGAAGGGGGAGACCATGAAGAGTTCGACGAGCAACACGCTAACCTTTCCCCAGCAGCTCGCTCGCCTGGACCTGGGGCGGCTGAAAGCCTATCGCGATAACCTGGATTTCTATCAGGGAGCGCAGTGGCCGGAGCCGGCCCGCCGCCGCGAGCGCCGCCTCATCTTCAACTACGCCAAGACGATCATCGACAAGATGGCCTCCTATGTGATGAGCGAGCTCAAGTTCGCCGTCGACCCCGTGGACGGCTCGCCCGAGGCGGCGGAGGCGGCTCGGCGGGTGGAGGCCGTCCTGCGGGAGGTGTCGGAGGTCAACAACCTGGAGCAACTGGACTTCGATACGGAGAGCGACTGCTCCATCCTGGGCGACGCCGCCTTCAAGGTGACCTGGGACCCCCTGGAGCGACGGGTGAGGGTAGGGGCGCCGGACGTGCAGGGCCTCTACGTCTGGTGGCTGGGCGACGACGTGACCCGCGTGTGGCGGGTGGCCAGCCGCTACCAGCTATCGACGGAGGAGGTGCAGATGCTGTACGGCATCCAGCCTTCCCCGACTTCGTCGGGGCGGCGGCGCGAATCGACAGTGGTGGAGGTGTGGACGCAGCAGGAGTTCGAGCTGTGGCTGGACAACGACCTGCTGGAGTCGAAGGCCAACCCCTACGGCTTCATCCCCTTCGTCATCTTTCCCAACCTGCGGGAGCCCAAGAAGTTCTGGGGCGTCTCCGACATCCCGGCCATCCGCGAGTCGGTGCGGGAGCTCAATCGGGCCATGTCCCAGCTTTCGATGATCCTGGAGCTTTCGGGCAATCCGATTGCCGTGCTGGAGAACGTCACCGAGGCCGAGGACATCGCTGTGCAGCCGGGGGCGGTGTGGGAGCTACCGGAGAAGGCGCGCGCCTACCTGCTCGACCTGCTCCAGGGCGGCGGCGTCCGCCTGCACGCCGACTACATCGACCTGGTGTACCGCACCCTGCACGACCTGGGCGAATCGCCGCGCACGGCCTTCGGGGAGAACCGCCAGGGGCTATCGGGCGTGGCCCTCCAGATGGAGCTGGACCCGCTGCTGAAGAAGGTGCAGCGCAAGCGGCTGCTGCGCAGCGCGGTCTACAAGCGGCGCAACGAGATGATCCTGCGCATCCTGGAGCAGCACACCGGCGTGTCCTACGCCCCCTACCGGACGCGGGCTATCTGGGGGCCGCTGCTGCCGCAGGACCGCAGCCGGTTGGTGGAGGACGAGGCGCGCCTGGTGGCGGCGGGCATCCACTCCCGCCGTCGCGCCGCCGACGAGCTGGGGGTGGAGGACCCGGAGACGGAATTCGCGCGCTGGCTGGCGGAGGAGGGGGAGGTGTGACAATTGACCGTAGGCCCCGTGAGCGATATGCTATGGATACAGCGCACTGGGCGGAAGGAGAGCGCGTGGACACCAGAAACGCGACGTTGGCGCGTTACAGCATCCAGGTCGTGCTCCGGGAGCTGAGGTTCGGGCCGGTCCTGAACGAGCTGGGCCGCAAGCTCCTTCCTGGTCATCCGTCGCCGCTCATCACAGAAATACCGAACCAGGTGCTGGCGGTGGTCTACCCGGATCGTCAGATACAGTGTCAGTTTGCCAATCGTAGGGTGGATGTGAGTGACACGCGAGGCGCCACGCCTGGAGCAGACCCGTTTCCACTGGTCGCGATCAATGCAGTAGCGGCGGCTCGCGAGGCCAGCGGGGCGGGGATCGTCGCGTACGGTTACAACTTCGAGCTGCATATGCCCCTAGGCGACGGCGATGCGGGTACCTTCCTTAGGACCAGATTCTTCAAGAACCCCACAGACATCGGCGACGCTTTTGGGGGAACGGTAGGGCCGGTGGGAATCGCCGCATCAGTCACTCTCCCCGACTGTGCCATCAATTTTGAGATCGGCCCCATTCCTGAGCGGGCGGGCTACGCTAGGGCGTACGTTAACTATCACTACGAGCCTGGAACGCCTCCCTCAGACCCAGGTGCGCTCACTGAAGAGGTCGACCGAAAGTACGAACAATTTCGGGCCGCTTTGGAACGGCTATAGGGCGGGGGCCTCATGACGTCCAGCACCAGCGTAAGGGACATAGGCGTAGCCGCGGCTGCGGGCGATCTCACGTCAGCCCCCCCGGCGGGCACCCTGCCAATGTGGGGGTTGGCCTACGCGGAGTTGGTGCGCCCGCTGCTAGAGGCCTTAGCTGCGGATCCGGCGTACGCGGCCCGACTTCAGGCGTGGGGCGAAGAGCAGCAACGCGCAGAGGTGAAGTCACTTCTCTCGAGGGAATCGGCCAGCCAGGGGTCTATTGTGGCTGTACTGGGTGACTGGCAGGACGGTGAGATCGATCTGCTCTTCGTCGTCGAAGGCGACCTGTATGACGGGGAGAGCGCTGCGCTCCCGATTATGCGCCGCTTGCGGGCTGGGTTCCCGAGTATCGCCTTTGACGTGATGATACTCCCGGCATCCAGCTGTGGGCCGCACTTCCGCTGGGGCATCGCCCCCGAGGTTCTTTACCGGCGCCAGCAAGCATCGACATGAACACGATAGCCCAACACCTGGAAAAGGCCAGGCACAACCTGGCCTTTCTCAACACGATGGACGTCGGCGACGACACCTTTGCCGACTGGGCGATTGTCGTCCTCTTCTATCGTGCCCTGCACCTAGTAAGCGCGGTCATCCACAGCCACGGACGGGACCACGGTACCACCCACGGCCAGAGGCAGCCCCGAGCAGAGGCAGTTCTTTCCCCGGCCGCGGCCCAGTCATACGAGCGCCTCTACACCCGTTCCAGGGCCGTCAGGTACGAGGAGGTCACCTCGACGGCTCGCGAGTTCGAGCGCCTTCTGAAATCGGACTTTGGGCCTCTGCTTCGCGAGGTGCAGTCTCGCGTGCCAAACGCGGCATAGGCCGCTGCTTGCCGTCAGGCTTGGCCCTCGACCCCTGCCAGACACTCGCGGGTCAGTGTCGTCTACTGGACGGCGGCCTCTATCTTGTCGGCCATCGTCTCCGCTAGGGGCACCACGTCAACGGCAGTGCCGCCGCGCATGGCCATCGTCATGGCCACCGCCAGCACTGGCCCCTCGCCAAAGAACACCATCTCGCAGTCCATAACGCCCACCTGGGGCATCTCCATCGTCAGGCCCAAGCCGTAGGCCTGGTCGCCCAAGCTGGAGACATCCAGCTCGCGGGTGTCGAGAAGGGTCAGTTGGGAATAGTCGCCGAACATGCTGAAAGCCTCCTCCATCTCTTCGGGACTCAGGTTGTCTATCTGCGAGAAGGCCTCCTCCAAGAGCGTGTCGTCCTCCATCAGGATGACCATGGAAACGATCATGTCTTGGCTATCTGGGGTGGCAAATATGCTCATGTGGGCTGTCATTCCCTGGGGTAAGGGCAGGTCCAGGAAATCGAGGTCGAAATCGAAGTCCATGCTGCCCAGCGAGGAGAAGTCGACCGGCACGTCGCCCTCGCTCAGCACCAGCTCGTCCAGCTCCTCCCCCAAGCCCGCTGCCGGCGAGGGGGTGGACTCGGCCGTCGGCGTCGCCGCTGGCGGCGCCTGACCTTCCTCCCTCTCGGGACTGGCGCCTATGTCAGCCGCCGGCTGCCCCCCGCCGCCCCCTGATCCGCAGGCGACCGTCAGCGCCAGCGTCGCCACCAGTGCTACCGCTGCAAGAAATCTCTTCATCTCTCTCCCCTCATGAAAATCCGCCCCTGCAGAGTCCGCACAATACCCCCAAACAGATAAGAGGACGACTCCCTCCAATTTGTTACAGCAACCGGCCGCTGTGACACCTCATCCTTGACGGTAATAGAACACCTGTCCTATTATTCCCCTCGCCAAGATTCGCTAGCGGAGGTTTTCGACAGTGACAGACGAAGAAATGACCGCCCTTCAGGACGAGTTAGCTGATGCCCGGGCGGAGGTCGACCGCCTGCAGACCATCGCCGCCGACCGCGAGGCGCGAGCTGCCCACCTGGAGGAGACCCTAGCCCAGCTCCGGGAGGAGCAAAACCAGCTCTCCGCCTCCCTGGGCGAGGCCCAGGCCCAGGTTGCCGCCCGCGACGAGGAGCTTGCTGGCCTCCGCCAAGGGGCGGAAGCGCTCCAGGTCAGCCTCAAGGCGGCGGCCAGCAAGTATCGCGATGCCCTGCTGGCCGGCAGGCCGGATGTGCCGCCCGATCTGGTGAGCGGCGAGACGGTGGAGGAGGTGGACCAGCAACTGGAGGCCGCCCTGCGCATGGTCGCCCAGCTACGCAGCCACCTGGAGTCGCAAGCCCAGGCCCTGCGAGTGCCCACCGGTGCCCCCGCCCGGCGCGCCCCCGACCTCTCGGCGCTCAGCCCCGGCGAGAAGATTGCCTACGGCCTGTCACGGCAACGCTAGCAACGACGTATCGAACAAAGGAAAGGAGTGTGTAGAAAATGGCCCTAACCCTGGCCGAAGCATCCAAGCTTTCCAACGACGTCCTCCTAGTGGGCGTCATCGAGACGATCATCAAGGACAGCCCCATCCTCCAGGTACTGCCCTTCATCGTGATAACTGACAATCTGCCTGAGAAGCAGGAGAGCATCGGTCGGCGATCAGTGCCAGCAGGCGGCGTGGATTGAATCCCAACTCCTTCCTATCGGTATTCGTCTTCACTGGACGCTGATTGATCGGCAGTCTTGCACGTCGGCAAGGACAACTTGCTAGAATCATGCGGTGCAGGCGTGCCCGAGATCGATTTCTCCGACAGTGCAATCTTCTTTGCCCGACTGCGTCAGTTGATTGAGGAGGGACTGGAATCTCTGGCCTGCAGATGCAGAGACAGGAGGATGTCTGCGGATTGGGACTGCTTTAGGTGTTAGCCGTGGGTTCGCAGATGTATGCTGATTTCGTCACGCGGGCCCCGGCCCGCATGGAGGGCAGGATTAGCTAGATGAATGTCGTCGCGCCTGAAGCTGACGTGCTTGAGTTGTGCACGAAGACCGTTCGCCGTCTGACGGACGAGTATCGATGGTTCGTTCCATCGGTGGACGAGCTGAGCCGAACCGTCGCGAGTCGAGTTTCGGCGGACATGGCCGATCAGCCCAAGCCTGCCAAGGCTGACGCCAAGACCATCGAGCGCTACTGCTGCATCGCGCATTTTGCCGATCTCTACGATGCGCTGGCGGACCCTGGGAGCGAGCACCACGACCGAGCCCAGCGGGAACTCTTCGAGCCCGTGTGGAGCGAGGAGGACAGCTCTCTTGCGGTCACCTACCGTGGCTATCTGTTCAGGGTTGCGATGAGGATGGCTAAGTCTAAGGGCATCATCCGGATGCCCAGGCTCGCCATGGCTGAACTGGAGCAGCTCGCGGCCGATGCGGCGGCAGCGGCTCTAACCAGCATCCGGCAGAACATCGCATCCTGCCGCGATCGAGAGACCTTCTGGGGCTGGGCGACGCGGATCGTGGAAAACGCATTGTCAGACCAGTTGAGACAGCTACGGCCCGAGGAGGTCAGCGCCGACGCAGAGGTGGAGCTGGCGGCTGGCGGGGAACCGGAGGAGAAGATTGCCGATGCGGTCAGCGTGCGGGAGGAGTTCGCTCGCAAGTGCCGTATCGGCAAGCTCAGCGGCGACCAGCGGGCGACGGTCTTCCGCTTCTTCTGGCAGGGACAAACGGTCCCTGAAATAGCGGCAGATCTCTCGAAAATGAAGGGTACCGGAGTGACGGCGGCTGCCGTATCCGTCTGGAAGTCGAGGGCGCTCAGAACCCTCGGTGAGAACCTGAAGGAACGGGGGTTCCACTAGCGGCGGGGCTCAGGCAGTGGGATAGGTATTGAGGACATAGGTTGATGGATCATGACGCCGTAGCTGCCCTGCTGGGTGACCCGACCGCCGTCATCAGCGATGCGGACTGGCTGGCCATCCAGGAGCACCTTTCCGTCTGCCATCTCTGCACCGCTGGCCCTGTGGTATTGGCGGCAGCGGTCCAGGGGGAGCTTAGCCTAATCCGATTTGGCTTGGACGCTGGCCGGTCGATCTTCCGGCCCTGGTGGCTCGCAGGGCCCATCATTGGTCTGGTCATTACGCTCGGAATCCTGTCCTATCTGTTCTTCTCCGGTGGTGGAGCGCAGCCTGTGGTGCCGTCGACCACGCCGACATCGACGCCCACCGTGATGGCCACAGCCACACCCATGCCCACAGCTACACCAACACCCACCCCCAGTCCGATGCCTAGCCCAACAACCATCCCGCCCACTCCAACGCCGCCACCGAGTCCGGCGCCGAGCCCTCCTACGTTGCCTACTCCGACTCCCGAGCCTCCGACGCCGGTGTCTACACCTGTGCCCACACCGCCGACCACACCCAGTCTCTGTCCCGCGAGTTGCGTACCGACGGAAATTCCCCTTGTGGGAACGGCAAGTGAGGATGCCGCATATGCGGAGGAGCTATTCCGGCTGACGAATGAGCTGCGAGTGCAGGCCGGTCTGGATCCCCTTGTGGAGGATACTCGGCTGATCTCGTCGGCGCAGGAGTACGCTCGCTTTGTGCTCCTCTCGCAATGGTGGAAGACACACCCCTACGTCACTGAGATCCACTGCGGGGCGGACTGCCGTGATATGTACGACCGGGGAGTGGACGCTGGCTATCCTCGGGCATGCATCGGAGAGAATGTGATGTGGGGAACAGTTGGCCTCACACCAGCGGCCACGTGGACGAACCTGATGACCAGGGAGCATGAAGACCCCGCGGACCCGCTGTTTCGGTACGTTGGGTTGGCCTGCTATGTCCGCGAAGATCCCCACGAGTTCGCCTGTGTGCAAGTGCTAGGCGCCGAGGAGGGCACCCTCTGCCCCGAGTAGGACGTACCACCATCTTGCTCTCCATGCCTGCCTAGCCTCGGCTGGCGCACCCACATCGGCTCAGTGGCTCCACTTCAGGTGCGGTGCCAGAATTGAGAATAGGGCAGAGAGCTCTATCGCCTCGGCCACCTGATGCTCACCGCGAGGCCGCTGAGAAGCAGTCCTACGCTCCCGAGGGCTCCCGCCAGAATTAGCCAGGCTGCCCCGTTCGCCTCCGGTTGACCCGCCATCGGGCCGCCGCCACTGGCTGGAGGTATCAGCGGTCCTCTCGCCCCAGGGGCGGCACCGGGGGTAGGCGTGGGGGTTGGGCTGGGCGTGGGCGACAGCGTCGGCGATGGCGTAGGTCTGGGTGTGGGCGATGGTGTGGGTGTGGGCGTCGGAGTAGGCGTTGGCGTGCGAGTGGGTGTTGGGCTGGGCGTTGGGGTGGGCGTCGGCGTGGGTGTCGGCGTAGGTGTGGGCGATGGCGTGATCACTAGCGGTAGGACCGTGGGCGTAGGCGTCGGTGTCGGCGTGGGCGTCGGGGTTGGCGTTACACACGGGATCACGACGTCGCCGTCATTCAGGGTAAGCGGCTGAAATAGCAGGTCGTTGCCCCAGAGCTCGGGCGTGCAGCCATCGTCGCACCAGTCCTCCACGAGAGTCAACTCGCCCTCTCCGCATGCTTCATCCACTAGGTTGAAGGTCAAACCGGCGACCACGCCGGGGCCTGTAGGATGCGCAGAGTCGGCCCCCCAGCAGACCAGGACAGCCAGCCCACCGTCGGTACTGTTTGTTGAGCAAGACCAGCCTGGCAGATAGTCCTCGTTCAGGTCCCACTCGATGCCGCTCGGCACAACCAGGCTCTCAGGATACTGCAGGCCAAATTCGAAGCCGTACAAACCCCCGAGCTGAAAGCTATCGCCCACCTCGACCTCGATGGTGAAGGGGCCGCTCACCTGGCGGCTGGACTGAACGTCGCCGTAAGCGCCGTCTGCCTCCATGTCCACAGTGATGTGATACTCGGGTCCATCCTGGGGTTCATCCTGGGGTTCATCCTGGGGTTCATCCTGGGCTTCAACCGGCGCTGAACCCCCTCCGGCGCTGTAGCCCCACAGCGCTGCGGACGCCGTCACCACAGCCATGACCGTTGCCACCAGCAGGATGTATTTCTTGATAGTCTTTCCCCTCGAGTGAGTCGTGCTCCAGGTGACAGCCAGGCACTGCCGTCCAGAGGTCGGCGCAAGCAATGTGTCTTACTACGCATATATCACGGCGACTGACAGTCCGTCAAGGGCCGCGCGGCTCCCCGGCAAGCGAGGTCGCAAGATTTCTCGCCAGTATCTGCAAGATTATCGCTCGCCTTCCGTCTGGTAATGGCAAGTGGGGCAGACAGCTCGGGGAAGGAGGTGACAGGCGAGACGAGCGGGCCCCGAAGGGCAACTTAGCGAAAGGGAAGGACGGTCCACACCATGCGAGACCTAACGCCGAGGCAGACGCAGATCCTGAGGCTCCTGGCCTTCGGGCTGACGAACCGGCGCATCCCGCGGGAGCTGGGCCTGTCCGAGAACACGGACCGCACGCACGTGGAGCGGATCCGCGAGGAAGTAGAGATCGGCGACGGCAGCGTCGCCGATCTTCTGTTGTCGGGCGCGAGCCCGAAAAGGAGGGATGTCGCCATGACGCGCAGATTGATCGGGTTCCTGGTTTGTTTGGTGGGGCTTTCTGCCTTGCTCGGCCTGGCGGTTTCGTACGCGTCCGTCGAGACCGTCGTTCCGACCACAGGGTGGCTCGTGGGGGGCTTCAACTCGGGCAATGACGGGCTCGACATATCGGGGGGCGGCGCATACCCGGGCGAGAATATCTATGCCTTCGCGACGGGAACAATTGTCTTGGCAGACGTGAGGAACAAGTGGTGGGGCTGCACAGTGGCCATTGACCACGGCCCCCCGGGCCCCGGGGTCCACCTGTACTCCTCCTACGCCCACATGGGGCCTCCCGGGGGAGGGAACGCCAGCTGCCACCGGGTCGGCAAAGACGAACTCCCGCCCGACGTGTCCACTTGCTACTTCAACCAACCGGGGTTTCCTACGGTGTTGCCTGGCCAGGTGGTGCCCAAGGGGCAGCTGATCGGCCGGCAGGGTTGCTCCGGCAACACGGACGGGGTTCACCTGCACTTTTCGTTGGGGCTGTCGTCCACGGGGCCGTTCATTCCCACAGGCGCCGCAGGCGCGTTTGACCCTACCACATGCATCGGTGCCCCCGCGGCGTCAGATGGGAAATACCATGCCCTTACCCCCGGACAGCTCTGCGGGCCCGGCACTCCGTGTACTACTGACTCAGACGGGGACGGCGTCTGCGATGACGTTGACGCCTGTCCAAATGAGCCGGGACCACCAAGCAACAACGGGTGTCCGGTAGTCCAGGCACCCCATGTTTCGGTGACCGTCTCGCCCGACTGGAACGGTTACCAGTGGAACAACGAGGACGTCTCAATCAACTGGGTCATTACGCCGAGCGGGACGACGAACTCGCCCGATTGCAGCGTGACGGGGGTGAATTGGGAAACCTACCACGAGCAGTACACCTGCACCGCCACGAATTCTGCTGGCTCAGCCTCGGCCACGACGCGAGAAATCAAGATAGACAAGACGAATCCGGGCATCAGCGGCTCAACCAGCCCGCCAGCGAATGCCAACGGGTGGAACAATACGGACGTCACCGCCCATTTCGCCTGCTACGATCAGGGCCCGGTGCAGTCGAGAATCGCCTCTTGCACGGCAGACCAGGTAATTACCGGCGAAGGAAGGAATCTGACGGCGTCGGGGACTGCGGTTGACAAGGCGGATAACAGTAACGGCGCAAGCGTCTCGGTGAATATCGACAGGACACCGCCGGTAACCGCCGTGACCCTGAACCCGCCGGTACCTAACGGCAAACGCGGGTGGTACATCAGCGACGTTACCGTGTGCCTGAACCCGTCCGACCCCGATCTAGCGGATGGCAGCCCCGGCTCAGGCGTCGACGTCACGAGGTATCGCGTGAACGGTGGCGCCTGGCAGGACTACGCCGGATGCTTCGTCGTTGGCACCGAGAGCTGGGACAACGACGTCGACTTCTACTCGGAAGACGCGGCGGACAACGTCGAGGCGGAGAAGGACGTCCACTTCAAGCTGGACAAGACGCCGCCGGACATCTCCATCAGCGACGGCGTACTGGACGGCCTGCATTGGGACCAAGTCCACCTGGAACGGGGTATCCTGACGAACAGCGATACCCTGGCACTGTCCGGAAGGACGACGGACAACCTATGCCTGTGGGAGGTTCGCGCCGTCAACCTCGACTCGGGCCAGGTGCTCGACTCGGAACAGCCCGTGAGCATCCTCATCTTCCCGCCGCCGACGCCGGCATCGATGGACTACCGGCTCGATGTGCCTCTCCATCAGGGCATCAACAACATCGACGTCGTCGCCGAGGACTGCGCAGGCTGGGAGAAGCACCTGCCGATCCAGGTGGTCTACGTAATCCCCGGCCCGTACGACCCGCGCAGCAAGGGCTTCTGGTACAACGCCGTCAAGACCGGCAAGTACTCTGAGGCTGACGTCCAGACGCTGCTGGGCTACGTCAACGTCGTGTCGGACGTGTATGGGCCGGCTACCCGCAACATCTACGGGCTGGTCTCGCTGGCCAACTACCGCGGCATCCTGTCGCCGGTCACGAGCGACATGGAGACGCTCCAGAAGGCGCAGCTCCTGGCCACTTGGCTGAACCTGGTGAGCGGACGGGTGGCCGTGCTCACCCCGGCCGACCTGACGAAGGTCAAAGGCTGGGCGCAGGTGGTGGACAACACCGGCGGCTCGCCGTTGACGTTCGCCCTGAATGTGCCGATGGAGGGCGAGGAGGTCGACCAGACCCGCCTGGCCAGCAGGGGCGTGTACGAGATCGCTAAGAACCTCCTGGACGCCTTCAACAATCGGAGGATCATTCCGTAGGCCAGAGGGGCGATGGCCTGTGCCTTGGGGGGAGGCTCTTAGCCTCCCCCCAAGGGTTTGGGCCTAGAGACTAGGGATCAAACGTCCAGGTCGCGCCAGCCGGCCAGTCCTTCACCAGACGAGCGGTGTGTCGGGCCGCGTGCGCCGGGTCATGTCGCTGGCCTCAGGCCTGCCGTCGCTGCCAGTTCTGGTCGGCCCAAAGGGCATATGTCACGCCGATCTGGCCGGTGCTGATCCCCTCGGGTGCGCCATTCATGTCCTTGTGGCGCGCCGGGCCTGGCCTCACATTCAGATGGTGGATACCGTAGCCGGCCATGACCTTCCCCGTGGGGGCAGCCTGTTCGAACAGGCTGCCCCCAGCGCACTCAACAGACTCCAAGGATCTTTCCGTAGCCATCTGCAAGATTGTGGCTGGCCTTCCGTCTGGTAATGGCAGGTGGGGCAGACGGCTCGGGGAAGGAGATCAGTCGGACCCAAGAGACCCCACTTCAAACAACCCAGCCGAGGGCAATGACTTCAGGAAAGGGGGACAGAAATGAATTGTCGACGAACGGCCATCGTGCTGGCGCTCGTTGGTCTGGCGACGGGACTACTGGTGTTCTCTCCATCGAGGGTTCCCGGGCCAGCGGTCGCCAGCCCTGGATCATCAGAGCAGGCATATCCAACGGGAGATATCAACGCAGACTGCGTCGTGGATCAAGCCGATGCCGATTTCATGACAGCGGTTTGGGGATCGACGCCAGGGAGCTCAAACTGGGACGACGTCGTGGACGGGGCGCGTTGGGCGGATCTGAACAAGGATGGGGTGCTCGATTCCCATGACGCTGCGATACTTCTGGGTCATGCGGGCGAGCGCGGTGGAGAGTCACCGCACACCGGTCTCGATCCCTGCAGCCTTCGCCGCGGAGACATTCTTATCGAAAGGGGCGGCAATTCCGTCGACCAAGCCTTCATCAGCCTCGGCGGAACGTACTTCACGCACACGGGCCTGTATCTTGGCCACGGAATGATGGCCGAAGCCAGAGGCTACTTCTCAAACGACGCGGAAGAGGTCGCAGCACGTCCGATAGAGCAGACAACCTGGTGGGGGGGAGGTATAGATGACTGGGCTGTCGTGCGTCCAAGCACGAGTGACAGCGTGAAGAAGTCAGCGGTCCGATATGCGTACGACAAGGCAAACGATCCCGGAGTCACCTTCAGCATCGGCACTGATCGGTGGAACGAGACCTACTTCTATTGTTCCAAGCTTGCCTGGAAAGCCTACTTGCAGGCGGGCGTCAATGTGGAGGCTTACACCCTCCATTGGCACCCGGTCCTCGACTGGTGGGTGATGCCCGACGATCTGTACCGCGGGTCGCCAGTGCTGCAAAAGAAGGACGCGTCGCTGGGACAGCGGATATACCGGGGAATCTGGGGCATCTATAGCCCAGGCCATCTCACGCTCGTCGATTCGATGGGAAGGCGGACGGGATTCGACCCTTCATCTGGGGGGTCGTTGGACGAGATCCCCGGTGCTTTCTACAGCGGTCCTGATGCTGAGGTCGAGACGATAACCGCGACGGACGTCGATGGAGACGCCCAGTTGCTGATCACCGGCTTTGACTCTGGCGAGTACGCCGTGGAAGCCGGCTACGTGGATGATCAGGATCCCCGCAATCAGGTCATACGTGGAACTACCGAGCCCGGGGAAACGGATCTGTTTGCCATCCCGGACCCCGATACTACTAGCGAGGGCGAAAACATCATTGTGCCCATCGACAACACGCCACCAGTTACGACCGCCACTCTGGATCCCCCGTCACCAGACGGCGAGGACGGCTCCTACGTCTCGGACGTCACGGTGACCCTGGCCGCGAGCGACCCGCCCTTGGCAGAGGGTTTCCCCGGCTCCGGTGTCGCCGTCACGAAGTACCGCGTGAACGGCGAGGCCTGGCAGTCCTACAACGGTCCGTTCGCGGTCGGCGCGAAGAGCGGCGACAACGTCGTCGAGTTCTACTCGGAGGATGTGGCAGGGAACGTTGAGGCGACAAAAGAAGTTCGCTTCAAGCTCGAGGGGGCGTCCACGCCCACACCTACACCCACACCCACACCCACTCCCACGCCCACACCCACGCCTATGGCCCTCCTAACTGTCAGCATGCCCATGGTCGCGGGCTGGAACAGCAAGTGCCACATCGGCCAGCAGAAGAGCATCGAGGAAGCGCTCGCTGGCATAGCCGACAAGGTCCTCGCCGTGTACACCCTGAATTCGGCCCAGGAATGGGATCGCTGGTTCCCCGGCAAGCTTGACCTCAGCACCATCACCACGCTTAAGCCCTACGACCAGCTCTTTGTGCTGATGTCAGCCAGTGCGGACTGGGTGCAGAAACCGTCGACGGTGCAACAGTCCAGCGCGAGCTTGGTCCAGGGGTGGAATGCTGCCTGCTACACTGGCCAAGAGAAGGCAGTGCCAGACGCGACGTCGGGAATGGCCGGGAAGTTCAGCATTTTGTACATGCTAGCCGACCAGGCGTGGGGCAGGTATGTGCCCGGCAGGTCCGACCTGAGCGACGTCTCCCGACTCAAGCCGTACGACTCGGTGCTGATTCTGGTGACGCAGGCAGGTGGAGCGCAGTGGGTATTCGATCCGTAGAGCCGGAGCTAGGAGCGATCTGGCCTGCCCTGCAATGGGTGAGTGCGGAGCGCGCTGAAGCAACGTGTACCGGAAAGGAGGGCTCCATGCTAGAACTCTATGAACACATCAGGAGCAGGAACGCATTCAAGAGGGGAAGCCAGGCATCCCTCGCCCTCATGGTCGCGCTGCTGTTGGCCCTTGCATCCGCTTGTGGGGGGGAGAAGACGCTTACCTCTGCCGTCACAGCGACTGGCGAGCCGGGGGAAACAGCGACTGCCGCCCCAGCGGTAAGCGCCACCGAAACCTCGCTGCCTACTCAGCAGGCGCCTACTGCAACCCCCACTGGCACCTCCACGCTTTCCGCTGGTTACCCCCCAGCGCTCGCTGACGTTGTCAACGAAGCGAAAGAGAAGGCGGCACGCACGGGGGCTGGATGGATTGCGATTTGGGCAACTGAGGAGATGTACATCGTATTCGTCCCGGCCTACAAAGATACGCCGGATTCT
>Ga0315297_10001365_pt1 | contig 15070 bp, 5 predicted proteins | sample YL17G15_0_MG_FD_203628 | JGI IMG/M metagenome (GOLD analysis project Ga0315297, IMG submission 203628) | Sediment microbial communities from Yellowstone Lake, YNP, Wyoming, USA - YL17G15_0 | ecosystem: Environmental > Aquatic > Freshwater > Lake > Sediment | place: USA: Wyoming | collected... | reverse complement strand
ATGGCGAGCGTGGCAACTGCGGCACGCGAGCCAATATAAATGGCACATTGTACAGCCTCGTTTATAATAAGCCATGTTCAATAGCTTTAGATCCTATTGAAAAAAAACCATTGTATCATTTTCTTCCAGGCTCGAAAAGTTTGAGCATTGCGACAGCAGGATGTAATCTGCATTGCGCGCATTGCCAGAACTGGGAAATCTCACAATCAAAGTTCGAGGATGTTCCATATCTAAATGCAACACCAGAACAGATAATAGCACAAGCAAAGGCAAAAGGCGCAGAAAGCATTTCATACACCTATACAGAACCTACAGTATTTTACGAATATATGCTAGATGTGGCAAAGCTCGCAAAAAAGGAAAATATAAAAAATGTCATAGTGAGCAATGGCTTCATAAATTCAATGCCTTTGAAAAAACTTTCTCAGTATATTCAGGCTGCGAATATTGACTTGAAAGGCAATGCTATATTTTATGAAAAGATATGCCAGGGCAAAATAGAGCCTGTTCTTGAGACAATAAATCTGCTGCATAAAGAAAAAGTCTGGACAGAAATCACAAATCTGGTAGTTCCAGGATATAATGATAATGTAGAAGAAATCAAGAAAATAGTCTCATGGATTCAGGAAAATGTAGGCAACAATGTTCCATTGCATTTCTCAGCCTTTTATCCATGCTACAAGCTCTCAAATGTCCCTCCGACGCAGCCTGAGTTCCTGATAAAAGCGAGAATCTTAGCAAAAAGCCTCGGCTTGAAATATGTTTATACTGGAAATATCAATGATGATGAGGGCTCGACAACTTTCTGCCATAAATGCAATGCAAGATTAATCCTCAGGAATAATCTCTCATTGAAAGAAAATAGAATTATCGACGGAAAATGCCCCAACTGCAACGAGAAAATTCCTGGCGTGTGGAAATGATTATTTCTTCCTTTTGCTTATCCAATAAGAAATCAATGATAGTATTATGATTGCTGCAACTATTGCAATCATTATGTAAGGATTGTCGTTCATGAATCCTATGACGCTGTCAAGGACTGCAAATCCTGTCAGGCTTGGTCTTTTGTTTGATGCTAATGCAAAGTCTGTGAAGTGTCTTACATTTGTTGTGACAGCTCTAGCTTCCTTGTCATCAACACTTGTCAGGACTTTCCATTGATTATCATCATAATCAAAAGTGATTATAAAACCGTCTCCTGTAAGCTCGCCTGCATTGTACTTTATCTTGACTTCTGCATCCTTGTCAAACTGAACATCATTTGGCATGAAGTTATAGCCTCTGACAAGATAGATTCCTGTTGGGAGAGGATTGTCAACTCCGTCTGCTTTCAATATGATAATATCATTGGGCTTTACACAATTTCCATCAAGTGTTATCTTGGTTCCTTTTGGTATTGTCAATGAAGCTATTCCATCATCACTTGTTATTGTTACAGCTTCTGTTGTTGCTGTGCATTGTGATTGAGATTGGTTGGATTGATTTCCAGTTTGTCTGCAGTCTTGCGGACAGTTAGTATAATTTTCATTATATTCGCATATTCCATTTCCACAAACAGGTAGGCCGCCGCCGCCTCCACCTCCGCCGCCTCCACCTCCAGAGGTTCCGCGGATTATCATCTGCAATGACATGTTATTATTATTCCAGTTGCTGCATTCATCATCAGAATCAATGACAGCTCTTATTGTTGCAGTTCTTGTTCCTGTTCCAGACGCTCTCCATGTTGTTGAATTGCTCAATGCTGCTCCAGATGACATGTTGCCTAGGCTGACTGTTCTTATCAAATTATTGCCATCATAAATTCTCAAGACTACATTTTTCGCGTCTATTGTTGTGCTTCTTGCTATATTGCTTACACTGAAATTGAAAGTGACTGTCTGGCCTGACTTTACATCATTGTCAGATACAGTAAACGTATCTAGTGAAAGGTCTGAGCCGAAAACATTGAAAGCATTGCTTGTTGCATGCACACGAGGCATTGGATTGCCTTCGCTGTCCTTATAGTCAGCATAACCATCAATAATATTAGTTCCGCACCATGAGCTGTTGATTTGATGTATTGCAATAACGCCGCCTATTGGATATCCTGGAAGATCTCCTACAAGAGCAGGATTTGGTGTTATTACAGCATTTATCATTGAAAAAACACCAGTAACATCATAAGCTATTGTATTATTGACTGTATTGCTATAACCAGACTGCATCTGTTCATTAATAAACTGAGGTGTCTTTGCGGTTATATTGTTCGGAGCAGTTATCCAGAAGCTTAATTGAGGTAATGCAGTTGCATTGTTTATTGTGATGTTTCTCGTTATAGTGCAGTTGCCTTCATACATTACAACAGCCTGTACAGTGTAGTTTCTTGCAAATGTGGTGTTCATCTGCCATACATACGTTCCTTCACCCATGCCAAAATCAAATAAAGTTCCTGGATTGTTTCCAGTTACAATGACAAGGCCATTAGGTGTCCAGTTCAAGAACACTTGCTGTCCAATTCCGCCATCATAATCTATATATCTTAAGTTGAACAATTGTCCTTGGCTTAAGTTTGTAGGCGAGTATGTAACATCCTTGTTTCCGCCGCACTCTGTTGCCTGGCTGAAAGCTGTCATGATTAAGGCGATTGCCAATACAAGTCCTGCTAAAATCATCAGTTTAGTTTTTGTGCTCATTTTATACTATTAAAACATATCCGCGTTTATTATATTCGCTATTTCCAGCCCATGCTGTTATTGTCTTGTTTCCTGTGCTTGTGCTGTTTAATGTCCAGTATGATATCTTGAATTCACTTGGCGCAAGGTTGAAATATTGCACAGCCGGTGTCAATATGACAAGGCCGCTGCTCGTTGTTAATTCTATTCTGATTTCCTGGAAACTTTGTGATGACCATAAGTTCTGTAAAGGTGCTCTTACAAGGAATTGAGTTCCTTGAGTGTAGTTTGACTGGTTTGTTATTGGCCTGAATATTGTACAGTCTATGACATCACAAATAGCCCAAACTCTTATGTCCTGGAATTGCTGATTATTCACGAGGTTTGTCTCGCCAGGAACAGGCAATGATCTTATTCTGAAAGTGTGCCATCCGTCTGTTGCAACATAATCTGAAAAGTCAACTTGCTGCGTCTGTCCAACATTCAAATTAACAAGCTGCCATGAAAGCACTTGTCCATTATCCTCGAATGTTATATTAATATTAGTTTCATTTGCATTTCCTAAATTGCTGACATTTCCGCTTGCATAAATTAAATCATTCAAGTATGTGTTTGTGTTGTTCAATGTTCTTGTCGCATTTCCAACATCCTTTGTCAGGATTATTGAATCAACGCTGATATCATGAACAAGTGGAATTACAGTTATATTATGTGTTGCGCTTCCATTGCTGTAATTCTCGTCGCCTGCGAAGAATGCAGTTATATTATAAGTTCCAGGATTTCTGTATTGTGAAATGTTTGTCAAAGGCGAAGCGCCGAAGGCAAACTGGATGCTGTTTCTCAATAATGCAAGATTTCCTGCTGTTGGTGCATTTAATATTCCTGTATGATTTACACTCTGCATCTCTGTTACTGTTATATCGCCGTTGTTTCCATCTAATAACAAGGTTACAGATGAGTTTGTCTTATTTATAGTTAGGAAATATGTCACGCTTGCAGGAAGATGTGTTACATCTCCTGTGCTTCTAGCTGTTATATTATAAAATCCAGCTGGCAAGTTCTCAAACACTTCTGTATAAGATGCATTTGGCCCTGCAATTAATGAGCCGTCTCTTCTTATTGTAACATTTCCGTATAATGTTGAAGCATTGAATTTCAAGCTGTTGTTATTATATATTACTGTCAAGTTTCCTTCTGTTCCATTCAACCACAATCTTACATCTCCAAGAGCCAATGCTGATACAGTCAATATGTTGCTTGCGCTCGCTGCACTCCAGTTTTGCGAAGCTGTATTGTTGCAAGTATAATTGTAATTTCCTATTGACAATGTCTGGACATCAGGATTTGAAACCAATGTTCCATTTCTGTACAAGTTAATTATTACTTCATTGTTGTTTGCTGTACATGAGACATTTGTCTGAGTGCCGTTCTGCACAATCCATCCAGGCAATGCAGTCAAGTTCAATGTTGTGTTTGCTCTATTGACAATATATTGCAGTTGTGCTGTCTGATTTCTGTTATTGCTTGGATCATTCGCAAACCATCTGTAATCATGTGTTCCTGCATTCAAGTCATTGAAGACATAATAGCAGTTTGTATCATTTACAGGCAATGTAGGATTGCAGATAGGTGTGTAATTCTGATTGTCAAATTCAAACCATACATTCGCGACAGCGACATTGTCTTGCCATCTTATGCTGAAATTATAAGGTCCTGAGCCATATGTAGTTGGACTTAAAGGCATAGCAGAAACATTTGAATACCAAGGAGCAATCAAGTCGCTTACATTTCCTGCAAGAACATTTATTCTTCTGCTTCTTTCATTATCGCTCAAATTCTGGTCAGCAAAGCCGACGATTGTCGCATTCAATGTAATATTATATTGTCCAAGTTGATAGCCTGTTGTGTCCCAGTTATAAGTAGGATACGTAAACACATTAACTAATGTCTGAGTTGTGTATAACATTATTTTGTTTGTGCTATTAACAAGATAATAAGTCATATTTACTGTCTCTGGCTGTGTTCCATAGTTATTGACACGAGCTCTTAACTCATATATCTGATTTCTCGTCAAGTTTGCAGGATCAGTGATTATAGGAGTTCCATTATAACTGATTCTTATTCCATTTACACTATTAGTATAACTGTCATCTATTCCAACATCGTGTCTTGTCACATTTCCTGAAACATTAACGATAAACGTCCAGTTCTGTGGAGCAAAGCTTGAAAGCAAGCCATCATTACACTGAACATTCCACAAATAAACACCATTTGCTAAGTTTGTATAATTCCATAAATTGTTTGTAGCATTTAATGTAACCTGTGAACCGTCAGATTGCCATAATCCGCTAGTATTAGAATAAATATTGCAGTTTAGCAATAAAGTTTGATCATCAGTTACATTATAGCTGACAGTTACATTGTTTATATTGAAAACAGTTCCGTCTATTGGTGAGATTAACATAACGACAGGAGGCTGATTTGATGGACCTGTTGTATTAATAGTAACAAATCTTGTCTCGCTGACATTCCAGTTGTTGCTTGTGTCATTTGCATAGACTCTGTAAATGTATAAGCCATCTGCCAAGCCTATAACATTCATGTAATAATTATTTCCTGTGTTGCTCATTGAAACATTCACGCCATTCCAGTCAAGCATTGCGCTTGAAACAGCAACATTATCTGTTATCGTTGTATTGACATAAACAAAAGTCCAGTTCTGCACGCTGTTGTTTACAGGTGTTGGAGGAACAAATACTATCATTGGAGGTTCTGTATCATTTCCAGTCACATTTACTGTAAACCATTCTTGGTCAAAGCCCCACATGTTTGCTGTATTATTTCCATATACTATAATATTATTGAATCCAGAAACAGCAGTTATTGTTGTGTTAGGAACAAATGAAACATTAGCAGCTCCATTCAGGCTGTAAAGCCATGCACTTATTGGCTGATCAGCTGTAACATTCAAGTCAATAATTGTAGTATTATAAGTTGTATTTTGAGGTGATAATATTGTTATTACAGGCGCTGTGATATTTATAGGCTGAACAACAAAACTTGTAGTTTCGCTGTTGTTTATATTTCCTGCAGTGTCATTGGCAATTATTCTGACGATATATGTTCCTGTCTGTATAGTGTCTGTGAAATTGTACAAGTATTGATATTGAATCATTCCTGGCTGCATTCTGTAATCAATGAATGAAACATTAGGATATGTAACTCTGGCTAGGACAATGTCAATGCCGCTTTGATTGTCTCTTGCAAAAGCTTCAAGCATTGTTGACTGGCTCTGATTTAAAATATTAGGATTCGCGCTGACATTCCAAACTTCCGGAGGAGTTAAATCAGGCTGTGTTACATTAATTATAAATGTCCAGTTTGCAAGAGCGAATGCTCTGTTGTTTGCATCATCTCTGCATTCAACATTCCATGTATATCTGCCGTCTGATAAATTATTATAGCCGAATGAATTGCTTGCACCATTAGCTGTCTGCTGGCTTGTATCTATTCTCCATGTGCCTGTCACATTAGAATAAACATCACAATCCATCAATGGATCAATGTTGTCTGTAACATTGTAAGTTACATTTACATTTCTTACAGCAAAAACAGTTCCATCCAAAGGTGAAACAAGCATGACAACCGGAGCTTGCGTATCATTTGTTACATTAGTTACTGTGATAAAATGAGTTTCAAAACTTGAACTATAATTCTGATTTCCAGGATATAAGACAGTAGCATTATGTATTCCTGGCTGCGCGAAGCTTGTCGTGTTTGTCAAGACTCTGTCGCCGCTGTTTATCATAACACCGTCAAGATATAATTCAATATGATAAATTCCTTGAGGTATTGGCAATGCATCTTCTGAAGGATTTTCCTCATTCATAGAATCAATTGCGATTTCGCCGCCGCCAATTGAATCAATAGATCTTTCTGTTTCATTAGGTGGTATTGCCCTGTAAAACCAAGGCACTATCAATCTTCCAATTATTGTAACATTATCACTAATGTTTACGGTAATATCATTGTCAATTCCATTTAGTGTTAAATTGACAAGCGAACTTGTTTGATTTACAACAAGAGTGTTTCTTACATTTGCGCTCGTCCAATTTTGGCTTGTTGGAACAAAACAAACATACAAGTAACTGCCCACAGGCAATGTTATAACATCACTTATCATTCCAGAACCGTTCGCAACTTGTGCGCCTGCCCTGAATAATTGCATAGTCACTTCATTTGTATTAGCAGAACATGAAACGTTTGTTCTAGTAGGATATAAAACATTCCAGCTTGGCAATGCTGTTAGTGTCAAGATGGTTTGTCCTCTATTAACTGTTAATATATGAGTGATAGTTGCAGGTCCGTGGCTAGAATCTCCGCTTGAAACAGCAGTATAATTATAAACCCCTGCTGCAAATCTTGCAATCTCGCTTTGAGGTGATGTTCCATTAGCAACCATTAATCCATCTCTATATAATGTGATATAGCCATAAGGTGTTGTTGCAGTCGCATTGCTAATATCATTATAATTAATTGTTAAATCGCTTTCAAATCCATTCAAATACAAATGGACTTCACCATTTGTTAAGTTTGTTACATATAGTATATTATTTACAGTAGCTGCGCTCCAGTTTTGTGAGCCAGCTGTGTTACATGTATAATTATATTGTCCTTGAGGTAATGTCTGAACATCACTGATAAGATTGTAACCGTTCGCGACTTCAACACTGTTTCTATATAATCTCATTAAAACTTCATTGTTGTTTGCTGTGCATGAGACATTTGTCTGTGTTCCTTGTGTGACATTCCATGAAGGCTGTGCAGTCAAAGTCAAAAGAGTTTGGCCTTGAATAACTGTTAATCTTCTAACAGGCGTTGATGCTGCGCTGTGATTCTGATCACCAGTTGTATTGTAAATATAACTGTAACCGCCAGCACTTAAAATTCCGATGTCAGAAGCAGGATTTCCATTAGCCAAAAACACACCATTTCTGTATAAGCCATAGATAAAATTCTGCGGGAATGTGCTCCATCCTGTTGCATTTGTCAAAGCAGGATATATTACAACAATATTTCTTTCCTGGTCATTCAATGCAAGATGCATTTCGCTTGAAATATCTTGAGGATTAATTATATATAATGCATTAACGCTCGCGCCGCTGTAATTCTGTGTTGCTGTTACATTGCAAACATAAGGATAGCCATTTGAATTTGCTGCCAATGTCACAGGCTGATTGTTCTCGCCAGTAACATCCATTCCACTCCTCCATAATCTTGCCTGAGCTTCTGGATTTGTGCATGAGCATGATGCCATGAAAGGCTGCTGGTCATAAGTTATTGGGCTTGGAGGGACAAAATTCAATGAACAGGTTGAATTTAATCTTCCGACAGTCAATATTCTTGTAACGCTTTGGCTAGTATAATTCTGTGATTGAGGATAAAAGTAAGTGTAATTGTATGTTCCAGAAGGCAATGTCATTATCTCTGTTGCTGGGCTTCCGCTTGCAACAACATTTCCATCTCTGAATAATAATGCATTCTGTATATCCTGATTAATTTCAAGCCATCCTGTTGCATTTGTCAATGTTCCCACAGGAACATTCAAATCACTTTCTTGGCCGTTCAATGCCAAATGAATATTATGATTTGCTCTATTAACTATGTAAGTTGCTTGTGTGCTTGCTCCTCTGTAATTACGTGTCTGTGTTACATTACAGACATAATTATGATTTCCAGCCTCTAGCAAGACAAACAAATTGTTCTCGCCATCAGCATCCAAATTATTTCTCCACATATGACTTAATGTTTCTGGATTTGTACAATAGCATGAAGCATTGCTCTGTGTTCCGTAAGTTATCGGACTTAAAGGATTGAAATTCAAGTAGCATGTAGAATTCAAAAGAACATTAACAACAGTCACATTCCATGTCTGCACTGCTGTTCCGCCCTTATTATCATAAACAATAACAAAGACATCATGATAACCATCAGAGAAATAATCAGGATTATAATCCCATGAACTTGTTGTTGATGTCTCGTTTCCATCAAGCTTCCATATGTAATATAAAGGATCTCCGTTAGGGTCATGAGCCCATACTTCAAAATGCAATGAACTCCCTTCATTAACTATTGGATTTACATTTGCAGGGACAAAACTGTCAATTATGGGATTCTGATTCAATCCATCGAAAATAATAGTGATAGAATCTGACTGGACAAAATTATTGCCCAAGTCCATTGTAGTTGCATAATAAACATGATTTATTGTTCTTGTCTCAATTTTAGTATAGACAAAAGTGCAGACTGTCTGACCTTGGCAGTCTCTATATGCTATTTCTTGGCCGTCCTCATAGATTCTTATCCATCTTATTCCCGCATTCTGCAAAAAGTCAGTTGCGACAGCTGTTAAGACAGCAGTCGTGTTAGTATGTTGTGTATCAGAAAAGAATTGCAATGTAGGGGCAGGATCAACATCAATTCTAATAGGATCTTCTATTCCAACTTGTTCTCCTGGCTGTATTTGTATCGGATCTTGGATTGGAACTGGTTGAGGAGGTTGGATTCCTACATTACCTATATTATTATAGTAACTATATGAATCATAAGGATTTTGTGCTACATTGAACAATGAAATCAAAATAGGCAATGCCACTAAAATTGGAATCAAACTCAAAATCAATCTAGCTTTCTTGTTCATTTTTTTATTCACCGTTTCCTGAATAAATTAGACTAAAAGTATACTTCTTTTCCTTACCCACGCCTTCATTATCTGCATTTTGTTCATATAAATATCTAAGTTGAATAGGTCCACGACCAATTCCGACATTAACATCTGCATTGACAGAAGTTCCCCAATAACAATATGTTCCTTTGTTACCGCCAACTATTGTTGCATTTAAATATGGTGGCGAGCCCTTCTCAAACTTCCCATCTAATATTAAGCCCATGCCGTTTAATTTCTTTAAAACCTCAATTTCCTTGTTTCTCTTGAATAATTCTTTTTGCAGATCGCTATATATGACTGAATTAGGATTATCAACATGTCTTAGTTCATCAAACTCTCTAACTTTTTCAGCTAGTCCTTCTCCATTCGCTAATGTAATCAAAGAAGTTCTAAGTTCTTTGCCTCCACCTCCACCGACATAACCACTATATACTATATTTTTGGTTTGTCCTGTTATTAAGCCAGCGACATCAACATCATGATTTCCATTAAGCCAATTTTCCATTTGTAACATACCACATGGAAAATTTCCTTCATTAAATTTGAAGAAGAGTCTTCCAAGATTTTCATTTCTAATAATTTTATTTGTCAATCCAGAAGTTGTTGAGTATGTTCCATAATTATTGATTGGAATAACAGTCGTATCGCTTCTGTTTCCTATGATTCTGACTGTTGTATTTCCATCTTGACTATAATTTTCGTTTAATCTTGTTGTGATATCTGTCTTATCTTTATGATAATTAAATACCAAATCCACACCCATTCTAATAGGTGTATTGCTGATTTTACCAACAATCCTATTATGTCCTACTTTGAATGAATTGTCTAATGATCTGTTTGCAACATCAACTGATGTATTTACATTAAATTGATTTCTTAATGCAGTACTCGTATAAATCTCAAAATTTCCTTGTCTTTCATAAGTATTATCTAAATAATCTTCCAAGCTAACTGTTCTTTGATATGTCACTTGTTCATCTTCTCTTGTCTTGATTGCCCATTCTATAGGTGTGTTACTTTTCCCCTTTCCTTCTGTACAATTAAATCCAAGACCATATCTTGATTCCCTGTCTCTGTTTGCCTGGCCCGTATTTGTCTGTTCAACAACAGTACCAGTCGCGTTTCCATTTTGTATAGGATAACTATAACTTCTCGAAGATGTGCTAGCTGAATTAAACGAGCTCTTGCCGCCATTAGGGCCGATAGTCGCTGTTAAAGAAACAGGACCTCGTCTTACAGTTGTAGCTATATCAAACAAAGTCTTATCATAATTCAATCCTTTATTTTCGCCATCTCTGTAGCTCAATATACAAGAAGGTGCAACACCCCATTTTCCAAATCTGAACAAGTTGCTGTAATTAGAACTAGTTCCAACTTTGTCACCAAAATGATAATTTAATCCATATACTAAGTTATCTTTTCCATTTTTTACTTGATTTTCAAATTCATTCCTTTCTTTTTTTGTCGGCAATTTCACATCATCTAGACTTAAACTGTCTTTTTTCGCAGTTGTATCTCTCTGAGATCTTGTTATCGGAGCTGTTATTGGAGCAACATAAGAATTTGGTACAGCGCTAGCAACTATTGGAGCGGATACCAAGGTAGATAAAAATAGTAATATAGGTAATAACGTTTTTCTCATTTCCCTTAGTCTTAAACTATTTGTGCAGCTACACGCCTTTTAATGTAACTACTTCTCTTAGACAATTAAATTGTATTTAAAGCTTTCGGTTTTCTAAACACAAGAGTAGTGACATAATGGTAGTAAAAAATAAATATCTCACATATTATCCTTTATCAATATGTCTTTTAAGAAATTATTTTTCCCTTTCTTTTTCATTTTATTTCTGATTTTATTTTCATTTCAAGCTTCTGCCATTGTAATAAACGAGATTTTGCCGAATCCAGAAGAATTTAGCGACGCAGAATGGCTTGAGCTTTATTCTGACAGTACAATGAATCTTAGCGGCTATAAGTTAGATACCACAGGACAAATTTATAATTTTGGAAATGTAAACATCAATGATTATCTTGTTATTGCAAAGAACAAAACATCTTTTCTTTCATTGTGGCCAAATGTTTCGCAAGAAAAGGTAATAGAATGGCAAGGCATGGGTTTGAACAATGCAGGCGAGCCAATTTCTCTCCTGAATAATAATATAACTATTGACGCAACAACATATCCTTCATTCTCCTCGCGGCAAGGTAAATCATGGGCTCGCTTGGAGAATCAGACATTCACAATATGCAATCTGCCTTCACCAGCAGAAAGAAACAATTGTTCACAGCAGACAAATCAAACTAATCAGACATGGCAAAATGAATCAACAATCAAGATAACAGATTATCCTGATGATGCTGATTTTGGCGATTCAATCGATATAGATATTAAGCTTTACAGAGGCAATACAGCAAAATACGCAGTATATATTTATATCGAGAATGATGAAGGCACCGATGTTAGCGACAAAGAGACATTGCATTTAGATGATAAATACACTAATTATACAGAAACAGTAACCCTAGAATTGAAATGCAAAAATGAAGAAGGAACTTACACTATAGTTGCAGAAGGTTTGGATGAGAAAGATACAGAAGAAATAGAGATAAACAAATGTTCTGAATACGAGAATCAAAATGAAGAGAGTGAAGATAATGAAACACAAGCCAGCGAAGGGACAACAATAGGAGATTTCACTTACAGCTTAACAATCCCGAATACTATCTATATTGGCAAGGAAATCCCTGTAAATGTAAGGATAAAAAATGATGGCAATGAAGCTCAAGACTTTTATGTCTGGAGCTATGTCTATAATGGTCCAAAATGCTATTCTTGCATAAATGATGACAGGGAAGAGAACAAGAAGTCAATAAAAATAAATGCAGGCTCTTCAGAAGAAATATCATTGCAGGATATTGTTCAAGAGGCAGAGCCGGGCAGCTATAAATTAAAGATAAAAATTTTACAATCAAATCTCAAAACTCCAAAAGAATTCAGTTATGATGTCATGATTGAAGGGAATAGCAATAGCCCGCAACAAATAAAAGAAACAATAAAAACAATCCAATCAACTCAATCAACAACACCAATAACAGGCGCGGTAATTGAGTCAGAAAGTTTTTCGCTTAACAAGGCAATGCCTTATTTTTTGGCAACAGTTTCCTTGTTATTAACTATCTATATTATTGTTAAAAAAGTCTAGATTATAAAAAAAGTTTATAAAGATAAAAATCGAGAATGTATGATGGACCAAAGAGAGATAAAAGAAAAGGTAAATAAGGGCTGGCTTAGAGCTAACTTAGTTTTACAGGCACTAGGCAGACCAGCAGAATACCTCGGACAGGCCCTAGAAATAGTAATAGATAATCTTTCTAAAAATAAAGATGTCATAATTTTGCATAAAAAAATACACGAGCCCGAGAAAGTCCCTGAATCAAAGGAAGTTTTCATGACTTTTTCCGAGATTGAAATCATTGTAAAGGATTTTTCAAAGCTCATCGGAATAGTGTTTGATTATATGCCTGCTTCAGTAGAGATAGTTGAGCCGGCTAATATCTCTTTCAAGCTGGATGACGCAAACGCCATAATTAATGATCTTGCCGCACGATTGCATCAATACGATTCTCTTTTAAAACAGATGAGGATGCAGGTTGACATTTTAGCCAAGAAATTCAAAGAGATAGAAGGCAAAAAGAAATAATTAAACTCTGCTCATTCCAGAAGGCCTCTGGAATTTTTTCTCATATTGTTTTGTCGCTTCTTCAAGATATTCCTGCATCTCTTTTTTTGGTTTGCGTTTTAATAATCTAAGAACCACTAATAGAATAATGACTGCTAAGATGATAGCAACAACCGCTATAATAGTTCCTGTGCTTGATTTTCCCTTGCATTTGCCTGTGCAGCAGTAATATGTATCATAGGCGTTTGTTAAATTGACATCACAAGTTTCTCCTTCTTTGCATATGTTTCCACCCAAATTTGAACAATTTTTCTGAATACTTGGACCTTGACCTGTGCCTGTTGTAACATTTATCCTTATAGGAATATCAGTTTCTATATATTGGCCGTCATATTTTGCATTCGCAATAATCTCTCCATCGTATATGCGCGCGATAGTAGGATTCAAATAAACTGTTATGCTCTCATAATCATCTTTTGCAATACTGCTAAAAGAATTTGGATCCACACTATCAACAACCCCTATTAAAGAAGAACTCCAAGTTAATCTCACATCTTCAATATCCTTATCCATTCCATTAGAAAGTCTTAATGTAAATGTTGAAGTTTCTCCAGTTTTCATATTCTTTATGAAGTTAGACCCCAAGAATTTAAATTTACTTAACAAACTTTGATTTATCTCTATTGTTTCATTCTCTTCTTCATTTTCAGATTCATTTATTATTTCTTGTTGTCTTGTCTGGTTTATTATCTCCTGGCTCGCATTAATAGGCCCGATTATCTGCTCCTGGTTTGATTTCTGGCTGAAAATAATTATAGGGACATCATATCCATATATTTTTTCAGAATTTACAGGATAGTAAGTCAAGACAAGATTTTCTGAAATAACCCTGCCGTCTATTGTAGTTATTAATGGAACATTGAACTTTAATGTCTTTATAGTATTTTGAGGCAATGAAACGAGGGTTGTTGAATTCAATAGGTTAGTGCTAAGGGTTATATCATTCACGCCCTTATTCTGCAAAATTAAATCAAAAGAGCCAAGGCTTCCTGTTTTTATCATGCCCGGCCATATTGTTAATTGTGGTTCAATGTCATGAGATGAAAATGCCATGAAAAGAATGAATGCCTTGTCATAAAGAGCCGAGCTTTCATTCTGGTTTAACAGCCATTTTTCTCCCTTGCTTATGGCATTCAGAACATCAGATGAAGTTCCATTTGCAATTGAATTTTTCAAAACATAGACAACAATTGCAGTGGTTTCTATATTTGCTTTATACTCAGTAGTTTTTGGCCACCAGCCGCTTGATGATTGCGTGTTTAAAATGGAATCAAGTAGCACAGGATCGCGATTAATCAGATAAATAATTGCCTTCGCCTTAATAGAAGGATTATTTTTCAAGAGCCAGTCTGTTGCATTTATTGTTTTGCTGTCATTGATTAATCTGTTTGTTCTTGTAAGAGAGAGCAAAGCATAAACAGTCGAGTTCTCGTCACAAACACCAGATCCATTGCCAAAACATCCGTCTTGTTTCTGCGCTGCCATGATTGCATTCTGCATTTTTTGCCTGACAAGATTATCATTAAATGCCATTAATGTCAATGCATTTAGCTTGGTGCTGCAATTCTTGTTTATACAAGAATCCTTTCTTTCAGAATATTTGATTAATGCCTGGCTTGCAATAGAATCATCTATCAATACTCCTGCTGCGGCAATATGATCGTCAAGAGAAAGCTGCCAATTACTCACAGAGCTTTTTATCTCATCATATTTTGAAGCGAGAGTTTTATCAACCTTGAATGAAACAGGGAATATCTGCAGGCCATTCATGCAGTTCGCCCTTATCTTTAAGCTATAATTGCCGTCTTCTTTCGGAAGATCGAACCATATGAAATATTTTGAGCTCGAAATTTTAGAGATAAAGAATCTTGCAGGCAAGGTTAAACCGCCACGCGACAAAAAAAGATCGCCAGTTGTGATATCCCTAGTAACTTGAGAATCAACTTCAACCT
>Ga0315297_10001361_pt1 | contig 15087 bp, 16 predicted proteins | sample YL17G15_0_MG_FD_203628 | JGI IMG/M metagenome (GOLD analysis project Ga0315297, IMG submission 203628) | Sediment microbial communities from Yellowstone Lake, YNP, Wyoming, USA - YL17G15_0 | ecosystem: Environmental > Aquatic > Freshwater > Lake > Sediment | place: USA: Wyoming | collected... | reverse complement strand
GAGCAGGTCGATATTTTCCCGGTGCTCGGCGTCGAGCCTGCGGCTGGTCTCACGGAGGAACGTCATGTGCCCGCCAATAATGGTAAACGGATACCAGATTACCTCCCGGAGCACGCACCAGCCATTGATCCGGATCAATCACCGGAGCCCTGCCCCAACGAATCGCACCACGGGGCGCAGGCCGGGCTCTGTCGCCTTGGTCGCCGCCCGGGTCGAGCGCCAGCGAAACCCGGGTCGGCGCTCGACCGGAGGACAGCCCCGGGTTTCGCTGGCGCTCGACCCGGGCGGCACGATCTGCACGATCCGGCGCACACGCGTCATCGCGCTTCCGTGACGTTCATCCGCCGCAGCGCGACCACGAAGAAATTGGCGAACGCCAGCGCACCCGCCGCGCCGACCACCGCCGCCAGCCGCACGGTCCACGCGCTGTCGGCGATGACGGCAACCGCCAGCAACGCCAGCGCCGCCAGGTGGCAACGGAAGTGAATCGCCAGCGGGCGGTCGGCGGTCAGCGCCGAGGGCGTGGGCGGCAGGCGTTTCCCCGGCAGCTTGCGCTGACCGGCGTGCATCGCCGCAAGGAACGGGACGATCCGCTGCAGGATGCCGAGGAGAAAGGTCAGCAGCCAGCCACCGACCAGCAGCAGGATGAGGAGCGTGCTGCTGCCGTCCAGCGGCGCATCCAGCAGCACGCCCAGCCCCGCGACCAGACTCACGCCCAGCAGCGCCCACGCAATCCGCACCAGCACGAACGAGCGGCCGAGGCGGCGGCGCATGCCCGTCGCCAGCGCGTTGGCCATCAGGCGGACGTGCACCACGACCGCGGCCGCGCCTGCGCCGATGGCGCCGATGCCCGTCACCCGCGGCGCGATCCCGAACGCAAGAGCACCCACGAGCAGCAACGCGGTCACCGCGAGCGCCACCGAAGCGAAGGCCTTGCGCTCGTCGGACGCCGCCGACAGCGCGAACATGGGCACCAGGATGTGCGACAGCCCGAACGCCAGCATGCCGACGAATCCGCAGGTCGCATACGCGATGTGCAGCACCAGCGCGGTGGTGCGGTCGAGACCGGGCGCACCGATGTACGACCCCGCAAGCGACAGCGCGGTCACGATCACTACGATCAGCGCCGCCAGCGCCACCCAGACGTGAGCCACCACCACGGGCATCCCGCGCGCGCCGACCAGGTTGCGTGCCAGCAGCGCCGCATAAACCGCCAGCGCAACGATGGTCGCCATCGCTCCGGCAGCCAGCAGTCGTGGTGATGCGATGCCCATCCCGAGCGCGAGCATGGCCACGCCGACCGCATACAGCCACCATAGGGCGGCGGGCCAGCGCGCCGCACCGACACCGCGTCGCGTCGCCACGGGCAGCAGCTGCAGGCTGGCGCCGATCGCCGTCATCGCCAGCACGCCGAGCGTGATCAGATGCAGCGCCGCCAGCGGCCAGCCCAGCCCGCCGGCGAACCGCGGCACGTCCTCCGCGCCGACGAGGAGCGCGAGCCACGCCAGCAAATGACAGGCGACCGCGGCGCCGAAGAACCGAAACGGAATCGACGGCGGGAGCAGCCGGCTTCCTGCGCCGGCCAGGAACATCCCGGAGGCGGACTTCACCCGACGCGCTCGAGCTTCAGGCAGACTTCGCCGGCGGGCGCAGCGATGGACTCCGCCACCCATCCGCGCTCGGCAAGTTCCGGGTAGAGCATCGCCGGGTCGCGATCATGGTGAACGTACACGAACGACGCTTCGGCAAGCGCATCGATGAGACCGAGGATGGCGACCAAAGGCCCGGGCGGATCGAGGCCGCGCACGTCGATGTGCAGGCCGTCGGCGTCGGTCCAGCGCTTCCCCGGCGTCGCGGCGCCGCCCGCGAGCGCGTTGGCGTTCGGCACGCTCACGCCGTCAGCCGGCCTTCGGGCGCAGGTCGCGCACGCGCACCGCCTTGCCCTGCGAGCGCGGAATCTCTCCGGGCTGCTTCACGGTGACGTCGGTGGTGATGCCGATCAGCGACTTGATGTGGTGCGCCACCCCGCGGGCGACCGCGGCAAACGCGTCGGCCGGCAGGCCCGCGCGCGCCTCGACCTCGACGCTGACGTGGTCGAGGCTGCCGCGGCGCTCGACCACCAGCTGGTAGTGCGGCGCGATGTCGGGCAACCCGATGAGCACCGCTTCGACCTGCGACGGGTAGACGTTGACGCCGCGAATGATCAGCATGTCGTCGTTGCGGCCGGTAATGCGCAGGATACGCAGATGCGTGCGGCCGCAGTCGCAGGGCGCCGTGGTGATCTTCGTGATGTCGCGCGTGCGGTAGCGCAGCATCGGCAGCGCTTCCTTGGTCAGCGTCGTGATCACCAGCTCACCGGCATTCCCCTCCGGCACCGGGGCGCCCGTCTCGGGGTCGATCACCTCGAACAGGAAGTGATCCTCCCACCCGTGCAGGCCGGCCTGGCAATCGCATTCGCACGCCACCCCCGGGCCCATGATCTCGGAAAGTCCGTAGATGTCGACGGCCCGCAACCCGAGCCGCGCCTCGACTTCGCGGCGCATCGCCTCGCTCCACGGCTCGGCGCCGAACAGGCCGACCGCGAGCGCGCTGTTGCGCAAGTCAACGCCTTGCTGCTCCGCCACCTCGGCGATCGCCAGCGCATACGACGGCGTCGCGCACAGCACGCGGGCGCCGAAATCGACGATCAGCGCGACCTGCCGCTCGGTCGCGCCACCCGACATCGGCACGACGACCGCGCCGAGACGTTCGGCGCCGTAATGCGCGCCGAGGCCCCCGGTGAAAAGCCCGTAGCCGTAGGCGTTGTGAACGACGTCGCCGCGCCGTGCCCCCGCGGACGCCAGCGAGCGCGCCATGAGATCGGCCCAGGCATCGATGTCGTTCGCCGTATAGCCGACGACGGTCGGCCGGCCCGTGGTGCCCGACGACGCGTGCAGCCGCATCAGCTCGCCGCGCGGCCGCGCGAACATGCCGAACGGATAGTGATCGCGCAGATCGGTCTTCAGCGTGAACGGCAGCAGCCGCACGTCGGCCGCGCTGCGGATGTCCTCGGGCTTGATCCGCGCCGCGTCGAGCCGCGCGCGATGGAGCGGCACATGGTCGTACGCATTGCGGACGGTGGCCTGCAGGCGCTCGGCCTGCAGCGACGCGAGCCGCTCGCGCGGCATCGCTTCGACCTCGGGGTGCAGGTGGTAGCGCTGCGTCGCGTGCGACCCCACACCCACTTCCGCCATCGTCGTCGCGCCCATGCGACCTCCCCGCTATCGCGCCTGCCCGCGCACCGGCAGATGCGTGAGCGCAAACCCCTGGTTGAAGCCGGCTCGGGTGACCAGCGTGAATTTCAGGTACGAGCCGGCCGCGGCAGCCATCAGTCCGGCGATCGCCGCGAACAGGGGAACCCGGTCACCGGAAATTCCGCCGATGACGATCAGCGCGATCAGCGCCAACGGCACCAGCGTGCCCACGATCTGCAGCAGCCATCCCGCCCGATCGAGGGCGACAGCGGCACCGCGCGCGAGCGCGCCGGCGAGCCGGCGGCGGTAGGCGAACCACACCAGCAGGCGTGCGACCAGCAGCGCGCCGAAGACGGCGAGCAGCCACAGGGTGCCGGTGCCATGCAGAGGCAGCGCGAGCAGGAACAGGCCGCCGCCTTCGCACAATCCGGTGCTGACGACGAGCGGCACGACCATCGGTTCGCGCCACGCCGGAATGCCTTTGGCCGCGCGCAGCATCCGCGCCTGGCAATAGACGAACACCAGCGCCAGCGCCGCCGCGAACCACGCGTTGTGCGTCCAGCCGAGGGCGATCGCGCCGCCAACCGCGAACAGCAACGCGGCGGTGAACGCCTCGCGCGACATCCACGACGTGCGCGGGTTGAACAGCACGTTGACCGCGCGCAACGGCCGTCCGGTTTCGAGAAACACCGAGAAGAGACCGAGACCCACCAGCGCAAGCCCGGCGAGCATGAGCCCGGTCAGCGCCGGTCCGCTCGCTTCCGCCATCGCGACGAAGACGATCAGCCCGGCGCCAGCGCCGCCGCACATGAAGTTGCCGGCCGCGCGAGCGTCCCAGCTTGTCTGCTGCCAGGGGTTGGGTCCGAAGGTCATTTGCGTGTGCTCATGGGATGTGCCTTGTCCGAGTTCGCGTAGCCCGGGTTGAGCCAGCGGCGAAACCCGGGGGGTTCTCCGCCGGGAGACCGGCCCCGGGTTTCACGTTCGTTCAACCCGCGTTACGAAACCTTGTCCCACAGATAATGAAAACCGGGGCTGGTGCCGAGCTCTTCGTGCATGCGGAAATGCCGGGTCCGGTCGAGGAGCTGCGACACGTTGCTCTGCCGATCGTCGAGGTCGCCGAACGCCAGCGCGCCCGAAATGCACGCGTTGACGCACGCCGGCGTGGCCTCCGGATCGACGCCGGGCCGCAGGCCTTTTTCCATGCCTGCGTCGATGCGGTCGACGCAGAACGTGCACTTGGTGGCGACCGCGAGCCGCGCATCGTCGTGGCGCTTGGCCTCGCTTTCGGTCGCCTTGCCGTACGCGAACAGTGCCGTCTGCGTCTTGTAGCGCGCCTGGTACGGACACGCGACCGCGCAGTAGGCGCACCCGATGCAAAGGTCGTAATCGATGGTGACGATGCCATCGTCGCGCTTCTTCGTCGCCAGTGTCGGGCACACGTCCATGCAGGGCGGATCGGCGCAGTGCTGGCAGCCGACGGGGACGAACGCCCGCTGCACGTCCGGATACTCGCCGAACTCCATGTCGAGCACACGCCGCCACTGCACGCCGGGCGGCGTCGCATTGGCGTGGCGGCACGCCGCCGTGCACGTCTGGCAGCCGACGCAGCGGCGGAGGTCCGCGATCATCACCCAGCGGGTCATGGCTTGCTGACCTTGACGCGCACGATGTCGGCACCGGAGCCCGTGGCGTCCGTCAGGTCCATCGACATCGTCGCGAGTGAGTTCATGCTCGGCACGCCGAAATCCTTGGCGAAAGGCGTCGCCCAGTGGTCGAACTGGCCGATCATCAACAGGGTATCGGGGCGGATGCCCTGCCGCAGGACCGCGCGGCCATTGACATCGCGATGCGGCGTGGCGATCACCACTTCGTCGCCGTCGGCGATGCCGAGTTTCGCCGCCGCGTGCGTGTTGATGATCACGCCGCGATGGCCGGCGATGTTGTCGGCGACCTCCTTCATGAGCTGCATCCCGACGTTGCCGCCCCACGCGTACTGCATGCTGCGCGCGGTCAGCAGCCAGAACGGGTAGTCGGCGGGTGCTCCTCCGGCCCATTCCAGCGCGGCCACCCACGGCGCGCCGAAATCCTTCCACACCGGGAGCGCCTGGTACTCGGTGAGCTGCTTGTCCCACCAGTTCATGTCGTGTTCGTGCAGGCGGCGGCCGAGTTCGATGCCCACCCGCATCAGCCGCTCCTGGTACGGCAACTCGAAGCGCAAGCCCTTTTCGACCAGCGTCGGGTACAGGTACCAGTCGGTGCGCGGAAAGCGTTTGGTGGCCAGGCCGTTCTCCTTCCACCAGGCGAGATCGTGCACCTCGGCGCCGTCGGAGAGCTCCGCGCTGGCGGCGCGGCAGACAGCATCCCAGATGTCCTCGCGCGAATGGCTGCGCTCGACGTCGAGCGAAAAGTCGCCGTGCGGGCCCGTGAGCGGCACCCCCCCGGCGCCTTTGTTGATCGACGCGTTGTACCTGGCGAGAAGGCCGGTGCGTTGCGCGAGTTCGGTCGCGATGTCGGTGAAGTCGCGGGCCTCGCCACGCGGGCCGACGGCGGGCTGGCGCAGCGCAAAACCCTGCTGGTCCCAGAACTGCTCGACGTACTTGGAGCCACCGATGCGGATCAGTTGCAGGCTTTCGAGATCGGTCGCGTCCGGCAGCAGCACGTCGGCGAAGTGATTCGTCTCGTCCTTCGTGTAGGCGAAGGCGACCACGAACGGAAAGCGGGCCATCTTCTCGCCGACCGCCGCGGTATCCCAGAAGGAGATCGCCGGATTGGTGCGGTAGACGATCCACACGTCGGGCGGCATCACGCGCGGCAGCCCTTTCGGGGTCTCGTCCATGAACATCCACGAGAAATGCGTGGGACCGAGCGCCTGGCTCCAGGGCCCATCGCCGGCGAGCGGCACCATCGTGCGGTACGCATTGCGGATATTGGGACTCGGCGACCAGTGCGCCTTGTCGGTCGGGTTGAGCGGGTTGGCCATGAAGCCGTCGGGCCCCGGCTGCACGCTCTGCAGCCGGTCGATCTGCGGGCGGTTCAACCGCACCGTCGTGCCGAGCGTCCCACCGGGAACCTCAAGGCCGCCGACCAGAGCGGCCAGCACGGTGCGTGCCCACACGCATTCGTAGCCGCCCCAGCCGTTGTTGACCGTCTTGCCGAGGCTGACCGCGACCGGGCGATAGGGCAGCCGGACGCCTTCGATCTCGATGGTTTCGCCCACCCGCGCGTGGTCGATGAACTCGCGCGCGATGCGGCGAATCGTCGTGGCGGGCACATCCGCAATGCCGGCGGCCCACTCCGGCGAATACGGTGCCATGTGCGCGACCAGCCGGGCGAATGCGGTCTCGCCTTCGAGCGCGCCGTCTCCCAAAACGATCCCGTCGGCGCCGGTCTCGATCGCGTCGACCACGTGCCGGCCTTCCAACGCTTCGCTGATGCCCGGCGTGTCGAAGGACGCGGCGGCGTCGCTCGCGGCATCCCAGACCAGCGGCTTGGCCGTAGCGCGATCGCGCAGGTAATAACCGTTGGGGCCGACCAGGTACGGCGACGCGGTGCGACGGCCGAGGAACGCGACATCGAGGCGCGCGCGCGGAACCTCGTGCAGCAGCACGTGAATCAGCGCGTACAGAAATGCCGCGTCGGTCTTGGGCTTGATCGGCACCCATTCGGCCGAGCACGCGCCGGTGACCGAGAGGTGCGGCTCGACCTGCACGCGCTTCATGCCGCGCGCGCGGGCCTCGGCGTGCCGCCAGACCCCGACCACGCCGCCCGACGCTTCGACGTTCGCGCCGCAGGAAATGAGGTAGTCGCACAACGGCGTGTCGGGCGATACCGTGAACGCCCGGTGCCAATACTCGCCGTACAGATGCTCGGAGTGGTAGCACTTCACCCCCTGCCCCGAACCGAAGCCCATGTCGACCGGTCCCCAGGCGGCAAGGAACGCCGGGAAGGTCCCCATGTACGACTGCGGCGTCCCGCCGCCGCCGAGGCTGACCGCGAGCCGCGGGTACCCCGAGGCATCAGCGAGTCCTGCTGTCCGCAGGTCGTTGAGCCGCGCGGCGACGAGCTCGAACGCCTCGTCCCACGAGATCGGCACGAAGCCGGGATCCTCCGCGCGCCCCTTCTTCGGGTTGGTGCGCTTCATGGGCGTCAGCACCCGGTTCGGGTTGTACGTCTTTTGCACCAGACCGAACGCCTTGACGCACACGCGGCCGCCGCCCGGATGCACGTGCGCGGCACAGAAGTTGGGCTCGACCTCGGTGGCGACGCCGTCGACGACCTTCACGGTCAGCAGATCAGGACCGGCGACGCACTGGTAGCAGTACGTCGGGACGCGCCGCGTTTCGCTCGCCACGAGGCTCATGCTGTCCCCAGCACGATCCCCGCCTTCTGCGCCTTCGCGGCAAGGCGGGCCTCGGTGGTCTTGAGGTCCACCACGAAGCGGGTGTGGCGGCCCTTGCAGATGAGATCCACGGTGTCGCGGCCGCTGACATCGAGCGTCACGGCGCGACCCTGGATCGAGGCCACCGTCACCGTGAGTTCGACACGCATGCCGAGCAGCGTCGCCGCCAGGTGATCGAGCTCCACGCGCGTGCCCACCGAGTCCTCGCCGGAATCGAGGTGCTGCAACAGCAGCTCCCGGCAGGCCATCTCGATGTCGCGCACCAGCATCGGCGTCGCGTAGACCCGAGCCTTCTCGCCCATGAAGCCGATGGTGCGGTCGCGATCGACGACCAGCGTCGACGTTGCGGTGATGCCCGCTGCGAGTGAAGCCTTCATTCGATCCTCCTGTAGGCCCGCGGTCGCGGGATTGCGCCACGGCGCGCGCACTCTGCGGTGATCGTCGCGCGCCGGAAAAGGTTGAGGGTTCGCCGATTACCGGCTAATCTGGCATCGGAATGCGTCTATTGATTTGATGTACGTCATACTTTCGTGGAACGATCGCCTTGACCGAGACCAAAGCCGGGCGCCCGGCGCGCAAGGCAACCTGCGCGGGCGCGCCGCGGGCGCCCGTCGCCGCCGCCATCCGCCCCGTGCGCCGCGCCGATCTCGAGCCGATCGTCGCGCTGGACGCGCGGGTCACCGGACTCGAAAAGCGGGATTACTGGGAATCGCTCTACCGCCGCTACGGCGCCTCCGCGAGGGCCGAGCGCCAGTTCCTGGTCGCCGACGTCGGCGGCCGCGTCGTGGGCTTCGTCATCGGCGAGGTGCGCGACTGGGAGTTCGGCGCTCCGTCCTGCGGCTGGGTGTTTGCGATCGACGTCCATCCGGAGGCCCGCCTCGCCGGCACCGGCACGCGCCTGCTCGAGGCGATCTGCGCGGGCTTCCGCCGCGCGGGAGTCTCCAAGGTGCGGACGATGCTGTCCCGCGACAACAATCTCGTGCTGTCGTTCTTTCGCAGCCAGGGGATGATGACCGGACCGTTCATCCCGCTGGAGATGGACCTCGACACCATCGACGGCCGCCCGGATGCCGGGACGATGCGATGAAGCTGCAGAAGAACACCCGCCTCGCGCTCTACAGCGTGCTGGAGTTCGCGACCGACCCGACGCGCCACATTTCGGCCGCCGAGATCGCCGACAAGTACGAGGTCTCGCCGCACCACCTCGCCAAGGTGCTCTCCGAGCTGGCACGCGCAGGGCTGGTCGAATCGGTGCGCGGCGTCGGCGGCGGCTACCGCTTCGCCGGCAATGCCCGGCGGCTGACGCTGATGGACGTGATCGAGATGTTCGAGGAGTTCGCCACACCCGAAGAAGATCGGCGCGAGCCGGGCGAGCGAACCCCGGTGGGTCAGGCGCTCGGTGCCGTGCTGTCCGAAATCGACGAAATCGCCAAGGCGACCTTCCGCTCGATCACGCTGGCGACGATGCTCCGGTTGCTCGACCGGCAGCAGCGGGGTCAGCCTCTCAGGGCGAAAGCAACTTGACGAGCACGGCTGCGCGGCGTTCGAGACTCTGCGCGGGCCAATGGTCGGCCCGGTTGTAGAACTCGGCGACCGCGGGCATGCCGGGCGGGATGACCACCCACGGCTGCTTCGACGCCGTGAAGATGTGGATGTCGGGCGGCAGGCGATCGGGCAGGTCGAGCGTTCCGACGCGGACGAAGCGCACGGCATCGCCCGCGCCTCCATAGTTGCTCCAGACGGCGACGCGGCAAACCCGGCAGCGGGCGATCTTCTGGCCCTTGCCGCTGTTCGACGGCGTATCGACCACGTCCACTTCGCCGGCCAGCAGTTGCACGCGATCCGCCTCGATCATCGCGTTGAGCGCGTACGAGGATCCTGTTTCGCGCTGGCACCAGCGGCAATGGCAGCAGTGGACGAACATCGGCGGCGTCGTCATGCGGTAGCGGACGGCGCGACAGGTGCAGCCGCCGTCGAAGGGGCCTTGATCATCCGGTGTCATGCGTGCGCTCTCCGAAAAAATGGCGACCGACCCGCCCGGGAACTTGACCCCAATCGCACGGAAACATTACGTATCTGACCCCGATCGCCCCTGTGTCGGGCCGGTGATGCGGTCGACGAAACGGGTGATCGCATCGAGTACGGCATCGGGCTGGTCCTTGTGCGGCGAGTGCCGGCAGTCGGCGAGAGCGACGAGGTCGGCATTGGCGACTTGTGCGCCGATGCGCCGCAGCTGCTCCACCGTTCCGTACTCGTCGTCCTCGCCCTGGATCGCGAGCACCGGGCAGGTGATGCGCGGCAGGTATTCCTCGATGTTCCATTGGCGGAATTCCGGCGCGAGCCAGATCCGGTTCCAGCCCCCGAACGCCCCGTCGACATCAGCGTGATAGCGGGCGAGCTTCTGCCGCAGGTTCGTGGTCTCGTAGGCGACCTTCGCCGCATTGATGCTCGCGACCGAAATGTCCTCGACCAGCACGTGCGGCGCCATCACCACGGCGCCCGTCACCGGACACGCGGCACCGCCCGCATGGATCAGCGCGATCGAGCCGCCGTCGCTGTGCCCGACGAGGATCGGCCGGTCGAGCCCGAGCTGGTCGAGCAGTTCCGGCAGCGCGGCCAGCGCCTCGTCGTGCATGTAGCGGACATCGCGCGCTTCCTGCAACGGCTCGGAATTGCCGTAGCCGTAGCGGGAGTAGACGACCGCGTTGCAGCCGGCGGCATGAGCAACCCGGCCCGGGAAATCGCGCCACATCGCGATGGAGCCGATGCCCTCGTGCAGGAAGACGAGCGTCGGCCGGCCCGCGGGGGCAACCTCGATGCGCCCGTATTCGATGCGGCGGTTGCAGATGTCGATGTAGGGCATCGGTCGAATTGGCCGGAAATTCGTCACTGCGCAGCCCGGGTTGAGCGAAGCGAAACCCGGGTGGGCGTGGCAATGGTCGCGGTTGCCCCGCGTTTCGCGTTCGCTCAACCCGGGCGACGCGTGCTACGCCTGCGCCGGGCGCGTTTGCATACCCATACGCATCACACGCCCAGGTGCTTGTGCAACAGGTCCGGCTGCGCCAGCAGCGTCCTGCCGTCGCCGTCGAACACCACCCGCCCCTTGACCAGGATCACATTGCGGTTGGCAATCGCCGTGACGGCTGCGTAATTCTTGTCGACGATCAGCGTCGCGATGCCGTGCGCGCGGATCTCGCCGATGATGCGCCAGATCTCCTTCGCGATCTGCGGCGCGAGGCCTTCCGTCGCCTCGTCGAGGATCAGCAAATCCGGATTGGTCATCAGCGCGCGCCCGATGGTCAGCATCTGCTGCTCGCCGCCCGACAGCTGCCCGCCGCCGTTGGCGAGCCGTTCCGAGAGCCGCGGAAACGTCGCCAGCACGCGGTCGAACGTCCACTCGCGGCGCCCGTCCGGGCCGGCGCGCGCGGCCATCACCAGGTTCTCCTGCACGGTGAGATTCGGGAAGATGCCGCGGCCCTCGGGCACGTACGCAATGCCCTGACGGGCGACGAGATACGGCTCGGCGCCGGTCATCGGCGTCCCGCACACCCACACTTCGCCATGGCGGGGCTTGACCAGGCCCAGCATGCTGCGGATCAGCGTGCTCTTGCCCATGCCGTTCCTGCCCATCAATCCGACGGTCTCGCCGCGATCGATCCGGAAATCGACGCCGTGCAGGACGTGGCTCGCACCGTAGTACGCGTGCAGCTCGCGGGCTTCGAGCAGCGCTTCGCTCACGGCCCTTTCCTCGACCCCGTTGCGCCCGCAGCGGCCGCGTCGCGCGTATCGTCCTCGCCGAGGTAAGCGCGCCGCACCGCGGGGCTCGCGTGGATCTGCGCCGGGGCGCCACTTTCCAGCACCTGGCCGTTCACCATTACGGTGATGACGTCGGCGACCGCGAACACCGCGTCCATGTCGTGCTCGACCAGCAGGATTGCGTGTTCGCGCGCGAGCGATTTCAGCAACGCGACCATCCGCTGCGCCTCCTCCGCGCCCATCCCGGCGAGGGGCTCGTCCAGCAGCAGCACCTCGGGCGCCGTCGCGAGCACCATCGCGATCTCGAGCTGGCGCTGCTCGCCGTGCGACAGCGTCGATGCGACGCGGTCGCCGCGCGCCGCGAGCCCCGCCGCATCGAGCGCGCGCTCCGCGGCTTGGCAAACAGGTCGATACGCCGCCGCATCGGCGAACACGTGCAATACGCGCGGGGCCCGCGACTGCGCCGCAAGCCGGCAATTCTCGAACGCCGTGAAGCCGGGGAAGATGTTGGTTTTCTGATAGCTGCGACCGATGCCGATCCGCGAGCGGCGGTCCGGGCTGTAGCGCGTGATGTCCTCGCCCTTGTAGTGAATCGACCCCGCGGAAGCCGGCAGGTCGCCGGAAACCAGATTGATCAGCGTGGTCTTGCCGGCGCCGTTCGGGCCTAGCACCGCGTGCAGCCGGCCCGTGTGCAGCTCGAGGGCGACGTCGCCGACGGCCATCAGGCCGCCGAAGCGGCGCGACAGGCCGCGTGTTGCGAGGATCGCGTCACTCATCGTCCGGATCCCCGACCACGGTCCGCTTGAACAGGCCGCCGAGGCTGGCGAGGCCGCCCGGCAGGAAGATCACCAGCAGGATGATCGTTCCGCCCAGCAGCAGCTGCCAGTGCGTGGTGACCGACGAGAAGATTTCCTGCAACGCGACGAACACGAACGCGCCCGCGACGGCGCCGTACAGGCTGCCGGTGCCCCCCAGGATCAGCATCAGCAGCACGTTCCCCGACTGGTGCCACGACAGCAGCTCCGGATTGACGAACCCGAACTGCAGCGCCGACAGGTAGCCGGCAAGCCCCGCGAGCGCGCCCGCCAGCGTGAAGCTCGCGAGCTTGTACCAGTACACCGGGTAGCCGAGCGAGCGCATCCGGTGCTCGTTGCTGCGGATCCCCTGCAGCGCGCGCCCGAACGCCGAGTTGAGCAGCACGCGCAGGAACACGAACACGAGCAGCATCGCCGCGAGCACGAAGTAATAGACGTGGGTGGCGTTGGCGAGGTCGAACGGCGTGAAGCCGCCGATCGCCGCCACCGGCTTGAAGTTCATGCTGATGCCGTCGGAGCCGCGCCCGAACTTCGTGTCGTGGAACACGAAGTAGAACATCTGCGCGAAGGCGAGCGTCACCATGATGAAGTAGATGCCCTTGACGCGGACCACGAACGCGCCGACGACGAGCGCCGAGAGCGCGGCGAACGCGAGCGCGGCGGGCAGCGTCAGCCACAGGTTGGCCGCCTCGTACTTGGGCGCGAGCAGCCCGAGCGCATAGGCGCCGACGCCGTAGAACGCCGCATGGCCGAACGAGACGAGTCCGGTGTAACCGACCAGCACGTCGAGTGACAGCGCGAAGATCGCGAGGATCATCACCTTGGTCACGAGCTCGGTGTAGAACGTCGTGCCGGCGAACGGAAAGAGCGCGAGCAGCGCGAGCGCCGCCAGCAGTGCCATCCGCTTTCGGTGGCCTGGAGCCGCCGGCGCGCGCATCGGGGTCACGTCGTCAGACGCGCCGGAACAGGCCTTCCGGCCGCCACAGCAGGATCGCCGCCATCAGCAGATAGACGGTGACGCCGGCCGCCTGCGGGACCAGCACCTTGCCGAAGGTATCGGCGAGGCCGATCAGCAGCGACGCCACCAGCGCACCCCAGATCGAGCCGATGCCGCCGATGACGACGACGACGAAGCAGATGATCAGCACCCCGGTGCCCATGCCGGGATACACCGACGACACCGGCGCCGCGAGCATCCCGGCGAACGCGGCGAGCGCGACACCCAGCGCGAACACCAGCCGGTAGACGAGGTTGATATTGAGGCCCAGCGACTGCACCATCTCGCGGTTCGATGCTCCGGCGCGAATCATCATCCCGATGCGCGTCCGCGCGATCAGCAGGTACAACAACACGGCCAGCACGATGCACACCGCGGACATGAACAGCCGGTACACGGGATACGACAGCGTCTGGGTCAGCGGAATCGACCAGTTGAAGATCGCCGGCACCGCGACGCCGTGCACGTCATTGCCGACGATGAGGCTGCGCAGCTCCTCGAACACCAGGATCAGCCCGTAGGTCAACAGCACCTGCTCCAGGTGGTCGCGCTTGTAGAGGTGCGAGAACAGCGCCCATTCGAGAAAAACGCCGAGGATGATCGAGAGGACGATGCCGACGACGATGGCGATGAACAGGTTGCCGGCCAGCGCCGACAGCGAGAACGCCATGTAGGCGCCGATCATGTAGAAGCTGCCGTGGGCGAGGTTGATGATGCCCATGATGCCGAAGATCAGCGTCAGCCCGCTCGCGACGAGGAACAGCAGCAGCCCGTACTGGATGCCATTCAGGAACTGGATGAGGAAGGAATAGATGTCCATCGGGATTCCAGCACAGCGCAGGGAAACCGGGGACAGACCACGTTTTCCTGGCGGCGATCGCCCCACTGTCCGCCGGCATCACACAGGAAAACGTGGTCTGTCCCCGGTTTCTGTCCCCGGTTTCCCCGCAATGTCAGAGCTTGCAGCCGCGCGGCGGGTCGGTCAGGTTCTTGACCGCGACGGCGATCACCTTGTTCTCCTTGCCCTCGACCTTGCGCAGGTAGATGTCGTGAATCGGGTTGTGGCCCTTGTTGAGCGCCAGCGATCCGCGCGGGCTGTCGATCTTCGCCGCTTCCATCGCCTTGACGAGCTCCGCGCGCTTGGTCGTGTCGCCCTTGACCGCGTTCATGCCGATGACGAGCAGCTGCGCCGCGTCGTAGCCCTGCACCGCGTAGACGTCCGGCGCGGTCGTGTACGCCTTGGTGTACGCGGCGCGGAACGCGTTGTTCTTCGGGATGTTGAGTCCGTCGCCGTAGTGCAGCGTGGTCAGCAGCCCCTGCGCCGCTTCGCCCTGCGCGTCGAGCGTGCCATCGGTGAGAAAGCCCGCGCCGACCAGCGGGATCGTCTTGTTGAGGCCGGCCGCCGCGTAGTCCTTGACGAACTTGACCGCGCCGCCGCCGGCAAAGAACACGTAGACGACGTCGGGCTTGAGCGCGGCGATCTCGGTCAGGTACGACTGGAACTCGACCTGCGGGAACGGCAGCGACATCTCCTTCACCACCTTGCCGCCGCCCGCCTCGAACGCTTCCTTGAACCCGCCGACCGACTCGTCGCCCGCCGCGTATTTCCACGTCAACGTGACGGCGGTCTTCTTCGTCTGCTCGGCCATCACCTTGCCCATCGCGATGCCCATCTGCGAGTTCGAGAACGACGTGCGGAAGATGTTCGCGGCGCACAGCGGCCCGGTGATGTCGTCGGCTCCGGCATTGGGGATGATCAGCAGCGTGTTGTTGTCGCGCGCGACCTTGGCCATCGCCAGCGCCACGCCGGAGTGCACGGTGCCGACCAGCACATCAACCTGGTCGCGCTTGATGAGCTTGTTCGCGTTTTCGGGCGCCTTCGCGGGA
>Ga0315297_10001360_pt1 | contig 15089 bp, 21 predicted proteins | sample YL17G15_0_MG_FD_203628 | JGI IMG/M metagenome (GOLD analysis project Ga0315297, IMG submission 203628) | Sediment microbial communities from Yellowstone Lake, YNP, Wyoming, USA - YL17G15_0 | ecosystem: Environmental > Aquatic > Freshwater > Lake > Sediment | place: USA: Wyoming | collected... | reverse complement strand
TCGCTCTCTTATTCATATGTATCATCTTTACTGAACACTAACATAAGCCATGTTATCGTGCAAATCACTTGATTCCCCCCAACACTCGAATCAACAAAAACACTATTAAACCTCTCTCAATCCAGCTTTCAATACTCTTAAAAGAAATTTTTGAATTCAAATCTTCTATAACTGTGTCCTTTGCCCCTGATGAATTCCGACAATCTGTTAATTCTCCTGTCTGAAGATCGAATTTTTTCGCCCATTTGTCCAGAGATCCTTCGTAACTGAGAGACTCTTTGTCTTTGGCGTCTTGACACTCTATTCTCGCCTTGTATTCATTCCCATATTTACCGGCCCATGTAGCTCCATCACTAAATAGGCTCAAACTTTTTTCTGCCCCCGGTCTGCTCAAACTGAAACGACCAATCTGCATCCAAAATATCTCCGGACTGCCAAGCCATCTGTCGAATTCTTTCACGACCTGATCGCTTGTAAAACCGGACAAACTCAGCTTGTAATTATTATTCTGCTGAGTCAACACCACGTTTTTTGCAATTAAATCCGCAATCCTTTTGTCACTCTCTACCTTGTCTTTATCCCTCTGATTTTTGGATTGCTCCAATTCAGAGTTTATCGCCGTAATCTGGGATTCCGCCAGCTTTCGGTTGGCGGCCTCGCTGTCTTTCAGGCTGGTGAGATTCTTTATGTCTTTATTATACTTGGCTGACCAGTGAATCTGCTGATATATCACTACTCCCCCAAACACAATAAGTCCAATGACTAACCATGACCTTAACTCTTTAAACATGTTTCTCCTTTCTTCTCTTTGACCCTATAGGACAAAAACCGGGACTAGGGCGTTCATTGACATTCTGAATCAATTTCCTATTCCTTTTACATATCCAGCGTTTTCCTTCTACAACAGAAGAATTACAATCGTAACAAATTTTATCCACAACAACCCAACCTTTCACTGCACAAAATCCTTTATTTGCTTTTCGCATGATTTCTGGAATTCCTTTATCACTTCTATAGCCCTTTCCACTTTCTCAGCATCTAAAACAAAATAACATATCTCTCTGGGCTTGATATACCCGCCGTCAGTCAGATCATACCAGAAATCCTCACTGCTCACTTTCAGGTTTTCTTTTAATTTCACCTCTTTCCTCCTCTATGGAATATGTCGGCCTTCGCCCGTTTCTTTGGATCAACCTTGGCCCTTTTAAAATCTCTTTCAGCGTTTTCATAACCCAACTTGAATGCTTCCTTCATCGCCAAAGCCACACTATCCCTAAACTTCCCTTCACCAATCGAAATAATAATATCCCCTATTTTCCTTTCAATAAGTAATTGTTGAGCAAATCTGTTATCATTCATTTCTCTTTCCTATCCACCAACCAATTCTTCCTTTTGTTTTTTAGATAATCTTTGATTCGATATTTTATATGTATCCAAAATAGCATTGATTAATCTCAAATCAGTTTCAATAAGTAATTTTTGAATCTCCAATTCTTCCAAATCTTTTTTAATCTTTTTAAGCCGAACCAAACATTCCTTTTTCATTCTTTGGACTTCAACATAAGTTTTATCCATTTTAATAGTCTTCCTCAATCGGAACATAAAAGGGAATAAACTCAGTTTTCACACTAACCATTCCTGCTTTACGGAAATTATCATTGACTTTAATTTCTAAAACATATCCCCCTATTTCTGGATAAAGCCCAACTCTCCTAAGAAAAGGCGTTTGGCTTTGAAAGCAAGGAACCATCATCCCAAAGACATTTCTATATTCAAAAAGCTGACAAGTCGTATGAAAATGACCAAGGAAATAAAAGTCCGGTTTAGCTTTGGGACTGAATTGTTCAATATTTTTCTGCATGCGGTATGATCTGGCGTAAGCACCAGCACCTTCTCTACCGCCACCATGCTGAATATAAATATTCAATGGCCCAATTTGAGGATAAGCTCCATAAACGCCGACATATTCCATATCCGGCCTTCTTGTCCCAATGCTTTCCAAAATATCCTCACCTGTTAAAGAATAAAAAGAATAATCATGATTTCCTGCAATCATAATTGTTTTTCCACCTTCAATCTTAGGATAATATTCTACTACATAATCCCTTTGAGCTTTTGAACCATGGAGAAACAATTCATATTCTTGGCCTTTATAAACATTACAACCGTCAACCAGATCGCCACAATGCAACACAACCTTGACCCCTTGATCTTCCACATATTTATAAAAATTCTTAAGATAAGTCATTTGCTGATACACACTACCGATTTGTGTGCAAGAAATAACAGCAAACTTATATGAATCGCCTTTGACCAACTCAGGATCAACACGAAATTTCTTATCCATTTTATCCTGAGTCAATTTCTCTACCTTATAACCACGCTTTCCCAACTCAGCACGCATCTGCTGTTCAGATAAACCGGCTACAATCCTTTCAGGCACTTCTTTCTTCCCGGCATATTCGGCTCTAATCAAATTTCCAAATGAAATTCTCATCTTTGATAAAAGCACTGTAAGGCCATTATAAGTTCTATTTCCTTCAAATTTTTTATTTAATTCATCAACCAAATCATATGGATGGATATGATCTTCCACAATCCTTTTTTTAAGCCAGGCTTTTTCTTCCTTAGTTACTGTTCTTCCACTCAATGTGTCTCTCCTTTTTTTAAAAAACCAATTACACAAGATGCCCCTTCATTCCTTTTTCTATGCCTTCCCATATTAGCCGTATGGCCTCTTCTACATTCAGACGAACAAAACTTATTAGGAGCATAACTTCTTTTATCAACCAAATACCTTTTTTTACACGTCTGACAAACTGTCCAAATTTTTCTCTTAATTGGCGGCAATGGAACACATAGCCCAAAGGCTGAAGAAGAAATGGCCCTTCGCCAATCCTTCAATGTCATTGTTTTTAGCCTGTCCTTGACACAACCAGGGTCTAATTTTAAGAATTTACATAAATGTTCAAAGGAAAATATCCCGTTGCCATTTCGGCCTTCTACATCCTCAATTGCAAAATATTCTTTACTTAAATAATCTCCAATTGTTTGGGCCAAAGCGGTTGCGAAAAATGTTCTCATACCACGCCATTCAGGCGGCATAACTTCTGGCCGATTGCAACTAAGCCAATCAGCATTTAAATCATAACTTAAGGATCGTGGATTAGCCACTCCTATTCTTGGCATTTCTTATTCTCCTCTGCATTATATATACAAACTAAATGTTCTAAGCCAATTCTGTTTATATCAAATCTTATTTCAAGCTTTCTCCAGCAAACACCTAAACCTCTTAAATATAACACTTCTTTAACTATTTTCATATCATTATCTGAAAGTTTACTCATTTGGATTAAGATATTTATCCATAGCTTCACATAATATTCGGCCAATCATTCTTTGATGCATTTCATCTGCAAGCCAACCAACATCGTCTATATCTGTTACAAAACCAACCTCTATTAAGGCTGAAATCATTTTTGTTTCTCTGAGCACACAAAAATTCTCTGTTTTAAGTCCACGATCTACTATCTGTAAAATTCCTAAATAACCAATTTCCATTCCATTAATAAAATGATTATGAATTTGTCTAGCATATTCTCTTTCATTAGGTTTCATCCAATATGTTTCTACTTCAAATCCCTGGACAAAACCACTTTGTCTAGCATTTGAATGGACACATAAAAAAGCATCAGCGCCCCAATTATTAGCTTCGTTAACCCTTTCCATTAAAGTTACATATTTATCTTCATTCCTGGAAATCATTACATTATATCCCTTGCCGATCAAACACCGTCGTGTAAATTGAGACAAGGGCAAAACTATATTTTTTTCCTGAACCTGAGCACCAATGGAATTATAACCTAAAGCACCAGGATCTTTCCCACCATGACCAGGATCAATGTAAATTTTAGTCATTTTGTAATTCTTTGTGATCTATTTTCCATGTTAAAAGTTCTTCAATGGAAAACACCACAGGAATATCATTCATATTAGCCGTATCTAATTCGCCAGCCACACCGGCTGAGTCTTCCCACCGAGTATAACCTTCTTCGTTAGGAATAACAAAAACCACATTGCATCTTTTTTCATGTTCAATACTATAAGCTTTTATCATTTCCTCTGAACAATCCAACATTTCATCTGACACAAGCCAAAATAGAAAATCAAAAAATGGACAATATGGGATAAACCCAAGCTTCCAAACTTTGATACTCCATTTTATTCCACGCCTAACATTATTCAAGCTTTCAATAAATAAATTGCCTTTACCGTGAGGAGAAATTGCTCCCGCTACATAAACTGAATAAATTTTCTCTTCCATTTCTATTCTCCTTTCCTAATAGGAAGTTCAAACCATAATCCGGTTGCAGGATTCTCAGAATATAATTCCTTAAACAAAATCCAAGTTTTATGAACGGGTATAATTGAATTATCCTTTACAACTTGATCGTAAATTTTCATCCAAATATCCATAAGCTTTTGATCTTTTCCTAAAATCTGGAATATAAGTTTCTTGTTCGGTTTTTCTCGCTGTTCATGAATATTGGACAATTCTTCTTTCTGAACATTATCTGTTTTACCCATAAATGTGGCCATCACGCCATCACCTGTAGGCATTGGAATGTATTCTGGCAAACTATTAAAACGATCTTCCATTTCTTTTTTATCTTCTTTTGTGTCTGGAAAACGCAAACCAATCTTGTAACTAGCTCGAAAAACTTTATCCCACTGCTCTAAGCTCAAACCATCATCATCGGAAATAAAATCAACAACCAGATCAAAACATTTGCTTTCTTCTTCCCTTGTTTTTGCTAATTTCCAATCAGCAAGTGCCTTTTCAAATTTATCTTGTTTTTTATTCATTTTATTTCTCCTATTATACAATATTTCTTATTCAATTGCAAGCTATTCCTCTTTATAATTATTAGATGCTTTCATTACACCTGTTGAAACACGATATTTTGTCAATTTCCTGCTTACTTTAATATGCCCCAAATAACGCTTTAAAACATTAATCTGGCCTTCAATCTTTTTATCATTACCGCCCCATTGATGAACGGATATGAATCTTAAACGCCAAGTTGAACCTAACTTATACCAAGTGCATCCCAATTTCTTTTGCTCAATAAATTTATCAATTCTTCTCATATCCTTTTTATCTATTTGTTTTGGAAGTTCAAATTCACCTGCAAAATGATTATTTCCTGATTTCTTTTCCCTGCATAAAAGCACAGATTCTTGATTATGCTGTTTTGCAGTTGCCTGAATAAGTTCTAATGCCTTGCCATTACCTTTATAAGACACAACCCATGTTGGCTCATGTATTTGACGTTCATTCTCTCCTATATAAATACCAGTTCCAAAAATAATTTTTAACTTACTAACTCCTTTCAATTCTATCATTTTTCCTTTAAATTCATCCATCGCCTTTTTAACCGATGCCACTGATGTTACACCTTTTTTTATAAAACTCGTAATACCAACTCTTATCTCACCTCTGCCCATTCCACTCCAAGCAAATCTAGGATCACCTGGGCCATTCCAACTACCCGATCCTGGGCCACCTTCTTCTAATTGCTCTTTTTTAACATCATAAATAAGATCATCTTTTTCCCACCCAAATTTATTAGCTCTATGTTTAAGTATCATTAACCTACCACCTCAACATCAATTATTCTGTTTATTAAATCTATACCTATCACTTTAAATTTTTTATTCCTAGATAATAAAACTTCATGTTCATTCTTAAATGCACCAGAAAATCTACCATTCATAAAATATCCATGTGTTCCTTTCGGAACCTTAATCCTTATCATACCACCATGTCTTTGTTCACCATATACTTTGGCATAACCAGCATCTAATGATGTTGAAATAAATCCCTTATCCCTAAAACTCTTTACTCCCATTTTAGAAAATATCTCATATGCACCACCACCAACCCCACGATAAACAATTACATCTTCTTCTAATTTAGCTTTTTTAAAAAATGAATCCAATTTATCTATTTCAATCTGTGTCTCTGGTAATATTTTTCCTTTTCTTAATGATTTATTTATCCCCTCATATCCACTCGCCTGATAATCTGAAAGAGCATTACTCTCATCATCTGTTTTATCCTTAATCTCGGGAGATAATTTTTCAGTTCCCCATTTCGCAACTCTTTCACTCCATATATCATAATCTTTTGTTTCTTCTGGGGATTGCCCAAAATTCAAATATTCTCTTCCCACATTTCCCTCTGGGGCACTACCACCAACTTCACCTGGACGACCGGCATGACCGTGAAAACCTGAAGTTGAAGTACCATATTCTACCAATTGCTCTTTAGTCTGCTTATTAATTCCATTCTTTAATCCTAAAGTTGAATAAGGATGAGGATTTTTTTCAGTAAACGCACCAGGGCCATCTAATATCCAACCACCATCTTTTGTCTGAGGCATCTATTTTCTCCGTGTTCTAGTATACACTAAACCAAAGTCTTTTGCAACCATAAGCATAATTTCGTGAGTATTCTTTTGCCATAATTCTTTTTCTATTTCATATATATCTTTCCACGACCTCACCATACTAGAACGACTATTATATTCTTTAATATATCTTCCCGCCGAATCATTCCTATATTTAATCCACCTAAGCCCAATGGCGTCACCAATGTCTTTAGGAGTTGATTTTGGAGAAAACAAATATTGACCTTTACCATTTTTTAAATTTTGCCAACCATCTTTTGAATAAATTTTATAAGTATATAAATCACTAACAACCACACCGCACTTTATATCATGCATTATATAAAAATATATATCATCGTCTGAAAATGCCGATGAAGACGGATGATAATGAACATGTATATCCGAGCCTTTCATCCCATCTATTTCCTCTTGAGTATATTTAATGGTATTATAACCACCAGAAACAACCATTCCAATTTTTCCATCTTTAATAACAGCCGAATGTTCATACCCATCTGCTTTTCCACTGACTAAAATATTATTCATTGTGTCCTTAGCAATTTTATCAACATTCTTAAATGAAAAAGCTTTCTGTTCTCCACCTGGATCCGCCGATCCACCAACTTCACCTGGACGACCGGCATGACCGTGAAAACCTGAAGTTGAAGTACCATATTCTACCAATTGCTCACTATAATATCCGCCAACCGGAAATCTAAATAAAACATCCGTTTCACCATTTATTGGAAGTTTAATCCCCGATGGAGCCGTAAAGGTTAATTGATTTCTGACAAACTGAATAACCCCCATCGCTGAATAATCTCCCCTAATAAAAAGAACCTCATTCCCAATCTGAACATCGGCCATATTCGCCACAACCCCACCGCGCTTAATTGCTGTTTTAATAATATCTGTAAGCCGTCCTACAGAAATTGTAGGAACCGCTCGATAATTTCCAGCAGCTTTTATAATAGCCGAATTTATTTCACGCCTAGTAGCAATCCATTGTGCTCTTAATTCTACGTTACCAATGGACGCCGTTATCATCTGCCTAGCTTTATACAACTGAGCATACAAATCATCCAAGGTTTTCTGAATCCCACCAACAATAGGTTTTCCGGCCGTATCAAAAACTAAAACATTTTTCCCTGGTGCCATCAAAGCTTGAACTGTTCCCTGTCCAGGCGGCGTAGGTGCAGCCGTTGGCATCATTGGATAAAATTCCAAATGACATTTACAATTGAAAAGACACTTAGTATTTCCACTCTTTGGAACAAACGGCAAAGTTTCCCAAGTATAAGTTGAAGCTGAAAGAGAAATACAATCATCACAATGCTCTGCAAATTCATCTAAGACCCATTTAATTCCAACATTATTCCCATGACCGGCCAACATCCCGTTAAAAAATTGAGCCTTTGCCGTATCTGCATAAAAACTGGCACGTCTGCCATAATCAATAACACCACGATTGTTTTTAATATCATCCAAAAATCCTTCAAAATATGGTGTTTCATCCTGTTTCGCTTGATCTATGAATCCTGTATCCTTATCATTTAATCCCATCTTGGCATAATAAGGATTACCGGCAGCTTTTGTTCCTGCTTTAAAAATGTTAGTATAATATTCACCCGATAAATTATCCCATTTTTCAAGGGCCTGTTCTCTTGTTATTTCGCCATTTTTAAACTTCATCACAATATCTGTAATTTTGGTTTTAAATGAACCCAAATACTTAACCATATCGGTCAAACCAGCTTTCATCAAATTAGGATTCATAGCCCCAAGATTAAAAAGCAAAGATGATTGTGCCATCTTAATAGTATCAAGTTGAATTTCCGCACCAAGACTTTTTTCAACTTGTTCTATCAGATAAACAAGACGAATAGCCCGATCAAGAGAAATAAACATTACAACCTCATTAACTTGTAACCAACAATTACAACCCCATAGCCTTGTGAATCTCTTCCACTTTTTTCTTCAAATCTTCAACAATAACCACAATCTCGGCATCAATAACTTCTGGAAGCTTAACCGCCAAAAGATTCTCAACTACAGCCGTCAACTTTTTTAAATCATCTGTACCTTGAGGAATTACAAAACACTTATTCACCTCATCCCATTTTTCCATAAACTTTGACATATCAAAACTCCTTAAATTAAATTAAAGTGGGGACGACAGGACTCGAACCTGCTCCCTCTTGCTCCCAGGGCAAGCGTCCGGCCTATTAGACTTCATCCCCATTATTTCCATTTGTCTTTTACCGGTTCTTCTCGTTCAATACCGACTGGAATTTTTCCCCAGATTCTACGTTCACGATCTATTTTCGATTGCACTAAATCTTTAAGCTCTTCTAAACTCTGACGCAAATACGGATCAGAAAGTAATTTCCGCTTTAAATCTGGATTTAAATAAATAGTTTGCTGTGCCAATGGTTTAACTTGTGCCACCGGTGGCTGTTGTCCAGGCTGTCCTTGATCCTGATTAGCAGTAGCCGCTTGAGCTTGGGCTTGAGCCGTAGCCAAATCCTGAGCTTGCTGATCAGCAGCTTGTTGTTGCATATCTTGTGATGTTATTCCATATTTCTTAATATCTTCTTCATCAAAACCAAGAATTTCAGTCAATACCCAATCACTATTCACACAACCAATTTGAGTTACAAGTTGCAACGCCACACCAACTTTTATTTGCATTACAGTCCATTTTTGCAATTCATCAGTTGTTCCTAACTCCGGCCATTCAATATTCCATTCAAATGATTTAGGATCTATGCCATGCAAAATAAATTCTAATTCATATATTTTTTGCAAAGAAGGTGTTAAAGCATTTTGTTTTCTACGGCATTGTCTGGCAAATTGCACATCAATTTGCTGAAGCGTAGCCTTCGATCGTGTTCCCTCTTCAATACTAGCATAGGCTTTTGGAATTGTTAACACGCCAAAAAATTTATCCCTAAGATAAATTACATCAGCTATTGCGGTTAAATTAGTATCACCGGATAATGCCTTAACATCCTGATTCACTCCTGGTTCAGTTGGAATTCCAATATCCTCTGCTGGCGACCATGGTGCATCAAGAATATTTATTTTTCCAGTTGATTTATCTACAACTTCTTTTGTTTTAATTTTATTCATATATTTTTGAACATACTCAAATTGCTCATCAGGTGGAAGACCTTTTACATCAACGGAAAAAACATATCGCATAGACGCCCTGGATAAACGAGCAATAACTAATGCATCATCAAGCATTATAAGTTGACGCCCAATTCGTTTGGAAGCATTTGCGAAGATACTTCTATCCACACCATATGTTCTACGGCCCATTTTAAAATGGACACAACGCCAATATTCAAATGGTATTTTTTTCTCAGCAGTTCCCCAACTTGCAGGAACTTGATAATAAGGAATTTCAGGATCCCTCAATACTCCTCTATCATCAATATCAACAAACATTTCTTCTGTCGGCAAAGTTTTAAGTTTTGCTATATATACCTCATCTGCATTTTGTTCAACAACAATCTCTTCAAAACAATCACCCTCCTGAATCGTATCCCTTGCAATATCCCATATAATTTCTTTAATTTTTGTTCGTTTTTCAAATTCCTTAACGATTTTTTCAATCTGCTCTTTTCTGGCCGTAATCTTAACATCTTGATTATCTTCTTTTTTAGCATCCTTCTCAATATAAACCTGATAACTATCTTCCCCACCAACCGTCCCACTTACAATAGTATCCGCATATACATTCAATGCCGTTGAAGCCTCAGCTAGATTTTCATCAAGAAATTTATATAAAATATATTTAGTTTTTCTTAAAGATGGATTCTGCATAGAATCAGAATACCAACTGGATAATTCACGCCAGGAAATAATAGAATCCGTAAAACTTTTCTTCGCTTTAGGTTCGGTGGTTTTCTGAGGAACTTCCCTTGGAGATTTAGAAAATAAAGCACCAAGTCTTTTTATAAAACCAACATCACGTTCATCATCTGGCATCGTTTTATCCGTTTAAAATATTATCGTCACCCATTTCTTTAATGGACACGATCCTTCTAATTCCCTTAAAATTCTCAGCGACATATTCCTTTACCGTTTTTATAACAACTTCAGGCGAAGTATCCCCTATAATTTTAAGTTCAAATTCATACTCAAATTCGGCAAATAAACCTACTTCATCCGATTTCTTAATTATCACTTTTACAATTTTCATTTTCCACCCTTCGCCCATTTCTCAAAATCACTTATGATTTCCCGTTTTGTCTGCTCTTGTGTTATTTGCTTGGTCGCCTTCACCGGCATCCTAGCATCCATAATATCAGGTGAACTTCTAGCATCCAATTGAAATGCATTCCAAACCGCTCCGCACAAAGCATCCGAAACGTCTTTGCTTCCGTTTGGCGGGTGATCCACCTTATCCGCTTTCTTCTCAAGCCTGACCAATTCAGTTATAACCGGCTCATAATTATACATCTTAAGTCGTTTATCCGCCATACAATTTCTTAAATAAATATAAGGTGAAACATCTTTATCAACACTCAATTCATCGGTATTAAAACCCTCTGTTTTTAATATCTGAAGAGAATGTGTTGATTGCCAGGAGTCATAAGTCACTTTGCCAATTGCCATTCCATTATTTCTCAGCATCCGAATTATATTCAGCACCTTATCAAATTGTATTTCACCACCCATAGGCGGCACAATCCTCAACATCATATCCACAATAAAAAATGGCTGAAGAATTTTCTTGCCACTGTCCATTGTCTCTACCCATTTAGAAATATGAACAACAGCCATACCTGCTGAATCGCCCGATTTAGCCAAATCCACATGAATTGTACGAAATTTATGCGGATCAATAATCGGCTTTTGCTTCCCATCTTTTTCATTAAACTGAAACAACACCTTTGTATTAAGAAGAGATCCATCTTCCAATGTTGTTTCTTCTTTTGTCCAAGGATGTCGAAGTTCATAATCTATCGACTCATAAATAAAATCAGCATTAGAGAAAAAGGGTGAGATAGCCCGAGTCACTTCACCGGCAAAGTCCCTTACAGACCCTTCAATGTCACGATAAAAATCATCCCAAAGTTCAATCGGAACATTAATAATTTTCCCCTCAAAATTTCCTTCTGTTCCGATTACTACCTCACCCGTCTTTTTATCATACGTATCTATAATTCGGCTTCCCCTACTAACCGTTCCAACCTCAATCCTAAATGTTTTGCCGCAAAAAAACGGCTTACCAGAAATAAAAACATTCCCTTTAGCTTCCCAAATAGATTTTCTAATAATCTTAATGGTTTTACCAAGATCACCACTCTCCTCAGCTTCCCGAATTCGTCTCTCGATAAAATCTTCCGGATACTGAGCCGATGATAAAAGAAAAAATTTACCCAACGTCATGCCCCCTGCCGAAAAACGCCCTTTCATTCTTCGTGAAATAACATCATACAATCTTTGAGCGGGGTCTAATGCTTCTCCATGAGTCCTTTTTGATTTTTCAATAACCCTGAAAAAGTTAAGTTCATCGCCCACACCGCTAAAAATGTCGTCTCCCAAAGCCGATAAACTATCACCCGTTCCAGGCTTCAACATGAGAATTGAACCCATTTTTCTTTTTTCATCATCAGGTTCTTTTGACAGATTCCAAACAAGCGTATCCCCTAATTTATAATCGCGCCTGAATTCCTCACGAAAATAAGGAGAAGTGTCAATCATCGTTTTTATCCTGGTAAAAACAACCTGTTTGGCTTTTTCTGCCGAAATTGACATGTTTATAATGACAATCGGGCTGGCTGGAGATCCCCCAAGCCAAAGATGAGGATTGCGAAATTTACCGATCAAATAGATAATATAAGTAATGGCCAAACTAGCCAAAAATGTTTTGCCGATACTTGTAGCTCCTGTTAAAATAATCTCTACATAATTTTTATCCGGAGCAAAAATATCCAAAATGTCTGGACGATTCTCCGGATAAAGATCACCGGCAATTTTAGCCATATAATAATCGTCCTCAATAAATCGTTTTATTGTCACTGGCGGCGTTCCACCTGTGTAAATATCCTGCAAATCACCATCTAATTCATCAAAATTCAAGACGTTTCTCTCAAACTTATCGAAATCAACTGACATTTTTTTGTATCTCTGCCTGAACCAAATTTACGAACCAAACCAAAAGTTCCTGTTTTCTAACGTTAAACTCCCTCAGCAATTTATCTCTTATTTCTGAAGGTAATTGAGTAAAACTATCTTCCATGAATCCCTTCCGAACTCTCTGACCAGCATTGGCCAAAAGCGGTTCCGCTTCCTTGAAAAATTCTTCCGATTCAACAAGCCACATAGAGATAAGTCTAGCCACACCCAGTTCTTTATACGGACTTTCTGCAAATGTCCCCTCGGACAAATGTTCAGCTTGAGTTGTAATATATTTCTCATAATTCTCATATATCTTTTCAAAAGCTTTTAATCGTGCTTTGGCCCTAGCAACCGTCATATACCCAATATCAGCCACTTCACTTTTAATCACATCCATGGCTGTTTTTTCAGCCAAAATCACAGCTTTTACATCTTCAAATCTTTCATTCGACATATTTTTTCAACTCCCAACCCATTTCTTTAGTCTCATTTTCTTATTCTTCCGCCCTGGACCTTCCTATTTTATGTTTCACTATATACTTAACACTTTTTAACGACAAAATATAGATTTTTGTTGTGATCCATGCTTATTTTGAATAAATAGTTTCTTTTGCATCTTGAAGATACTCATCTAACAGATATTTTCTAGCTCTCTTCGCACTTTTTTTAACCGTCTTGGGCCTCACTTCTTGCCTGTTTTTGCACTCCCTTCTATAAATCTGCATCAAAAAATCATAAGAAATTCCAAAATAAGCGGCCAATCTTTTCCTGGTAGATATGGCATTATCAGCATCCAAAGTTGTTTTAATTACATTAGCCCGATACGAATTCATAATCGAATGAACTGAAGGGAACTTTATAAACTCTCCTTCAAATGTAATTAAAATTTTCGTTACCACATCAATGGGAAATAACATAAGCAAATCAATGATAACGGAATTTGGACGTGATTCTGCACTAAACTGAACAGCCTTTTCAAAAATATCATTGACCTTCGTTATCACCGCCGACCTCTTCTTGAAACAAACTTGTCACTTCTTCAATAAACTTTTTCTTTAAGCTTTCTGACTTTGAATAAACAGGATGTTTGTCGGCCATAGTTTTTATTTTGGCTTCAAAATTTTTCCTTAAATCTTCCATTTCATATTTTTTGCTTGGATTAATAAGATCGCCTGAGCTTCGATCAATCATGCCTTCAAAATTATCACCTGAAGATATTGGCAAATGCATTTTTGCCTTTCCTATATAATAGCATCCCTCAATTATTTCTTCTGATATTTCCAATTGTTCAGAAATCTGTTCAAAAGATAATTTCTCACGACCATGAAGATTAATAATCTGCTCTTCAAAATCTGTTAAAGGAAGTGGTGCTGACATATCTTTGGCATATTGTTTCATTGATCTAAACACACAAACCCATAGCCAACCATAAAGATAAGCTATAGGATTCTGATATTGTTTTTTTAAATTTTCCCTTTTTTGAGGATCACGCAATCTTTCAATAATTTTTATACACACATCCTGACGCATATCATCTTTATAACTTTTAAATTGAGGATATTTAGTTGTCACAATTATATTTATTAAACCTTCACACGCCCTAAGAAGATTTTCCAAAACCTTATCATCACCAGTATCACAATATTTTATAAATAATTTGTTTATTTTCTGCTTATCATACATTTTGCCAGCGTTTTGTCAGATTAGCGTCAAATGAATATTTGATTGCTTCATTGATTGCCTTATCCACTTCATCCTTAGAAGCTGAAGCCGGATCACCATTTTCTAAAAAACACATGAACACTTCACTACCCCATCCATGCAAATCTTTAGCCACCCTTAAAATATCCTCTCTAGCATCAGCATCAAGCATAATATATATCTTATCATTGCCAGCATCAAGCAAAAGTTTTCGTTGAAACCAGGATAACTGTTTACCTAACAAAGCCATTGGTTTATACAAAACATTTGGTATTTTCCTAGCCAATCCAATAGCATCAAAAATACCTTCAACAAGAATATTATATTCTGCCCAACCTGCAAATGCCGGAAATAAAACTTCAGACGCCGTTCTCAAACTTTCACCACGACTTGGATAAAGATATTTTGGTAATATATCATTAAATAAAACCCTAGCCGCCCAACATACCACCTGCCCTTTTTCATAAACCGGAAAAATCACACGATTTTCATACTTGCCCCAATAAGCATATCGAATATCATATTGCACAATTTCTTTTTTCGTGATTCCTCTTTCTTCAAGATAAAGCATCGCCCATTTATCCACCATATTTACCGAACCCAAGACTGAAGGGAATTTTCCAAAATCAATTAATTCTCTTTTTTTAACATCAATTTTTTCAGGTTCAATGGTCCGAACATCTTCACCGGCAGCTTCAAATAAACGTCGAATATTCCCACGTTCACCACATAGCTGACAAACAAAAACGCCCTTTTTAATATTTACATAAAGGTGATTATGGGATTGATGATCGCCAC
>Ga0315297_10001355_pt1 | contig 15113 bp, 4 predicted proteins | sample YL17G15_0_MG_FD_203628 | JGI IMG/M metagenome (GOLD analysis project Ga0315297, IMG submission 203628) | Sediment microbial communities from Yellowstone Lake, YNP, Wyoming, USA - YL17G15_0 | ecosystem: Environmental > Aquatic > Freshwater > Lake > Sediment | place: USA: Wyoming | collected... | reverse complement strand
GCTTGAGCGGTTAAGAAATAAACCGTTCCGTTTATATCTACTGAGAGCTTATTCGGTGTTAAGAGAGTGTACCTGTTTGCGGCTGTGCTATAGGCTGTTTTAAGTAACCACTTCTGATCACGCTGGTAGAGTGAAGGATAAAGAGCTGCTAACTTCTCGGCAAGATAGCCGGATGCGGCGTCGGCTGAGACGTTCTTAACTTTATCATTAGCGCCTTCAGGACCTGTGGCGCCAGTTTCTCCTATTGCTCCTCTACTTCCGGATACAGATATCGTCCAGTCTGCAAGTGTGCCTGATCCTCCCACGTCTATCACATTGACGACGAGAGATGTGCTGGAATAACTCGTTACCTGGCCGTGCATGTAATTTGCAGAATTTGCGTCGCTGGTAATTAAAATAAACTGGCCAGCCGCAAATTGCTTACTGGCTTGAGTAACAAAAGTCTTGGATCCGGTTCCGATAGCTAAACTTGAAGTTGATGTAGCTTTTAGTGCTGCAGCGTAGTTAGCTGCGGCAATAACATCAAGCCCAGTTTGTACCCGGTCAGCGGCTGTGGCGATTCTATCTAAAGCTGTTTGAACAGCGTCTGCGTGAGTCAATACCACATCAGCATGAGTGAGAACTACATCAGCGTGCGTCAAGACTACGTCAGCGTTTGTGGCCACTTTGTCAAGCCCTGTCTGCACTCTATCGGCAGCAGTGGCGATTCTATCTAAAGCTGTTTGAACTCTGTCCGCGGCCGTGGCCACTTTGTCAAGCCCTGTCTGCACTCTATCGGCAGCAGTGGCGATAACGTCGAGGGCAGTAAGCACCACATCGGCATGGGTCAACACGACGTCTGCGTGTGTTAACACTACATCTGCGTTAGCAGTATTTTTGGCTGCTACTGCTATATCTCTTGCGGTTTCTGTGGCAACCTTTAATGCTGTAAGAATTGCGATAAATGCCTCGGTGTCGTCGGTGGTAGGAGTTTGGTCTACGGCATATTTTATTGTGCGGCTTAGCTCTTCGTCTTGCTGTTGAATAATTGCCGTAAGTTTATCAAGGGCTGCCTCTACTGTTTCGGAATTAAAGGGTCCTTTGTTTTTCCAGTCTGCTGCTTGCGATAACGCTTCGGTGCGCACTAAGGTTATTTTTTCTCCTACCGCTAGCAAAGCAAGTCCGGAGACGATTGTTGGGTAAGTGACAAAACTCCCTGCCACATCTACCGAATAATTGCTAGTAATTTCAGTTACGGTTCCGTCTATAGCTGTTTTATATAATTTAATATCACTACCGTCTAAAGAAATTATGGGAAAAGTAAAATCCCAATCTCTCGTTTTCATTGTTGCGTTTCCATCGTATACGTGCTTTATTGAACCGGCTGGCATTGTCATGAATCCTCCTTGTTATTGCGTTAGTGAGTCTATTAAGTCTTTTGTCGTTTGTACTGGGGCCATATAAGTATCTTCTATCCCTTGCTGAATTTTAATTTTATTAGGCTTTTGAGCTCCTGGAACGTGTAGATATTTAGCCAGTGCTTGAGCGCTAAAGAAGAACTCCTTCATAACTGATAGCGTCGGGTTGTCAGTTATCATTCTTGATAGATCCCCCTGAGACACAAGGCTAATTAAGCTATTTATTACCTCGGCCATAGACTGTGCTATCTGAGCAGCTTTCTTAAATCCTGCCCTTGCGAGTAGAAAGCTGGCGTACATTCCTATACCATAAAATAAGAAAGCCTTTGCAAACCTGAATGTATTCTGCCCCTTATAATTACCCTGGCTCCACTCTTCCTTGGCACCATTTACTATGCGGCGTAAAAGCATGGCATCAGTTATACGCCAACGATTCATTTGCATAATCATACGTCCAAGAACAGTCTGTACCCATAGAGGGCTTTCTGTTTTTGAGAATACACCTTGAGTTATGGCAACAATATCCCGTAATTTTCTTGATTTAATCGGCGATATATCCCCAGTCTCCCATTCCTGGTCAGTCAATTCGCTTATAAATAAGGTTGTGCGGATTTCTACTTCGCCGGCTTGCTGGCCAATCATTGCCAGGTCTTGAAGTTTTTTAAGTTTTCCAATACCGCGCTGGGTATAATCTGCGTACGTCCCTTCCAAAACGCCATGCTCTACGGCGATCTCGTAAGCTTTCTTTGGAGCTGATATAAGCCTCTGCTTCCCTTTAAGGTAAGTTGAGAAGTCCTGCCAGATTATGCTATTCGCTTCTCCGGCTATTATGTTCTTTACAGCTGACTTCCAGTTAAGAGCCAGTAATTTTATATATCCTAAATCTACTATTCCATCGGCCACTCTACTGAGCCAGCCCATCTTCCCGGATCTGAACTCATAATCAAGGCCGCGGCCTTTTAGGTTCTGTAAGAATTTCTTTAACCATAAGGCACTCTTGCCCTGGATAATTAACTGCGTTGCTACCTGGCCCAGAGGAAGGATCCTGTCAAGGGCCATCTTAGTTTCAAATAAAGACGAGTATTGATGTACTATCTTACGGATATTGGTGGTAGGTTCTATGCCGCCTTTGCGCTGTAAAGCGAAACGGAAAAATTTCTCGCTGCCAATGATATTATCCAGCTCGAGCATTATATCTGTAGGGATCCCTTTTTCTCCTTCTTGCTCGCTGAAGTATTGTTTTAATGCTCCTATTAAACCTTTCTCTAATATCTTTTCTGTCAACGGCTGCTCAAGATGCGTTATGTAATTCTTACGATATTTCTGCAGGCCAAGTTTCTCTTTTGCCATTTTAAAGAATTCTTTAAGATATTCCACTGCAGCTTTTTCTTCTTTAGTAAGGTCTATCTTTTCTCCGCTTAATGCTTGAAAAATTTCTTTATTTTGAGATGTAAAGAACCTCTTAATTCCTTCTTTACCAGAAAGCTTTCTTGATTTCTCGGCCTTAGTCAATAACTCCTCGAGCTGGTTATCGCGTATACGTATCTCCTCATCTGCAGACTCTAGCCTCTCGTTTACTTCGTTCAGTATCTTCTGTACCAGAGGATGCCCCTCTTTAATATCTACCGTCGGAATAAGCTCATTGGCCACCCGGCTCATAATCAAACCTTCAAGTAGATTCGGATTGTTACCAAACTGTTCTATAGCTATACGCTTGGGCATTATGGCGAGGTCTTTTACGTCGTCCAACAGTACCTTTAATACGTTTATTTGCTTCTCGGATAACAGTCGGTCTCCTGTCTGCAGGCCCTCAAGATAATCAACGACCTTTTGTATCTGAGGAATGTCGGTATTCTTCCACTCTTTTATTCCGAGGTAATTTTTAATCCTCGATACTGTGATATTAGACAACATCTTACTCTTCGCTATTAATTTTATCTTTGCTATCAATTCTTGCTTCCGTACTTCCTCCTGAAGCTTTAACTCATGCTCTTTTAGCCATTCAACAAATTGGTTACTTTGTCCAGTAACTCGCTCGGTAACATATTGCTGTCCTTGCTCAGGAGTTCCTGCTCCTCCAGACTGAGCTTGTCCCAGAGGCCGTTCAGCACCAGTGCCTGTGCCAGAAACATATTGCTGGGGGAATTTGAAGTTGATAAAGCTGATGATTTCATCTCGACCGCTCCTTTCAGCTACTGCGCCTATTGATTTATTGATGTTGTAAGGTAGTTTCTTACCACGCATCCATTTAAGTAATTCATAGTCGGCGTTGTTGGTATAAATTATCTTGACCCCAGTTTTCACTAAAGGTAACAAATGATTCTCTAGGTTCTGCTTATGCCCGGGCCATGCAGTATCGTTTGCGCCTACAGAGTATGTGCCTGCAGATTCTGACGGATTAAGGTACTGAGGATCTACTATCACAACCACTGTTGCGTTTACTTTTCCGGATTTAATATCTCCGGTAAGCTTATCCATTACGTCCCAGGCATCGCTCTGAATTATCGGCATTCCCTGATCTCTCTTCAATTCAGCGTCTAATTGCCCATTGAAATCGATAAGCTTGTCTATAATATTCTTTATGGCCGATTCGCCTTTGGTAGTCCGGATAATGCCCTGGGTCCACGAATAACCTTTGTCTGTTTTGGCTATAGAGAATATGCTGGCGTTCTCTAGAAAATAATACTTAGCGCTGGATTCCGGGCTGGCGAATTTATCGGCCGCGGCTTCCTGCAGTAGTTTATCCCCAAACTCCTGAATTACTTCTCTGGTAAAATAATACCGTTCCTTTCTCAGTCCCATCTTCAGCCAGGAGTTAAGCATATCGAGAAAATCCTTATTATTCTTGGCCGGAGGAAGGCCGAAAGCCTCTTTCATTAAGTTAGTAAAGTCGCTCATAATATTGACTATGGTCTGCTTCATTACCGCTTGCTTCTGAGGATCCTGGATATTTTTATAATAGTTGAACCTCTCGTCACTGAGTTCATTCAGGGTATAATCTTGAGCCGGGATATCCGAGAATAATCCGACGCGGTATCCCTTTGCTCCTCCCCAGAGGTCGTATACCTTCTTAACTCCCTGCCTTATCGCTTCCTTGAATTTATTCGGCAAACGAGCCAGAACCTCAGCTTTATTGCCAAGCAACGCAAAAGGCATATCTTTAAATATCTTGGCTCTTTCTTCGTAGTCTATATCTTCCTTTTCGGAGATGACAGAGCCGTTTCCAATGCCTGTTATTGCCCGCTCAGGCTTTGCTGGCTTCATTTTCTTGGGTTTGCCGAGCCCCAGCCCTCTCTTTTGGGCTTTTGACGGCGTACGGCCTGCGCGAGCCTCTATTTCGTCATTAAAATATGATTCTATCAGAGCTATTACATCGTTATCGTTTTCTATTGGGAATCCCATCCCATTTAATTCTGTTAGGGTATCTGGCGTTGTGCCTTCGCCCTCTTTAGCCCAGAGCCAGGGGAGGAATTTTAATTTGGAGTATTCTCCTTTTTGGCGTAATCCTGGCTTTAACTTACCAGTCAGGAACGATTTCAACGGCCTCTTTCTTCCTTGCTCTTCCTCATTTACAGCTTTTTCCATCTCTTCACGCATGTCATCGGCTATCTCCTGCAGGTGCGCGTATGTCCACATCTCGGTTTTCTTTACGTCCTCTATGTCTTCCCCGAGTTCTTTGGCGATCTGCGCCAGGGTCTTGCCTTCGTCAAGGTATTTCTTCAGGAATTCCCGTTCTGATTCTAAAAGCTGGCTGGTTATATCAGGGGTGTTTAGTAGCACCATCTCTTCTTTATGCTGCGCCTGGCGAGGCTTAGGAGTCTCTTCGCCTTCCGGTCCTGCGGCCACGGCGGTCTTGGGTGGCTTGGCTGGGGGCACCTTCCCCTCACCTGTGGGTATAAGTTTTGTTGGGCTCTCTTTAGCACTGGCTAATTCCATGTGTACATGCTTTGGAGTCAAGCTTGTATCTTCTACATTCAGTCCTACCTGTTGAGCTGCGGCCACAATATCTTCTTGAGATATTCCTGTTGCTCTCCAGTCTACATCCGCCGCCTTGCCCTGCAAGTGTACGCTCTTTTCTGCGGGGGTGTAGCCTCTTTTCTTAAGGTTTTTATTATACTTCTCTGTCCGGTATCCACTACTCACTGCAAGGCGAGTTTGCAAGATATCCTGCATCTCGTTCATTTTATCTATAAGTTCCTGGTCTACAAGTATCTGATCTTCCGGTAGCGGTTCCTCTTGCTGGTTAAAATCTGCCTTGGTAAGTGGGCGTGGATGCGTTAATCCGCCGGCTTTTGGTTGCTCTCCTTCTCCAAGCATCTTGCCCTTTAGCTTGGTTAGCTCTCCTGTATATACCGTCAGTTGCTTGCCGTCCTGCAGGCGCACCTTGTTGGGAACGAGGTTACCTTCGGAGTCATAGACAGGCAATACTCGATATTCCTTTCCCTTAGGAAGATTCACTATCTCGCCTCTGGTGTTAAATATATTGACAGCTTCGTCCATGCGGAATATCTTTATGCCCTTGAATTCTAACTGCGGGACGCCTGTTTCTTTTGTCATCTTCCCGAAGATCGGCTGGCCTTCTCCAAGCAGGGCTTGCTTCATCCTGGGGGTAATAGCGAGGGATTGCTGGGTTTCTCTGCCGGATAGCTCTCTTTCATAAAAAGCCACTATTCTTTGTGCTCCCTCTATTACCCTCTTAGGAATACCTTGCCCTACATCCATCTCGTCTGCCAGAACCAGATCTCCGTTAGAATCATAAAACCCTATCGTATTTCCTTCAGGGGAGATCTCTGGTTCAAGATTGTATTTTCTTAATTCGTCAAACTCAAGATTGAACCTGGACCTTAAATCCTCTTTCGTTGGTTTATTAACAACGTTTATCTCTACCGCCTTCACCTGCGCCCCGAATTTCTTGGCGTAGTCGTTGAGCCAATTAGGTATCTGCTTATCATATAGGTTTATAGCCCAGAAACCGCCGACCTTGAGGTTCTCGCCTTCGATTACTCTTGTGTCTTCGTATTCTTTAGTAGTGCCATAATACTTTGGGAATTCTTTTCTGGTCATCTGCCTACCTTCATTGTTTCTTATTCTCTCTGCTATTTCTTTGCCGAAGTAGTCGTCGAGTTTTTTATCATTCATATCCTTAGACTCAAGTATCTGGTCATTTTTTATTATCTCTACTTCGGTATCGTCTACTCCGTGGCGTATGTAGTGGATTTTGTCTATATACTTCGCCAGGTTATAATGGTCTTGGGTCTGCGCTCCGGTTGCCCAGGAGACCATATCGTATCCGTTCTCTGCGGCATAGCGCAGGACACGCTTCAAGGCTATCTCAAGCCAGCGTTCTACGGCTGGATGATGCGGAGCTCTTGTTTGTCCTCTTCTTAGTGCCAGCATCCAGTCGCTTTGGAATTCCTCGACGAATAAAATCTTCTCTCCGTTGGGACCTATTCTGTCGGTCATGCGGACATGGGCGAAGACATTCTTTTCATCCCAGTGGCCGCCCGTAAATTCTATGGATGGCTTGGTTTGCTTGACCATTACTGTCGTGGTTCCCGGGCGATTCTGGTCATATTCAGGGATTACTGTCTGCTGGTCCGGCAATACCTCGGTGAGGGAATAGCCTTTTCCGTCAACATAAACTCTTGTTGATCCTGGCCCGGTTATCTGACCTGGATTTCGGACGTATTGATATGGCGCATGCATGCCTCCTGTTAGAGATTGGCCTACTCCGTTTACCACGAATTTCTGGGTGTGATGCGTGCCCATTCTCTGTACTTCATAGGGGAATACATAAGCCTCGGTCCATACCACATTCCTTGAGCCTTCAAGGAATTTTAGGGCATTGAATGTCTTTTGGGTTACTCTCTTGCTGAATTCTTCCCAGCTGAGCTTATACCCTACTCCCTCCCATTGTCCTTTTTTCCCTACTGGGCATCGGAGATATTCTCTTTCAAGCCCGGCGAAGTTATGCCGAGCGCCTCCTCCGACTTTTTTTGCGACCATTGTCGTCTGTAGCTTGCTGGGGAGTTGCAGGAGCATCTCGCGATAGTTCTTTCCTCCTGGCACGATCCACTTGCTGTATTTAGTAGGTTTCTTTGCAACTACTGCCTCGAGTTCTGCGCGCGATTTGGCAGATTCAAGGGTTGTCCAGAAATCCCCGGGAGAAAGACTCGATCCGTTTGGTTTAGTAATTATAAATTTACCTCCCTCCACGTTTTCTGATGGAATTTGGGTTATCTTCCAGCCTCCTGGTTCTATGATTGATTTGGCTCCCGCAACAGCGTATGGTCTCCAGTCAAGTTTCGGGGCCGTCTGTCCTTCCGGGAGTTCCATGCGTCTATATTTATCCTCTACGGATTTCATTGCAGCATAAATTCTTCCGCCTGGGTCTGTATATTCGCCCCTATCTATGAAAGCCTTTAATTCAACGGACGTCATCATGTCTCCAGTTTCAACATCTCTAAATAATATCGGGGAATATCCGGGACCTTCTTCGTCGTTAGTTTCTATGGTCCATCCACTCTCTTGAAGCACTTTTGCCTCGGGGTACTTGGTAACATCTATGGCTACGGGTTGCTCGCCCTTCATCGTCTCTTCTATAGTCAGGCGGTTTTCTTGAAGATAATCAAGGAGCTCTAATTTATTTACTTTGTCTTTTCCTTTAAAGAAGTCCTCTATGCCAGACCATTGTATCTCTTCTAAGGATATCTGGGCGTTCCTTATTATCCCGCGCACCTGCTCTACCGATGCGTTCTCCGGCATCTTCTCTGCCAGAGAGGCCGCCATCTTACTGTAGAATATAGGCTCCAGCTCGTAGGGATGCGTTATCCCGCCAGCCATTGGTTGCTCCCCTCTGTACAGGTGGGTCAGGGGTTCGACTATTGTGTGTCCATCTATATCTATGTGAGCGGTGTTGCCTACTATGTCTATGATCTCCCCTGTTTTTGTTATCCCTTCCTCATTGGTAAAGCTTATCGTCTCTCCGATATCAGGAATAGTCGAGGGAGCTGTTTTTCCGTTAGTGCGTAGAAAATAAATCCCTCCCTCTGCCTGGCGGTTTTTATAGTAGTATTCAGCTATGGCTTGGGTTGCTATTTCAGCCAGCCTATGTTTTTGCTCTATTCTCTCCGCTATCCTCCCAGGAGTATCGAGCGCCATGTATCCGGCTTGCGCCAGTCCGCCGAATGCGGTGATCCCCAGGGTCTCCGTAAGCAGGCGTTCTGTGCCCTCTGGTGTGAATAGTGGGGCTTTAAATGGCCTGCCTTCTATGGGGGCCTGGAATACCTCTGCGAGCTCTTCTTCGAATACTTCTCCTACGACACCGTTCCAGCCTGCAGTTTTAAATGCCTTAGCGAGCGCTCCTGGGGTCTTAAATCCATGTATGGCGGCCCACTTGGCAAGGGTGGATGCTTTCAGGAATTTCATCGGCTTGGTCAGTAGCCCTCCGGCGTATTCTGTCACATAGTCTACTACCGTGGTTCCTATGGCTTTGCTTAATGCTGTGGAGAACGATATATCTTTTTCGTCCGCCAATAGTTTAGTAATGTCTGGGTGCTCGAGTTGCTCTGCGTTAGGTATCAGATAGTCTGCCGTGCGCTCACCTATCTCGGGCAGGTTAGCCATGCCTTGGGCCGCAGCTCCTATTGATACGCTCACTACCTTGCTCAGGGTCCTATTCAAGCCTTGGCGCACGGTTTCGTATATCGGCTTTTGGATCGCCTGGCGTATGGGGTTTAGCATGACGAATTCGGCTATGAAGGTTGGCATCTCACCTACCATCTTCCCTACATTATACCCCATGCCTCGCTTGTCCTCTATGCTTTGAGCGCGGTATCTATCCAATAGAGCCTGCTCTCCTCCGCTCAAGGTTTCTCCGGCTTCAGCTTTATTAGCGGCGTTCATTGCGTCTACTAATTCTACGGTGGCTTTTATTGATCCTGAGAATGGGGCGAGCTTCTCCGGAGCACTCAGTGTCTCACTTACTCCTGACCATAATTCCTCCAGGAAACCGGGTTCTTTCTCTAAGCGCTTTAGTGCGCCCTGGTATATACTTATGCTCCTCTGGATGTTGTCTTTTTGTTTCTCCCATTCTTCGGTGCGGGAGTAGGAGTCAGCGCGGTCAAAGTATCCCTGCTCCTCTACGGTCTGGAGTTCTTTCTGCAGGCGGGGTATTTCTTTTTCGGCTACAGCCTTGCGCAGTAGATTCCAGTCTGTTTTTACGGGCGTTGTTTGGGCGATCCCTGTTAGCTTGGTCATTTCGTTTTCCACTTCCTCAACGGTTGTGGGACGGGCGGTAGCGAGGTCAAACATCGGCCTCTCGTATAGACCGTCACTATTTTTTATTAAGGGGATCGCTGTCTTTAAGTTGAATTCGCTCATTTCTTTTTTTCTTGGCCTTCCATATATTTAGCGCCTTCTGATTTTTCGGTCTCTAAGTAGGGCTCTACTCTTCCATCCGGGTAGACTAGTGCTTGATTACCGTATGCATCCATCATCAGTTGCCCCTTGGGTGAGAATGTTGGCGCCTCTGGTATCTTTGAGTAGATGTGATTTTGCATTAAGCTCTTACTTATCTCTTGAGGATCTCCTTCCCCTGTCTGCAGAGTACCCAGTAACTTCTTTAAGTTTAGCGTTATTTCCTCGTCGCTGGCGTTATTACCTTTAAGCCACCCCATTACTGCCTTTATTTTATTTCTTACCGGCCCCGTACTTCTATTCCACTCTATATCGTTGAGTCCTGATTTTAGTTTATTCAAAAACACCGCCTCCTGTGAGCTCACAATTCCATCAGAATAAGCCTCGGCTAATTTCTCCCGGGCGTGCCATTTATCTACGCTATCATTCAAAAAGTTATCTATTAAATCAGTGTATTGCTTAACTGCCTTTGCGCGAGAAGTCGGTTCATTATCCGGGGTTTCTTCTTTAAGCATCCGGTTTAAGTCTTTAGATATCCCGCTCTGCAGGGCATTTTGATATTTGACTAGGATGGTCTTTTTTATACCACCTCTGTCTTCAGGAACCTGCATTTCGTTCTCTACATCAGTTAGGGTTAGTTTTCCTTGAGATAGATTATCCAGCAGGCCGTTAAACTTAGTTTCTTGTTGTTCTGTTATTACTTTGTCGGCCAGGGTGTTGGTAAAGTCAAAAGCTGCTTTACGCTTCACAGGATCCTTGATGTTGTATAAGTTCTCCTTCAGCTTTATCCTGGTCCCTATGGGGTCTATGAATGCGTCTTGGATAGCAATTTTATAGGGTATGCCGCTTTCAATCTCCTCTTTCATTTTTAGTTCTGTTTCAGAGGACACTCTACCCTTTATGGAGTCGTATATAGATTGAGCTTTTGGTAGGTTTTTCTCGTCTATGGCGGTGGCGAATGCACTTTTCGCTATCTTTCCCCGGGCCTCAATAAGTTTTGTTTCGGCCGTCTTGGGGTCGTATCCGCTTATTCTGTTTAGAGCTGACTGCACTCCTTCGGCTTGCTGAATAGCCCTTACTACTGACGGTCCATCTTGTAACTGAGCTGCGTCATTTGCCTGAATTTCTATATTTGATTCTAGGGAATTCTTTATGCTCTCATCACCTTGCTGGCGTTCGTACCTTATGATAGCGTCTCTGTTACTTGTATATGTAGCGTCGAGGATTTTACTAAGAGTTTCTTTCTGGTGTATAGAGGTTACGTTATTTAGGTATTTAGCTTTTACCTCTGGGTATTTTTGGTCAAACTCTAGCGTTGAACCTTGAGATTGATCAAGTTTTCGCGCTAGGATTCCCCTCGGGATTCCGTTATCATTGTTATCGGTGCTGTATAGAACATCCTGCATCTCGGTGCGAAATAAAGTATCCTGATCTGCTATCTGCTTGGCCTCTATTTCCTTTCGGCGCTCTGCAGCTCTTTGAAGCATAGCGTTAGCTATCTTCATACCTGTTTCGCCCAGCTTTGTTGTTGCCTGCGCAACATCTTCTCCAAAGGCTCCCGGGGGCGGTCTTAATTCTTGAGGTGCCGATATGCTCGGGGTTACCCTACTAGTCTGTTTTTCGTATACAGGTACTTTTATTCCCATTATATTTTCTCCTAAGTTATAATCTGGGGACGCCACAATCCCCCATGAGACCCTGCAGTTGAAGCGGAGCTTCCACTTGCACTACCACCAGCGCTTGCACCACCACCAAAACCACCTGCTGCCCCCATTAACGATATCGATGCGGCGGTTCCTAAAAGAGTACTGGTCATATTTATATATGAGGCTGTTTTTGCTTGTTTACCGGACATCCTGAATAAATTAGCTTGGTTATTTAACGCCCACCCTTTTTCTGCTGCCTGTTTCTTTACTGCCCAAGAGCTGATATCTGCGTTATACCGTATATTTGCTTCATCGAGTTTTGCTTTATTTACGGTGTCTCCTAGAATGTCGTCAGCTGTAATTCCATACAAACCCATTGCGGCCATACTCGCCTTCTGGGTTCCTTTAATAGTTTTTACGTCTCCGCTTAGTTCTTTGCTTTTTTGAGCCGCTTCGTTCTGTAATATGCTAGTTTGCTGATCAGCTGTATCCTTAGCCATTTGAGCTTCCCGGTCATTCTGATCAGCTAGGGCTTTATAGTAAGCATCAGAGGCTTGTCCAGCTTGGTATTGGCCGTAAGCTGCTACGCCTCCGGCTGCTGAAGCTAAGACTATCCCTGTTACCGTTAATGTGACTGGATCGCACATTGATTGTTCCTCCTAAAGTAAAAATAATGGAATGGTAGTTTTTCTTCTCCCATTGGCTTAGCTTCTTCTATGGTTGCCCCGCACCATTTTAGCCAGCGTATCGATATCTTGTTTCTGGCATCAATGTGATTCTCTAGAATGCTGTATTGCAAAAGCATAGATTTTATAAATCCGCGACAGTGCTTAATAAATGATTTCCGTACTTTACATATCCCCTCTGTGGCAAGAAGCCAGATGTTGGCCCGATCGCTCAATAGCGTTTCAGGTACTACTCCGAACATCACTATCGGAACTCCGTTTTTTTCTATCGTTAGGCAGGGAACTGAATTTTTATAAGAAAGTTTCAATGCTTCCTCCGGGGTGTGATGGTGGCTGGCCCACACCTCGGCTATATCTTCCTTGCGCATATTTACCTTTAATGCCTCAATGTCTTTTTCTTCGCTATCGCGCACGATCGCGTCTCCCTTTTTATAGTATACCAACTTATCCTCCCACAGCGACGGATGGTATTATTGATAGAATGGTTATTGGCAGAGGATCTATTTGTCTGAAGAATACCCTGCCGCCTTCTGCGTAGTCGCTGGCTATTGGTTGCTTGAATGGTCCGGTATATAAAGCTTCTGGGGATCCCATAGGTTCATCTGTGCGTAGTACTATTTCATCGAGTTTAATTGCATCAGGGCCTATCCATCCACCACTTGAGTTTAAGAACATAAAGTGTACAGAAGGAATTTTTAAAAGCCTTCCTTGAGTAGTCCCAGTTGCTAGATTTAATTCTATGTTCAGGGTTTGGAGATCAGAAATATATGGCAGGCCTACGTGGGCTATGCCTGCGGCAACCGGTAAAGTTATCGCCCCGGTTGTTACTACTAAAGAATTCACTACGGAACCATCGGCAAGTACTACAACAGTCCTTCCCTCTAGATGCCCTAGTCCAGATATCGCAGTTGTCGCCTTACGTACTTCTCCTCCGGAGATATATGTGGTGTAGGCACTGGAACTTATATAGGTATTATCGTCGGGGTCTTTTAGTTTAAATGTGTGGGTTGTTTTGTCGGATACTTTAAACCTTATATCGTTTACCTCTGTCATTCCTAACACGTCCTCGATATCTACTAGATCGCCATCCGAGAACCCATGCGACGTTGCGGTGACAACTGCCTGAGCGGCCTTGGTTATTCCGGTGATCGTTTTTGGTGAATCATAGCTTATCCCGCAGTCAACAAAGAACTGATCCTTTGGCTTGGTTGATACCATGCGCTGTACCATGCGTTCTATATATCTCTCGGTGCCTCTTTTTACTACAAACCACACTTCGTCGTATGTTTCTCCGGGGATGGTCCAGACAGATTCAAAGGTTCCATCTGTATCGTGCCTCGCCCAGGCTATGACTTCTTGCTCGCGCATATAGGTCATTGATAAAAGTTTTCCGTCATCTCTTACACACCAAACTATGCTATCGGGTTCTGCCTGATATGCCATGTCTATAACCTGATGATTCTCGAATAGATGATTTGATAGAAGGCTTAGAGGATCTCCCTCGAAACTATCTGAGGCAAAGGTGTATGCAAGGTCTCTTACGATGGATCCCTTTGGCTGTATGAATATCACCCTGTTTCCTATAATTAGTGGAGTTACTTCCGAACACCCTCTGGATCCTTGGAATTGTTGAGCTGCGGTGGTTGGAGTGAATGCAGAGTTACTCCCCGGGCCTATGCTCCATTCGCTCGAGGAAGTAAAGGCAAGAATTTTTGACAATGGAATTAGGTGTCTTATGGCGTTTACTTTTCTGCTTGGTAAGGATATGCTTATTCCGTCGGAGTCTACCAGTGGATTTGACCTTCCAAAGTTTACATAATTACCTGTCTTAGTGCTCCAAGTGTCTTGAGGTTGATATTTAGTGGCGGCGAAGTCTAAGCGATCCTGATAGAATGTGGCGGTTGCTGGATATCCCCTGTAATCGCTCCAGGCTCCTTCGCTCCAGTCTGCGGTGGCGGTGTCTGCTCCTAACGTTTTTACTACTGTCGCTGCGGCGGTTGTTGAGTTGGTTACGCCTGTTATTCTAATCACCCCGGATTGCTCGAATGCATCGGTTGTAAGATCAGCATTTATGGTCCCGCTAGTAAATGCGTGGCAACATACTCTTACTTGAAATGGCTCGTCTTCATCCTCTGTGCCGTAGGTGTTTATATTATTATCGTTAGCAGAGGAGAATTCTCTTATGATTATCCAAGTAGATCCTCCGTCTCTGGATTTTTCTATTTTAATTTTTCCTGTCCATGTACCATGGGTTATCAGTCTCCACGTTCCCCCGCACTTTAACCCTGCTCCGTCTGCTGTGCTGGTGAATGCGCCGTTGTATGCTTGGCCTGCTATGTAGTGAGTAAGTTTAAATAAAGCCCCTACGTGTAAAGCGTTAAATACTGCGGCCGAGGATGCCAGAGTAATGTTTCCAGTTACAGCAGATGGGTCTATAGTGGTGGCGGCAACACCGTTCTCTTTCATGAAAGGCCCATCCTCAAAAGGATAGTCCTCTAGTCGCCAACTAATATGGGAATACCGAGTTAGGGTTTTAGGGTAGTAGTCATTGTGTGTTATGTATAGGACGTCTGCGGATTGCGTAAATTTAAGGGAGTTCAGGTCTGCTTCTTTATATGGAGTTACTATTTCGTAGATTGACGAGACCTCCCAGTCTGTGGTGTTTGTGGGAGGAGTGTTGTGTGTGGATCCGTTGGAAGTGTGATTTGTTTTTGACCGATATATTACATCGCTTACTTTAACAAAATCCCCGATATAATAAACTGTGGCTGTTACCCAGGCGGCGGTTGATATAGGGGCAACAATCTGGCCTGCCTTTCCATTTGCGTCGTTCATATAGAAACGGCAGTAATACTCCCCGAATTCTATTGAGTAGACTTGCTCGGTAGAAAATTCAAAACCTACTCCTCCGCATTTTTTATCTGCGTGTTTTGGTTTAGCAATATATGCTAGACCGGCGCGATTAG
>Ga0315297_10001353_pt1 | contig 15118 bp, 14 predicted proteins | sample YL17G15_0_MG_FD_203628 | JGI IMG/M metagenome (GOLD analysis project Ga0315297, IMG submission 203628) | Sediment microbial communities from Yellowstone Lake, YNP, Wyoming, USA - YL17G15_0 | ecosystem: Environmental > Aquatic > Freshwater > Lake > Sediment | place: USA: Wyoming | collected... | reverse complement strand
TCCTCGCAATGACAAATGGCGTGTTTTTCAAAGGTCTCATTTTACGAAGCCGGATCATTAAAGCTTGGCGGGTCTGTTCTAAATGAAACGCCACCGTAACTATGAAATACAGTACTAAGCAAATAGCGTGCATAGAATTGCGGAGATCGCATCGTGATGGATAACGTTGTACAGAGTCTCTGGATCGGTGACCGGCTTACGGTCATGGAAAAGTTGGCAATTCGATCGTTTCTTGCTAACGGTCATGCGTTTCACCTCTACTGCTACGACAATGTCGATGGCCTACCAGACGGCACCATTGTCAAGGATGGTAATGAGATTCTCCCAAACAGTCGCATTTTCACCTATAGTGACGGGTTTGCCAAGGGAAGTCCCGCCGCGTTCTCGAACTTCTTCAGATACAAGCTACTGCTCGAGAAGGGCGGATGGTGGGTCGACACGGATGTGGTATGTCTGCGTCCCTTTGACCTGGCCGACGAACGGCTTTGGGCATCGGAGCGGATGGATCCTCCCCAGGAGTTGATCGTATCGACCTCAGTGATCAAGGCGCCGGCCGGCGATGAACTAATGGCCTGGGCATGGCAGGCATGCCAGGGAATGGACACGCGCAAGGTTATGTTCGGAGAAATCGGCCCTAGGCTGCTCCATGCCGGTGTCAACGCACTCGGCCTGCATGCCTTCATGAGGCCGCATACGTTCTTCAGCCCTATCCCGTTCTATGACTGGGGCAAGGTGCTGGATCCTTCCCATACGTTTGTCTTCGGAACAGAAGTGTACGGCGTTCACCTCTGGAATCAGATGTGGTCAGCCAACCACGTCGACAAGGATGCGCTGTATCCAGTCGAGTGCTTCTACGAACGGCTGAAGCGACGTTTCCTGACCGGTTGACGGTCGGCCTCACGGTGTGACTATTGGAAAATTTAAACGTCTCGGAAAACGAAGAGGTTAGAGAGGAGTCGAAGCGGTTGCTCGGTTACGCTGCATCTCAGTTTCAGAATCGGAGCCCTGCGATCCAGGGCACAATCCGCACCGATTACCGGTCTGCCGAGGGTGCACGTACCTCGGTCGCCGTGATCATTCCGACCTACAACATGGCCTGGTGTCTCGAGCGCGCGGTTCTGAGCTGCCTGTCGCAGACCCATTCGCCGGAGGAGATTATTATCGTGGACGATTGCTCGTCCGACGATACGGCCGAGGTTGTTCACGGGCTGATGGCGCGCGATTGTAGTATTCGGTATCAGCGCCTGCGCCAGAACGGCGGCCACCTGGTAGCGCTGCTGTATGGGCTGCGGTTTTCCCGATCGGACTGGGTGGCGCTACTTGACGCGGATGATGAGCTGACTCCGGACTCGATCGAACGTCGAGTCGAGGCGGCAAGCAACTACTATGTGCACGCTGGCGAGTGGCCTCAACTCGTCTATGGGGATCTCTATTGGGGCGCAGTCGCCTCAAGCAGGATAGGCCATTTCAAGACCCTTCAGGGACGCGAGTTTCGCTTCCTCTCTCGGGAGCTGAGCCTCTGTCAGACGAGCACCATTATGCTCGGCAGTGAAGCCATCGCTGTCTTTCCAGAAGTGATGAATCCCTACAACACCGACGATGAGATTGTCCTGGCTGTCGGCAAGCGGTTTCCGTTGGTTCATGCCGGCGTCCCTGTGGCAGTCGTTCACGCTCATGCTAGCCCAACACGAATGACCAATAACTTGCACCTGAAATTTCGAGGTATCAGGCAGTTGGTTCGCAACCACCGCCAAGATATTGTTCGCGAGCACGGTCTTCGCCAACTGCTTTTGTGGCGCCTCCGGATCCTGCGCGCCTTGCTCGAGTGGCAGAAGGAGTGGGCCGAGAAAAGGACGGCACGCGTCGGCGATGGCTCTGTTGCGAAGATCCTGCGGTTCCTGTACTGGCTCTACGGACGGCTTGCCTGTAAAGTGCATTTCCGACTGACGTCATGGCTGGAGTCCCGTTTTGAGCAGATGTATTTCTAACCGGATCGCGATGGCCGAACTCATCATTTTTCGAGATGAAAGTGGGTATACATGATCGAAGAGATAGTCCTCGGCGGCATCTGGTATGCGACGATCATTCGTCTGGCGTTTCACCGGCCTGGTATCCATTTCTTCACGCCTGGAAATGTCAGCCAGCAACTAGGATACATGGCCCATCCATCCGGATACCAAATCCGGCCGCATGTGCACCGGGAGATTCAGCGCGAGGTGCGCCGGACGCAAGAGGTTCTTTTCATTCGTAAGGGCAGGCTGAGAGTGGACTTCTACGGCAGCCGTGGGAATCGTCTCGATTCGCGAACTCTCGAACAGGGCGACGTGATCTTGCTGGCAAGCGGCGGGCACGGTTTCGAAGTGCTGGACGCATGCGAGATGATCGAAGTTAAGCAGGGCCCCTATATGGGGGACGAGGACAAGATCCTGTTGGGTACCGACGACAGCCCGGGAGGCTCCAAATCATGAAGCCGATTCCGGTCAACACACCAGAACTCTCAGCGGCCGACCGCCGTGCGGTTCGCGATTGTCTGGAATCGGGCTGGCTTTCTTCTGAGGGCCCCCAAGTGGCCGAGTTCGAGGGTCTGTTTGCTAGCGTGTTTGGACGGGAACGCGGCATAGCCGTCAGCAGCGGGACGGCGGGGCTGGACATCGCAGTTCGAGCACTCGGGCTTGGCCCGGGCGACGAAGTGCTGGTGCCCTCCCTAACCATCATCTCGTGCGCGCACGCGATTGTTGAAGCGGGCGCAAAGCCGGTTCCAGTGGAATGCGACGGGGCGGACTGGAACGCCCACCTTCGTCACCTCCAGGAGCGCCTGACGCCGCGAAGCAAGGCCGTTTTGCTGGTTCACCTCTATGGCCTTTGCGCGGACCTCGATCCCATCCTTGCCTGGGCGAGGCAACAGGGTCTGGCAGTCATCGAGGACGCTTCTCAGGCTCAGGGTCTGCGCTATAAGGACCGGCCATGTGGATCCTTTGGTGACATCAGCGTGTTCAGCCTCTATGCCAACAAAGTGATCACAACGGGCGAAGGGGGGATGGTCCTCTGCGACTCAGAAGCTCTGGCAGAACGATGCCGAAACCTGCGCAATCTGTACTTTGACCTGATGAAAAGATTCTGGCACGAGGAGCTTGGCTGGAACTATCGAATGACTGCTATGCAGGCTGCAATGGGGATTCCACAGCTCAGGCGATTTCCGGACCTCGTGCGGCGTAAACGCAATTTGGGGCAGACCTACCACCAGGCGTTCCAGGATATGGAGGTCTTTCAGATCGCCCCCTCCGCCACTTTGCATGCTGAGAACTGCTATTGGGTTTTCGCACTGGTTGTCAACCCGGATGCCCCGTTCTCGCGCGAGAAGCTGATGAACTCTTTGGCGGAGGATGGCATCGCAACGCGTACATTCTTCTTCGGCTTGCACCAACAACCCGCCTTGCTGAAGAGACAGCTCATCGATCCCGTATCCCTCCCGGTCACGGAGTCGCTGGCGATGCAAGGTTTCTACCTTCCAAGCGGCTTAGGCCTTGCCCGGAAGGATCAGCAACGGGTGATCGAAGCTGTAAAGGGCTTCGTCGGATCCCATTCATGAACTTTCCGCGTGAGAAAGCTGGGCAGGAGCAGGTGTTCGAACAGTATGCCGCCTGGTATGATGCCTTCAACCAGGACAAGGATTACGACGCTGAGGTTCGGTACCTTCTTGAGAGGATTAAATGCTGGATAGCACCGCCGAAGAGATGGCTCGACGTCGGCTGCGGCACCGGGAACCACCTTGCTATTTTGCAATTAAGCGGCCTCTCCGTGGAAGGGCTCGACATCAGCCCGGCCATGATAGCACGTGCGCGACTGGCGCACCCGCAGATTCCATTCCATGTCGGCAGCGTGCAGGACTTTCGCCTGCGGGGGGACCGCGACGTCATCAGCATGCTGTTCCATGCCATGAGTTACCTGACCTCTGACCTGATGCTCACTGCGGCATTGAATGGCATCGCGGCGCACCTGGCTCAGAACGGCGTGTTGGTGTTCGATTTCTGGCATACGGAAGCCGTTTTTCGGGATCCGCCCGTCCCGCGCGTTCGCAAGGCGCAAATCGACGGCCGCACGCTCTTCCGCATCTCCAATCCAATTGAAGAGCGCGACCGGGCGCGCGTTCTGGTTCGGTTCGAGTTTCGCTGGGACTCACCCGAGGGTCCTTTGGTACATCAGGAAGTGCACGTAGTTCGGCATTTCGATCCGAAGGAGCTCGATCTCTTTCTGCGCCGTGCAGGACTGACCATCCTGACATGCGAGGCCTGGATGCGCAACCACCCGCTCGGTCCCGACGACTGGTACGGTCTCATCTGCACCCGTCATGAGCGGACTATGAAATGAATATTGTGTAGATCGACATTAGGAGATCATCCCCGTGAACGACGCAACCACCCCTCTTCCACGCCAAATCATGGACACCGTGGCTCGGAATGTGATGCGAACATGGTCTGGCATTCCACTTGCCGAGACAACGCAGCAGCACGACCGACATGTTCCCGCACACATGAAGATTCACATCGTCTGCTACGAGGATTTCGATGCCTGGATTCTTGGCAAGATCGCTCGCCGCCTTCTTCAGGAGCTGCGATCGATGGGCATGGAAGTCAGCCTGGGCAAAGAGCAGAACCCCAGGGCTGATATCAACCACCACATCATCTACTTCGACTACCTTGAGCAGAAGGCGACCGTGGAAACGGTCATGATCACTCACATCGACAACGAAAAAGAGTTGAACAAGGTCCGGAGGCAGCTGATCGATGTCGGCGTCGAGATGGGCATTTGCATGTCGTACGAGGCCGTGCAGCGGCTGGCGCACTTCGCCGTGCCTCGGGAGAAGCTCTGCTTCATCAGCCCCGCTCATGACAGCGTTATGAAGCCGCGCAAGACTCTTGTTGGCCTGGCCACCAGGATTTATCCGGATGGTTGCAAACGAGAACATCTGCTCCACGAGCTCGCCGAGCAGATTTCTCCGGAGGATTTCAAATTCGCGATCATGGGCTCCGGGTGGGAATCTGTTGTGGCGGCGTTACGCAGTATGGGGTTCGAGGTTGACTACTTCGATCAGTTCGACTACTCGACTTACTGCACTTTGATACCCAACCTCGATTATTACCTGTATCTTGGCCAAGACGAAGGGTCGATGGGTTTTCTTGATGCTCTGGCCGCCGGAGTGCCGACCATCGTCACGCCCCAAGGCTTTCATCTTGATGTGCCGGGAGGAATCACCTATTCGTTCGAGGAGTTGGGCGACCTCAAGAGGATATTCTTTGAAATCTCGAACCTAAAAAGGAAAAGAGTCCAAGCTGTGTCGGCGTTGACATGGACCGAGAATGCGCGCAAGCATCTGCTGGTGTGGGAGCACCTGCTCTGCAGAAAGGCTGGCAAAGAGACGCCTGCGACCATCAATCATGAACTGATTAGCATGGGCGTCCTTACTGGGCCGTGAGGCGGTAGCTACTTTCTTGCACCAGAGAAGGGACAAGGGAATGACCACATTCGAATACAAACGGCTGCAGCAGTGGGCTCGCAGTGAATCAAATGGTTGGACGAGTCCAGACGTGGCGGCGCGCTTCGAGGCGGGGACACGTGGAGAGCATTATATGGAGGTTTTGCCTTTTGGGCCGACGATCACCTCACATCCTGCTGCGATAGAACTAATGGATCTACTGGCACGAACCAATATGACCCAAGCAGTGCTCTTAGACTACGGCTGTGGAAATGGTGTCTACGGGGAACTGCTGGCGGCAGCCGAGCTTACTCACCGTTGGCAATACATCGGCGCTGACGTAAATAGCCTCAGCATCGAATCGTGCCGTCGACGGTTTAGAAACAACCGCTTCGAGGTTGTAACCGACGGCGAACCGCTGCCCTTCTCAGCTGAATCCGTGGATGTGGTGCTTGCGAGCGGGGTCTTAGAGGTTCTCGAGCGACCGGCAGCTCTCCTGGCTGAGTTTCGACGAATCACGACAGCCTGGGTTGCACTGTGTCGAATCGGAGTGCGTCCTACGAAGCCGGCTGCGATCTACTGGCAAACCGTACGACACGCTTGGGGTTTTGAGGAGCACTGCTTTCATGTCTTCAACCAGACGGAGTTTGAAGCGATGATCGCGAGTGCGGAACTTGAGATCGTCTGGAGTGAGGTGTCTATCACGAGTGGAGAGTGGGTCGCACCTGACGACCCCGACCCGCTACAGCACTTCTCCTACTTACTTCGAAGGAGATGAGTCATTCTGCCGTTCTTTTTTCTGAAGCCAAGCAATGAACCTTGTCAGTGCTGACCTACGAACTGTACCAAGTCAGCCCCCGATACAGCGTTCAGGCGACGGCTGTACTCTATAGGGCGCTTCGTTGATTGACTTATTATATTAACGGTCTCATAATTGTCTGTACATACCACAACCGTCATCCCCGAAAGCTTCTATCGGGGATCAAGAATTAAGCGCGACACACGCTGGATTCCCGCTCAGAATCGCTGCGTGAATGACGAAATGCGAGCAATGACACCGTAGCTTCTATTTTGAGACTTTTAATAAGTGATAAGAATTATTTTTTGGCGGACCCTCAGCGTCCGGAAAACTAACTGCATGACTGTACCAGTATTTAGGGAACGCTCAAATGACTGCTATGAACTCAGATGTCTTTAAGATCACCGCAATTATTGCGATATACAACGAAGAAGACATTATTGCCGAAGTCGTTGACGACCTGATCGGGCAGGGTATATATGTGTATATCCTTGACGACGGTTCGACCGATAATAGTCTGGAAAGGCTAAAGAGATTTTGCGACAGCGGCCTGCTGACGATAGAAATTTTTCGCCCGCCTGCAGAGTCCAGCGGAACGTTTTTTGAGTGGGAGTCAATTCTCAGGCGTAAGGAAGAGCTTGCCAGGAAACTTGATTCGGACTGGTTTATCCACGCAGACGCCGATGAGTTTCGCGAAAGTCCTTTTCCGGGAATGTCGCTTGCTCAAGGGATCAGGCTGGTTGATCGCCTTGGCTATAACGCCATCGATTTTGCCGTTATTAATTTCTATCCAGTGGAAGGGGAAGAAATTATTAACGAAGGCATCCGCCAATCTTTTCTACATTATGAATATGGCGCCGAATATGATCGCTTGCAGATTAAGTGCTGGAAAAAGCAGACGGATAACGTGGATCTGGTCGCCGCCGGGGGGCATCAGGCTGTTTTCCCCGAGCGGAAGGTCTTTCCGATCCGCTTCATCCTCCGCCATTACCCACTTCGTGGTCGTGAACATGCGCGGAAAAAGGTATTTACCGAACGCCTCCCTCGTTTAAAAAATAATGAGCGCTTTAAGGGATGGCATGTCCAGTACGATAAATATGACGAGCAATCGATCTTCGTAAGGCGCGCGGAGGAACTTGAGAGATACGAGCCGGACAAGGTGCGAGCCTTACTAATGACATATAACCGGGAACTCGAAGCGCTAAAAGCCAACCTTGAATCGATTTTCAGGGATAAGGACGCCCATATTGGCAACCTCGATGCGGCTATCAGAGACAAAGACGTCCATATTGGCAACCTCGATGCAGCTATCAGAGACAAAGACACCCATGTCGGCAACCTCGAAGCGGTTATCAGAGACAAGGACGCCCATATTGGCAATCTTGAATCGGCTATCCGAGACAAGGACACCCATATAGGCAATCTCGAAACGGCTATCAGGGAAAAGGATGTTCATATAGGCAACCTCGAATCGGCTATCCGAGACAAGGACGCCCATATTGGCAATCTTGAATCGTTTATCAGGGACAAAGAAGCCCATATTGGCAACCTTGAATCGGTTATCAGGGACAAAGAAGCCCATATTGGCAACCTCGATGCGGTTATTAGAGACAAAGACGCCCATATTGGCAATCTCGAATCGGCTATCCGAGACAAGGACGCCCATATTGGCAATCTCGAATCGGCTATCCGAGACAAGGACGCCCATATTGGCAACCTCGATGCGGCTATCAGGGACATGGATGTCCAGATCGGCAACCTGGACACTCACACAAAAAACCTTGAGGCAGATAAAGCTCAGATAGTAACAGAAAAAATCCGACTGGAAGCAGAAAGCGCTCAATCTTTACGGGATATTCAGGAATTGAAGTGCGTAGTGCAAGAGAAGAATAATAGAATCAATGCACTGGAAAATTCGCTAAGTTGGAAGATTACTGAACCGTTACGTTTGTTATACTCTTTAATAAAAATCATTATGAAATAATTCTTATTAATATAATAGTCTTACGCAGGTGCGTTCCGATTTCAGCCGCCTCTGCATGGACAAAGTCAGACCAGATAGTCGAACATTCGCATACATCAGAGGAGTAGACATGGCCTCATCAAAGGTTTCTGACACTGTTGAAAAGTTAAAAAATAAAATCATCACCAATCATCGAAATGGGGCGTTTTTGCCCGGCTTGATTTGGACGCTCATCCGCACGGATTTTAAGACACGTTATTATGGGACGTTGGGTGGATATATTTGGACTCTCGTCAAACCGCTCTCTATGCTTGTGGTTCTTTTGACCGTGTTTTCGGTCATCTTTTCAATGGACCCTCATTATGCTCTGAATTTGGTCATTGGACTATTTCTTTATGATTTCTTTTCAGAGTCCACAAAAACGGGTCTCACGTGTCTTCATGCGAAAGCATTTTTACTTACAAAAACCAAGTTCCCGGCGTGGGTTGTCGTTTTAACTTCTTTTTCGAGCGCGTTTATTACCGTGAGTGTTTTTAGCATTGCAACCTGTGCATATATTTCTATTTTCAGGCGGCCCTTAGGTTTGTTGGAAATAAGTTTTTTTGGTTTTTATATCTTTCTTTTTTTGATGATTATTATCGGGATTGCTCTTGCAGGAAGTGTTCTTTTTCTTCGCTACCGGGATATCAATCAAATATGGGAGGTAATATTGCAAGCGGGGTTCTTTGTGGCTCCGATTATTTATCCTTTGGATATTGTACCGGAAAAATTTCGTTCTTATCTTTATGTATGGCCACCTACGGCAGTGATTCAATTTTCAAGATCCGTCCTTGTTAAAGGCGCGATTCCTACGATACAAGACCATGTCATGCTATTGGGAAGCGCGACAGTGGTATTATTTTTAGGTATCGTGTTGTATTGTCGACTTGCTCCACGTTCTTTGGAAAGGTTGTAGAATCATGGTTACGTTAGAAGTCCGAGGAATTCATAAGAGTTTTTCTATTCCAGCGGTTAAGCGGAATACCGTTCGAGAACATATCCTCAACAGTTTCAAATTGAGCGACCAATTGAGAAACCGCCGAGAGCTCATGGTTTTGGACGGTGTAAGTTTTTCCGTAAACGCAGGTGAAACTGTAGGTATTATGGGGAGAAATGGGTCTGGTAAAAGCACGTTATTGAAAATTATCTCCGGCATTTATCAGGCGGATCAAGGTACAGTTCAATGTGATATTCCGATCACACCGATTTTAGACTTGGGCGTGGGTTGGAATCCGGAACTTGATGCGATTGATAACATTTATTTATTAGGTACCGTGATGGGCCTGACACTTCGTGAATTGAAGATCGCCAAAGACGAAATACTTGAATTTGCAGGGATACAAGAATTTTCGCGGCTTGAGCTTAAACACTATTCGTCGGGCATGGCCATGCGCCTGGCCTATGCTGTGGCTTTTCGAGCAGTCCGTGGCCTGCTCATTCTTGATGAAGTTTTTGCCGTGGGGGATGTGGAGTTTCGAGAACGATGTTATCAGCGATATGAAGAGCTTCGTCAGGCAGGTCATACAGTGCTTTTGGTAAGTCACAATCCTGGCGATATCGGGCGATTTTGCAAGCGCGCCATACTTCTCGAAGGAGGAAAGGTTGTTCAAGAAGGAAGCGGGCATGAGGTAGCACGATCCTATGTTCAATTATTAACTTCTCATCAGTAGTGTTCCAGAATAATCACGTAAATAACTATCTTTACAACTGGTTACAAAGGTGAACTCTCAAGTTTCTGCTAACGAAAAGCAAGCCGTAGCCGAGCGCGACAGGCAGATTGCCAGCCTCAATCAGGCCATAGTTGATCGTGACGGGCAGATCGCCAGCCTCAATCAGGTGGTGTCCGAGCGCGACGCATCCTATCAACAAACCTTGAATCACATCTGGAATTCGATGAGCTGGCGTATAACGGGGCCATTGAGACGATGCGCAGATATCTTGACAGGAATAAAGGTTAAGACAATTTCGATAAGCACAAAAGGATTTTGGCTCTCAAAGGTTATTACAAGAAAAATCTCGCCAGAAAATCTCAAGAACCTCCCTGCATATATCAAATCCGGCAATCTTCCCCTGGTTATCAAGGAAACACTGGACAATTATAATGAAACACTGAAGAGAAAAGACAACATCAGTCCAACAAATATGAATAACATAAAAGGCTTTTTGGGGTTCTTCGGGGGTTTAAAACTGCGGGCTTTTGTTGACAATGCTTCTGAACGGTTGAAGATCCCACCCCACAACCAACCCCGAATTTCCGTTATCCTCGTTTTGTACAACAAAGCCGCATACACCTTTCAGTGCCTCGAATCGATTATGGCGCATGCTGATGTACCTTATGAGCTGGTGATCGTTAACAATGCCTCTGATGATGATACGGGCAAGCTTCTCTCAAAAGTTCTGAATGCCAGAATCATAATAAACGACAGCAATGTGGGTTTCCTGAAAGCCTGCAACCAAGGGGCTTTGGAGGCAAGAAGCGATTGGCTTCTATTTTTGAACAACGACACGCAGATCCTTCCAAATCTCTTCTCTTCCCTCATTGAGACTGCCGAACAGATACGAGGTTGCGGTGCGGTTGGCGGTAAGCTTATTCTTCCTGACGGTACGCTCCAGGAGGCGGGGAGCATTATCTGGAATGATGGTTCATGCCTGGGGTACGGAAGGGGTGATGACCCGTGGAAGCCTGCCTATTCATATCTGCGCGAGGTTGATTATTGCTCCGGGGCCTGCCTGATGGTCAGAGCTGCTCTCTTCCGAAATGTGGGGATGTTCGATGAGCTCTATGCCCCTGCCTATTATGAGGAAACCGACCTCTGCATGTCGATCAGGAAGCAGGGTTACAAGGTAATCTATCAGCCGCGTGCCGAACTCATTCACTATGAGTTCGGCAGTTCCGATTCAAGGGAGAAGGCGTTAGCCCAGCAGCGAAAAAACGCGGAACTATTTCGAAGCAAATGGGCTGAAGAGCTAAAATCACATTCAATCCCCGGCGCTGTTGTCTCTGCCCGGGACAGAAATTTCGGGAGAACGAAAATCCTCTTTATCGAGGATAGGGTTCCTGACCCTACCCTTGGTTCCGGATTCCCCCGCAGTTTCGATATCATTAACACCCTGGTGGACTTGGGTGCCTGGGTCACTGTTTTCCCCGCACAGATACCGGAGCGGATGGAGCCGACGGTATCCAGGCTCCAGCAGCGCGGAGTAGAGATCTTTTATGGAAATACCTATGAAAAACTGGACCTGCGGGGCTTTCTGCAAGAGCGCAGCGGGTATTACGACCTCATCTGGGTCTGCAGACCTCACAACCTGGCTGACCTGAATTCCTGTATCTCTGCAGGAGACAAGCGCTGCAAGGTTGTTTACGATGCAGAGGCTATTTTTGCGGTTAGGGATATCAACAAGGCCGAGATGTCCGGCGTACCATTGACGGAGCGGCAGAAACGCACCATGCTTGCAAAAGAGATCGGGAGGATGGCGGGCGCAGATGTCGTCTTGACGGTTTCTGACATTGAACGGCGGATAGTTGAGGATCATTCCTCCAAGAGCGTCAGGATAGTCAGTCTATACCGCAAACTACAGCCAACACAGGCAACGTTTAAGGACCGTCAGGATATCCTCTTTGTCGGAGGGTTTTTAGGGTCACCGTCACCCAATGAAGATGCGATGCATTATTTTGTCCGTGAGATCTTTCCGCTGATACGCAAGGAAATAAATGTAAAGCTTTGGATTGTCGGGACAAACAAGCTTCCCTCGATAGAAAATCTGGCTTCGGAGCACGTCACCGTTACCGGGACTGTGCCTTGTCTGGATGAATATTTTAATAAATGCAGGGTCTTTGTCGTGCCAACCCGTTATGCCGCCGGGATTCCCCTCAAGCTTCTTGAGGCGATGTCGTATGGAATTCCAGCAGTTGTCACGCCTCTGATAGCTGATCAACTCGAACTGGACGAAAACGTGGTCCTTATCGGCAGGAATTCCCGAGAGTTTGCAGAAAAGGTCATTGCCTGTTATAATGATGAATCAATGTGGCTCAGGTTGCGAGGGGAAGGGCTCAGGTTGATTGGGGAAAACTATTCCCGGGAGAAATTTGCCGACAGCATCCTCGATGTATTGAAAATCTGTGATTCTGGGAATGGCAGTGACTACATACCGTAACAGATCAAATACTTCCGGGTGAAAATATTTACGAATGAATAGATACTTAATCACCGGTTTTTCGGGTTTTGTCGGGCGGTATTTTATTGAATATCTTGAGAATCATGAAAAGACTTGCCTTGTTAAGGGCTTAGACATTCATAATCCCGGTTATAGATTTGATCAATATAGAAATGTAAAGATCAGTTTTGATAAGATTGATCTACTTTATAAGGATCAACTCGACTATATTATTCGCGAATTTCAACCGAACTATATTTTACATTTAGCTTCATTCAGCAGCGTCGCCTTTAGTTGGAAAGAACCTGTACAAAGTTTCCAAAACAACATGAATATTTTTTTGAATTTAATAGATGCCGTAAGAAAGTTGAATATGGATACTCGTATTCTCTCAATCGGTTCATCTGAGGAATATGGAAATGTAAATGATGAAGATTTGCCATTAAGGGAAGATCACAAATTAAATCCTGTTAGTCCCTATGCCGTTGCAAGGATATCACAGGAATATTTATCAGGGGTTTATATAAATGGCTATGGAATGGATGTTGTTATGACAAGATCATTCAATCATATCGGGCCAATGCAAAAAAGTATTTTTTTTGTGTCATCGATGGCAAAGCAATTGATTGAAATAAAGAGATCTGGAAAGAATAGAGGTAACGTAGTCACGGGCGATGTGTCAATTGTACGCGATTTTACCGATGTACGAGATGTAGTTCATGCATACTATTTGTTGTTAAAAGGGGGCAAGAAAGGGCATGTTTATAATGTGTGCAGCGGCATTGGTTTGTCTCTAAGAGATATAATATACATTATGGCTAAGCAGTTAGATATCGAAGTGGATATAAGTATTGATATTCGATTCATTAGGCCCGTTGATAACAAAAAAATTATTGGATCAAACGAAAAAATAAAACGGGAATTAGGGTGGGAAAATATTATTCCTCTGGAGCAAAGCGTGAAAGATGTAATTATTTATTGGGAAGCGAATTAAAATAAATTATATCATATGAATTTCACACAAAAGATATTACACTACCATGATGATTTACCTGCTCCACCCTTGGATCTGATTTATTTAGTTGTGGGCACCCGAGATCCATTAGGATTTATTCAAGGTGGAAAAAGGATCGCTCATCAGGGAATTGTCGATGCGCTGCAAGGGCATAACTTGTATCTTAATGATTTTCAGGCTATCCTCGACTTTGGATGTGGTTGTGGTCGATTGATACGACATTGGAAATCATTGACTAAACCTCGGTTACATGGTGTGGACTATAATCCTGTGCTGATTGACTGGTGTAAAGAAAACCTGCCTTTTGCTGAGTATCAAATTAATCAGCTTAATCCGCCTTTATGTTATAAAGATGACCAATTTGACTTCATTTTTGCAGGCTCAGTCTTTACTCATCTCACCGAACTTTTACAATTTGCTTGGTTGGATGAACTATGGCGGGTGCTAATGCCAGAAGGTTATCTCATGCTAACCGTTCATGGTGACCATTATGCTAAACAACTTCCCGAGGATTTACAGAGCCTTTTTCATGCTGGCCAACATGTAGTTATTAATGCTGATCATGTTGGAGAAAACGCCTGTGGTGCATATCATTCTGAAAAGTATATTCGCGAGAAAATGACACGACGATTCTCATTGGTTGATTTAATCCCTTTAGGATGGGATACTCAAGATATTGTTTTGCTTCAGAAGAATAAACCCCTTGAATAAACTCAGTTCATTGAGCCGCTCTTTCTCAAATCAAGTCGCACTGAGAGGTTTGAATTTCCCAAAATTTGGTTAGGGGTTCATGTTCTGGATCAAACACGAAAAAATAAAATGGTAATTAGGGTGGGAAAATGTTATTTTTTAGCGTGAAGCGCGAAAGATGTAATTATTTATTGGGAAGCGAATTCAAATAATTGATCAAACGTATGGTAAATTCAAAGAAATTGTTATACTTTAATGTATCCATCTCTCTTTGAACGATAGATTACGGTAGAAGAAGGAGTAACGACGAGGATTTCAGGAATGATCATTCTGATGTGCCTCAGAAAATAAAAAATTAGGAGGTTTTCACATGTATCGAAAAATTGTCGGGTTTGTTTGTGTGGTATTGTTATCTCTATCGATAATTGCCTGTAGTGAAAAAGCAGCAGCTCCGCTGAAGGTGTTCAAACAGCAGATTACTTCATCTACGCCACTACGGTCGCTTAGCGCGGGTGAAAAGGCAATAACGCAGGTAACGGTCAAGAACACCGGTGAGGAATCATGGCCAAACAAGGGCATTGATGAAACGGGTACAAATCGCATAGGTTTAGGTATCCTCTGGATTGATGGGAATGGAAAAGCAATCCAGGAAGGACGCACCCTGTTGCCGGCTGAGTTAAAGCCCGGATCATCAGTTACTCTTTCTGTAAATGTACAAGCGCCTTCTCAGTCAGGAGATTATACGCTGCGCTTTTCCATGGTGCAGGAACGTGTAGCCTGGTTTAACAATAAAGGTGCACGCCCCTTCGATATAAATGTCCAAGTAAAATAGAATAATGGTCTAAAGATTTCTCATCACAAGTAAGGCGCCACAAATACATGAAAGATACAAACCACTTATCAAACCCCTAAAGTGGAAGAGATAAGTGGGTGTGGCGTTCGTCAACCGCTACGCTGAACGGTTGACTGTTGTTGAAAAGGAGA
>Ga0315297_10001352_pt1 | contig 15124 bp, 17 predicted proteins | sample YL17G15_0_MG_FD_203628 | JGI IMG/M metagenome (GOLD analysis project Ga0315297, IMG submission 203628) | Sediment microbial communities from Yellowstone Lake, YNP, Wyoming, USA - YL17G15_0 | ecosystem: Environmental > Aquatic > Freshwater > Lake > Sediment | place: USA: Wyoming | collected... | reverse complement strand
GCAAGCACAAGAAGAAGGCGAAGCTGTCCTCGTCCGAAGCGGCCGAGTCCCTCTTCAAGAAGAAGGAGTAGGGCCATGCCCCAGGACGTGAAGACGACGCAGAGGCAGTCCTCGACGGGCAGCCACATCCCCTCCCAGACCGGCACGCGCGCCGGCGAGCGGTTCGAGACGGACGCCGAGGTGTCGGCCGGCAAGGCCCGCCAGAAGTTCGACACGGAGATGGGCTGGGACGGCATCGGTGGCGCCGCGAAGAAGCCGAAGGGCGCGGAGTACGACCGCCGCTTCTCCGCCTGGCGCGCCAAGCAGACGAAGCCGCCGCTGCCCGCGATCTCCTCGACCGAGGCCGCGGACGCCCTCGAGAAGCGCCAGAAGCCGTAAATCACCCAGGAGGTGACCGTGGAGGACGTGAAGGAAGAGGAATCGGGCATCGACATCGCGTGCCCGTGGGAGCCGCTCTACGACAAGCTGATCGTGAGGCGGCTGCCGGAGCACCTCGAGCTGCGCGGGATCGCCGTGCCCGAGAAGGCCCGCCTGGCGCAGAACGTGGGCGTCGTCGCGCGCGTGGGCGCCGGGCGGTGGATCGACGGGGTCCTCTACCCGCTGAGCGTCCAGCCGGGGATGACCGTGCTCTTCTCGCGCTACGCCGGGGTCGAGATCGAAGACCAGGCCGACTTCCTGGTCATGCGCGAGGACGAGCTCCTCGCGATGCGTGAGTGAAATTGGGGCGGGGGGCCGGTAACCGGCATGGGGTGCCTGAGGCCCGACCCTCCCCTTTCCCGCCCGATCACACCGTAGCACACCTTCGTTCTTGCGTAAACGGTTTCAGGAGAGCAGACTGCGGGCAGCACTACCCGGTCGCCCCGGGGAGGTAACCACGAAATGTCAGACGAAGCAGACCTCGGAGCACCGTCGGAGACGCCCTCCGGCGAGAGTGTGTCAGGGGATCCGCCGGAGCCGACCTCCGGCAGCGGTGACGAACCCGACGTTGACGATCCCGGAGGCGGGCCGGACGGCGACGACGCCGACGCCCCTCCCGAAGGTGAGTCGCCCGATCACGACGAGCCGTCGTCCGACGACGCCGAAGGCCGCCGAGCGTGGGAGTCCCTTGAGAAGAAGTACGCCCACATCGAAGACCCCGAAGCGCGCCACAGGGCGGTCGGCAAGGCGTACTGGTCGAAGGCCAACTACGCCGCCCAGGTCCGGAAGGAAAACGAGGGTCTGAAGGCACGCCTCGAGCGCCTCGAGTCCGAGAGGAAGGCCGAGCCGGAGCCCAAGCCCGAAGAGATCCCGCCGCACCCGGACATCGTCAAGATCGACCAGAGGATCCAAACTCTCTACACCAAGACGCAGTCGATCCAGACCGAGCAGAAGTCCCGGCTCGAGCAGTTGAAGGTGCTCGATCGGGAGGTCGCGATCGCCGAGGACCGTCTCAAGGACGCCTTCGACGAGCAGAAAGCGCCCATCGAACAGCGGCGCGATCTGGCGCAGCAGCGCTACGACATCGTTCGGCAGCAGTACCTCTACGGCAACGAACGCATCGAGGAGCTGAACTCGAAGCTCGAGCAGGAGCTCGGGAATCGGGACTGGGTCGAGAAGTTCAACCGAGAAGAGGGAGCCCGACACCAACGCGAGCAGAAGGAGAAGCAGCAATTCTCCAAGGAGTTTCCGGCGAGGGTCGACGCGCACATCCGAGAGGTTGGCGACGAGGCGGGCATCCCGAAGGACGACAAGGTTCGTCAGTCCCTCTGGAAGCACGTCAACCGGGCCATCATGGTCGAGCTGCGGCGCCTGAACGTGGAGGACGTCGAGGAGGTGGACATCCGCTCCCTCGTCGGCCGCTACGTGAAGGAGTACGCCGAGGACCGTGACTACTCGTCGCGCGCCGCCTTCAAGGCCAGATCCGAAGAGAAGCTGAAGGTCGCGGGCCGAAGCGGGGCACCGAGCGCGAGAACGCCGGCCCCCGCCGCCCCGCTCCCGGTGGGCGCACGCCCGCCGATCCCCGTTGCTCTCATGTCAAACGACGCTTCCCCCGCGATGGCTCGAGCGAGGCAGATCCTCGTGAAGAGACTGGGGGCGGGTCGATGACGCTTCGAGGACTCAAATGGCCGACACCGGCGCAATCCAGGACATCTCGAGCGAGCTGAAGTACGTCTACCCGACGGGCACCTTCGAGGAGCCCGTCAACAAGGTCGCCAAGTTCCGCCGCGACCTGCAGAAGGTCGAGCTGATGCTCTCCGAGGGCAACACCGGGCGCTTCCCGCTCGGCATCGCCTCCGCGTGGAACGTCGGCATCATCGCGGACATGGGGACCTTCCCCGCGCCGATCGACCCGACCCGCATCCAGGGCGAGGTCAGCCCCGAGCTGTTCGTCGGGTCCTTCCAGATCGGCCTCAAGACGAAGGTGCAGGCGAAGAGCACCAAGAGCACCTTCAACGCCGGGGGCATCCTGGCGGACCGCGTCGAGAACACCGTCTCCGAGCTCGGGAAGTACATGAACCGGGCCTACATCGGCTCGACCGGGCTGAAGATGGCCGTCGTGGAGTCGAACGTCACCACGAACACCATCCTGCTCGCGAAACCGCTGGGGGCCGAGCTCCTCAACAAGAACATGCGGGTGGACTTCTACGTCACGACCACCCCGCGCACCGCGGTCGGGCTGGCCCTGACCTCGGTCAACCGGGCGACCCGAACGATCGTCTACGGCGGGTCGAACGACGGCGCGATCGCGGCCGGCGACTTCGTCTACGTGGCGGGCACCTACGGTCGCACCGTGTGGACCCTCCCGCAGATCGTCGGGGACGCGGCCGACTGCGCCACCATCTACACGACCGGCGTGCGCGGGACGTACCCCGAGCTCAACGCCTTCGTGTTCCGCGGGTCCTCGGGCCTGCGCGACCTCACGGAGCAGCTCATCCTCGAGGCGATCGACGCGCCGATGCGGGAGACCGGCAAGAAGATCACCAAGTGCATCTCCAACAGCGGGCAGGCCCGGAAGTTCGTGGAGTTCGTCCAGGCCGACCGCCGCTACGCCGGCCCCCAGGGCTCCGCGCCGAAGTACACCCTGGGCTACGCCGACGACTCCCTGCAGATCGTGGCCCCGGGCGTCAACGCGGCGCTCGAGGTCGACGTCGACTGCAGCCCCCGCGTGATGTACTTCCTCGCCATGGACACGTTCGGCCGGTTCGAGGCGATGCCGCTCGACTGGATCGATGAGGACACGCTTCTGCGCCTCGTCCCCGGCTCGGGCACCTTCAAGGCCGGCTTCCTGGCCTACGTCGGCTGCATCGAGAACGTCATCAACACCATGCCGCGGGCGAACTCGCGGCTCGAAGACCTTAACGACCCGATTTGTGGGGACTGACCCAGTAACGTCTGTGGGTTAGGCACTTTCGGGTCATCCATCTTCGTGCTACTGTCCGATCGGAGGTAGCACGAAGATGGAAATCGAACAGGGAAGGGCCAGAAAGTTCTGGGATCATGTCCGCATCGGGAAGCCCGAAGACTGCTGGATCTGGAATGGGACCCGCTTCCCTAACGGGTACGGCGCATTTCGCGTCGGCGTCGGCTCGCGTAACAACGCCCCGCAGTGCGCCCATCGGGTCGCATGGCAACTCGGCCGCGGGGAGGCTCCCGGCGAAGCGCTCGTCCTCCACCGTTGCAACACGAGGGCGTGCGTCAATCCAGGCCATCTTTTCCTGGGGACCTACGCGGACAACAACCGCGACGCCTCGGCGAAGGGACGCACGCCCCACGGAATCGGCCACTGGTCGCATCGCCGTCCAGAACTTGTCCGGCGCGGCGCGGCCCACCACTACGCCAAACTCTCGGACGATCAGGTGCGAGAGATCAGAAGACGGCGCGGGGAACCCCAGGCCGCACTTGCGCTGGAATTCGGAGTATCGCAGACGACCGTCTCAACGGTCCAGAGTCGTAGACTGTATAGTCACGTCGTGTAGAGCCCCCGGTTGCCCATCGGCTTCCGGGACTTGGGGGGTAACCCCCTGATGCCCTAGCGGGCAAAGGAGAGTCGATGGCTACGATCGGAACGAAGAAGGGCACGGAGAAGGCGACCGGCGGCATCACCAGCCGGTCGATCAAGATGGGGACGATCCTCGGCAACCGCCTACACCCGGACGTCGCCAGCGGGAAGTGGTTCCAGTACTTCGGCAAGGGCCAGCCGCTCCTCTTCACGGAGGCCGGCACCGCCTTCGCCACGGCGAGCGACAACCAGGCGGACCTCGCGGTCCTGCCCGGCTGCGGCATCCACCTCCACTACACGCAGCTCGGCGCCGCGACGGCGCTCGGCCCCGCGGCGAACGCGCTGGGGCTGAAGATCAGCCTCGACGCCACGAACGCCGAGGGAGCGCAGTACGTCCCCGGCGGCCTGCTCGGGCCGTGGCTGATGACGGTCGAGCGCACCGCCGGCCAGACGCCGGACAAGGGCCGCTTCATGCGCGCGCGGTTCGTCATCACCGACGTCTCGGGCGCCGGGAGCCTCGCCTGCGGCTTCCGCAAGAGCGAGGCCATCCAGGACGACCCCCAGGACTACGACGAGGGCGCGTTCTTCCAGGTCGTCATCGGGACGATCAACATCGTCAAGATCCTCACCACGACCCCCGTGAGCGTGGACACCACCCAGGACTGGGCCGACACCGAGGAGCACGAGCTCGAGGTGCGCGTCGGCGGCAGCGGCCTGGTGAGCTTCCTGCTCGACGGCGACGACGTCACCTCCCAGTCCGCGCAGTTCCAGTTCGCCGACGCCGAGGCCATCGTCCCGTTCTTCGACTACAAGAACGAGGCCGGCTCGACTTCGGCGGTGTACCTCACCTACCTCGAGTGCGGCACGCTGGAGCAGGTGTAACCATGCGCCGCCTTCTCGTCGCACTGCTGGCCCTGCTCGTCGCAGGGCCGGCAGCCGCCCAGATCGGAGGCACCCCGGGCATCGTCCCCAACCCGCGGGCCATCGTCGGGAACCTTACCGGAAACGTGACCGGCAACGTCATCGGCAACCTCACCGGCAACGTCAACGGGGACGTTGCGGGCAACCTCACCGGCCACGTCACCGACACGAGCTTCGTCACGCCCGTCAACGCCGTCGCTGCCACGGGGACGCTCGCCTACAGCGGGACGAACGTCGCGGTCCTCACCGCCGCCACCTACATCTACACCTACACCGACGCGAACCTGGCGGCCGCGAACGACACCGTCATCATCACCGACGGGGTCACCCCGAAGACGTACAAGTTCGTCGCGACCGTCGCCGCCGAGGGCGACGTCCTGATCGGGACCGCCGACGCGACGATCGCGAACCTCGTCTGCGCCCTCAACAAGACCGGCTGCGCCGAGAACACCGACTGGAAGGCTGCGGCGGCCAACCCGCTCGTGTCCGCAACGGCGTCGACGACCGGCGCCGGCACGGGCACGCTCACCCTCACCGGGCGGACGGCAGGCACCGCCGCCAACTCGATCGCCCTCGATGCGACGTTCGCCGGCTCGGCGTTCTTCCCGGACGCCAGCCTCGCCGGGGGCCTCGACGCCGAGTCGGTCGTCCTCGGCTCCCAGACCTACAAGTTCGTGACCACTGTCGCCGCGAACTACGAGGTGAAGAAGGGGACGAGCGCCGACGACTCCGCGACCAACCTGAACAACGCGATCAACATGGCGGCAGCGGTGGGGGTGGGCGACAACGCCGCGAGCGGGAAGTACATGGCGCCGGTCGCCAACACCTCGGCCGTCGGAGTCCTCGACACGAGCCCCAACACGATCGTCCTCACCGCGCTTACGAAGGGGGTCGCGGGGAACTCGATCACGCTCACCGCCCCGAACCCCGAGTACTCGGTGTCGGACGCCTTCTCGGCTACCCCGACGGGCGTCGACGGCACCGCCGGCGCGAAGGGCGACATCCGCTGGGACGCGACAGGCCTCTACCTGTGCGCCGCCGCCAACACGATCTCCGGCGCGAACTGGGTGAAGGCCACCCTCGCGACCTACTGAGGAGGAACCATGTCCCTGCAGCTCGGCAAGTTCGACGGCGGAACGACGCGCGCGAAGCTCTCCGCCGTCCTGGGCGTGACCGGCAAGCAGTTCTGCCAGTTCACGCTGTACGCGGACCCGGACAACTCGGGCTCGCTCTACATCGGAGGCGTGGACGTGACGAACGTGCCCGCCAACGAGCACCTGAAGCTGAAGGCCGGGGTCATCCTGAACCTCGGCCCGGTGTCGGGGGATCGTCCCTTCGTCGTCGACACGGACCACTGGTACGTCGTCGGCTCCGCCGCCAGTCAGGTCCTCTGGATCGTCGCCAACACGGACGACGGCCGGTAGGCGTGGGCCTCACCGACGGGTTTCGGCAGATCGGACCGGACCACTACACCTGCGTCCCGGTGCCCGGGTTCGAGAAGGACCCTGCCGTGACCGCCGCCGTCCGGGAGTTCGACCCGGGGCTCATCCCGATCTGGCGCGTCCAGACTTGGGGGACCCCCGGGTCGTTCCGACCCCTGCAGGTCGTCCACCACGGCATCGGCCGCTACTACCCGGTTCCGCGCTACATGAGACGATCCTTCCGCGTCGACCTTCCAGCGAACGACCACTCGGAGCCGCCGAACTTCCTCGACGCCATTCTCGAAGACCAGTCGACGGAGCAGTACCGGCACCAGGGCGGCCCCGGCGGCTACCTCCCGTGGGACTGGAGCTTCTACCGCTGGTGCCGCTGGATGTTCAACCGCATCACGGAGGAGACCTGGCAGCGCTTCGCGCGGGAGAAGCAGGAGCGGGAGAAGCGCGAGTACGAGCACATGCTCGCCGAGATCGAGGGCAAGCGGAAGGAGCTCGAGCCGTACCTCCTTCGCAAGGCCAACGAGGTGAGCGAGTACGGATGGAAGCAGTACCTGCGGTTCATGGACGAGCAGGCGGCGCGCAAGGCGGCGGGCCTCAAGCCCCAGCCCTTCGGAGACCGCCGGCCGTTCGTCACTGTCGGCCGGTCGCCCCGGACCGACAAGACGTTCGGGCGGGTCGCCCCCGCTCAGGACCTTGGAGAGACCCATGCAGGTTCGTAAGCTCTGGACGCGACTCAACGAGGCGATCCTCGTGTGGCCCGGAGAGCAGCCGATCGTCATCAAGTACGACTCGAACGAGATCTGGGTGCCGCCTCGTTTCGAGACCGCCGTTCCGGGCCCGACGTCTCCGTACCGACTACCCAGCGCGAGGAGCAAGGCCGGGAACCTCATCCGCGGCACGACGCTCGTGAAGGACGTCGCCATCGAGACGGCCACCGGCGGCTACGAGATCGTCTTCGACGTCCAGGCAATGGCACAGCATCTCGTGCGGGACCGCGACGACCTCTTCATGCGCGGCTTCAACATCGTCTCTACCTCCGACGAGGTGCTCACGGCCATGGACATCGGCCTGCCCCTCTACGAGGCGAGCCAGGACCTTCGCGCCCGCGAGGTCGTGGCGAAGGAAATGACGCGGCGGAAGAAGTTCGAGGACAAGGGCGAGCCGCCGCCGCCGAGCTCCTCCGAGCAGGACGTGATGTGGGCGATCGCCCACCTCCGCGCCCGCGACCAGGCGCGGCCGAAGTTCAGCGACATCGAGCTTCGCCAGGCCCTCGAGGGGCGCTACACCGTCGACGCCCCGCCGGCGACCATCCCGCTCTCGACGACGTCGACCGGGCAGGACCTCTACGCCGAGGCGAAGGCGCTCAGGGTCCAGCTCTCCAAGACCGAGCTGGAAGCGATAATGAACGGCGACGAAGCGCAGATGGTTTTCGTTCGCCAGAAGATCAGGCTGAAGCGAGACGCTCGCCTCGAGCAGCGGCTCGACAGCGAGACGGAAGCGCACGAGGGCGATCCGGCCGAGTAGGACGACCCGTCGCCCGGGGAGGGCACGTTGAGGACGAGCGAGATCATCGACAACGGCCTGGCCTACGGCGACAACGTCAGCGAGTCGGACGAGGCCTACGTCGAGCGCCGTCGCCGGGCACTCGTCTACCTCCGCGAGGTCTACCTCGAGTGCTACGTGGCCCGCGCGTGGCCCCGCCGCAAGACGAGCGCGACCTTGACCGTTCCGGCGCGATCGGGGCGCGTGGCGGTCCCGTGGGACTTCGCTCGGGTGGGCCCCTACGGGCCCCTCTACCTCGGCCCGGCGTCGGCGTCCCGCGGCGAGCTCGACGAGAAGAACGAGCAGGTGATCCTCGATCTGCGCGCCGCCGGCACGGAGAGCGATTCACCGAGCGTCTACTCGATCTTCGACATCGAGGCCGTGGGCATCGACGCCCTGCGCGACCTCATCCAGATCACGACGAATCCGACCGCGCTGACGCTGGAGCTCAACTACTGCCGAAAGGCGCCGCGTCTCCTCGACGCGAAGGACCCGGACGCAGCGGACACGACCGCCGTCGCCTTGGCGACGACGGGCACCACAGTCACCGCCACGACTCCGACGGCCCACTCGTTCACCACCGACGACTGGGTCGTGATCGCCGACGCCGACGACTCGGCCTACGACGGGAGCGTCCGCATCATCGTCACGGGCGCGACGACCTTCACTTACGAGATCGTGGGCGCTCCCGCTACGCCGGACGCCGGAACCGTCGCATGGGACGTGGCGCGCGGCGACGTGGCGACCGCCCACATCCCCGAGGAGTTCCACATCACGCTTCTCTGCAAGGGCCTCAAGGCCAAGCTCCGAGAGAGCAAGGGCGACGACCGCTGGATGACGTACCAGAACGAGTACGCCGCGGCCCTCGACGCCGTGAAGCGTGAGCGTTCCCGCTTCAACAGCGCTCTCCACCAGCTCCCGAGCTTCTTCGGGGGTAGCTGATGCCCCGGCGAACGCTCTCCCCGGGGGGCAAGCCGTTCGAGTTCCGGACCGGAGTCGGCCTGCCCGCTCTCGGCGGGATCTTCAGGGCGGGAGATCCAGCGACGGTTCCTCCGCACAAACATCACCTCGTCGTGAATGCGCGCATCACCCCCGGCGGTCTGTTCTCGCGCCCCGGGCTCGTGCCAGTCCACGATACGACCGTCAGCGAGTGCATCGTCGGTCTCACCGACTTCCCGCAGTCCGGCGGCGGCATCATCCTCTGGCCCGGCTGCGGGGATAGCGCGGGCAACGGTTCCGGACCGATGAACCCCGTTTCGATGCGGAGGATCTTTCCGGCGGAGAGCAGCAGCTACTCCGAATACGTCTTCGCCGTCTACGGGGCCGTCAGTCAGCCAGCCTGTTCGCCGCATCCAGTCGTAGCCTTCGACAAGGGAGTCGGCTGGGGAAGTGAGCGGGGCCAGAGGCCCTTCATCTACAGGGGCCAGATTCACTACTTCGGCATCTCGCTCGCTACTTCGCCCGGCAGCGGATCCACATCGTCTCCCGTGTCGTTGATGACGTTCGACTTTCCTCCCGCCTCCGACGTGCTGGGCTCAAACCTCTATCGCTATCGTTGCTGCTACTACGCGGACGGCACGGCAGAGCCGAACTACGTCCCGGGGCAACCGTGTCCGCCCGGGTCGGAGTGGCCCCGGGGCCATCCATTCTCTTCGGCTCGTCACGTCGTTTCGCTCCCAGCTCAGCCGTGGACCGGCACAGACGGCGGGGTCGAAACCGTGCTCACCATGGCGGAGCGGTCGGATGAAGCGCTCGATGGGGATACCACAGTCGACGAGTCGTTGTACGTGGTCATGGTGAGCGCTGCCGGGAAGTCCAAGCTCTACAGGTGGGACGGACAAACCCTGGCAGAAGAGGCACTCGCGATTACGGATTTCACGATCGGAGGGAGGGCGCACTCCGTCAGGCTGGCGTATGGCGGCGCCGGGAATACGATGGCGCTCGCGCTCTCGGGAACCCCCGGCAAGTTCTGGGCAAGGGACGAGGCCGGCGCGTGGGGACCCCTCACGGCGCACGCGCTGGACGGAGGCGCCTTCTATCCGCTGCACGGCTTTTCGTGGGCTGGAACCTCGTATTTCCTTGGAATCGGAGCAACGGACAAGCCGATCCTTCTCTCTCGCGCCGCGGGAGCCATGGTCCTCGCGCATGACTTCTTCGCAGTTGGCGGCTACCAAGCCCACGACGTCAGCCACATCGCCCAGCTCGGACCCTCCGTTTACATGCTCCTCAAGGGCGCCGGGCCATACACCTACCTTCCGGCGAGCGTCCTTCGGTTCGATCTCTCGACCGGCCTGGTGGTCGGAGATCCGCTGGTCCTCCGATCCGCCAGCGAGACCGACAACTACGGGACGCTCCTCTGGCTCCAGGTGTGCGGGACCACCGTCTACTGCGGGGGCCTCTTCGAGTGGGATCTCGTGCTGGATGCCGCCGAGCCGGAAAACGCCCACTGCGTCTACAACATCACGGACCTGAGCGCTCCCGTGCTTGTGTATCGCACCTACGGTACTGAAGTCGCCGACTACGAGTACGACGGCGACCGCTACTCGATGGGCGCCCTGCCCTTCGTGCCGGCGGAAGGCAGCACCGACCAACGCCTCCTGGAGACGAGCGGCTGACATGCTGATCTACGCGCAGGGCGGGCGACTCGGCAACGATCTCGGCGGTGTCGTCATACCGTCCTTCTTCGTAGATCAGGGCCTCGTCGAGACCGGGCGTCGGCCCTGCCTCGTCTGGTTTCGTGGCGATCTCCACGTGATCGGGTACTACACGCGGCCGGTGATCCGCTTCAGGCAGGACGAAGGTGGATGGCGAATCTCCGGCATCAGGCCCCCCTCTGCGCGACTCGCGGTCTCCGTGGGCGCAGGCACCGGCGGAAGCGACGGGCTCTGCCTGGCGGCCATCAAGTTCCTGCACAAGGCCGGGTCGATCGTGCTGGCGGAGAGCAACTTCGGTAACGTCGTGAACGTCGGCGAGCTCGGCGGCGCGGGGCGTTCGTGGAGCGGGATCGACGCCGCCAGTGGAGAGTCGAGAGTCACCCACGTCAGAGGGTACGTCTCGGTGGACGGCGCGGAGTTCCGAATGGCGTGGGAGGCCCCATATGGGATCACGGCCTACGTCGAGAACGTCCGCACTCCGCAACTGACCTACGCGACGAAAGGTTACGACCACGGTCTCGTTCCGGAGACCCGGTTCGGCGCGGAGTGGCAAGGTCGGATGTGGTACGCGAGCGCCCCGAAGCATCCGTACCGAATCTGGTACTCGATGGCGGGGAATCCTCAGTACGTCGCGCCGGCCGCCTTCCGCGACACGCTCGGCAAGGAGGAGATCACAGGTATCGCCAAGGGGCGCAACGAGCTCATCGTGTTCTGCCTTCGCAACAGCTACATGATCCGGCAGTTCGGGTCCGGCGTAAACGATTTCATCATGGAGAAGCTCGACAGCGACGTCGGATGCATCTCCCACTTCGGAATCCTGGAGATCCACAACAAGCTCTGGTTCCCAAGCGAGGACGGCGTCTGGCTCTACGATGGCGGCTTCCGCTACCTCATGCGCGAGGTCCAGCCGCTGTGGCGCTCCGACTGGAACTCCAACAAGGAAGATTTCCTGGCTGGCTTCGCCCTGCACGACCGCATCAACAAGGTCTACTTGTGGGTGACGCGCCGGCCTGATCGCGAGGAGTTCGAGAACACCGGCCTCGCCCCCGGCACGGTCGCCTACGTGGGCTACTACGGCGCCTTCGAGCCCTCGATGGCCGGAGACCAGGGGCATCCGGAGTGGTCGCTGGACATGAAGTATCGGTTCGATTCGGCCGGCTTCTACGACACGGACGGGAATCTCGTGATCGGCAGTTGCGACGGGAAGATCCGAAAGCAGGACTGGACCGACGGGGACGACGACGACGATCTCCTGCGGAAGGAGTTGCTCATCCGAAGCGGGCATCAACTCTTCTTCGAGCCGGGAGACGATCGCGAGAGCGGCAAGCAGGTCACGCAACTGTGGTTCTACGTCAAGTCCGAGCTGACGAGCTGGTCGCTCTATGTTCGTGGGGGCGACGAGGAGGCCTGGCGTAGCGCCCTGCCCGACAACGACCTCTCGTTCTGGAAGATCAGCGTCACGGACTCCCGCAAGGAGGAGACGAGGACGATTCGACGGGCGCGGTCCAGCAAGCAGACCCTCCGGTTCCTCTACGTCCCGGCGACCGTCCACCACTTCGTACCGGAGCAATGCGTGGGCCGCGGGTTTACGTTCGAGACCCGGGCCGTCGCGCCGATCGGCCTCGAGTACCGTGGCTTTGGGGGCGTGTGGCTGCCCGGCGCTACCGCGCGCGGCGTCGAGCAGATGACGAATCTCAGCGCATCGGTCGAGATCCACGGATCGGGAGGCAACGCGAGCGCCGACCTTGAAGACGATCCGGTCCTCATCGGCGCGGACCTTCACGAGGCAGTGACCTACGATCCGACGGTCACGCTCGTCTACAACTACGGGTCCGCCGTTTGGCCGATCACTCTCCGGCTCGTCGGGACCGGGGACCAGGCGATCGACGACGAACTCGTCCTCCAGACGCCCAACCTCACTGGGTCGTTTGCGACGATCAGCCAGCTTCCCAACGAGACCATCAACCTGTCGCTCCAGCTCGTCGACGCCGCGGGCGTATCGCTCGCCGAACCTGTCGTCGGAACCGTGACTTGCGTCATCCCATAGAATAAGAACGAGGTAGCCAATGCCACCCCAGACCATGGAACCGCGCCGCACAGCCCCGCAGGGCAAGCATCGCGGGCGCCAGCCGTCCGGCAAGGCAGCCGGCGCGCCCCCGGGCGGTCAGGCCCTCGCCCCGGTTGCGCCTGCGCCAGCGCCCGCGCCGTCCCCCGCGGCTGCGGGCTTCCCTGCCCCGGCCCCGGCCCTTCCCGCCGCCCGCTTCCAGATCCCCGCCGCGACGATGCCCGGCGGCGTTCCGGTGGTGGGGCCCGCGGCCGCCTACCCGGCCCAGCCGACGCTTCCGTCGCCTGTGGCGAAGCCCTTGCCCGTGGCGCCGCCGCCCGTCGCGCCCTATCAGGCCGCGACCCAGTCTGGCCCGCTGGCTGCCATGGGCTCGACCGGCCTGCCGCCCACGGGCCTGCCGCCGATGGGTGCGCCCGGCCTGCCGCCCAACGATCCTCGCCGCCGCGACATGGTCGCCCCGGGCGACGCCTACACCGCGCTCTCGCGCCGGACCTACTGAGATGCTGAGCCTTCCCGGGAAGGGCGGCGGCCCGTCGATCGCCGGGACGAGTTGGAACCCGAAGACGAGGTCCGTGGAGTATCCACAGCCGGCGCCCAGGAGTCCGGCCGCTGGCGGGCCCGGCGGCGCGGCCGCCGGTTGGCAGCCGCCGGGGTATCGGCCGCCGACCGCTTCGGCCGTCCCTCGGCCCGACCTGCAGCCCATCAACCCGGCGGCCGCCTACGACCCGGAGATGGCGGCGGCGCTCGCTTCCCAGCGCGGCTACACCGAGCAGCTCCAGAGCGGGACCGGGCACGTCATGGACGTGATGACGCAGCGCATGGCCGACAACCTCGAGTCCCAGGTGGTTCAGGCGAAGGCCTCCGCGGAAGCGGCCGGGATCCCCTTCGACGAGGCGAGCTTCCGCGCGCAGGGCCAGCGCGACATCAACGCCGGGCTCGCCCAGGAGAAGCTCGGCCGCGAGACGCAGATCGGCCAGTCGATCGGGGCCTCCACGGCCGCGGCCGCAGGGCAGGCCGGCGAGCGCACCTCGCGAATGGGAATCGACCTGCAGGCGCAGATGGGCACCGGAGCGCAGAAGCTCGATCGCTACGGGATCGACGTCCAGAAGTACGGCATCGACACCGGGGCGGCCGTCTCGGCGAACAACGCGCTCCTCGACTTCTACAGCCGCCTCATGGGCGGCATGTTCTCGCAGTCGATGACGTCGAACACGTCCTACGGTTAGAGGGAGGCGCGAGTGCCCATTCGGTTCCCACCCAGCAGAATCCCCCCGCCCGGAGGCATCGCCGACGTTGCCCAGCCGCCGCCGATCTCCGGAATGAACCCCTACCTCGACTCGCTGATGAACCGCTGGAACGAGGTCATGGATCTCCAGTTGCGCCGAATGGAGCCCCTGCCCCAGCGCGACGCCATCGCCTTCCGCGAGTGGACGCGCGGGAAGGACATGGCGCTCACGACCGAGGCCGACGCGAACGACCGGGCGCAGCGCTCGGAGGCGGCGGCGCGTGCCGAGCGAGAGCGGCTCATCAAGCAGGAGGCCGCCGATCGAGCGCGGGCCGACTTCGACCGCCGCGCCGCAATGAACGACGAGCAGTTGCGTGTTGCGGGCCAAGGGTACAACGCCGTCCCCGACTCGATGCGGACCGGCGCCCCGGTGGACTTGCTCACCGAGGAGGCCCAGCGGTGGGTGTGGCCACCGCCCCGATCCTCGCCGTCGAGGCTGAAGCCGTGATCTCGAACTGGAAGAACTTCAAGACGCCCTTCCAGCCGCTCGACGTGTTCCTGCGCCACGAGCCGTTCCCCTCCGAGGAGACGAAGGCGACCTACGTGGGCTCGAAGAAGCCGAAGAAGAAGGATCGGAAGCTCCTCGCTCAGGTCCTCGAGAAGCGCTGGTCGGATGGAGTGCGGAGGTAGCGATGGAGATCCCCTGGTCCGAGAGGAAGAAGGCCTACGAGGCCTCGCTACGCCCCGCCGCGGCCCAGGAGCCGTCGACCTACGAGTCGGTCGCTTCCGGCATGGGACGCTCCCTGCCCGGCACTCTTTTCGATCCCAAGAACCCCTCCGACTACGGCATCGCCGAGAACCTCGTGTCGGGCAACTGGAACGCGGCCCTCGACCAGGCAATCCCGCCCAGTCCGCGGACGATCCCCGACCGCTCGGTCGTCGCCGACAGGGTCGCCGCCGCGGCCGCGGCCCGTGACGCCGGCAAGGCGGCCGAGAAGAAGAACCTCGGCGTCATGGTCGTCGACAGGACGGCGGCTGGGGTTGATCGAAACGATCCGGGCGCCCCGGAGCCGGGCCGTCTCGAACTCGGCCCCGCTCTGCCCGGCGGCGGTTACAGCCCCGCCACTAAGCTCCCCGGAAAGGCTCCCCAGCCCGTCGCCGGCACCGCACCGGCCGGCCGGCAGACCGGGGAGCCCCAAGGCTCCGGTCCCGTCCGGTTCGTCCGCAGCGCGAGCGGTGGCATCACCGCCGTCGACCCGGCAGCCGGGTCCGCGGGCGTGGAGGGAGGCGCTGGCTGGCTCC
>Ga0315297_10001351_pt1 | contig 15124 bp, 15 predicted proteins | sample YL17G15_0_MG_FD_203628 | JGI IMG/M metagenome (GOLD analysis project Ga0315297, IMG submission 203628) | Sediment microbial communities from Yellowstone Lake, YNP, Wyoming, USA - YL17G15_0 | ecosystem: Environmental > Aquatic > Freshwater > Lake > Sediment | place: USA: Wyoming | collected... | reverse complement strand
CGGGTCAACGCCGTCGCCCCCGGGCTGGTCGAGACCGAGATGGGCCGGAGGCTGATCCGGGCCCGGGGCGTGGACGACATCAAGGGCATGGCCTCCGTGCTTCCCTTCGGGCGGGTCTGTCAGCCCCGGGACATCGGCGAGCTGATCGCCTTCCTGGCCAGCGAGGAAGGCAGCTACATCACCGGCCAGGTCATCGGAATCGAGGGCGGGGCGAGCTTTCTGGGGATGTAAATAAACGGCCTTGAGTCCGAAGTCCTAAAAACGAAAACCGTTAGAAAAAAACCTACGGTCTTCGCCTACGCCCAGTTCGCTTTATAAAGGGAGATGACTCCTGGCCCCCAAAAAATCGGAAGCCGGACGAATCATTTCGGTTTTCCCGGGTGGCATCTTTTTAAAATCCTTAAGAATTCATACAATAAGAAAGGATTTTAGGGGTCAAATAAAAATCATGAGAGAAATTGCCGCCCGGTTCGGAATTTTCAGCCTGGGGATTTTTATCTCCTTGCTCCTGCAGCCGGCCTTTTCCCCCGCCGCCGATGTGTTCGTGCTCAAGAGCAACGACATCCCGGCCTATGACGAGGTCATCCGCGGTTTCCGGGAGGTGGTGGGGGACAGCGCCTTCGAAACCTTCAGCCTGAAAGGCAACCCCGCCTCGGCCGCGCAGGCGGTGCCCACCGCCCAGGCCAGTCATCCTTCCGTGATCCTGGCCGTGGGCAGCGAGTCGGCCCGGATCGCCCGGGAACAGCTGGCCGGCGTTCCCACCGTGTTCTCCATGGTCCTGGATCCCTCCGAATTCCAGAAAAACGAGAAAATTACCGGCGTGAGTTTCCAGGTGCCGGCCCGGGCCCAGTTCCAGGCCCTCAGTTCCATCCTGCCCAAGGCCCGCCGGATCGGGGTCATCTACAACCCCACCTTGAGCCTTTTCGTTATCCGGGACGGCCGCCAGGCCGCCGCAGCGCTGGATCTCACCCTGGTCGAAAAACCGATCAGTTCGAGCAACGAGATCGCCAACGCGATCAAGGAAATGATCTGGACCGTGGATGCCCTCTGGATGATCCCGGACCAGACGGTGGTTTCGAAAGATTCCTTCCGTTACATGCTGGAGGCCACCCTGAACCGGAAGATCCCGATCCTGACCTTCTCCCAGAGCTTTGTTAAGGGCGGGGCCCTTCTGGCCCTGGCCCCCAACTACCAGGACATGGGCCGCCAGGCCGGTCGCCTGGTGCAAAAAATTCTGGGCGGGACCTCCCCCGGCAGTCTGCCTTCGGCCCACCCGCAGGGGTACCTGTTTTTGAACCTCAATACCGCCAACGCCTTGAATATAAGCGTCGCCCCGGAAATCCTCCAGAAGACTGAACAGATCCAGTGAAATACCCCGCCCACAAGGCGGGGTTTCAAAATCCAACCAAAATCCATCTCCCCTCCCTCGACGGCCTCCGGCTCGGAGAGGAGGGGATTGAGAGGAGGGCGATTGAAATACCATTTTCACCCTCTCCTTCATCCTCCCCCATCCCCGCCCTTGACGGGGCAAGCCAAGGGGGAGGAAAATCAACCCTTCGACTTCCCCGGTCTAAAGCCCGGGGTATGCTCAAGGTTGATGCTGAGCGGCGCCTTTTTGCCTTCAGGGTGAATCCCCTCAGGATGAACCCCACCTTAAAGGGCAAGGTTTTGGCACCGTCGAAGTATCAATAAATCCGGGACAAATTCTGTTTTTAGGGAATATTATTGATTCCAAGCTTACGCTGACGGCTTTTTCCGCCGGATCCGGAGCTTGGAAATCTTGGGAATTTTCGGAATCCGGGGAGCCCGGATTTTCCGACCCGCGGGTTTTTTCGGCAGGACCGCTCCCGGAGCCAGTGGAACGGTCAAGACGGGGAAGGCCGCCCGGCGGACCACCCGCTCGGCCACGCTCCCGATCAGGGCCCGCGAAAACCCGGTCCGGCCATGGGTTCCCATAACAATCAGGCTGGCCTGTTCCTCTCGGGCCCCCGCCAGGATCTCCTCGTGGGGATCCCCGAAGCGGAGGCGGGTTTCGATTTTCACCTTCTCGCCGCCCTTGCGCTGGGCCATGGCCTTGAGTCTATCCTCCGCTTCCTTTTCCATCTCCCGGCGGAGATCGGCCTCAGTCACTATTCCGGAAACAAAAAGAGGGTAACTGGCCAGAGTCTGGATGACGTGAAGAAGAATAATCGATGACCCGCAGTTCTCAGACAGATGAACGGCATATTCGAGGGCGGCCTCCGAGTTGTCGGAGAAATCCGTGGGGACCAGAATCTTGGGGAAGAAATTAGCCATATGTTTTATTATTTACCAAAATTCATTGGTTAAGTAAATACCAGGTCTTTACCTTGCTATTTGCGACTATTTTCTCCACCTTCTTCCGGAACTTCAAATCCTCCTCCACTTTCCTCTTCATGTCGCTCACACACCGGATCACCCCGGTATACCCCAGGCCAAACTTCTCGCCAATTTCCCTCAATCTTAATCCCAATACCCGCCTACAAAACCACTCCGAACTGATCAACCACATCCAGAAGAACCTTGACAAAACGCTTCCGATCTTCGTCATCAATAACAATATTCCTCCGCTCGTTGCCCCGAGCGGTCACATGATATACCGCGCCCTCGTAACTAATCCTCAATGGTCTGGCCATATTTTTATCCTACCCCTGCCAAATACCAAAGTAAAGACCTGACCCTAGAATTTCCACTAGAATTTCTAGAATTTACTGAGGAATTTGGGTTAATATATCGGAGTTGTTTTCGTTAACTAATCGAAAGGGAGAACCCGATGAAGAATTTACATGACAAAGTCGCCCTCGTCACCGGCTCCGCCAGCGGAATTGGGAAGGCCACCGCCTTGAAACTGGCCGAGGAGGGAGCCCATCTGGTCCTCGCGGATATTAATGAAGAAGGATTAAAAAGCGCTTCCAGTGAAATCGAGGCCTTGGGCCGTAAGGCCCTGAGCGTTAAGACCGACGTCTCTAAGCGGGATCAGGTTGAACAACTATGTCAAAAGGCCCTGGCCGAGTTCGGCCGGGTGGACATCCTGATGAACAACGCCGGGGTGGCCTTGATTTCCGAGATCAAGGACACCGAACTTTCGGAATGGGAATGGATCCTGGGGATCCATCTCTGGGGGGCAATCTATACCATTCATTACCTCCTTCCCCAGATGGTGGAAAGAAAGTCGGGGCACATCATCAACATCTCCTCCTGGGCCGGCATCCTCGGAACCCCCACCTGCGGGGCCTACGCCACCGCTAAATTCGGCCTGGTGGGGATGTCGGAGGTCCTTCGCACCGAACTGGAGAGGTTTGATATCGGGGTCACGGTGGTGTGCCCGGGGATGGTAAAAACCAACGTATTCAGTTCCGCGAAAATGAAGGGTTTTAAGCGGGAATTCGTGGAAAAGGGCGGTACCTTCGGAACCAGCCCGGAAGCGGTCGCCCGGAAGATCGTCCGGGCGGTGAAGCGTAACCAGGCCGTGGTGCTCACCGACCTAGCCAAAGTCGCCTGGAGCATCAAGCGCCTCTCTCCCGCCCTGGGCCGCCAGTTCCTGAAGGTGTTCCTCAAGGCCAGCGAACGGGCGAGGGGATAAACCTCAAAATTCAAATTGTTAATTTCTAATGACGAATTTCGAATTGATATGAACGTCTGCGAAATCTTCCCCACCATCCTCGGTGAATCCTCCCGGAGCGGTTACCCGGTTGCCCTGGTCCGCCTGGCCGGCTGCAATCTCCGCTGCCGCTACTGCGACACCGCCTACGCCTACTCCGGCGGGCAGGAACTGCCCCTCCCGGAAATCGCCGGGCAAATCCGAGGTTTGGGAATTTCCCTGGTTTTAATCACCGGCGGGGAACCTCTGCTCCAGGCGGAAACCCCGGCGCTGATCGAAGCCCTCCTGGATTCCGGCTTCACCATCCTGGTCGAAACCAACGGCTCGCTTCCCATCTCCACGATTGACCCCCGGGCCGTAATCATCCTCGACCAGAAATGCCCGGGCAGCGGGATGTCCGACCGGATGGATCCGGCCAACCTCGACCTGATTCGTCCTCACGATGAAATCAAGTTCGTCCTTTATGACTCCGACGATTACAGCTTCGCCCGGGACCTGGTTTCGAAAAAAAACCTGGCTCGGCGGTCCCAGGTTATTTTCTCGCCGGTTCACGGATTTCTTCCCCCCCAGACCCTGGCGGAGTGGATTCTCCGAGACCGTCTTCCGGTTAGATTGGGTATTCAACTTCACCACCATATTAGGGTAAAATAGCCGTCTACCCCCTCACCCTAACCCTCTCCCTCGAGGGGGAGAGGGAAGGGGAGAGGGTGAAAAACTCACCTTGATCATGGATGAGGTGGAATAAATGAAAAAAAGAGCACCGTCCATTGTTCTTTTAAGCGGAGGCCTGGATTCCACCGTGACCGCCGCGGTCGCCCGGCGGGACCGGCCCCGGAATCCCCTGGCCCTGCTCCATATCAATTACGGGCAGAAATCCGAGGCCCGGGAGTTGAAATCCTTCCGGAGGATCGCCGATTTCTTTGCGGCCCCCTGCCGGCTCACCCTCGATTTTTCCCACCTGAGAAAAATCGGCGGCTCCAGCCTGACCGACCCGAAAATGAAAATCCCGGGAAAACACCCCGGGACCGGGATCCCCACCACCTACGTTCCCTTTCGCAACGCCAACCTCCTGGCCGCCGCCGTCGCCTGGGCCGAGGTTATCGGGGCCGACCGGGTTTACCTCGGGGTGAATGAACCCGATTCCCGTCATTACCCCGATACCAGGCTGGAATTCATCCGGGCCTTCGGGCGGGCGGTGAGGCTCGGGACCAAACCGAACACCCGGATCACCCTTCATGCCCCCCTGCTCCGGTTACGGAAATCCGGGATCGTCCGCCTCGGGTATAAGCTCGGGGCTCCATTTCACTTGACCTGGTCATGCTACCAAAGCGGGTCCCGTCCCTGCGGCCGTTGCTCCAGCTGTCTCATCCGCGGGAAGGGTTTTCAAAAAGCCGGCTTTCCCGATCCTTTCTTCCCGGAAAAATCCCTCGGCCGGAAAAATTCTCGCGCCCTGAACCGGAAATAAAAATCATGCGGTGTATTAATGAAACGCTCACCATTAATAAATTTTTCATCTTTTGCAGGGAAATATTATTCATAACGAAATAATTATGTGTGCGGCTCAAAAGTCCTTGTCATTCCAGGCTTGACCATGCCTGCCCCGTATTTGATCTGGGTGAATCCAGTCTATTTTTCTGGATTCCCGTCAGAGTTTATCCCGCACTCTGATGCGGGACGGGAATGACGATTAATGCGCAACTATTTAAGACGCTGCGTATAGATGAAAAAAACGAGCGCAGATTTCTATCTCAACCTTGCCCTCAAGAATCAGGGCCACCCCGTCTCCGTACCCCTGGCGGGAAGCCCTTTTGTCCGGATCGGGAGTTCGTTGACCAGCGACGTCCTGATCAATTCCCCGGAGATCTCCCCCCGGCACGCGGAAATCCTCTCCGGCCCGGAGGGGTTTGTCCTCCGGGAACCGGGGGAAGGGCGGGAGCGGAAGCTCGCCCCCGGTCAAAGCCAGAGCCTGGGCATCCTGAGTATCTCCTTAAGCTCCGGGAAACCTTGCCTTTCTCCCCCCGCGGCGAGGAAATCCAGGACGAAGATTTCTCCCGGCCGGCTTCGCCTCATCCTCTTCGCTCTCATCGGCCTGGCCCTGGTCGGGCTTTTTCTGCTTCCCGCCCCGAAAGCCCCGGGACCGCCCTCCCTGCGGGAGGAGAACACCGGGTCCCCGGAACCCGGCCCCGGCCCGGGAGCAAATAGTTCACCGTCCTCTCCCGGCGGGGAGAGCATTTCCCTTCCTCCCGGTGAGAGAATCTCCCGGGCCCGGAATTCCCTCGCGCTGGGGGAGCAAAGGCTCCGGGACCGGAAGATCAGCATTGAAAACCTCGGCCTGGCCCGGGCGGAGTTCCAGAAAGCGGTTGATCTCCTGGAAGGCCTCCCTCCCGCCCCGGATTTATTGACCGCCCTGAACGCGCGGCTCCAGGAAACCGAGGGTTTTCTGGAAGAAGAATTCCGCCGGCGGAAGTTTTCCGCCGAGCAGGCCATCCGCTTCCAGGATTTCGACCGGGCCGAGCTCGAGTTGAAAAACATCCAGAAGCTCCTGGGCAACCCCAACGATCCCCGCTCCCGCTCCGCCCAGGAGCGGCTGAAAGAGATTGGCAGGGCAAATTAACGCCAGGAGACTGGGACACTGGGAAGAGGGAAAATAAAAAATGCATAAACTCTTAATCTATCGGGAAAAGGAGTTGGTCCGGGAACTCGACCTGGAAAAGGAGTCCTATACCCTGGGCCGCGACCCGCATTGCGACCTTCCCCTCGAGGGTAACTTCATCTCCCGCCGGCACGCCCGGATTTGCCGGATCGAAACCGGCTGGATGATCGAGGATCTAAAAAGCACCAACGGGACCTTGATCGCCGGGGAAAGGATCTCTCGGAAAAAGCTGGAAGGCGGGGAGGAAATCCGGATCGGCCCCTTCCGGATCAATTTCCTCGCGCCCCCCCCGCCCGTCGAGCCAACCCGTGTGGCTCCCCCGGAAGAAACCACCGACAAAACCGAGGGGAGGGATAAAGTCCCCGAAAAACCCGGCGAGGTCTTAAACGGAAAACCCGGCCTTCTTCTCCTCGGCCCGGAAGGCCTCCGCCGCTTTTTCCCGCTCCCCGAAAACCCGGGAGCCAGGGTCAGTCTCCCCGGGATCTCCGCCGAAATGGTTCGGGAGGACAAAAATATCATCCTCAGGTTTCCCTCCAAAACAAACCGGCCGGAAATGGTGGTCAAACCCGGGTGGCAAAACCTGCCTTCCGGTTTCTCGATCCGCCGGATCGAGCCCGGGGAAATCGTTTCCCTCGCTTCACCCGGGGCCCAAGATAAATCCGGCTTCAAAATCAAGCCCATCGCCCTGTTCATACCGCTTTTGCTGGCGGGGATTCTCTATCTGGTTTTTTCACCCCTGCCTTTTACGAAAAGCTCTTCCGCGCCCGCTCCCGCTCCGCCCCGGAACAAAATCGAATCACCCCCGGCAACCGGGACCGAAACCCCCTCGCCCACCCTTCCCCCGCCGGATCAAAACCTGGGCCTGGGCCCTTCGCCCGAGTCCCGAAAAACTCCGCCTCCCCTGCCCCCGCCCCCGGTCATGCTCCCTCCCGGGCCCGGTCCGACCCGGCCCCGGTCCGAGCCGCCCGAGGTGGTGATGCCCTCCGAGCCGCTCACCCCGGAGGAATCCCGCCCGGCTTCCCCGGACCGCCTGGCGAAAGGTTTTCAGGCTTACTCCGAAGGCAATCTCGGGCAGGCCCGGGAGGAATGGGCCTCGCTCGCCGTGAGAATCCCCCCGGCCGAACCCGACCGGGAAAGGGCCCTGCGGCTGGCCCAGCTTGCGGGAAAACTGCGGAGCGAGCTTCTCCTCGAGCAGGAGGCCGAAAAGCAGAAAAACCTGCAGGCCGCGCGGTTTCACTTCGAGTCCGCCCGGGCCCTGGACGGCGAGATCAACCCGGGCGGGAAAAGCCGGGTCCTGAAAGAAGCCCGGGAGGGATTGGCCCGGCTCATCTCCCTGGAAGGCGAGGATGCCTTCCGGCAGGGCGATTTCCCCGCGGCCTTTCTCCGCTTTAACGAAGCCCTGCGCTTTTCCCCCGATCTCGCGCCGGCCCGGAATGGCCTCGACCGCCTGGCTGACCAGGCCCAGATCCTTTTCCGCGAAGCCTACAACCTGGAATCCGCCAACTGGGAAGAAGCCTCGAAAAAATACCGCCTGATTCTCCAGATCATCCCCGCAGGGCAGGAATACTATCGGAAGGCCTTCCGGAGGCTCGAGTTGCTCAAATGAATCTTCCCTACCGCCTGGAAAGGTATGTCCTGATCGATCTGATCGCTTCGGGCGGGATGGCCCAGGTTTACCGGGCCAAGACCCTGGGACCGGGCGGGTTCGAAAAAACCGTGGCGGTGAAAATGATCCATCCCCACCTCTCCGCCGACCGGGACTTTATCGACATGCTGATCGACGAAGCCAAGCTGACCGCCCGTCTTACCCACCCGAACATCGCCCAGACCATCGATTTCCTGGAAGACGAAAATCATTACTTCCTGGTGATGGAATTCATCGAAGGGCAGAACCTCCGGAGGATCCTGAAAAGAGCCGAGGAGCTCGGCCGGCCCCTCGCCTTTCCGGACACCGCCTTCATCGCCCTGGGCGCGGCGGCCGGACTCGGCTTCGCCCATACCCGGATGGACGAGGACGACCGCCACCTGGGGATCATCCACCGCGACGTGAGCCCGCAGAACATCCTGGTCTCCTACGAGGGCGAAGTGAAGCTGGTGGATTTCGGCGTGGCCAAGGCCGCCGGGCGCCTCTCCGTCACCCAGACTGGGGTCCTGAAGGGCAAGTTCGCCTACATGTCCCCCGAGCAGGCCGACGGCCAGGCCCTGGACCACCGCTCCGACATCTTTTCCCTCGGGGTGGTGATGTACGAGCTTTTCACCGGCGATCGCCTCTTCCAGGGCGACAGTGACATCTCCACGCTCCGCCGCGTGCGCGAGGCCCGGGTGGAACCGCCCCGGAAAGCCTGCCCCGAGATCCCGGAGGAGCTCGAGGCCATCACCCTGCGCTGCCTGGCCCGCGAACCCGGCGCGCGCTACCAGGCCGCGGCCCGGCTCCGGGACGACCTCCAGCTTTTTCTTTCCCGCTCCGGGTATTTCCAGTCTTCCCAGACCCTAAGCCGTTACCTGCTGGAGGCCTTTTCCGAAGAGCGGAAAAAAAACCGGAAAGAGGAGGAAAAGGATTTTAAAAAATATTTAACCGAGTCGGGATCGGAATCCGCCCAGTCCTCCTCGAGCCTGATCGGGACAACCCCTCTTCTGCTTCCCGGAAGCGCCGGAAAGGACGCCACGAAAAAACTGGCGGAAAAACAACCGTCGCCCTGGCTCAAGGTGATTTTCACCGGCATCGTGATTCTGATGCTCGCGGCCGCCGGCTTCTGGGCTTACCCGCGCTTTTTCCGGCCGGGATCAACCCCGGCGGAAACCGCCTCCCCGCCGGCCGTGACCGAACCCGCGGCCCCTGCCCCCCTGATGAATCCTCCCGTTCCGCCGCCGGTCGCCTCCCCGCCCGCGGAGCGGGAACAACCTCGGATTGTTTCGACCGGGGAAGCGGAGAGGAAAACGCCGAGTCCGCCGCCGGCGAAAAAAGCCCTCCCGCCTGCCGCCTTCCCTCCGGCCGCCACCCCGAAACCGATCGAGGTGGTCAAGCCTGAGCCGGACGTGGTCCTGCCCTCTGAGGACCTCAATCCCGAGGTCAAGCCCAGAACCGCCGCCAAAACCCCGGCGGTGGTAACCCCCTCCAAAAGCGAGGTTCTCGTCCCCGCCAAGGCGCCCGCCGAGCCGGGGATTCTCGCCCTGAACGTTCTGCCCTGGGCCATGGTCTTTATCGATGGGGAAAAGAAAGGGCGGAACACCCCGATCATCAGCCTGGAGCTCGCCCCCGGGTATCACTCGGTCCGGATCATCAACCCCGAGCTGAAGGTGGACCGGACCATCCCGCTCGAGATCAGGCCCGGCGAAACCACCCGCCAGATCATCAAATTAACTTCTGATTAGTTTTTATTATGGGAATCCAGGAAGATGGCTACTTGTCTTCCAGCCACCTAACCACCTAGCAACCCAGCTACCATTTTTCTTTGGATCTTTACGCTTTGCACTTCGCCCGATAAATCGGGCAACTACATTTTCGCTTTGCGCTATGCCCTTTGCGCTTTGCTTGCGCAGGCTTAAGCCTGCGGCTACCGATCAACCGAACTTGGCAAGCCCAAAAAAGTCTTATCTTGTTTTTTTGGTTTTCAATCCACAATCGTCATTCGGCAATCGTAAATTCCCTTTGACCTTTCACCCTTCACCTTTCACCTAGACCGTGATCTTCCTTCCCTTCGTCTCCGGGAAGGTCCAGATCCAGGCCCCGGTCAGAAGGGCGAAAACCGCCGCCAGGGAGATGCCGCCGGAGAGGCCGTATTTGCCGGCGACCGCTACGATGATCACCGGCGTGAAAAACTGAATCCCGCGGGCCAGGTTGAAGGCCGACCCCATCGCGGTATTCCGGATTTCGGTGGGGAAAAGCTCCGAGAAAAGCGGCCCGTATCCGCTGAACATCCCGGTCCCGAATCCCACCAGAAACATGAAACTCAGGATCAGGGGCGGGTACTCGGCCACCAGGTTCCAAAAAAGCGTGATCATGACCAGCCCGACGGCCATGATCACCGAGTAAACCGAGTAGGCCGGCCTCCGGCCGAAGCGGTCGGCCGTGAACCCGAAGCTCAAGTAGCCTAGGAGCCCGCCGGCCTGCGTGACCAGCATCCAGACCGCCGACTTGACCATGGGGAAATGCCGTTGCTGGTGGAGATAGCCCGGGAGCCAGGAATAGGTAAACCAGTAGGCGGACATGTCGAAGATCGCTAGGATCAGGGATTGAATGAACAGCTTCCGGTAGGCCTGTGAAAACAGCAGGAAAAACTTATTGCCGCTTTCCGTTTCCGGGTATTTAACCGGCCCCGCCCCCGCGGCGACCAGCCGCTTCCGCTCGAGCCAGATATCCGATTCCGGGAGCTGTTTCCGGATGTAAACCACCAGCAGGGCGGGAATGAAGGAAATGAAGAAACAGGCGCGCCAGCCGATGGCCGGCTCCACGAACCCGCCGACGATCGAGGCCAGGACGATCCCGAAGGGGGCGCCGGTCTGCATGAAGGCGCCGTAGCGTCCGCGGACCCGGGGCGGGAAGGTTTCCCCCACGTAGGTCTGGCCGGTGGCCCATTCACCCCCGACCCCGAGGCCGGTAATGATCCGGAAAACCAGCAAAACCGCCAGGCTGGGGGCAAACCCGCAGAGAAATGTCCCGACACTGTAGGTAAGAATCGTCCACTGCAAAACCCGCTTCCGGCCGAAACGGTCGGAGAGGATCCCGAAGGCCACTCCCCCCACCGCGGTGGCGGCCAGGGAGGCGCCCAGGACGTAGGAAAGCGCCAGGTTCGAAAGGCCGAGCTCCTTGCCGATCGGCATGAGCAGAAAAGTAAACAGGATGAGATCGTAGAAATCGAAGACCCAGCCCGCCCAGCTCATCAGGAGAATCTTGTGGTGCGCCCGGGTAGGTTTCTCGTATTCGTTGAGCAGTTTTGTCATTACCGTCACCTCTCAATCTGGTTCTTTTGGCCTATGAATGGCATGGAGCAGGGGGCATAGGGCTAATTGACGATTTCAGATTGACGATTCTATATGCCATCCGCTATCCGCTCTTTTGTTCTCTCACTTTTTTTACGATAAACCGGTTCGCCCAGATATAAGCCCCGGGGAAAATCCGGTAATTGTGCCACATCAGCCAGGCGTCCCAGCCCACCACGATAATCGCCTTGTTTTTCTCCACCCCCCGGAGAATTATCCGGGCGCATCTATCCGGGGACATGCCCCAGAAAGGCAGCTCCCGCAGGGATTTTTCCCGGTCGATATTCACGTATTTCATCGAGGAAAAGATCTGGGTGTTGATGAACCCCGGGCAGGCCACGCTGACCCTGACCCCGTAGGTCTCCGCCTCCGAGCGGAGCGAGGTGGAGAGCCCCACCACCGCTTGCTTGGTGGTCGTGTAAGGCACCACCGAGGGCCAGGGGGCCAGTCCCGAGCTCGACCCGGTGTTGACGATGTGGCCGTGCCCCTGCTTGATCATCAAGGGGTAAACCGCCTGGACCCCGTGGATTACCCCCCAGAGGTTCACCTCGATCACCCGCCGCCAGTCCGCCAGGTTCATGTCCTTGACGTCCCCGGTGATCCCGATCCCGGCGTTGTTGAACATGTAATCGATCCGCCCGAATTCCCGCGCCGTCTCCTCCACCAGCTTCTGAACCGCGCTGTCGTTCGAAACGTCGAGGGACGCCGCCCGGGCCTGTCCGCCCCCGGCCTGGATCGCGCCGGCCACCTCCTCGGCGCCTTTCCCGTTGATATCCGCCGCGATCACCCGGGCGCCCCGGCGGGCCAGCTCGTGGGCGAGCCCCTGCCCGATCCCGGAGGCCGCGCCGGTAACAATGGCAATTTTTTCCGCGAATGTTTTCATCTCATCTCTCCGTTTTTTCTGGTCTATTTAGTCTATCTCGTCTATTTGTTCTATTTGGTTTTCATTCCGTTTATCCCGAGACCCATCGAGGGGCATTCCGTATTCAAATGTCACCTATCACCTATTGCCAGGCGGGACGCCCGGCCTCCTATTTGCTGCCTGCTATCGTTTCTCTCTCTCTTCTCTTTTTTATCAGAAATACCGGTTTCTGCAAACATATTGATTACCCGGCGATTTAATGGAAAAATAACCAGGTCACGAACAACACCTGAATATTCCGGCCGCCGATGGTCCGGGGAAGGCTCAGGCCGAAGGAGGAAAAATGTCAGGGAAAAGAACCATGCCGAAAAAATTTGACGTGGCGGTGGTGGGCGCCGGGATCGCGGGCCTTTCCTGCGCCAATTACCTGGCCCGGGGCGGGAAAAAGGTGGTCCTCCTCGAGCAGAACCATCAGGCCGGCGGCTGCATGTCGGGCTTCTGGCGGAAGGGCTTTTACTTCGACGGGGGTGACCAGTCCTTCGAAAGCACGGGGATCGTTTTCCCCATCCTGAAGGAGCTCGGGGTTTATGACGAGCATGACTGGCACCAGGTGCACTACCGGCTTAAGACCCTCCTCTACGATTTCGTGGTCACCTCTATCGAGGACACCCGCGACCAAATCAGGGCGGCCTACCCCGACGAGCCCGGGATCAAAGTCTTTTTCGCGGAGGTGGAAAGATGCGCGGATTTCCTCTCCGGGCTCTGCGATCCCTGGCACTTCCCTCTCCTGGAAAACCCCAGCCCCCGAAACATCCTTTACCTGCTCAAGTGGCTCCCCGACATCCAGCGCTGGAGCGACTACGGCTTCAAGGAGCGGCTCTGCGCCCAGATTAAGCGGGAGGACCTCCGCAACTGGTTCTTGAACGCCGGCTATTACAAAATGCCCTTTATCCTCTTCGCCGGCTTCTGGTATGCCTGGGTCAAGGATTACTGGTACCCGGCCGGCGGGCTCCAGAGCCTAATGGACAGCCTGGTTAAAAAGTTCGAGGGGCTGGGCGGGGTCGCCCGCTTCAAGACCCCGGTAAAGAAGATCCTGGTTGCCGACAGCGAGGCCGCCGGCGTCCTGACCGGCGAGGGGGAGAAGATCGAAGCCGAATACGTGGTCTACGCCGGGGATTACAAGCGGCTGGTTTCCCAGGTCCTCGGGGAAAAATACTTCGACCCGGATTTCGTCGAGAAGGTCAGGCGGAGCCGACTGACCGAGAGCCTGGTCACGGTTTACCTGGGCCTCAACATCCCCCCCGAGGAAATGAAACAGCACCTGCAGACCCACCACATGATCTACAACCCGAACCCCGACATTATCCTCCCCAGCCGTACCTCGGAACGCGATGTGCACCAGAAAATGTGGATGGAGCTCTCCTCCCCGAGCGTGGAAAACCCCACCCTCGCCCCGCCTGGGAAATCCTCTCTGGTCCTTCAGACCTTCAGTCACGCGGAGTGGCAGGATCACTGGAACAACCGGGGCGAGAGCCGGGAAAGAACCCCGGAATACCACGAGTTGAAAAAAGCCGTGGGGCTGGAGCTGGCGAAGAACGCCGAGGCCGTCATCCCCGGCCTCACCGAAAAGATCGAGTATCTGGACGTGGGTACCCCCCTCTCCTCCATCCGCTTCACCATGAACAGCGGGGGGGCCTCCGCGGGCTGGACTTACAGCTTCTCGGACCTACCGATCGCGAGTAAATTCGGGTTCACGAGCTTCCGCACCCCCGTCCGGAAGCTCTACACCATCGGCCACTACTCCTTCTGGCCCGGGGGTGTTCCCAATTCAGCCGTGAGCGGCAAGATCGTGGCCGGCTTCATTTTGAAGAACCCGCTGCTCGGCCGACTTGACACGGTGCTCGACCTGATCCAGAGGTTGAAGCGGAATCCCCTGCTCCGCGCTTTCCGGCATTGAAGTTCCTCACCCGCTGCTGAAAATATTTCCCTATTTTCTTCTCCTCGCCGGCGGCGGGTTCCTTTTCGCCGCCGCCCCCGCACCGGGAGCGGAGCCGGGAGCCGCCCCATATACCATTCGGGTCACCACTATCGCCCCGGAAGGATCCTCCTGGGGCGATTTCTTCCAGCAAGCCCGGAGCTACGTGGAAAGCCGCTCCCGGGGCCGGGCCAAGATTGTCTGGGATATGCTTGGCTGGCCTATTTGTTCTATCTAGTCCCTCGTATAAACTCGGGATAAATCTATCTGGTGATGGGTCATGGGTGATAGGTGTTGGGCAAAACCTATTACCTAGCAACTTCTTTTTCTGGTTTCTGGTTTCTGGTTTCTGGTTACCGGTTATTTATCCTGAGCTCTGCCGAAGGACTGGCTACTTGCTACTTTATTTCTCCAATTACCCTGAACAGCTCCTCGTTCTCCGGGATGTCGCCCATGCTCTTGCTGTAGTAAGAGTATTGGACCACGCCGTCCTTGCCGACGACGAAGAGCACGGGCATCCGGCCGAGCTTGATCAGGTGGACCTTCTGCTGGTAAAGGTCCGCCACCCGGCCGTTGTCGTCGGGCAGGCCGATGAAGGTCAAGCCTTTTTTCTGCCACATCCGGGTGAATTCCTCCGGGGTGTGCTGGCCCACCACCAGGATCTCCGCCTCCCGGGATTTGAATTTCTCGTAGTCGGCCTTGAGCACCTCCAGGTGCCGCCGGGCATAGGGTCAGCCGAAGCCGCGCAACAGGACCAGGACCACGATCTTTTTCCCGAGATAACCGGAAAGCTTCACCTCCCGGCCTTGAAAATCATTCAGGGTGAAATCGGGGGCTTTCATCCCCGCTATGATGTCGCTCATGTTGATCTCCTTTCAGATATAAAAGCAGCCAGGCACGCTACGCTCCCAGGCAGCCAAGTATAAAACCCCTGAGGCTAGGAAGCGGATAACTTATGGCTATGTGCTATGTGCCATTTGCCATACGCTATCCGCTCTCTGCATTTGCTCTCGGCTATCAGCTCTTGGCAATCAG
>Ga0315297_10001349_pt1 | contig 15146 bp, 15 predicted proteins | sample YL17G15_0_MG_FD_203628 | JGI IMG/M metagenome (GOLD analysis project Ga0315297, IMG submission 203628) | Sediment microbial communities from Yellowstone Lake, YNP, Wyoming, USA - YL17G15_0 | ecosystem: Environmental > Aquatic > Freshwater > Lake > Sediment | place: USA: Wyoming | collected... | reverse complement strand
GGCCCAGGCCGATCCAGAGAGCTACCGCAACCTACTGGTGCGGGTGACCGGCTACAACGCCTACTTCGTCATGCTGGGGAAAGAGATACAGGACGAGATCATTGCCCGCGAGGCGCATGGGGTCTAGGTTGTTGCTAGAGGCGTTTAGGCGGGTTGGGAGACCGAAGGAACGAATGCAACCGTCAAGGAGGTGCAACAATGCTGGACATTCTACTGACTGACGAGCAGAAGAAGCTGCGGGACGAAATGCGGGCTTTCGTGCGCGATGATGTGCCGCGCCAGCTTATCCTGGACATGGATGCTGAGCGGGTCCACTATCCTCGCCAGTTTCTGGAAGCGGCTGCCCGCCGCCGCCTGCTGGGCCTGCGCTTCCCCGAGGAGTACGGCGGCCGCGGGCTGGGCTGGTCGGATGAGGTGGTGGCCCTGGCAGAGGTGAGTGTGGTAGGTGGCTCGCTGAGCTGCCTCTACTCTCTGGTCAGCATCGTCGGTGAGGCGTTGAACGTCTTTGGCACGCCGGAGCAGAAGGCCAAATGGTTACGCCCAGCCCTCGAGGGTCGGCTGACGGTGGCCGAGGCTCTGACCGAGCCGCGGGGTGGTTCCGACTTCTTCGGGGCGACGACCACGGCGCGACGCGACGGCGATGTCTACGTGCTCAACGGCCAGAAACGATTCATCGTGGGCGCTGAGGGGGCTGACTACTTTCTGGTGTACGCGCGCACCAACACCGACGGCCCCTCGCACAAAGCGCTGAGCGCTTTCATCGTCGAGAGGGGGCCCGGCGTCGAGGTTCAACACGTCTATGGGCTGCTGGGGACGCGTGGCGGTGGCGCCGGTCGGGTGTACTTCCGGGACGTCCGTGTGCCCAAGGAGAACCTCATTGGCCAAGAGCACGGTGGGGCCGAGATCTTCTATCAGATGATGATCCCCGAGCGGATGACCAGCGCCGCAGGCGCGTTGGGTGCGGCGCAGGCCGCTCTGGAGATCGCCGCCCGCTACAGCGACCGGCGCAAGGCCTTTGGCCAGAAGATCCGCGCCTTCGAGGCGGTTAGCTTCAAGGTGGCAGAGGGCATCACCCTCCTCGATGCCTGCCGGGCGCTGGTCGACATGACCGCCCGCTGCATCGACGCCGGCGACGAGCCGGGCCGCCTCCGCCGCCTGGTGTCGGAGACCAAGAAGTTCGTCACCGAGGCAGTCTGGGACATCATCAACCACGCTATGCAGATCATGGGCGGCATCGGTTACACCAACGTCTACCCCATTGAGCGGATGCTCCGCGACGCGCGATTGTCCATGATCTGGGTGGGCACCAGCGAGATCATGAATCTCATCATCCAGCACGAGTACTACCGAGAGCTGGGCTTTCCCCGGCCGGGCCGCGACGTGGAGGCCGACGCGCTGGAGGCGGATCAGATCGAAGAGAAAGTGTACGAGTGAACTATGCCCACCGGCATCACCTTCAACGTCCAGCGGTTCAGCACCGAGGACGGGCCGGGCATTCGCACAACCGTCTTCATGAAGGGCTGTCCCCTGCGCTGCAAGTGGTGCCACAATCCGGAGGGGCTGTATCCTCAGCCGGAGCTGGTATGGTACGACGTCCGTTGCATCGGCGCCCGCGAGTGCCTCAAGGTCTGTCCCGAGGATGCCCTGGAGCTGACGTTAGAGGGGATGCGCCTGGACAGGAAAAGCTGCACCATGTGTGGTCTTTGCCCCCCGGCCTGCCCCGCGGCCGCCCTGGAGGTTATCGGCCGCGAGTGGACGGTTGAGGCGCTCTACGCCGAGGTGGCCAAGGACAGCGCCTTCTATGAGACGTCCGGCGGGGGAGTCACGGTATCGGGCGGTGAGCCCGTCATGCAGGCCGAATTCGTCGAGGCTTTCCTGCGGCTCTGTCACCAGCGGGAGATACATACCGCCCTGGACACCTGCGGCCACGCCGACTGGGTGATCTACGAGCGTCTTCTTCCCTTCGTCGACCTCGTCCTCTACGACCTGAAGTTGATGGACCGGGAGCGGCACCGCCTTGCCACAGGCGTCTATCCCGACCGCATTCTGGAGAACGCCAGGCGCATCGCCCAGAAAGGAATCCCGATGTGGGTGCGCACGCCGGTCGTCCCCGGTTACACTGACGGCGAGGACAACATTGCCGGTCTGGCCACCTACATCCGCGACGAGCTGAGCACCGTCGAGCGCTGGGATCTGCTGGCTTACACCAACCTCGGCCAGCCCAAGTATCGCCGTCTAAGCAGGCCCTATCCCCTGGAAGACGCAGAGCTGCCCACTCGAGCCAAGATGGAGCGGCTGCACACAGTGGCCACCGGCGGTGGAGTAGGCGCTGCCGTCTGGTCGGGAGCGGTGAGGGACTAGCCATCGGGGGGCAAACGTGGCCGACGCCAATCTGAGCCCGGCGATCGTCGAGGCCCTGGCGGGCGAGAGGACACCGAAGTTTCTGGCCACCCTCGACTCCGAGGGTGTGCCGAACGTAGTGCCCATCATCTCGCTGCAGGCGGTGGACGAAAGCACCGTCATCTTCGGCGAGTTCATGATGTGGAAGACAAGGCGCAATCTGGAGGTCAATCCCTGTGTGGCCCTGGCCGTAATGACGGCCAGCCAGGGCTGGGTCATCAAGGGGGACTTCCTGGAGTTCCAGCGGAGCGGCCCCTACTTCGACCGGATCATGGCCGGTGACATGTTCCGCTACAATGCCTACGCTGGCATCCGCAACGCCGGCGTGATTCGGGTGAGTAGCGTAGTGCGGGCCTTCCCCCTGTCTCGGCTCACGATTCTGCTTGACATGGCCCGCGCCAGGTGGTTCGCCCGCCACACCCGCCGACTGGGCGTCGCCGCGGTCACAGTCCCTATCCAGGTGCGACAGAAGTTCGCCCGCCTTCAGGCCGCCAAGTGCCTGGCCTATCTCGACGGCGATGGCTACCCAGACATCGTGCCGGCTCTCTCCCTCATACCGGCCGACGATCAGACCTTCGTCTTCAGTAGCGACCTGGCAGCGCCGGCGCTGGCAGCGCTGAGCCCCGGCGCAAAGGTGGCTGCCTCAGTCCTCACCTTCGAGCCGGTGGCCTATCAGATAAAGGGCGAATTCCTGGGGGCAGAGCGGAGCCTGGGGCGATTGGCTGGGGTGGTGGCCGTTCAGGAGGTATATAGCGCCTCGCCGCCGCTGCTGGGCCAGCGAATCGCCTGAAGGCGAACGTTCGCCTTATCTTCCCGAAGGGAGTGGTTCGGAAGGCGAACGGTTTGGCGGCCTCGTTACACCTTCTGGGCTGCCTTGGGCTTCCCTAGTTTGGAGCTGTAAAGGGAGATGTCTGCTAGTCTCACCAGGTCATCGGCGGTGGTGGCGTCATCGGGGTAGGAGGCTAGTCCGGCGCTCAGGCTCAGGTCAGCCGTGGCGGGGTCATTCAGTCCCTTGAGCTTGTGGGCCAGAGACTTCCCCATCCGCTCGATTACGATCTGGGACCGGGCCGAGTCGGTGTGCATCAATATGGCGGCGAACTCGTCGCCACTGTAGCGACAGGCGACGTCTGAACGACGCATTTGCGAGCGGACGGCATCGGCAACAAGGAGCAGTACCTTATCGCCGGCTGCTTCCCCCCGAGCGTCGTTATAGCCCTTGAGGTTGTCGATGTCGGCGATGATCACTGCAAGGCTAAGCTCGTAGCGCTTGGCACGTTCGATCTCCTCGCCCAGTCGCTGGTGAAAGTAGGCGCGGTTATATAGGCCTGTGAGACCGTCGGTGATCGCTTTCAGTTCTGTCTCCGCCCGCAGTTGAGCGTTCTCCAGGGGCAGAGCAACCTGAGCGGCAGCGGCCTGGAGGAGGTCCAGGTCCGACACCTGGAAGGCTGAGCCCTCCGAAAAGGTGACAAGCACAAGGCAGCCGAAGGGCCTTTCGCCGATGCCCAGCGGCGCACACATTATGCTCTGCGGCAAGCCCGATTCTCCAGCGGCCTGTCTGAGAAGGTCCCCACCCTCGGGGCCGAGGCTTCCCGCCGCTGTGAGATTCTTTATCGAAGAGTACAGCTCTGGTTCGCCTGTCTGGAAAGCCTTGCCGATGAGGCCCTCGCCGGGCTTGACTACCAGCTTGGACATGATCTTCTGGTCCAAACCGCGCACAGCGCGAAGCTCTAGCAGGTCCCTATGTCGGTTGTAGGCCATGAGGAACCCGGCGTCCGCTCCCTGCAAGAGTTCGAGGACGGCTTCCAGGGCTCTGTCGGTCGTTTCGTCAAACCCCATGGCTGTGGCGACGGCGTTCGATAGGTTGATGAACAGGCGGAGCTGGTCGTCGCGCTGCCGCACCTCCCTGACGAGATGACTGAGCATTGTCGTATCGCGGGCCGTGCCTTCAATAGCTACCAGGCGCTTCTCCTCATAGATAGGCACGAAGCTAAAGGTCAGCCATATTGTCTCGCCGTCCTTGCGCAGGCACTTGAGGGCCAGCGGACCTTCGGGCATGTTGCCGGAGAGCATGGCCTTGCATAGGGCGACGAAGGACTGCCAGTGGTCCGGGTGGATAAGCCGACCGACGATCTGCAGGCCGGAGGCCAGATCCTCCAACGTGAAGCCCGTCACCTTCTCCCAGGCCGGATTGGCGTAGGTGAGGCCCTTCTGAATGTCTACCCGGAAGACGAGGTCAGCCATGCGCTCTGCCAGTTGGCGATATCTTGCCTCGGCCTTGGCGACGCCGGTCTCGGCCGTCTCTTGGGCGAGCAGAGCGACGAGCATTCGGTTGAGGTTCTTCGCCAGGGACTCGAACTCCTTCGGCCCCGACACCTGGGCCATCGTCGTCGTCTCTCCCTTGGCGATCAACCGGGCGCTTGTCTGAAGGGCTTCCAATGGCCGAAGAATGCTTCGCGCCAGCGCCAGCGCCGACCATACACCCACGACGAGGACGAGGCCGGCGAAGCCCAGCACGACCCAAAGCGGCAGTCCCCCACCGCTGGCCTTTGAAGCGAGGGCGATGTCCAGTTGGCGTTGCTGTTCGCTGATCAGTTCGGTGACCACCGGCCTCAGGCTGGCGATCTCGTCCTCTATCTGAGAGCGGGTTTCCGCCGCCTGTTTGGTATCAGAGGCATTGGTGAACAGGAACACCGCATCGCCCTGAATCCCAATGTCGGTGACCCGCTTGGCGATGTCGTCTAGCGTGGCCAACGTTTGGGGGTCGACGGAATCGCCTTGCAGAGACTTGGCCTCCTCGACAGCCGCCCCAACCCTGGCAACGGAGCTACGGAATGTCTCGGCAAAGCTCCAGTCCTTGGTAACAGGAAAGGCGCGGAGGACCTCGAGCTGGAGGGTGAATTCGGCATCGATGTCGGCCAGGGCGGCGGCCGTGCCAGAGGCCTTCTTGGCGGCGTCTGGGTTGACTTGAGCGGTCTGAGGGCGAAAGACGGACAGCGCCGAGATGCCGATGAGGAGCAGCACCAACAGCGAGAACGTGACGATGATCCGTGCCCGCACCGACCGCAACGTAGGCATTCGCCTGCTAACCTTTCCCTGACTACAACAAACTGCCTGCCATCCTCCGCCCACCATATAGGAGGCTCAGAGGTCGCATAACAGCAGGTCAATAGTCTTTGTAGTGCTCAATGAATTGACGCGAGTCCAAGGCAGTGCGTTACATGCGGCTCACCCACGGTTGAAATCGCCGCCCGAGGTGCTATCATGGCAAAGGTGGGCCTGTAGCTCAGCGGCAGAGCGGCCGGCTCATAACCGGCTGGTCGTAGGTTCGAATCCTGCCAGGCCCACCATGTGGTGCCCCCGTGGCATACGGCGTCCCGCTCGTCCTAATCCTATCACCGCCCGCTCATCCTGAGCTTGTCGAAGGAGGAGTGGGGCTCATGGTTCGACAGGCTCACCATGAGCGGCCACAGTCGCGACCCCATGATCTCTCACATGTCCTGAGACACCACACGGCTGGCCCAGGGGCCGCCGATGCGCTATCATGCTGTCGGAGGCTCAGGGATGATGGCGGGCGGGTCCAGCCTGCTTCAGCAGATACGCGACTTCTTGGCCGACTACCGGCCGCGACGCCTTTCCCAGAATCAGACAACCCCGGCGGCGGTTCTTCTCCTCCTCTACGAGAAGGCAGGCGAGCCCTTCATCGTCCTGACCAGGCGCACCGAGGACGTGGAGCACCACAAGGGGGAGACCTCCTTCCCCGGCGGCGCCTTCGACCCTCAGGACGGCGACCTGCTCACCACCGCCCTGCGGGAGACGGAGGAGGAGATCGGCGTTCGGCAAGAGGACGTGCAGGTCCTGGGCCGCCTGGACGACATCATCACCATCACCAGCTTTGCGGTGAGCCCCTTCGTCGGCCTCTTGTCCACGTCGTCGTATCCCTTCGCCCTGAATGCCCACGAGGTGGCCGAGCTGGTGGAGGTGCCCTTGCGCTACCTGATGGACGAGCGCAATCTGGAGCAAGGCGTCGGGCGCCTGGCCGACCGCTGGTGGCCCATCCTCTCCTATAGGTACGGCGAGCATCGCATCTGGGGGGCCACTGCTCGCATCCTCAAGGGCTTCTTCGACCATCTGGCCGCCAGCGGAGGCTGATCGACGACGACGGCGACCTTGATCGCGTGGTGTGCTGAATGCGCTGGCTGCTGATTAGGCATGGCGAGTCGGTGGGCAACCGCGAGTGGCGGCTCCAGGGCCAGCGGGAGTTCCCGATGAACGAGCGCGGCCGCCGCCAGGCCGAGCTGCTGGCGCGGCGGCTGGCCGGCGTGGATATCGCCGCCGTGTACGGCAGCCCCATTCGCCGTGCCTGGGAGACGGCGCAGGCCATCGCTCGCAGCCTGGGGCTGGCGGTGCAGGCTCTGGTCGGCGTGCAGGAGTACGACTTCGGCGAGCTGTCCGGCCTGACCTGGTCGGAGATTCAGCAACGGGCGCCGGAGGTGACGGCGGCCATCGCCGCTCGCAGCGACGAGTACCCCCACTACCCGGGCGAGGAGGGCCGCGATGCCTTCCGCCGGCGGGTATGCACCGCCCTGTGGGGCCTGCAGGAGAAGCACGGCGATGAGACGGTGGTGGTGGTCGCTCACGCCGGGCCCATCGCGGTGTTCTTGCTGGACGTGCTGGGCCTGCCCTATCGCCCGCCGCTGCCGTTCAACCTGGACAACGGCTCGATCACGCTGGTGGAGACGCCGCCGCGGCAGTGGCCGGGCGCTCCCCCTGCCGTGCTCGTCTCTCTGAACGACGTCTGCCACCTGAAGGAAGGGGGGTGAGGCAAGGGTGTCGAACGTCCCCGAAGGAAAGCCGCGGCGAAAGCGGCGAGAGCGCGGCCCGACGGAGAAGGAGTTCCTGGAGAGGCTGGAGGTTCTGGAGCGGTTCATGGTGGAGTGCCAGGCCTGCCAGGCGGAGAACCCCCAGCACTGGCAGTACTGCGCCGTGTGCGGCACCCGCCTGGCGACGGCCTGCCCGGTCTGCGGCTGCCCCCTGCCGCCCCTGGGCGCCCGCTACTGCCCCCACTGCGGCATGGAGCTACCGAAGGGGGAGGGCGAGGGGTAGAGGCCGGGCATCAGGATGCGTCAGATGATGGCTCGGCCGTTGGTCTGTAGGTCCTCACCTTGTTGTAGATGGCCTCATCGGCGAGCTGCTTGATCAGGAAGTCAACCCAGTCGTCCGTGTATAGGTAGTCTCGGTGAGGGTCGTCGAACTGACAGTACGTGGTATCGCAGTCGGCCGGATTGAGACTGCCGAGCGGGGGGCGGACATTCCAGTACTTCCAGGCGCACGTGTGTGTGTTCATATTGAACACCTTCGGGGCGACAGCTGATGCGACTCGGGTGACCACGTGTGACGGCCTTAGCTTGCCGGGGTTAATGACAGGGATCAGTTTTCGCTTGATCAGGCTAATGGCCTTGTCGTATTCCTGCGGCTTTTCGCGGTCGTAGTGGACGAACTCGACTGCCAGCGAGTCTCGAGACCTGTGACTGCCCGTCATGGGTAGCAGGAACACCTTGTAGCTGTAGGCCATGTCGCCCAGTATGTCGGCGCTGAGAGAACTGCGGAACCTTTCAATGTAGGCCTTGATATCCGCATGGGCGGGCTTGGCGAGTAGGCGCCGCATAGCCTCTTGGGCTTGAGGCTCTCTCATTCTGGAAAACTGCAATGAGAAGGCAAGGGTCGCATTTAGCGAGAATTTGTCGCCGAACTCTTTCACGAGCACGCTCTCGAAATTCATGAGCATGGCCTGGCATTCCCCGAAGATGTCCAGATCGATTTCGGGGGCGTCCGCGTGCTCAATGAAGTTCCGTATCCCTATGAAGAATCGGAGGTTCTGACGCACGACGTCGTCTTCGCCGCCCCAATACTGCCGGACGCACTCGCTCAGGTCCCAAGTCCTAGGTCTTCCGTCTATGCGCTCAAATCGGATAGATTCGGCCTTCCGGTACCACGGTTTGACTGTGCGCTTCCAAAAAAGGGCGTGAAAAAGCGCTGTCCAGGCGACGTGCATCAGTACGACGTAGGTTCCTGACTTGAAGGACGCAAGGGGGTTGTTGTACGCCGCGACCGCTTCAAGGGCGGCGTTGCGAGCCTTTCCGACAAGTTGCCTGGAACGTGATACGCCTCTCGGCATGGTCGATACCCGCTGGCAGCCAGTGCTCTAGCTCGCGCTGTTCATTTCGGTGCGGAAGTCGGCTGCCGATGGTGCGGTCTAAGCGGTTGTCCATCCACAGCGTTCCTCCAGGAAGGTTTGGATACATTATACGCACTTCGGCGCGAAAAGTCACGGGGCGGGGAAGTTCGTCGGCGGCCGGAGGCAGTGTTCCACTAACGATGCCTGAGGGTGATTTCCATGTCCACCCTCAGTAACCACAGCCGTGTGTGCTGAAGTTGCCGGTTCTCATGAGAAGGCCGATATCCCAGAGAGCCCAGACCACTTTGGCAGTTGTACCGCCCCCCGCATCAATATGTTTGTAGGTGCCTTCTGGCGTGGTCATCCAGCCGACCAAGCCCACCGCGGCGTAGATGGCCAGCGCCAGCCCTATCGCCAGCAGACGTGCTCTCGTCTTGTGTAGCTCTCTGGCTGCCAACATAGGGTAGACGAATTCCCACACGAGCCAGAGAAAGCCGAGCAGGAAGACAATAGGCAATAGGTAGAAGAACGCACGCTCGATTTGAGGGTAGCCCCACGGCGTGGCTTGCCAAGGACGGTCGGGGAAGAGGCACCAGCCGTGAAAGAGTTGACGCGTCGCTAGGAACGCCCCAGCGGTCACGGCGAAGGCCGCCGCCACACGGGCTCCTTTCACGATAGCAGCCCACGAGCTCGCTCTGTTCATACGTCCGGTGTGTGCCTGTCTCCGCTCACCCGCTCGCGGATCGTGCGCTGGAAGGGCTGGCCGCTCACCGCGCCGCCTCCTCCCCCTCGGCTGCCGCCTGGCGGGCGGCCCAGGCGGCCACCTTCGTCGCCAGCTCGTCGCTGCGGCGGCTCCAGTCGCTCTCCCCCAGGCAGGGGAAGGACTGCGCCAGCAGGCGGTGGAGGAGGGTCGCTGTCGTGTAGGCCAGGTCGAGGAAGGCGAGCAGGCGGCGGCTCTGATAGAAGGGCCCGCTGCGAAGGGTGCCCTTGCTGTCGAGGGCGCCGGAGACGGAGGCGAAGGACGGGTAGGTGAACCTGCTGAGGTCGGGGTAGATTCGCCCCAGGGCCGGCTCCGGGCGGTCGTGCTCGCTGGCGTCGTGGGCCAGGGCTGCGGCCAGGGCCTCCCTCATGCGGGACGGTGTCGGCCAGTCGGCGCTCCCCTGCCTGAGCTTGGTGGCGTCCTGGGGGCTGGCGTTCAACCAGGCCCCCGCGAGCCAGTACTCGTAGGCGTTTCGGGTCAGTGAGAGGGCCTGCACGTAGTAGCCGTCCAGGGCGAGGTTGTGGGCGGAGCGGAGGAAATTGGCGGCGCTCCCCACCAGAAGCAGGGTCAGCTCCTGGGCATCATCCGGGGATTTGACCACCTCCAGCTCGCGGAAGCCCCGCATGAGGTGGCTTAGCAGATCGTCGGCCAGGGCCATGTCGTTGCTGTGGTACTGCCAGGCCTGGCGATGGACGGCGTGCTCTCGGTCCTCCCAAGTCGAGCCGTGCGGTAGTTGGGCGGGCATCGGCGCTATTCCTGGGGCTCGCCTTCGCCCCTCAGCCGGCGCAGCCGCTCGCGGATGGTGCGCTCGAAGCCCTGGTCGGAGGGTTCGTAGTAGCGGCGGCCGCGCAGCTTATCGGGCAGGAACTGCTGCGGCACGTAGTGGTCAGGGTACTTGTGGGCGTACTTGTAGTCCTTGCCGTAGCCCATCTCCTTCATCAGGTCGGTCACCGGATTGCGCAGGTGGAGGGGCACCGGCTCGTTGCGCGTCTCCCGCACGTCCTTGCGGGCCTTCTCGTAGGCAGCGAGGGCGGAGTTGCTCTTGGGTGCCGACGCCAGGTAGATGACCGCCTCGGCTAGGGGGAGATAGCCCTCGGGCATGCCCACGAAGTGCACCGCCTGCTGGGCGGCCATCGCCACCACCAGCGCCTGCGGGTCGGCCAGGCCCACGTCCTCGGCCGCCAGGATGACCATGCGGCGGGCGATGAACAGCGGGTCCTCGCCGGCCTCGATCATGCGCGCCAGCCAGTAGAGGGCGGCATCGGGGTCGGAGCCGCGCATCGACTTGATGAAGGCGGAGATGGTGTCGTAGTGGTAGTCGCCGGCCTTGTCGTAGACCGACGTGCGCCGCTGGAGGGCCTCCTCGAAGTCCGACAGGCCGATGCGGCGCGCGCCGCGCTCGTCGGGCTGGACGGTGGCGGCGGCCAGCTCGAGGGCGTTGAGGGCGATGCGTGCGTCGCCGCCCGAGGCCTGGGCCAGGCCGGCGAGGGCGTCGTCGTCCACCGCCAGGTTCAGGCGGGCCAGGCCGCGCTCGCCGTCGGCGATCGTCCGCCGCAGGATGACCTCGATCTCCTCCGGCGACAGGGGGCTGAGCGTATAGACGCGGCAGCGCGAGAGGAGCGGCGAGATGACCTCGAACGATGGGTTCTCGGTGGTGGCGCCGATGAGAGTGACCACGCCGTCCTCGACATAAGGCAAAACCACGTCCTGCTGGGCCTTGTTGAAACGATGGATCTCGTCGATGAAGAGGATGGTGCGCTGGCCGTGCATGCCGCGCCGCTCCTGGGCCTCGTCCACGATCTGGCGCAGGTCGGCCACGCCGGCGGTGACCGCCGAGATGGGGGCGAAGTGCGACTGGGTGAGGCTGGCGACGATGCGGGCGAGGGTGGTCTTGCCGCTGCCCGGCGGCCCCCAGAAGACCATCGAGGGCATCTGGTCGCTCTCGATGCTCTTGCGCAGCATGCGGCCCTCGCCCACCAGGTGCTCCTGACCCAAGAACTCGTCGAAGGTGCGAGGGCGCATGCGGGCCGCCAGGGGCGCCTCTCGCTGGGTGCGGGCGCGCGCCTGAGCGGCGAACATGTCGGAGGCTTTGCCCTTGCTCTTCTTGGTTGGCATCTCGAACAGATTATCGCATGTTGGGGCAAGGACGGCCAGTGCTAGGGGGCACCGCCGGTGATGGCCCTTTGGCGAGCGATCGCTGAGATTCTTCGCGCTGCTCAGAATGACGCCGGTCGCCGCAGTCACCCTGAGCCTAGCGAAGGGTCTCACTCCAGACGGCATACCATGCCCCAGCCTTAGGGTTATGAACAAGATAACTCGACAAGAGGCAGGGCTGAAGCCCTGCAGCTACGCCGCTGGCCGCCCTCGATTTCGTAGCTGCAGACCTTTAGGTCTGCCTGGGAAGGGCGACTAGGACTGTCGAATCATCTAGTCAATGACCCTGAGCCTGGGGTCGTGTGTGGCCCTACCGCTCGACCACGTGCTCGCCGACGGCCAGCGGCGGCCGCGGCGGCAGGCGCAAGCCCTCCTTGGGATAGCCGAGCGCTATGAGCGCCTGCGGTTGGAAGTCGGCGGGCAGGTCGAGCGCCAGCCGAACGGCCTCTGGGCAGAACAGGGGCGCCGAGAGCCAGTAGCTGCCCAGGCCGCGGGCGTGCGCCGCCAGCATCAGGTTCTCGAGGGCGGCGCCCACGCTCTGGCCAAACATGATCTCTTCTGCCCGCTGCCGGCGCTGGTCGGGCCAGGTACGCTGGGCCTGCCCTGCGACGCCGGCCAGAATGAGGACGGGGGCGGCTGTCAGGCGAGCCCGCGAGCGGCTCAAGGCCCGGCGGATGCGCACCTCGGCCACGCCGTCGCGCTCGAGGTCTTGGCGCCAGCGCTCGCCCATGGCCTCCGCCAGGCCGACCCTGGCCTCGGTCGAGACGATGACGAATCGCCAGGGGCGGCTGTGGTGGGGCGCGGGGGCCAGGCAGGCGGCGGCGATGACCTCCTCCACCAGCGCTCGCTCCACCGGCCGCGCGCTGAACTGGCGCACGGAGCGGCGGCCAGCAAGGGCGGCGTCGAGCGTCATCGGAGGGATGCTAACCACTCCGCTCCTGGTTCGACAAGCTCACCATGAGCGGACGCACGAGGCTCACCATAAGCGGACACACGAGGCTCACCATGAGGCGGACACACGAGGCTCACCATGAGGCGGACACACGAGGCTCACCATGAGGCGGACACACGAGGCTCACCATGAGCGGTTCCTTGCGGCATACACCCCCGCTCATCCTGAGCCTGTCGAAGGACGAGCGGGTCGGGGGCCAGGGATGCCAGCAGCGCGCGGCTGCGGCTGCCGTTCGGTTGGGCCAGGATGGCTGCCAGGTCCTGCGGCCGGTCGATGTCGAGAGCTAAGGAGGGCAGCGGCATCACCGCGAGCGGCAGGCCGCGCGCGCGTGCCTCTCGCTGGTGGGCAGCCGCGCTGCGAGGGCCGAAGCGGAAGGGGATGATCCCGAGCGGCCGCAGGGCGAGGGCGTTGGTGCCGCCGCTGCGCGAGGGGCAGAGGACAATCGACGGGTTGCCGTCCATGTGGTTAAGGATAGCCTCTACGTCGGCGGCGTTGGCCAGTGGCACGTCCACGGGGAGCACGAGGAGCCCGCTTGCGCCCTGCCCGCAGAGCACGTCCGACGCGAAGGCGAGGGCGGCGTTCAGCCCGCGCGGCTGCGGCGGCTCGCGGATGGCCTGGGCGCCTAACCGATGGGCGAAGGCCAGCACCTCGGCGTCGGGGCTGACGACGGCGGTCGCGCTGATGCCCCTCACGCCGGCCAGCAGGCCGAGGACGTCCGCCAGCATGGCCATGACCAGGGCCTGGCGCTGCTCGTCCGACAGCACCGGCCGCAGGCGGCTCTTCGACTGTCGCAGGGCCTTGACCGGCACGAGGGCGGCGATCACTTTGTCCTCCTGCTCTTCTGAGGCGGCTCCTGTCACCCTGAGCCTAGCGAAGGGTCTGTCGTGCGGCGTTGGGATTCTTCGCTTTGCTCAGAATGACGGGTCTGAATACGCGGCCCTCGTGTGGCCTGCACCACGCGGCGGGCCAGGGCGGCCTTCTCCTCCATGCCCTTCATTATCGTATCGGCGACCACGACGTCCAAGCCGAGGGCCTCGATCCGCGCACGGTCGCTGGCGTCGGCCACGTCGATCACCAGGCAGTCGAGGAAGTCCTGGTAGAGCCAGCCGACCTGCCAGGCGCTCACCTCCATCCGTAGGCCCTCGAGCATCTTGGCGGCCGGGCCCTTGAGGACGGCCCCGCCCACGATGGGGCTGACGGCCACCACGCGCGCCTCGGTTTGGCGCAGCGCCGCCCGCACGCCGGGCAGGGCCAAGATCGGCCCGATGCTGACGATGGGGTTGCTGGGGGCGATGATCACGCCCTCGGCGGCGGTGATGGCCTCGATGACGCCGGGGGCGGGCTTGGCGTCCTCGATGCCAGCCAGCTTGAGGCCGCGGAAGGCGTCGCGGGCGCCGCGCTTCACCATGTACTCCTGGAAGTCGAGCAGGCCGTCGGGCGTCTCCACCCTCGTGCGCACGGGCTCGTCGCTCATCGGCAGGATGGTGACGTCGAGGCCGAAGGCGCGCGCGATCTCGGCCGTGGCCTGGGAGAGGGTGCGGCCCTGGCGCAGGAGGTAGGTGCGATGGATGGATGTGGCCAGGTCGCGGTCGCCGATGCTGAACCAGGTCTCGTGGCCGAAGCGGGTGAGGGCGTCGAGGGCGTGGAAAGTGTCGCCGGCCAGGCCCCAGCCGGTCTCCTCGTTGACGGCGGACGCCAGGTGGTAGATGACGATGTCGATGTCGGGCGAGACGTGCAGGCCGAACAGCTCCAGGTCGTCGCCGGTGTTGGAGATGATGGCGACGTCCTTCTGAGGCACCACCTGGACTAGCCCCTGGAGGAAGCGCCCCGCTCCAACGCCGCCGGAGAGTACGGTGATCAACGTGGCCCCTTTCGTGTACAGCACTAAGCTTGACCAGGGTTTGAGGACTTCAGTTCCTTGCGTGCGGCCAAGGCCATCAACTGAAGCGTCCGCAAGGTGTCGTCCGTGAAGTAGGTCTTGTCGGTTCCAGCACTGTCAGCTACTTGAAGCAGCAAATGTCTGAAGTCCCACAGTTCAACCCCTTGAGACCTGGCCGCTTCCGCAACACCATCTTCCCACCCCCAGCTTACGACGATCCTTGAGTAGTTCCCAGGAACAAAGCCGTAGGCGCGGAGTGTTTCCAGGACGCCGAGATGGGAGAATTTTCGACTTGTGAAATAGCCAAGGGTGCGTCGTTGACTTGGCTGTTTCACTCGATCCTTGAGGTGCTCCTCCGAAAAAGGTCTGTTAGTCAACTTTGAGAATCCACCAGATATGGAGATGCCGCTTTCGATATGGTAACGCCGTATCGCATGGGGTTCGGACGCGTCGATGGCCAGTAAGTCGATTTCCATCTGGCCCTTGCACTTGATGTTAGGGATGGTGAACCAGCGCTTGACGTAGCGCACGTAAGCCTCAACGATTTTCTCTGTGGTCTCCACCTGCAATCTCCATGCCCCTACCCCGCTACCTCCACGATCGTCACGCCTTCGCCGCCTTCCTTGGGCGGGGGCGTCGAGAGCGATCTTACCAGAGGGTGGCCCCGCAGCGCATCGCGGATTGCCCGCCGCAGGGTGCCCGTCCCCTTGCCGTGCACGATGCGCACCTGCGGCAGGCCCGCCCGGAAGGCGGCGTCCAGGTGCTGCTCGATGAGGGGCATCGCCTCGCCCACGGTCATGCCCCGCACCTCGATCTCCGGCGACGG
>Ga0315297_10001348_pt1 | contig 15151 bp, 13 predicted proteins | sample YL17G15_0_MG_FD_203628 | JGI IMG/M metagenome (GOLD analysis project Ga0315297, IMG submission 203628) | Sediment microbial communities from Yellowstone Lake, YNP, Wyoming, USA - YL17G15_0 | ecosystem: Environmental > Aquatic > Freshwater > Lake > Sediment | place: USA: Wyoming | collected... | reverse complement strand
TCGGACAGGTTTCGTTCCTTCATAAGATAAAGCATGTACTCCTTGAGTTCGTCTTCTCCCAGTTCCTCCGGGGATCTGTTAAAGTATTTTGCAAAGTAGCCTACTTCTCTCAGGTATGTCTTTTGCGTCCTTGGTGTTGCTCCTCTCAACTGAAGGTCTGCCAACATCTGATCTCTCAACTTTCCCATAATACAATCTCCTTTTGATTTAGATATCCGCCAGCTCATGCCGACGGTATGGCAAAAGAAACTGTATTGAGATTCGACTCGATCAACAAGTGCCAATAAAAAATCTGGATTGTATAAGGTGACGAGATAGTTTATCTTGGCCAAACAGAGGAGGGGTAGAAAAGTCCACCGCGCAGCGGTTTAGTTCTTCAAATGGTAATACTCACCTCAATTCCGAATTGAAAATCATTGATAAGTAGGTGACTTCAATAACCAGCACATGTCTTTTTGGTTAAGCAGTACGGGTTGTAATCTGCTACACAAACGCATCAGCCTCGCTTATTGACTACAATAAATAATCAATAACCTATCGACATGATCGAGGTTATTGATAAGTAGATAAGTAGAGAGAGGTCATCCTGTAGGTACATATCTTTCCAAATCAGAAAGTACGCAAGAACCGGATGAACCAATAGGGGAAGGATGAAGGCTGAGCGCAGGGGAATGCCTGCCGGCTCCGGCGAAACCGGATCGAAATCTTCATCTGCCGGCGGGGAAATCAGATCCCCGCTCCCCGCTCGAACTCCTCCTCGCGGGTCTGGGCCTGGGTAATCCTGCTTCCGGGCGGCACGCTGTGGACGAGCCAGACGTTCCCGCCGATCACCGAACCGCGCCCGATCGTCACCCGGCCGAGGATCGTCGCGCCGGAGTAAATCGTGACATCGTCCTCGACGATCGGATGCCGGTCGATCCCCCGGAGGGGGTTCCCCTCCTCATCCAACTGAAAGCTCTTCGCCCCGAGGGTGACCCCCTGGTAGAGCCGGACCCGGTTGCCGATGATGCAGGTCTCCCCGATAACCACACCGGTGCCGTGGTCGATGAAGAAACACTTTCCGATGACCGCCCCGGGATGGATGTCGATCCCGGTCGCGCTATGGGCCGCCTCGGTGATCATCCGGGGGATGATCGGCACGCCGAGTAGACGCAGTTCATGGGCCAGACGGTAGTTCGTGATCGCCGCGAGCCCCGGATAGCAGAAAATCACCTCGTCCGGATTCGCGGCCGCCGGGTCGCCTTTATAGGCGGCCTGGACATCCAGGGCGAGCAGCCGCTGCACCTTCGGCAGTATCCGGAGAAATTCTCCGGTCAGCTCCCGGGCCTTCTGGTCACAGAAAGGCAGGCACTCCGGCCCCTCCTCACAGGAGAAGCAGAGCCCCCGTTTGATCTGTTCCTGAAGGTCGCGCCTGATGTGGTCCAGCGCAGAACCGACATGAAACCGGAGGCTCTCCGCCTTGAGCTCGGAGAAACCGAAATAGCCCGGGAAAAGGACGGCGCGGAGCGACTCGATGATCTCGCCGATCGTCTGGCGGGACGGCAGCGCCTGCTCCTGCCACCGCTTCTTCATCCCCGCCGTGGAACCGTTCTTCAGGGAGCAGAGCGACTCCACCAGTCCCTGAAAATCGTTCTCCGCCGTCTTTCCGGCCGGTGCGACCGTCTTTTTATCCGCGTTCGACATTACCGTTCTCCTCCTCCTTGCATGATTGCCACAGGATCGCCCGTCCGAATTCTCCCGCCCCGGATCACCCGGGCGAAAACGCCCTCCTTCGGCATTATGCATGCGCCCACCGACTGGAAGATGGCGCAGCCGCTGTGACAGGTCTTCCCGATCTGACTGATTTCGAGAACAACCCCCCGCCCCACCCGGAGTCTCGTCCCGACGGGCAGGGAAAACAGCTCCATCCCCTCAACCGTCAGGTTCTCGGCAAAATCGCCGGGATTCAGCTCCAGACCGAGGACCTTCATCTTTTCGATGCTTTCCGTGGCAAGCAGACTCACCTGCCTGGCGATTCCCTGCGCCGCGTGTGCATCTTTTTCCATACCATAATTTTCGAGGAAAATTCCTTCCCCGCACGGTTCCTTCCGGGTGCCCGTCTGCTCACTCCGGCAGACGGCGACGATCCTCCCTTTCATGGCCCTACTCCTCATTGGCTGAACTTCCCTCATCCCCTGCGGCCGCAGACAAAGCTGGCGCTGCGCCGGACTCCCCCCGCGAAAGGTTAATCCGCTCCTCCCCGGCGTAGACATTCATCCCTCCCCCGCGGACAAAACCGATCAGGGTGATCCCCAGTTCACGGGCGAGCTCGACGCCCATGTCCGTCGGCGCCGATTTGGAGACGATCACGGGGATGCCGCTCCCCGCCGCCTTGAAGAGGATCTCCGAGGAGATCCGTCCGCTCGTGACCAGGATCCGTTCGGAAACGGCAATGCCCTCCAGAAGACACCGGCCGAGGACCTTGTCGACGGCGTTGTGCCTCCCGATATCCTCCGCAAAGACCAGGATCTCCCGGTTGTCGCAGAGGGCCGCGCTGTGAACCCCGTGCGTGGTCCGGTAGAGTTCGGAGGCGCCCTGAAACCGCCGGCTGAGCGCCAGCACCTCCGCCGGGGTCACCCGCAGATCCGACCGGATCTTCTTTTTGCGGTCCAGATCGGCGTAACTGTAAAAGGCCATCCCCCGCCCGCAGCCGGTTGTCAGCACCCGCTTCATGAAGAGCTTGCCGTCCGCCGTCTTGTCCGTTGCCGTGCGGATCCGGATGATCCCCCGCTCGCCGTCGAGCGTCAGCCCCGTGATCTCCTCCTTCGCCCGGATCATTCCCTCGGAGAAGAGGAAACCTGCGGCCAGCTCCTTCAGATCGCCTGGGGAACACAGGACGGTGACGAGTTGCTCGCCGTTGAGCATGATCGTCAGGGGAAACTCACGGGCCGTCCATTCCATCCGGGTCCCGCTCCCCTCGCGGTCGATATGCAGCGCTTCGACGCTCTTACGGTTTTCCATCCGGCACCCCCCCTCAGCGACCGACTTTAAGCATCGCCTCGATGCACAGTTTGGCGCGCCCGGCGATCTCTTCCGGGACTTCAATCGCATGTTCCATATCCTCGAGCGACCAGAGAATCTTCTCCAGGCTGGTCCGCTTCATGTTCGGGCATATCACGGACGCCGAGATCGGGTGGAACACCTTGTCCGGATTCTCCTTCTTAAGGCGGTGAATGATCCCCGGCTCCGTCCCGACGATGATCTCCCGGGCCTTAGTCTCCTCTGCATACCGGCTCATTCCTCCGGTGGAGACCGTCTTATCCGCAAGGGCCGTCACCTCGGGGCGGCATTCCGGATGGACCATCACGACCGCCCCCGGATGGAGGGCCCGCGCCGCCTCGACGTGCTCCGGCAGGATCCGCGCATGGGTGGGACAGAACCCCGGCCAGGTGATGAATTCGCGCCCGGTCTTTCCGGCCACATAGGCGGCCAGATACCGGTCGGGGACGAAGATGATCTCCTCTGCATCCTTCAGGACTTCCCCCACCATACGGACGGCGTTCGCCGACGTGCAACAGAGATCGCACTCCGCCTTGACCTCGGCCGATGTATTCACGTAGCAGAGGACCTTCGCCCCGGGATGCTCCGCCTTCAGGGCTCGGAGCTGCTCCGCTGTGATCATGTCCGCCATGGGACAGCCGGCTTTTTTATCCGGCAGAAGGACGGTCTTGTCCGGCGAGAGGAGCTTCGCCGTCTCCGCCATGAAGTGCACCCCGCAAAAGACGATCACCGCCGCGTCCGTCTGCGCGGCCTGGATGCTCAATCCCAGAGAATCGCCCACGAAATCGGCGATATCCTGAACTTCGGGAATCTGATAATTGTGGGCGAGGATGACCGCCTTGCGATCCTTCTTCAATCGCTTTATTTTTTCAACGAGTTCCACCCCATACCTCCTGAATGACCCCGCCGCCCAGAACGGTCACGCCGTCATAGAAGACGACCGACTGTCCGGGAGAAACGGCCTCCTGCGGCTCCGCAAACCGGACCGCGAGGCGGTCGCCATTTTGTGAAATCCTGCATCTTGCCGCCCGGTGGGCGTAGCGGATCTTGGCCCAGGCCTCCTCCGGGATAGCATCGACCAGCCAATTGACCTGATCCGCCACCAGGCTCTCCGACCGGAGCTCTCTCTTCTCGCCCACGACAAGACGGTTACGGGCGGCGTCGATCTTAAGCACATAGAGGGGCGTCGGTGAACTGATCCCCAGGCCTCCCCGCTGACCGATGGTGTAGCAGGCGATGCCCCGGTGCCGGCCTAAGACCCGCCCCTCCCGGTCCGCGATCTCGCCGGGTTCGATCCCGGCCCCCCGGCTCCTGAGAAAAGCGCCATGGCCCTCCGCCGGGATGAAGCAGATGTCCTGGCTCTCCGGCTTGTCGAAGACGGGAAGGCCCGCCCTCTTCGCGAAGCCTCTCACCTCCTCCTTGGTGTATTCGGCCAGGGGGAAAAGCACCTTTGCCAGAGCCTCCTTCGGGATCGCATGGAGGAAATAGGTCTGGTCCTTCCGGCGGTCCTTCGGCCTCTTCAGGCGGTATGCGCCGTTTTCCAGTTCGATACCGGCATAATGACCCGTGGCGATGCCATCAAAGCCCCAGGCCAGCGCCTTTTCAAGGAACGAACCGAATTTGATCGACCGGTTGCAGGCCACGCAGGGATTGGGCGTCCTTCCCCGGCAATACTCCTCTACAAAAGGCCGGATGACATTCTCCTCCAGATCCGCCGCGAAATCCATGACATAATGACGGATCACGAGGGTCCGGCAGACGCGCCGCGCATCCTCGATCTCCCGGGGACCGCAGCACTTCGCCCGCCCTCCCTCGGCCGGGACTACGCCCAGGCACATGGTCACCCCGACCACCTCATGACCGCGGTCCTTAAGAAGAAGGGCCGCCACGGCGGAATCAACGCCGCCGCTCATGGCAACGACCACCTTTTTCATGACGCCTTCTTCCCCATCCGGACTCTTTTTATCTCTTACAACATTCAAATACGGAAATGCATCTTACTTCTTCTCCGCATAGAGCGGCGACATGGCCCGGAGCCGCCCGACGACCTGCGGCAGCATCTCCAGGACCGCATCGATGTTGCTCTCCCGAGTATAGCGTCCCAGGCTGAAGCGGAGCGACCCATGGGAGAACTCATGCGGCAGACCTATGGCCAGAAGGACATGCGACGGTTCGAGGCTCGAGGAGGAGCAGGCCGAACCGGTCGAACAGGCGATCCCCAGCATGTCCAGGCTCAGGATCATCCCCTCCCCTTCGACCGACTCCACGGAGAGGTTGATGTTGTTCGGCAGCCGCCGCGTGGGATGGCCGTTCAGGCGGATCCCGTCGAGACGTTCGAACACCCCCCGGATGAAGCGGTCCCTCATGGCGGCCAGCCGCACCGCCTCTTTGGAGAGCGATGCCTCGGCCAGCTCCACCGCCTTCCCGAAACCGACGATCCCGGGGACGTTCTGGGTGGAGGCCCGACGTCCATTCTCCTGCTCCCCGCCGTGCATGAACGGCATGATCCGCGTCCCCTTCCGGATGTAGAGCAGCCCCACCCCTTTCGGCCCGTAGAGCTTGTGGGCCGAGGCGCTCAAAAGATCGACGTTGAGGTCATCCACCGTCAACGGCAGTTGACCGAAGGTCTGAACGGCGTCAGTATGGAAACAGACCCCCCTCTCCCGGGCCAGCCTCCCTATCTCGGCAATCGGTTGGATCGTCCCGATCTCGTTGTTGGCATGCATGATGGAGATCAGGATCGTCTTGTCCGTGATCGCCTCGGCCACCGAGGCGGCGGCGACAAGGCCGTCACCGTCGACGGGCACATAGGTCACCTTGAACCCTTCCGCCTCCAGGAAACGGCAGGTTTCCAGGACCGCATGGTGTTCAATGGCGGAGGTGATGATGTGGTCTCCCCTCTTCCGGTTCGCATAGACCACCCCCTTGACTGCGAAGTTGTCGCTCTCCGTTCCGCCGCTGGTGAAGACGATTTCCGCCGGTTTGGCGCCTGAGAATGCGGCGATCTTCGCCCGCGCCTCCTCCATGGCGCCATGCGCCTCCTGACCGAAGGCGTGGAGGCTGGACGGGTTCCCGTAGACCTCCCCGAAGCAGGGCAGCATCGCCTCGACCACTCTATGATCCGTTGGCGTCGTCGCCGCATAGTCCATGTAAATCTGATTCATCTAACTCTCCCGGAACTGATCGTTTTCATTCTTATACATCAGTAGATCACGAAAGCGCCTTTGTCAACGAGATCCCTCGAAAATATCCGCTGCTGACCCCGCCGATCGTTCCTTTTCACACCGGAACGGAATTGTTCATGCTGACGCCTCCCTGTCCGGCGGCGTTTCGGGGCCGGCAACGGCATCTCCCTTTCCGTACGGGCGTCGCCCCCCTTGCAAGGACAGGAGAAAGATTGAGTTCAGGGCCCGGAGATTGGGCCAGAATGTGATCGTTTTCCGCCCGTTCAGAAAACAGGCCTTCTCCACCGCAAACCCCTTCTCCGCACAGAAACTCCGGAAATCGCCGATGCTTAAGAACCGCACGTTGGGGGTGTCATACCAGCGGTTGGGGAGGGACGGCGTCATGGGCGCCTTCCCGCCGAAGAAGAGGCAAAAACGGGCGTCGAGGTGGGCAAAGTTGGGAAACCCGACGATGACCTTCTCTCCTACTCGGAGGGCCTCCCGAAGGAGGAAGGAGACCTTCTTGATCTCCTGGAGGCTCTGGTTCAGGATGACATAATCGAACGAACCGTCGGGATATTCCGTAAGACCGCTTTCGATATCGCTCTGACATACGGAGAGCCCTTTTTTGACGCACTCGTAGATCGCCTTCTCGTCCAGTTCGATCCCCTGGACACGGGCGTCCTTATCCCCCGCCAAGAGGTGGAGCAGGTCGCCCGTACCGCAGCCGAGATCCAGAACACGGGCCCCCGGCTCGATCATGTCGAAAATGACCTGATGATCCGGACGGATGCCGTTATCGATGATTTCCATTTCCATTCCTCTCCCCGAGATACGTCTTCTCCAGGAAATGGTGGATAAGGGTCGTCTGTCCCTCCAGTTCCACTAAAAAGGCGTCGTGACCGTAAGTCGATTTCAGCTCGCAGTAGGTCGCATCCACCTGTTTGAGCTTCAGCTGCCGGACGATCTCCTGGGACTGATAAGCGGGATAGAGCCAGTCCGACTGAAAGGAGATGACCAGAAAGCGGGTGTCGACAGCCCGGCCGTTGATCAGTTTTCCCCCCGAGAGATCGAAGTAATCCATCGCTTTCGTGATATAGAGGTAGGAATTCGCATCGAACCGCTTGACAAAATTCGCCCCCCGGTAGCGGAGGTACCCCTCCACCTCGAAGTCTGCATCGAAATTGAAGCTCAGTTTGCCTTTCTTGAGCTTCCGGGAAAATTTCGCCTCCATCGACCGGTCGCTCATGAAGGTGATGTGGCCGACCATCCGGGCCACGGAGAGCCCCCTCTCCGGCTGGCCGGTCTCGTAATAATTCCCCTCCCGCCAGGCCGGATCGGCCATGATGGACTGCCGGCCCACCTCGTTGAAGGCGATCTGCTGGGGTGAATGTTTCAGCGCCGTGGCGACGGGGATGGCGGACCGTACCCGCTCCGGATAGGAGGCCACCCACTGGAGGGCCTGCATCCCTCCCATTGAACCGCCCGCCACGCAGAGCAGCTTTTCGATCCCTAAAAAATCGATCAGATGTCGTTGGGCATGGACCATGTCGGCGATCGTGATGAAGGGAAACTCCGCCCCGTAGGGTTTCCCCGTCCGCGGATCAAGCGAAGAGGGTCCTGTGCTCCCCTTGCATCCCCCGATCACGTTGGAGCAGATCACGAAATAGCGGTCCGTATCGAAGGGCTTCCCCGGCCCGATCATCGCATCCCACCACCCCGGGGCCTCTTCTCCCCGGTGAAACCCGGCGGCGTGGGCGTCCCCGGAAAGGGCGTGTAAAACGAGGATCGCGTTGGACCTCTCCCGGTTCAGCGTGCCGTAGGTTTCATAGGCCAGCGTCACCGGTCCCAGGGTCTCGCCGCTCTCCAACTTCAGCGCCTCCGGCGGCTCGGCGAAGGTGTAGTACTGCGTCTCGACGATCCCGAGGGATCGGGTAGAGCTCTTCGGCGCCGTTTCTGTCGATTCCGTTTCTGTTTTCAATAAAGCTTCCATATGTTTTTTCCCTGCTGCCACCTCTGGAATTAAAGGGATAGTATACTTAATTCTGAAGGAATTAAGTATACTGTCCCCTTAATTCCCCCGTCATGATTCCTTGAACAGCCAGGTCGAGAGATAACGCTCTCCCGTGTCGGGGAGAACGACCACGATCATTTTTCCCTTGTTTTCAGGCCTTTTGGCGACCTCAAGGCCCGCCCAGAGGGCGGCGCCGCTGGAGATGCCGGCCAGGATCCCCTCCTCGCGCGCCAGACGCCGGGCGGTGATCCCCGCATCTTCATTGGAGACCTTGATCACCTCGTCGATGATCCCCCGGTTGAGGACGCCGGGAACAAATCCCGCGCCGATCCCCTGGATCTTGTGCGGTCCTGACTGCCCTCCCGATAGAACGGGCGAGCCTTCCGGTTCGACGGCGACGGCCTTAAAGTCCGGTTTCCTGCCCTTCAGCACCTCGGTCACACCGGTCAGGGTTCCGCCGGTCCCGACGCCGGCCACCAGGATATCCGCCCGGCCGTCCGTGTCGTCCCAGATCTCTTCGGCGGTCGTTTGTCGGTGGATCTCCGGATTTGCCGGATTGTTGAACTGCTGGGGAATCAACGCCCCGGGCGTCTCGGCTGCCAGTTCCTCCGCCTTCCGGATGGCGCCTTTCATCCCCTCGGCCCCGGGCGTGAGGACGAGCTCCGCGCCGAAGATTGTCAAGAGCTGCCGTCTCTCTATGCTCATCGTATCCGGCATGGTCAGGATCAGGCGGTAACCTCGCGCCGCCGCCACAAAGGCGAGGGAGATCCCCGTGTTCCCGCTCGTCGGCTCGATGAGGACCGACCCTTTCTTCAGCAGGCCCTTTCTCTCGGCATCGTCGATCATGGCCACGCCGATCCGGTCCTTCACGCTGGAGAGGGGGTTGAAGGACTCCACCTTGACGACCACCTCGGCCCGGCTTCCCAAGGCCATCCGGTTCAGGCGGATGAGCGGTGTATGGCCGACCGTTTTCGTGATATCTTCATAGATCTTCATTGTTTTGTTCCTTTCTGAAAGGGGCCTCCATCGGCGGGGGATCTTCCCCCCCTCGTGAAGACCAGTTTTCTATTCCTCTTACAAAGCTCTCCCCCACAGGGCGGTGCTTTCCGGCAAGGGGAAATATGGGGACAGCGCCCCTTTTTTCCCCATTTCATATCTGCCTGCCTACAATACCGCCTTTTTCAGGGCCTGATCGATATCCTCCTTGATATCCTCGACGTTTTCCAGCCCAATCGAGAGCCTGATGAAATCCGGTGTCACACCCGTCACGGCCTGCTCCTCCTTCGTCAATTGCGAATGGGTCGTCGATGCCGGATGGATGACGAGACTCTTCGCATCGCCAATGTTGGCCAAGTGCGACAGGAGCTGCACCGATTCGATGAACTTCTTTCCCGCCTCCAGCCCCGCCTTGATCCCGAAGCCCATCAGGGCCCCGAAATGACCGCCGAGGTACTTCACCGCCAGGGCATGACTGGGATGATCCGGCAGGCCGGGATAGTTGACCCAGCTGACCAGGGGATGACCCTTCAGGAATCTGGCGACTTCCAGCGCGTTTGCCGAGTGCTGCCTCTGCCTTAGAGGCAGGGTCTCCAGCCCCTGAAGAAACAGAAATGCGTTGAACGGGCTCAGACAAGCCCCGATATCACGAAGCAATTGCACCCTTGCTTTGATGATGAAGGCAACATTTCCAAGATCGGGAAAGTTCCCGAAGACCTCCCAGAATTTCAGGCCGTGATAACTCGGGTCCGGTTCGGTAAACTCGGGAAACTTGCCGTTTCCCCAGTTGAACTTGCCCGCATCGACGATCACGCCGCCGATGGAGGTGCCGTGACCGCCGATGAATTTCGTCGCCGATGTGGCCAGGATATCGGCCCCGTAGTCGATCGGTCTGATCAATCCGACACCCACGGTGTTGTCAACCATGAACGGAACCCCCGCCTCATGGGCAATTATCGCGATCGCTTCAAAATCAGGGACATCCAGTTTGGGGTTCCCGATCGTCTCAGCATATACGGCCCTCGTCTTTTCCGTAATCGCCCTTTTGAAAGCCTCCGGATCCCTGGAATCTACAAACTTCACCGTCCGCCCAAGCTTGGGAAGCGTGTAGTGAAACAACTGATAGGTCCCACCGTAGAGATTGTCTGCGGAGACAATCTCATCCCCCACCCGAGTGATGTTCAGGACGGCCAATGTCTCTGCGGCCTGCCCGGAGGCCACCGCCAGGGCGCCCGTCCCCCCCTCAATCGCGGCGATCCTTCTTTCAAAGACGTCGTTCGTCGGATTCATGATCCGGGTATAGATGTTCCCGAACTGCTGGAGAGCAAACAGGCTTGCCGCGTGCCCCGTATCCTTGAACACATACGACGTGGTCTGGTAAATGGGCACTGCCCTCGCCCCTGTCGCCGGATCGGGGCTCTCCTGACCGGCATGCAACGCCACCGTTTCGATTCTCTTTCCTGACATGATGTCATCTCCTTTTTCTGCTTGGTTGTAAGACTGCTTCGTTTTGCATGCAATAAAAAACCCGCTGCACCTTCACCGGTCAGCGGGTTGTCACGTCCATGAATGATAGAACAGATCTTCACATGAACAGACCTCCCCGTCCGGTATAATAACACATGCACATCATCATGTTAATCAAATTATTGCCCTGTTTCATCTTGTCTCTTCTCTTTCTGTCGGGACACCATTGTGGCCAGTGTCATGTTTTCCAGCGTCTGCTGCAGATTCTTCGAAGCCTCCCTCCAGATGTCTCTGGAGATACAGAAGCTGGAGCGCTCACAGAACGATGGGGCGTCCACGCAGTCTACCAGGCACAGGGAGCCTTCCAGGATCTGGAGGATCTCCTTGACGGAGATGCTCTCCGGCGCCTTTCCCAGGATGTAGCCGCCGTGCGCCCCTCGCTGGGAACTGATGAGCCCCATCGCTTTCAGGGGGTTGATCAGCTGCCAGAGGTACTTCCCCGAAATTCCCTGACGTTCGGCGATATCCTTCAGGAAGATCGGCCCCTCCCCGTAGTGGAGGGCCAGATCCAGCATCAGCCGGACCCCATAGCGTCCCCGCGTTGACAGCTTCATCGGATGACCTGGTTTTCACATCTATATTTCTACTAAATCCATAGACATTGTACTCAGGGAAACGCCCCTGTCAAGCAAATTTTAATTATTTTTTATTCATCAATCATAATGAACGGTTAGGATACATATTCTTAACTTTGAAAAGTCCTCCCGGCGCTGTGTGTATCACATTTCGCCTTTGAAAAGAAGGCAGGATCGTGGTAATAAATCACCATCCGAAAGGATCTGCTTAATGAAGCGGTAAATTTTGCAGGCATTTCCCGTCAATCCATGAGGATGTCATGATGCGTGTCGAGATCGGCGGCTATGTTCCGGGGGCGATCGGCCGCATCACCGAGATGCATGCGGAATACTACCACCGCCAATGGGAGTTCGGCCTTTTCTTCGAGGCCAAGGTCGCGACAGAGCTGGCGGAGTTCCTCTGCCGCTTCGAAAAAGAGCGCGATTGCTTCTGGACGGTTCTGCGAGGAGAACGTGTGGAGGGGGCGATCGCCATAGACGGCCTGGAGGAGGCGACCAAGGGGGCGCACCTCCGCTGGTTCATCATCTCTCCCGATTTTAGGGAGCAGGGGTGGGGCCGGCGTCTCCTGAAGGAGGCGGTATCCTTCTGCGACCGTCAGGACTACCGGCGGACCTTTCTGTGGACCTTCGCGGGCCTTGACACTGCCCGTCATCTCTACGAGGCGTCCGGTTTCCGTCTCGTCTCCCAGGGGGAGGGCGAACAATGGGGCGCCCGTGTCGTCGAGCAGCGCTTCGAACGCGACCGGGGTCCAGCGACACCAGTATGACCGGGATGCATCGCCGCCCCGCCCCCCTGACGCCTCCCCGCCTTCACGGATTGGGATTTCCCCTCTCCTCCAAGACGACGCGATTGCGACCCGAATCCTTCGCCCGATACAGGGCATGATCCGCTCGGTCCAGAAGATCGGTCAAACTCTGACCGTCCTGCGACAAAGCGGTCACGCCGATGCTCACGGTGATCGAGATGTCCACAGGCGAAGAATGACCCTTCTCCGAACCGATCGGAATGGAGAGGTCGGCCATGGATTGCCGGAGGCGTTCGGCAATCTGGATCGCCTCCGATTGGAGAATTTCCGGCAAGAGAAGGGCGAATTCCTCGCCGCCGTAGCGTCCCGCGATATCGATGGCGCGGGTGTTCTGGCGGAAACAATCGGCCAGCACGCGCAGGACCTGGTCGCCGCCGGCATGGCCGTGGGTGTCGTTGACCCTCTTGAAGTGGTCGATATCGAGCATCAGCGCTGAAAGGGGCCGGCCGAAACGCAACGCGCGTTCGAATTCACGCTCGCCCAACTGGAAAAAACCGCGACGGTTGAACAGGCCCGTCAGCTCGTCCGTCATGGACAACTGTTCGATTTTGTTGTAGAGTTTTGCGTTGCGGATGGCGATTGCGGCCTGCATTGCAAAAAGGCTCAGCATATCCCTATCCGCCTCGGTGAATCTGTGGGGCACATACGCCAGGATATTGAGAACGCCCAGGAATTCTTCACCCCAGTGAATAGGCACCGACACCAACGCACGGTTCGGGAAATTGTCATACTCCCTTTTTCGCCCCGGCCAGGTGTGATAGTCATTGATCAGCAGCGGGGCGCCCGTCGCCCAGACCTGACCGACGACGCCCTCGCCGCGCCGACGCGTTTTCCCGCCGAGAACCAGATCCTGACCGGCTATCGCAACCCGCTCTATCAAATCCAATTCCGGCCTGTAAATATAGCAATTGCTGGATTTGCCGCCGATCAGGTTCAGGGCCCGCTCGGCAATGGATTGGAGAAGTGCGTTCAGGTTCAATTCGGCCGTGAGATCAAGGCCCGTTTCATGCAGCGCGGCCATCTGTTTGGAACGCCGTTCATTTTCTTCCTCTATCCGCTTGCGGTCTGTGATGTCCTGGACCACGGCGATGTTCCGCCCGGGCGCCTCCCCCGGCTTCCAGAGCGGCGATACCGTGATATCCACCCAGATGATCGCGCCGTCCTTCCGGAGGTATCGCTTCTCCAGGGCGTAGTGCCCGATCTTCCCGGCCAACAGCAGCGCCGCTTTGTCCTCATGCGTATGGAGATCCTCCGGATGCGTAATCGTCTGGAAGGTGGTGGCCAGCATCTCCTCCTCCGTCCTGCCGACGAGTTCGCAAAGCCGCCGGTTGACCGTGAGGAACCGCCCCGTGACCATGTCGATCTCGGTCACACCTACCGCCGCCTGCTCGAACAGGGCGCGGAACCGCTCCTCGCTTTCGCGCAACGATGTTCCCGCCCTTTTAAGGTCGGTAAAAAGCTGCGCATTGGCGATGGCCCCGGCGATCTGCGCCACAATCCTCTCCGCCAGGCGGAGATCCTGCTCGGTGTAGGCATTCTGTTTTTCCGCCCGGAAGGTCAAGGCCCCGATCGCCTCGTCCCGGGAGATCAGGGGAGCGCTCATCATCGAGTGCATCCCCGCTTGAAGGTTGACGCCAAGGGTGGAAAACCGGCCAGTCTTCTTCAATATGTCCGCCGACGGGACTATCAGGCCGCTCCTGGTGCGCATGGCAAACTCACTCACCGACCCCTTCAGGGGAAACGAATCCCCCTTTCTCCGCTCGGGGATATCCGCCCCGGAAGCGTAGGCGACATCCAGCGTGTCCTCCCGTGGTTTTTTCAGGATCACGATAAGACTGTCAAAGGGGATCAGTTTGCGGGCCTCGGCGGCGAACCGGTCGTATACCTCCTCAATGTCCAGGGTGGAGCTGATCAGCCGCCCGATCTCGGCGATGACGGCGATCTCCTCGGCCAGCCGCTCGGCGGACTCCCGGTCCCGGCGCTGCTCCTCCTCCAGCCGCTTGTGCTCGGTGTTGTCCCGTATGATGCCCTCGATGGTCACAGGATTTCCCGTCTCGTCCGTGATGACGATCCACCGGTCGTGCATCCAGTGCAGAGAACCATCCGGTCGTATCAGGTGATACTCCACCTCCCCGCTCGTGTTCCCAGGCGCGAGGCTTTCCTTTTGTGCTTTTTTTACCTTATCCCGATCTTCCGGGTAGATGCTGAGCAGGACACTCTTGGTCGTTACCTCCCGGCCGCCTTCCGCGTCAATGCCGTAGAATTCACGGAACGTGTTGTTGACAAAGACGAATTGGCGGGTCGTGAGATCGTATCGCCAAATCATGTCCCGTGACCGGTTCGCGAGTCTTCGAAATTCTTCCGAGATCAGCTGTGGGGCTGCCCCCTTCTCGTATGCTGCCAGCTTCAACTCGAGATCTTTTATCTTTGTGGCAAGCTTCTTGTCGGCGGGATTCGAACTCATGGCAATGCCTCTCTCATGGGGAAGGAAGATCATTTGAGTCGAGCAGACCGGTTTCTCCAGATAGTTGAAGTCAAAAGCGACACGGCCTGTTTTATGGCTTCCTCCGCCCGTTTCCGTCCTGTGTGCGGTCTTTTCAGTTCAGCCATCTCACAGCGCAGGATCGAGAGCTCCTCTACGAGTTGCTCTTTTGTCTTCATTTGTTTTTTCATTACTGTACCTCATGGGCAAACTCGCCGGAGCTTCTCCGCCGTCCTTTCGAGTTCCTTTTTCATCCGGCGGGTCTCCGTCACATCCACGGAAATCCCCTCGATGAGTGGGGACTTCCCCTTCCGTTGGATGGGAAGAGGTTAAGTAGCACGATTCTATGCGAAATGCACAGAAAAAGATAAAATTTCCACTCCGCCGGTCTGGGTTGCCTTGACCTAATTTCCCGAAGAAATTATAATGATGCCTTGCCAGGGAGTTGGATGTCCAAGGCTTTGAGAATATCCCGCTGCGCCTTGGTCACCTCTGTGAGGATATGACCGTACTTCCCAGAATATTTAACCTTGGTCAACGTTTTCATC